>Ga0210033_1001867_pt1 | contig 18718 bp, 19 predicted proteins | sample CryGeymeta201501_FD_185465 | JGI IMG/M metagenome (GOLD analysis project Ga0210033, IMG submission 185465) | Groundwater microbial communities from Crystal Geyser aquifers in Utah, USA - Crystal Geyser metaG 2015-01 (SPAdes) (version 2) | ecosystem: Environmental > Aquatic > Deep subsurface >... | reverse complement strand
GGCGCGATGTGCTGGTGGTCGAGGATATCGTCGATACCGGCTTTACCCTGAGCCACGTGGTGCGGCTGTTGAAATCGCGCGAACCCAAGCGGCTGGAAGTCTGCGCCCTGCTCGACAAGCCGTCGCGACGCGAGGTCGATATCCGTGCCACCTGGACCGGGTTCGAGATTCCCGACGAATTCGTGGTCGGCTACGGCATTGATTTCGCACAACGCAACCGCAACCTGCCCTATATCGGCAAGGTGCGCTTTACCGGATAAGGCGATGCTGCCCGATCATGTCGCGCCCGATCTTGATATCCTGTTCTGCGGCACCGCGCCGGGGCAGATGTCGGCGGATCTGGGCCATTACTACGCCCGCCCCGGCAACCGCTTCTGGGCGCTTCTGGCCGAGACCAGCCTGACCCCACGCCGCCTTGCCCCCGCCGAAGACGCCCTGCTGCCCAGCCTCGGCCTTGGCCTGACCGATCTGGCGCAGGGTGTTGCCGGGCAGGACGCCGACATTCCGCCCGGTGCCTATGCGCCCGCGCGGCTGGCCGCCCTGGTGGCGCGGATTGCGCCGCACGCCCTCGCGTTCACCAGCCTGACCGCCGCGCGCCTTGCCCTTGACACCCCGGGGCTTGGCGCCGGGCGGCTTGGCTGCGACCCGCGCTATGGCACCACCCTGCTCTGGGCGCTGCCCTCGCCATCGGGGCTTGCCAGAAGCCATTTCAGCGCCGATCCTTGGCACGCGCTGGCCGCATGGAAAAGGATCCTTGCATGAACCCGATCTGGTTTGTCCGCATGGCCCGCTGGGCCCGCCACCCCCCGAGCATGGGGCGGGTCAAGCTGGTGCTGGGGGTGGTGGCGCTGTGCCTGGTGCTGGTGGTGATCGAGCGCATCTGGGGCTGGCCCGCCTGGCTGACCCTGCCGGGCGGCGGCAGGGCGATGCGACCCTGAGCGCAAATCGCGCTGGAAATCCGCCCCTCGCGCGTTAGCTCTTGCATCCAGCCCCTGCCGCAAGGAAAAATGATGCGCCGCCTGCTGACCATTCTTGCCCTGCTGGCCGTCCTCGGCTTTGCGATCTTCTGGGTCGTCACCGCCCCGCGCCCGCTGCCCGCCAGCGCCGTAGCCGGACTTGCGGGTGACGCGCAACGGGGCGAGGCGGTGTTCTGGGCCGGGGGCTGCGCCTCGTGCCATGCCGCCCCCGAGGCCAAGGGCGACGCCGTGCTGGTGCTCGGCGGTGGCCAGCGCTTCCCCTCGCCGTTCGGCACCTTCCTCGCCCCCAACATCTCGCCCGATCCTGATCACGGCATCGGCGGCTGGAGCCTGCTCGATCTGGCCAACGCCATGACCCGCGGCGTCTCGCCCAAAGGCCAGCACTACTTTCCCGCCTTCCCCTACGCCTCGTTCATCCACGCCGAGCTGCAGGATGTGGCCGACCTCAAGGCCTTCCTCGACACCCTTCCCGCCAGCGCCAGCCCCAGCCTGCCGCACGAAGTGCCGTTTCCCTTCAACATCCGCCGCAGCCTCGGCGGCTGGAAACTGCTGTTCCTGCGCGAGCCTTGGGTGATCACCGACGCTCTGACCCCGGCCGAGCAGCGCGGCCGCACCCTGGTCGAAGCCCTCGGCCATTGCGGCGAATGCCACACCCCGCGCAACCTGCTGGGCGGCATGGACCGCAGCCGCTGGCTGGCCGGTGCGCCCGACCCCTCTGGCAAGGGCATCATCCCCAACATCACCCCCGCCAAGCTGAACTGGACCGGGGCCGAGATCGCCGCCTACCTTGCCACCGGGTTCACACCGGAATTCGACAGCGTCGGCGGCCACATGGCCAAGGTCGTGGACAACTTCGCCCGCCTGCCGCAAGCCGACCGCGAGGCGGTGGCCGCCTACCTCAAGCGGGTGCCAGCCATACCCTGACCCTGCGTTTTCTCCTTTGCTTGAATATCCCCGCCGGAGGCCCTTGCGGCATCCGCCAGACGCTCCGCGGGGGATATTTAGTCAGAGAAGAAGGCTCAACCGCGCCCGAGCTTTTCCAGCCGGGCGGCGCGCAACCGGGCGAAATCGTCGCCGGCGTGATAGCTTGACCTGGTCAGCGGTGTGGCCGAAACCATCAGGAAACCCTTGCCGTAGGCGGCGGATTCGTAGGCCTTGAATTCCTCGGGGGGAACAAAGCGGTCAACCGCATGGTGCTTGGGCGTGGGTTGCAGGTATTGGCCGATGGTCAGGAAATCGACATCGGCCGCGCGCATGTCGTCCATCACCTGATGCACGCCTTGGCGATCCTCGCCCAAGCCCACCATGATGCCCGATTTGGTGAACAGCGTCGGATCCAGTTCCTTGACCCGCTGCAACAGCCGCAGGCTGTGGAAATAGCGCGCGCCAGGGCGCACCGTGGGGTAAAGCCCGGGCACGGTTTCGAGGTTGTGGTTGAACACGTCGGGGCGCGCCGCGACCACGGTTTCCAGTGCCGAGGGCGGGCACTTCAGGAAATCGGGGGTCAGCACCTCGATCGTGGTGCCCGGCGCGCGGTGGCGGATGGCGCGGATCGTCATCGCGAAATGCTCGGCCCCGCCGTCGGCAAGATCGTCGCGATCGACCGAGGTCACCACGACGTGCTTCAGCCCCAGCGTCACCACCGCATGCGCCACCCGGCCCGGCTCGAAGGCATCAAGGGCGCCGGGCTTGCCGGTGGCGATGTTGCAGAACGAACAGCCGCGGGTGCAGATCTCGCCCATGATCATCATGGTGGCGTGGCGCGCTGACCAGCATTCGCCGACATTGGGACACCCCGCCTCTTCGCACACCGTCACCAGCTTGTTGGTGCGCAGGATGTCGCGGGTGTCCTTGTAGCCCTGCGAGGTCGGGGCCTTGACCCTGATCCAGGCGGGTTTGCGGGGTTGGGCATTGTCGGGGCGGTGCGCCTTTTCGGGATGGCGCTGTTCGGGAATGTTCAGATCGCGCAACGGAATTCTCCCAGCGGCTGCGCCCCACCCATAGGCCGGTTCCGCCACCAAGGCAACTGCCCACCCCACGCGCGCCGGGCTATCGCATTCGGCCGCAGGCGCGCGGCGGCTGCGCGGCATCGCAGCCGGACAAGGCTGTGCGTTGGCCGAATTGCCGCTTATCCCAGCCGTGTCGCGATCAACCCCACCGCCTGCGCCACCGCTTCGTCAATGCTCATGTCACTGGTGTCCAGCAGCACCGCGTCGTCGGCAGGCCGCATTGGTGCCGTCGCCCGCTCAAAGTCGCGGGCATCGCGCTCCTGCACTTCGGCCAGCACGTCGGCCTCGCTGACCGCCTCAGCCCCCGCACTCAGCTCCAGCCAGCGCCGGTGCGCCCGCACCACATCAGAGGCGGTGACGTAAAGCTTGACCTCGGCCTCGGGGCAAATCACCGTGCCGATATCACGCCCGTCCAGCACCGCCCCGCCGATCCGTCGGGCGAACTGCTGCTGAAACGCCACCAATGCCGCCCGCACCAAGGGCATCGCCGCAATCTTCGATGCCGCCTGCCCGACCTTGGCGGTGCGCAGCCCGGCGCGTTCGAAATCCTGTGGCAACAACGCTTTGGCCGCCGCCACCGGCTCCATCCCGTCCAGCACCTTGCGCGCCGCCGCCCGGTAAAGCAGCCCGGTATCGAGATAGGCAAAGCCGAAATGTTCCGCCACCGCCCGCGCGATGGTGCCCTTGCCCGCCGCCGCTGGACCGTCGATCGCTACCGTGAACTGCGCCACTTTGCTCGCCCTTCTTCTCTGCCCAAATATCCGCGGGGGGTGCGGGGGGCAGACAGCCCCCCGCCCGTGCCGCAAGGACCGTCAGCCCCGGCTCAGATCCGCTCCAAGCCCCGTCATCAAGCCCTCGAACAGCGGAAAAGAGGTCGCAATCGGGCTGGCATCATCCACCGTCACCGGCCGGACCGAGGCCATCCCCAGCACCAGAAAGCTCATCGCAATGCGGTGGTCCAGATGCACGGCACAGGTCGCCCCGCCCGGCACCCCGCCCGCCCCCATGCCATGCACGGTCAGGGTGTCGGCGTCCTCTTCAACCCGCACCCCGCAAGCCTCAAGCCCGCGCGCCATGGCGTCGATCCGATCGGATTCCTTGACCCGCAGCTCCTTGACCCCGCGCATCACGGTCGGCCCTTCGGCAAACGCCGCCACCACCGCCAGCACCGGATATTCGTCGATCATCGACGGTGCCCGGCCCGGCGGCACGTCAACCCCGCGCAGCGCACCCGAGAACCGCACCCGCAGATCGGCCACCGGCTCGCCGCCCTCAAGGCGCGGGTTCTGGAACGCGATGTCGGCCCCCACTTCGACCAGGGTTTTGAGCAGCCCGTTGCGGGTCGGGTTCTGGCTGACACCGGGCACCATGATCTCCGAGCCTTCGATGATCAGCGCGGCACAGACCGCAAACGCCGCCGATGATGGGTCGCGCGGCACCGCCACCACCTGCGGGCGCAACTCGGGCTGGCCGGTCAGGGTGATCACCCGGCCCTCGGGCCCATCTTCCACCGTGACCTCGGCCCCGAAGCCCGCCAGCATCCGCTCAGAGTGATCGCGCGTCGCCTCGCGCTCGATCACCACGGTCTGCCCCGGCGCGTTCAACCCCGCCAGCAGCACCGCCGATTTCACCTGCGCCGAGGGCACCGGCACCGCATAGCGCACCGGCACCGGGTTGGCCGCCCCCACCACCGTCATCGGCAAGCGCCCACCCTTGCGCCCGTAGGCGCGCGCCCCGAACAATGCCAGCGGTTCGGTCACCCGCCCCATCGGGCGCTTGCGCAGGCTGGCGTCGCCGGTAAAGGTTGCCGTCATCGCCGTGGTCGCCATCGCCCCCATGATCAGCCGCACCCCGGTGCCCGAGTTGCCGCAGTCGATCACGCCCTCGGGTTCGGCGAAGCCGCCCACCCCCACGCCATGCACCGACCACGCCCCGCCGCCGTGCTGCACCACGTCCGCGCCGAACGCCCGCATCGCCCGCGCGGTATCCAGCACATCCTGGCCTTCCAGCAGGCCGCTGATCCGGGTCTCGCCCACCGCCAGCGCGCCAAGGATCAGCGCGCGGTGGCTGATCGACTTGTCGCCCGGCACCTCGGCCACGCCGCGCAGCGGTCCGGACTTGCGGGCGGTCATCCGCTGATCGGCAGCATGGCTTGTCATTTTCGGTCCTCGCAGCATATGCAACTCCGCCTAGCTTAGAGCGCGCTTGCCGTCTAGCCGTTGCGGCGAAAGCTAAGATAGTGCGGCACCCGCCCTTCGCGCAGTGCCTTCTGCTCGTAGCGGGTTGAAATCCAGTCGTCCCACGGCTCACCGCCCTGCGCCACCAGATCGAACCCCGCCTGCGGCACCTCTTCCAGCGCCTGGCGCACATAATCGGGAATGTCGGTGGCAAGGCGGAACTCGGCCCCCGCCGCCATCACCCGCGCCAAAGGCAGCAGATGATCCGGCGTCACAAACCGCCGCCGATGGTGGCGCTTTTTCGGCCAGGGATCGGGATAGTTCAGAAACGCCTTGCTGATAGCACCGTCCGGCAGCACATCGAACAGATCGCGCACGTCGCCGGGATGCACCGCCAGATTGCCCACCCCCGCCGCCCGGATCTTGCCCAGCAGCATCGCCACGCCGTTGATGTAAGGCTCGCAGCCAAGGATCCCCACACCGGGATAGGCCACGGCCATCTGCACCAGATGCTCGCCGCCACCGAAACCGATCTCCAGCCAGACCGGGCAATCCGCCCCGAAGATCGCCGCCAGATCAAGCGCCCGGCGCTCGGGGTTCTCGGCAGCGTCGATGCCCCGCACCCGCAGCCCTTCCAGATCGTCGCTCAAATAACCCTTCTGGCTGGCGCGCAGGGTATGCCCGAACCGCCGCCCATAGAAATTGCGCCGCAAGACCTGCGGCGCGCCGTCATCATGGCTGTCAACACTCATCGCAGCTCCGGCCCCCGGCCTCTTCTTTGCCAAAATACTCCCGCCGGAGGCCCGGCGCAGCACCAGGCCCCGGCACCGGGGCGCCGGGGGCTTCGGGGTCAGGCCGGCAGGCCGTCAGACCGCGCGCCTCAAAGCCTCGGTCAGATCGGTGCGCTCCCACGAGAACCCGCCATCCGCCGCCGGGGTGCGCCCGAAATGGCCGTAGGCGCTGGTGCGGGCATAAATCGGGCGGTTCAGCCCCAGATGCTCACGGATACCGCGCGGCGTAAGATCCATCACCTGCGCCACCGCCTTTTCGATCTGCGTCGCCTCGACCTTGCCGGTGCCGTGGGTATCGACATAGATCGACAGCGGCTTGGCCACGCCAATCGCATAGGAAAGCTGCAAGGTGCAGCGGTCCGCCAGCCCTGCGGCCACCACGTTCTTGGCCAGATAGCGCGCGGCATAGGCGGCCGAGCGATCGACCTTGGTCGGGTCTTTCCCGGAAAACGCGCCGCCGCCATGCGGGGCCGCACCACCATAGGTATCGACAATGATCTTGCGCCCGGTCAGCCCGGCGTCGCCATCAGGGCCGCCGATCACGAAAGTGCCGGTCGGGTTGACCCACCATTCGGTCGCCGCGGTGATCCAGCCCGCAGGCAGCACCTCGCGGATGTAGGGCTCGACAATCGCGCGGACATCATCCGAAGTCTGATCTTCGCTGGCATGTTGGGTGGACAGCACGATCGAGGCCACCTCGACCGGCACCCCGTCCTCGTAGCGCAGCGTCAGTTGCGATTTGGCATCCGGGCGCAGGTCGGGTTCCTGCCCCGATTTGCGCACCTCGGCCAGACGGCGCAGAATGGCATGGGCATACTGGATCGGGGCGGGCATCAGCTCGGGCGTCTCGCGGCAGGCGTAGCCAAACATGATGCCCTGATCGCCCGCGCCGTCCTTGTCCACGCCCTGCGCGATATGGGCCGATTGCTTGTGCAGGTAGTTGTGGACCTGCAGGGTTTTCCAGTGAAAGTGGTCCTGCTCGTAGCCGATATCGCGCACCGCCGCGCGCACGATGTCCTCGATCCGATCCATGAACTGACCCAGCATCGCGCGGTCGGACAGCCCGACCTCGCCGCCGACAATCACCCGCCCGGTGGTGGCAAAGGTTTCGCAGGCGACGCGGGCGTTGGGCTCCTGGGTCAGGAGGGCATCAAGCACCGCATCCGAGATGCGATCGCACAGCTTGTCGGGGTGCCCCTCTGAAACCGATTCAGAGGTGAAAACGTAGTTCTTGCGTGACATGGGGACGTGCTCCGCTTGGGTTATCCGCGTCACGCCAGGAAGCCGTTGTGACCGGTTCAGGCCGCCGTGCTATGCTTCAATTCGGCCAGCGTCAAGCCATGGCGCGGCGGGTGCGCCAAATCACCAGCCCCGCCAGCCCGGCCAGCACCAACAAAAGCGGCACCTCGCCCCAGCGGGCGTAGGGCGGCGCGGCCAGGGCGGCGGGCAGCGCCGCGTCAAGATAGGCGGCCTTCCCCAGTGCGATCTGCGCCACCACCCGGCCGCGCGCATCAATCACCGCCGAGACCCCGGTATTGGCCACCCGCACCAGCGGCAGGCCTTGCTCGATCGCCCGCAGCCGGGCTTGCGCCAGATGCTGGTAAGGGCCGGTCAGGGTGCCGAACCAGGCGTCGTTGGTAATCTGCAAGATCCAGTCCGCGCGCTGCGGCGCGGCGCGCAGGTCTTGCGGGAACACTGCCTCGTAGCAGATCAGCGGCAGCACATGGCCGAGGCGAGGCCCAAGGTCCAGCACACCAGCCCCCGGTCCGGCGGAATAGCCGTTGCCAAGCTGCGCGGCAAAGGCGGTCACCCCGAACAGGCTGGCCATGGTATTGCCGAACGGGACGTACTCACCGAACGGCACCAGGTGGTGCTTGTCGTAGAGCGCCGTCACCGCGCCGCCCGCCCCGATCACCGCCAGCGAATTGTAATAGCGCTCGCCCGCGACGCGCTGGATACCGACCGCAACCGGCGCGCCCGCAGCGGCAGCGGCAATCGCCAGCGCCACGCCGTCGCCCGGCTCCATGAGATAGGGCACCGAGGTTTCCGGCCAGATCACCAGATCGGGCGCGGGGCGGGCTGCGGTATAGGCCAGCAGTCGCTCGAAGATCAGCCGCGCCGCGTCTGGATCCCATTTCAGATGCTGGGCCGCATCAGGCTGCACCAGGCGCAGCGTGATGGGCCGCGCGGCGGGGGCGGGCTGGGCCAGTTGATAGTGGCCGAAGGCGGTGGCCGCAGCCAGCAGCGCGCCCCCCCCGGCCAGCCCGCGCCGCCCGTAAGCCACCGGCAGCGCGGCGGCAAGCGTGGCCAGCAGCGTCAACCCCCCGGCACCCAGCAGCGCCGCCAGTTGCGCCAGCGGGGTGTCGATCCAGATGTGTCCCACCGTTGCCCAGGGGAATCCGGTCAGCACATAGCCGCGCGCCAGTTCCGCCCCGGTCAGGGTCAGGGCAAAAGCCAGCGCGCGGCGGCGGCGGCTGGCGGCAAGGGCCGCAACCGCAGCGGCGGCAGCCCAGAACAGCGCCAGTCCGACCGCCATCAGCAGCACCGCAAACGGTGCCATCCAGCCGTCGTGCGCGGCGTCGATCAGAAAGGGCGAGACCAGCCAGCTTAGCGCCAGGGCAAAATGCGCGGCCCCTGCCAGCAGCCCCAGCCAAGCGGCAGCACGCGCGTCGGGGGCGCGGGCGATCACGACCGTCAGCCCGACCAGCCCCGCCAGCGCCAGCCCCCACATCCCGAGCGGGGCCTGCCCGGTTGCCACGGCGGCACCGCAGCCAAGTGCAGCACCAGCACCGCGCGCGCCCGGCCAGCCCCAGCGGTGGCGGCGCATCATCAGCCCTCGGGTTTCGGCGCGGGTGGCGGTGTGGCGCGCGCCGCACCCGGCAGCCGCACCCGCAGCCGCTTCAGGCGGCGCGGATCGGCATCGACCACCTCGAACTCGGCACCGCTTTCATGCGCCACGATCTCGCCGCGCAACGGCACCCGCCCGGTGCGCAGAAACACCAGCCCGCCCAAAGTGTCGATTTCACTGTCTTCTTCGTCGGTGCGCAGGCGCAAGCCAATAGCGGACTCGAATTCGTCCAGCGGCGCGGTGGATAACGCCAGATACACCCCCGGCTTTTCCTCTTTCCAGAGCGCCCCCTCAACCTCGTCGTGTTCGTCCTCGATCTCGCCGACCACGGTTTCGATCAGATCCTCGATCGTCACCAACCCGTCAACGCCACCGTATTCGTCGATCACCAGCGCCATGTGGACGCGCTCTTTCTGCATCTTCTGCAGCAACACCCCGATCGGCATCGAGGGCGGCGCATAAAGCAACGGGCGCAGCAGCTTGCGCAGATTGAAGCTGCCAGCCGTACCAAAGCCGTGCTGCAACGCCAGATCCTTCAGCAGCACCAGCCCCTGCGGGTGATCCAGCGTATCCTTGTAAACCGGCAGCCGCGAGAAACCCTGCTTGCGAAACACCTCGACCAACGCGTCCTTGCCGATGCCCAGCGGCACGGCCACGATCTCGACCTTGGGCACCGCCACGTCATCGACCCGCAGACGGCGCAGGTTGGCCATGCCGGGCAGGATATGGGCGGCGGGCACCTCGGCTTTGGCGGCAGCCTGATCCGGTCGCGTCGGGGATTGGGATCGGCCACGCGTGGCAAAAAACCGGCCAAGAAAGCCGCGTCGTTGCGGCTGGCATCGGTCGGGGTCTTTGCTTTCCGGCGCACCTGGTGCGACCGGCGTGCCGTCACTGCTACTGTCCATTGGTCCTGTTCCAAACTCGCGCCCGAAGGCCGGGTGCCTGATCAATACGGGTTGGCAATCCCCAGCGTGCCAAGGATGCGCACCTCGGTTGCTTCCATCAGCTCGGCGTCGGCATCGTCGATGTGATCAAACCCCAACAGATGCAGGATACCATGCACGATCAGGTGGGTCACGTGGGCGTCCATGCTTTTGCCCTGAGCGGCGGCTTCGGTGGCGCAGGTGTCATAGGCGATGGCGATATTGCCCAGTTCTTCGGCATCCTCGGCCGAACCCGGATCAGGCAGATCGGGCCGGTTGCCGGGCTGATCGGCGGCGCGATCCTCGGCCGGCCACGACAGCACATTGGTGGGCTGGCCCTTGGCGCGAAACGCGGCGTTCAGCACCTGAATGCGGGCATCGTCACAGCCCATCAGACACAGGCTGTAGCCCTGCCCGGCCATGCCAAGGGTCGCCAGCGTGGCCACCGCCGCGGTTTGCGCCAGCGCGTCAAGACCAAGATCCTGCCAGCGCCGGTCTTCGATCACAGTTTCAACCAGAGGCTCCATCATCGGCCTCATACGCCTCGATGATGCGGGCGACAAGCGGGTGGCGCACCACATCGCGGGCGGTGAAGTAGCTGAAGCTGGCGCCCTTGACCCCCTTCAGGATGCGTTCGGCCTCGGCCAGACCCGAGGCAGTGCCGCGTGGCAGATCGACCTGGGTGCGGTCGCCGGTGATCACCATGCGCGAGCCGTTCCCCAGCCGGGTCAGGAACATCTTCATCTGCATGGTGGTGGCGTTCTGCGCTTCGTCCAGCACCACGAAGGCATTCGACAGGGTGCGCCCGCGCATGAAGGCCAGCGGGGCGATCTCGATGCGCTTGTCTTCCATCAGCTTGGCCAACTGCTTTTGCGGCAGAAAGTCGTTCAGCGCATCATAAAGCGGCTGCATGTAGGGGTCGATCTTTTCGCGCATGTCGCCGGGCAGAAACCCCAGCCGCTCGCCGGCCTCGACGGCAGGGCGCGACAGGATGATCTTCTCGACCATGCCGCCCAGAAACATCGTCACCCCCACCGCCACCGCAAGATAGGTCTTGCCGGTGCCCGCCGGGCCGATGCCGAAGCCAAGCTCGTTGGCAAAAAGTGCTGCAACATAGGCTTGCTGCGCCGCGGTGCGGGGTTCGACCGGGCGCTTGCGGGTGCGCAGCTCGGTGTTGCCGGGGCTGAACATCTCGATCTGTTCGTCGCCCGCCGCGCCCCAAGCCCGCTCGGGCATGGGGCGCCCCAGCCGGATCGCGCCGTCGATATCGCCAGCCTGCACCCCGCGCCCCGCTTCGAGCCGGGCATAAAGACCGCGCAGCACCGCCGCCGCCGGTTCGCGCGCCGCACCTTCGCCGATCACCGCCAGCCGATTGCCCCGCCGCAGGATATGCACCCCGAACTGCTGTTCGATCTGCGCCAGATTGCGGTCGTATTCGCCGCAAAGGCCGATCAGCAGCCGGTTGTCGGGAAATTCCAGAAGCGTTTCAACCACGTCTTCGGGACGGATCGGGGGGGTCAGCGCGCTGAAGCCCAAGAACATCTCCTTTTGCAGTCAGATTGCACAAGCCGAGTCTGCGACCGGTTTGCCATCCTGGCAAGTCACATTCCGGTTGTTCAGGCAGCCTGCGACAGGAAAGTTGCAGCAATATGACGGTGGAGCAGGACCAGAAATGACCAAGGCCACGGCGCATGCCGTGGCCTTGGGGCATGATCCGAGTGGACGCCGCCGCTCAGGGATTGGCGTGGCGCGGAACTCCGTCCGTGATTCCCGGGGTGCCGGTCTGGTAGTTTCTCAGCACGGTGCCCGGCGGATAAAGGTTGTTGCACACCGGCAGGCCGGAAACCGGATCAAAGCGGCGCCCGGAATAACCTTCGAGACCATCATCCATCACCCAGCCCTGACAGCCGTCGGGATCATAGGCGATGGCAGCCCCGCCGTCGGACAGGCCAACGGCATCGCTTCCGGAATCGCTTGCCGTGGCGATCACGGTATCCGGGCTCTGGCGGTAAGGGGCGGTATGTTCGATCGCATTTTCAAGGCAACCGCCCAGCAGCGACACCATCATCAGGCTTGCGCCGATCCGGAAAGGTTTTTGCATATCTGTCACCACCTGTAGCAGACGACTTCGACGCGACGGTTCTGCTGCATGCCGGCCGCCGTGCTGTTGGTTGCAATCGGCTGGCGCTCGCCATAGCCGATCTCGCGTTCCACCACCGCCCCGACCGAGCGCGCCACACTCGCCACCGAAGCGGCCCGGCGCTGCGACAGCGAGATGTTGTAGCCATCCGACGCCCGGCTGTCGGTATGGCCGTAGATGGCATAGCCAAAGGCCCCGGCCTGCTGGAAGAACTGCGTCAGGCGCGACCGCCCCGAGGCCGTCAGCCGCGAGCTGTCGGTGGCAAACAAGGTGTCGGTGTTTTCCACCAGACAGGTATTCTTCTTGAGACAGACCGGCTTGCCGGTCTTGGGATTGACGCGGTCCAGCATGTAGCCTTCCAGCCCGCCATCGGCCCACCAGTGCATGCAGCCGTCGTCATCGACCCAGATCCCCCAGTTGATCCGACCGGCGATGGTCGGGCCGCCCGGCACCACTGTCTGCACCGCCTGGGCGGCGTCCTGCGCCACGGCTGCCGACGAGGCCCCCACGAAAGCCAGCACGGCCAGCCCTGCCATACCCCCGCGCAACGACTCGCAAATATCCTGTTTCACGAGTTGCGACCCCCCCCAGAAAAATTTCTGATCTCCAAACGCTTCCGCAGGATGATCAGACCAAGGTCCGAAGTAAAGCAAAATCTATGGGACCGCAGTTATCAAACCACTAATTGTTGCAAGGTGATCATCATTGTGTGGTTGAACCGATGATTGATGTCCTCACGGCACCAATCACGCGTCCGGCAAACGCGTTCCGGCCAGCGAATTGCTGGACGAGGCGGTGATGCGCACCCGCGCCAGCTCGCCCACCCGGCCCAGCGGATCGGTCACATGCACCGCATGAAGGTGGTCGGACTTGCCCACCATCTGGCCCGGCAGCCGCCCGGCCTTCTCGTAAAGCACGCTGACCTCGCGCCCCACCATGGAACCTTGGGCCGCGCGTTGCTGGCGGGTGATCAGCGCTTGCAGGGTTTGCAGACGGGCATCGGCCTCGGCCGCGTCCACCGCAGGCTTTTCGGCGGCGGGGGTGCCGGGGCGGGCCGAGTATTTGAACGAATAGGCCATGCCGAAGCCAACCTCGCGGATCAGCGCCAGGGTGGCCGCAAAATCGGCCTCGGTCTCGCCCGGAAAGCCCACGATGAAATCCGAGGTCAGCAGGATGTCGGGGCGCGCGGCGCGGATGCGCGCCACCACCGCCCGGTAATCGGCGGCGCTGTGCTTGCGGTTCATCGCGCGCAGGATGCGGTCCGATCCCGATTGCACCGGCAGGTGCAGATAGGGCATCAACTGCGGGCAATCGCCATGGGCCGCGATCAGATCATCTTCCATGTCGTTGGGGTGCGAGGTCATGTAGCGCAGCCGCGCCAGCCCCGGGGTTCCGGCCAGTTCGCGGATCAACCGCGCCAGCCCCCAGACGCCCGAATCGTCGGTGCAGCGATAGGCGTTGACGTTCTGCCCCAGCAGGGTGATCTCGCGCACCCCGCGCGCCACCAGTGCGCGCGCCTCGGCCAGCAGCCGGGCGGGCGGGCGACTGACCTCGGCGCCGCGGGTGTAGGGCACCACGCAAAAGGCGCAGAACTTGTCGCAGCCTTCCTGCACCGTCAGATAGGCCGAAGGCCCGCGCAGCGCGGTGCGTGCGGGCAGGTGGTCGAACTTGTCTTCGGGCGGAAATTCGGTGTCGATCCGGGTCACGCCATGGCCTGCCGCGCGCGCCATCGCCGGCAGCCGGTGATAGCTTTGCGGCCCCACCACCAGATCGACCAGCGGCATCCGGCGCAGAATCTCGGCCCCTTCGGCCTGGGCCACGCAACCCGCAACGCCAATCTTGAGATCGGGCTTTGCGGCCTTCAGCGGCTTCAGGCGGCCAAGATCGGAAAACAGCTTTTCCGACGCCTTTTCGCGGATGTGGCAGGTGTTGATCAGCACCATGTCGGCGTCTTCGATCACCTCGGTGGTGACATAGCCGTCGGCCCCCAAAGCCTCGGCCATGCGCTCGCTGTCATAGACGTTCATCTGGCAGCCATAGGTCTTGATGAACAGCTTTGCGGCCTTGGCCATGGTGTGCCCCTGTTGCGGTCAAGCCCGGACTTCTAGCGAAAACCACCGTGCTGCGCAACGCTTGCCCTGCTGCGCCACGGCAAGGCTTGCGGATCACGGCACGGGCCCATCACCGACAGTTTCATCGCACCGAGGCGCGCCACGTCCTCGCCACCGCCGCCGATCCCGCCGGGCCCCCCACCCCATCCCTCCCCACAAGGGGGAGGGTGCCGCGCAGCACCTGGTGGCAGTGCTGGCGCGCCCCTCCCCTTGTGGGAGGGGATGGGGGAGGGGGGCTCTGGCGCAAGAAAGCTCCCGCCGTCTCTGGCAGGGGCCTCGCGCAGGTTGCATGATTGCACGCATTATCGTTTGCCAAGCCTTGCATTCTCACCATCGTTAACCGAATCTGCACCCGCCGGTTGGCACGGTTGCGGGCAAGGGGTGCGGGATGCGGTATGACGGGCTTGCGCAGTTTCTGACGGACGGCGGGGCCACTCGTGGCAAGGGACCACTGGCGATCATCATGGCCGAAGACGGGGTCGAAGTGGCGTCCACCCTGCGCCACCACCTTGATCTCGGGTTCAAGGCTGTGGTGCTGCTGGCCGATGACGAGATCGCCGTGCCCGCCGAGATCGAGGTGCGGATCAACCGGGTGGCGCTTGATGTGCACGCCGACAATGCGCTGCCCGAGGCGGTGAACCGCATCATCGCCGCCGCCGCCGGGCGCTGGCTCTATTACTGCTACAATGCCGAATACCTGTTCTTCCCGTTTGGCGAAAGCCGCAGCATCGGCGAAATGCTGGCGTTTCATGCCGAGGAACGGCGCGACGCGATGCTGACCTACGTCATCGACCTTTATGCCGGTGATCTTGATCGCTTCCCCGACGCGGTGTCGCTGGAAGACGCCCATCTCGACCGCTCGGGCTACTACGCGCTGGCCCGCCCCGACCCCGGCAATCACCACCACCCGCGCGAGCGTCAACTCGATTTCTTCGGCGGCCTGCGCTGGCGGTTCGAAGAGCACATCCCCCTGGCCAAGCGCAAGATCGACCGGATTTCGCTGCTCAAGGCCAAGGCGGGGCTGAAGCTGCGCCCCGATTTCACCTGCTCGGATGAGGAAATGAACACCTACGCCTGCCCCTGGCACCACAACCTGACCGCCGCCATCTGTTCGTTTCGCACCGCCAAGGCGCTGAAAACCAACCCCGGTTCGCGCTACGACATCGCCAGTTTCCACTGGCGCAACTCGATCCCGTTCCAGTGGCAGTCGCAGCAGTTGCTGGACCTCGGGCTGATGGAACCGGGGCAATGGTTCTAACTTTGCGCAGGCGGGCGGCACCGCCACCCGCAAGATTGTGATTTGCGAAACCACCGACATCGGGTATGCGGGTCCTGTATCCCCAACCAGCCGCGAGCAGCATGACCCCCGAACACCCCGAGGCCAGACCTGACTTTACCCCCCACGCCACCCGTGACTGGGTGCAGATGCTGGCGAAATACCGCGATCCGTCACCGCTGCGCAGCCTGGTCGAGCTGGGTGTGACGCTGGCGGCGTTCGTCGTGATCTGGGCGCTGGCGGTCTGGGCCTTGTCGTTCAGTTGGCTGGCGGCGCTGGCGCTGGCGCTGCTGAACGGCCCGTTTCTGGTGCGGCTGTTTGCCATTCAGCACGATTGCGGCCATGCCGCCTATTTTCGCCACCGCCCCGCCAACGACTGGATCGGGCGCGCGCTTGGGGTGCTGACCCTGACCCCTTATGACGTGTGGCGGCGCTCGCATTCGATCCACCACTCGGCGGCGGGCAATCTAGACCGGCGCGGCATCGGCGACGTGCAGACCCTGACGGTCGCGGAATACTTCGCCCTTACCCCGCGCGGGCGGCTGCTGTATCGGCTTTACCGCAACCCGGCGGTGCTGTTCGGGCTGGGGCCGTGCTACATCTTCTTCGTCAACAACCGCCTGCCGATCGGGCTGATGCGGGCGGGCTGGCGCTACTGGCTGTCGGCGATGGCCACCAATCTGGCCATTGTCGCGGGGCTGGCGGGGCTTTACCTCCTTGGCGGACTGGCCCCGATCGTGCTGATCTGGCTGCCGACCTCGCTGGTGGGCGCGACCATCGGGGTCTGGCTGTTCTATGTCCAGCACCAGTTCGCCACCACCCAGTGGGACAGCCAGGCCGAGTGGCAAATCCATGATGCGGCGCTGCTGGGTTCTTCGCACTATATCCTGCCGCAACCGCTGCAATGGCTGACCGCCAATATCGGGGTGCATCATGTGCACCACCTTTACAGCCGCATCCCGTTCTATCGCCTGCCCGAGGTGTTGCGCGATTTCCCGGCGCTGGCCGCGGCGCAACGCATGACCATCCGGCAAAGTCTGGTCAACGTGAAGCTGCACCTGTGGGACGAGCAGGGGCGGCGGCTGCTGTCGTTTGCCCAGGCCCGGGCGTTGCAGGCCTGAGGTTGACGGTGCCTTCGGGCGCTGCCTGGGCGCGCAAGATGCCCATTCTCGCTGGCCAAAATATCCTCGCCGAAGGCCCGACAGCGAAGAGCGCCCGATCGGGAGCGATGAGCGGGCGGGGGTGGGCTGCAATTTGCCTCACCCGCCAGGCGGCGGGGTGGCCTTGCCAGGGTTCGGATGGGGATGTTAGAGGGGAACCAGGACGCGCGGGCAAGGGGCGGCACGATGACGGGATTTCCGACACGCTTTGACAAGGACGCACTTCTGGCTTGCGCGCGGGGCGAATTGTTCGGCCCCGGCAACGCGCAACTGCCCTTGCCGCCGATGCTGATGATGGACCGCATCACCGATATTTCCGCCGACCGTGGCGCGCACGGCAAGGGCCATGTCGTGGCCGAGTTCGACATCACCCCCGATCTGTGGTTCTTTGCCTGCCACTTTCCCGGCAACCCGGTGATGCCGGGCTGCCTTGGGCTGGATGGCTTGTGGCAGTTGACCGGCTTCAATCTGGGCTGGCGCGGCTGGCAGGGGCAGGGTTTCGCGCTTGGCGTGGGCGAGGTCAAGCTGACCGGCATGGTAACGCCGGCGCGCACCATGATCACCTATTTCGTGGATTTCACCCGGGTGATCGACCGCCGCCTGAAAATGGGGGTTGCCGATGGTCGCGTTGAGGCCGACGGCGAAATCATCTATCAGGTCAAGGATATGAAAGTCGGGCTGGCGGTTGCCACCTGACGCCACCCAAGGAGCAGGCCCATGCGTCGCGTCGTCATCACCGGGATCGGCATCATCTCGTCGATCGGCAACTCTGCGGCCGAGGTCGAGGCCAGCCTGCGGGCCGGCAGATCCGGCATCATCTTTGCGCCGCAATATGCCGAGCATGGCTTTCGCAGCCAGGTTCACGGCATGCCGCAGATCGTGCTGGAAGACCACATCGACAAACGCGATCTGCGCTTCATGGGGCCGGGGGCGGCCTACAACTTTCTTGCCATGCAACAGGCGATTGCCGATAGCGGGCTGGAAGAAAGCGACGTGTCGAACCCGCGCTCGGGGCTGATCGTGGGCTCGGGCGGACCCTCGACCTCGAACTTCTTCAACGCCCACAAGATCGTGATCGAAAAGGGCGCGCCCAAGCGGATGGGGCCGTTCATGGTAACGCGCTGCATGTCGTCCACCAACTCGGCCTGCCTTGCCACCCCGTTCCACATCAAGGGGGTGAACTATTCGATCACCTCGGCGTGCTCGACCTCGGCCCATTGCATCGGCAATGGGGTCGAGCAGATCCAGATGGGCAAGCAGGATATCGTGTTTGCCGGCGGCGGCGAGGAACTGGACTGGACCCTGAGCTGTCTGTTCGACGCCATGGGCGCGCTGAGCAGCAAGTATAACGACACCCCCGCCACCGCCTCGCGCGCGTTCGACGCGACGCGCGACGGCTTCGTGATCGCCGGGGGCGGCGGGGTGGTGGTGCTGGAAGAGCTGTCGCACGCCCTGGCGCGCGGCGCGAAGATTTACGGCGAGATCACCGGCTATGGGGCCACCTCGGACGGCAGCGACATGGTTTCGCCCTCGGGCGAAGGCGGCGAGCGTTCGATGAAACTGGCCCTTGCCACCCTGCCCAAGGGCCGCAGCATCAGCTATATCAACGCCCACGGCACCTCGACCCAGGCGGGCGACGTGACCGAGGTCAAGGCGGTGCGCCGGGTGTTCGGGGAAGGCCACGTGCCGCCGATTTCCTCGACCAAATCGCTGACCGGGCACAGCCTCGGGGCGACCGGGGTGCATGAGGTGATCTATTCGCTGATGATGTTGCAAGGCGGCTTCATCACCGCTTCGGCCAATATCACCCAGCTTGACCCCGAGCTGCATCCCGACGAGATCGCGACGACCTATCGCACCGGCGTCGAGATGGATTCGGTGCTGTCGAACAGCTTTGGCTTCGGCGGCACCAACGCCAGCCTGGTCATCAGCGCATTCAGGACCTGAGGTTATCATGGCTGATCTGATGAAGGGCAAACGCGGGCTGGTGATGGGGGTGGCGAACGACCGCTCAATCGCCTGGGGCATCGCCAAGGCCATGGCTGCCGAAGGCGCCGAGCTTGCCTTTTCCTATCAGGGCGAGGCGTTCGGCAAACGGGTAGCGCCGCTGGCGGCCAGTGTCGGGTCCTCCTTGCTGGTCGATGTCGATGTGATGAACGACCAAAGCCTTGACGCCTGTTTCGCGCGCCTGCGGGCCGAATGGGGCACGATGGATTTTCTGGTGCACGCCATCGCCTATTCCGACAAGAACGAGCTGGCGGGAAGGTTCATCAATACCAGCCGCGAGAATTTCAAGAATTCGCTGG
>Ga0210033_1001866_pt1 | contig 18737 bp, 14 predicted proteins | sample CryGeymeta201501_FD_185465 | JGI IMG/M metagenome (GOLD analysis project Ga0210033, IMG submission 185465) | Groundwater microbial communities from Crystal Geyser aquifers in Utah, USA - Crystal Geyser metaG 2015-01 (SPAdes) (version 2) | ecosystem: Environmental > Aquatic > Deep subsurface >... | reverse complement strand
CCTTAGGGAAGCCAACTGGCTGGGGCGCACGGTCGCTGGCAGCTAAAGTTCAGGGCTAGCGGCTAGCCGCATCGGGTAGCCAAACCACCAGCGAAGTCCATCCATTTATTCAAGTTGCTCAATAGTATAGCGGTTGCTTGTGAGTGCAATCCGAGCAAACGCTGCGGTACCCTTGAATTGCCAAGCCATCCAAACCGCTGCTGACTCTCGCCCGCAGCGTGGCTACAATGCGCACCCCCGTTCGGTGCCGGTGGCAAACGCCGCGGACCCGAAGCAACACCAAAAAAAAACGAACCGTGCTGATGACTGCCTTGTCTGTGTCGCTCTCCAATGCGCTGACTGCCCTACCCGCCGGTGACCCGGCGCTACCGGCGCTGAGCGAGTGCGTGCAGCGGGCGATGCGTGGTTATTTGCAGCGTGCTGGCGTCGATGTCGCCGGCGGTTTGTACCAACTGGTGCTCGATGAAGTCGAGGCGCCGTTGTTGCGCGAAGTGTTGCGGCACACCGAAGGCAACTTGAGCCGCGCCGCCGAACTGCTGGGGATCAGTCGCGCTACGCTCCGCAAGAAACTCGCCGTGCATGCCATCGGTGGTTGATCGCTATACTGCGCCACCCCAATCTGGTTGGAATCGATGATGACTGCGACCGCTGCCGTGGCCGTTCGGCGTGCCTTGTTGTCGGTCTCCGACAAAACCTCACTGATCGAGCTCGCGCGGGCACTGATCGAGCTCCAAGTCGAGCTGATTTCTACCGGCGGCACCGCCGCTGCCCTGCGTGCGCACGGCCTGCCGGTGCGTGATGTCGCCGAGCTCACCGGGTTTCCGGAAATGATGGACGGTCGCCTGAAGACTTTGCACCCGCGGGTGCACGGCGGACTGCTCGGCCGCGTTGAACAAGATCACGAGGCGATGGCGGCGCACGGCATCTTGCCGATCGACTTGCTGGTGGTGAACCTGTACCCGTTTGCGGCCACCGTGGCGCGGTCGGCGGTGACTTTTGACGAAGCCATTGAAAATATCGACATCGGCGGCCCGGCGATGCTGCGGGCAGCGGCCAAAAATCATCAGCGCGTAGCGGTGCTGACCGACCCGGTGGATTATCCCGCGCTGATCGCCGCCTTGCGTGGTGGTGGCAGCGATCTGGCGTTGCGGCGGACGCTCGCCGCCAAGGCATTCACCCATTGCGCCCGCTACGACGGCCTGATTGGTCAGTGGCTGAGTGCCCGGGTCGATCCGCTGGCAGCACCGGCGCCATGGCCTTCCGTGTTGCAGCCGGCGTTCGATCTGGCGATGCCGTTGCGCTATGGTGAAAACCCGCACCAACGCGGCGCGCTGTATCGGGAACCGGGGCTGGGCAGTGGCCAAATCGCTGGCGCCCGGTTGTTGCAGGGCAAGGAGCTTTCCTACAACAACATCGCCGACGCCGACGCCGCACTCGAGTGCGTGAAGCTGTTTACCGAAGCCCCCGCCTGCGTCATCGTCAAGCACGCCAATCCCTGCGGCGTTGCCGTGGCCGCCGATTTGCTCGCGGCCTATGACGCGGCTTATGCCGGCGACCCGCTGTCGGCGTTCGGCGGCATCATCGCCTGCAATCGGCCGCTGGATCTGGCGACCGCGCAAGCGATTCTGCGGCGCCAGTTCGTCGAAGTCGTGGTTGCCCCGGAAATCGAACCGGCGGCGCTGTTGGCATTTGCCGCCAAGCCCAATGTGCGCGTGCTCGCCTGCGGTGCCTGGCCGCTGGCAACGACCGCGGTGACCGTGACGCTGGACTGCAAACGCATCCACGGCGGCCTGCTGGTGCAAGACCGCGACCACGACTGCTTGAGCGACGCTGACCTGCGCGTGGTCAGCCAACGCCAGCCCGACGCTGGCGAAATGATCGACCTGCGATTTGCCTGGCGGGTGGCGATGATGGTCAAGTCCAATGCCATCGTTTATGCGCGCGGGCAACGCAGCATCGGCATTGGTGCCGGCCAGATGAGCCGGGTGATCAGCGCAAAGATTGCCGCCATGAAAGCCGCCGAAGCCGGGCTTGAAGTGGCCGGCGCGGTGCTCGCGTCGGATGCTTTTTTTCCGTTTCGCGATGGCATCGACGCCGCCGCCGAAGCCGGTATTCGCGCGGTGATCCAGCCCGGTGGATCGATCCGCGACGCCGAAGTGATTGCGGCCGCCGATCAACACCACTTGGCCATGGTATTTACCGGCGTGCGGCATTTTCGGCATTGATGCGCGATCCACAACTCGGCAAGGACAAACGATGAAACTGCTGGTCATTGGCGGTGGTGGCCGCGAGCATGCGCTGGCCTGGAAACTCAAAAGCTCGCCGCGTGTGCGTGAGGTGCTGGTCGCTCCCGGCAACGCCGGTACCGCCGCCGAGCCCGGCGTGCGCAACGTCGCGGTGGCGGTGGACGATCTCGACGCGCTGCTGGCGCTGGCCCAGTCCGAGGCGATCGACCTCACCGTGGTCGGACCGGAGGTGCCGCTGGTGCTCGGCATCGTGGATCGCTTCGAAGCCGCTGGTTTGCGGATCTTCGGGCCGCGTCGAGCGGCCGCCCAACTGGAAGGCTCGAAGGTTTACGCCAAAGCGTTTTTGGCGCGCCACCAGATTCCGACGGCGGGCTACGCGGTATTCACCGAACTGGCGCCGGCCTTGGCGCACGTCCGCCAACTGGGCGCACCCATCGTAATCAAGGCCGATGGCCTCAAAGCCGGCAAAGGCGTGGTGGTGGCGATGCAGTTGGCAGAGGCCGAAGCGGCCCTGCTCGAGCTGCTCGGATCGACCCCAACCGGAGCCGGCACGCCAGTGGTGATCGAACGTTTTCTGGAAGGCGAAGAGGCCAGCTATATCGTCCTCTGCGATGGCCAACACGCCCTGCCGATGGCCAGCAGCCAGGACCACAAACGCCGCGATGCCGGCGACTTGGGACCCAACACCGGCGGCATGGGCGCCTATTCGCCGGCGCCGGTGGTCAGCGCTGAAATCGATCAGCGGGTGATGGCGACGGTGATCCTGCCGACGCTGGCCGGCATGGCCGCCGATGGCGCGCCGTTTCGGGGTTTTCTGTATGCCGGATTGATGATTCGTGGCGACGGCGATCTCCAGGTGTTGGAGTTCAACGTGCGCTTGGGTGATCCGGAAGCGCAACCGATCTTGTTGCGCCTGCGCTCGGATTTGCTCGAGCTGATCGAGGCCGCGTTGGCTGGCCAACTCGATCGGGTCAACGCGCACTGGGACCCACGCCCGGCGGTCGCCGTGGTCATCGCCGCCGCTGGCTACCCGGGCGCGGTGCATGGCGGCGAGGTGGTTTACGGCCTCGACGCCGCTGCCCTGCCCGACAGCAAAATCTTTCACGGCGCCACCCGCAGCGAGCACGACCAGGTACTGACCAGTGGCGGCCGCGTGTTGACCGTGTGCGCGCTCGGTGCAGATATCGGCGCGGCGCGGAATCGCGCCTATCAGGCGCTGGCACCGATCCATTTTGCCGGCGGCTTTTATCGCTCCGATATTGCCCATCTGGCGCTGCGGCGCTGAACCGGCAGGTCGCCGCCAGCAGCGCCGAGCCGACACCCGGGGAACCTGCGGCGATCCGGGCATGGTCGGTTGCGGCGCTACGCGCCTTGCACCGACCTACCTGCCGCGAGCTCCGCGTTCAGTGCCCGCCAACGCTCCGGGGTGCCGACATCGTGCCAAACGCCGGTGAGTCGTTCAACGCTGACCAGACCCTCGCGGGCTGCGGCGGTGAGTAGCGGTGCCAATGGAAACGTACCGGGCCGATGACCATCGAGCAGCTCGGGGCGCACCACACTGATACCGGCCAGGGTGTACCAGGGCGCCGCCGGTTCTGCGTCGGCCGACGCTGGCAGCAGCGCCGAAGCCGCGCGCTCAAACGCGCCCAGTGGACGCGACTCGGGCAGCCCCACCAAAACCAGATGGGCAAGGCCGCTGGGCTGCTCGGGCAAGCGAGCAAAATCGTAGTCGCTCCAGATATCGCCATTGACCACGATGAACGGCGCCGGCCCCAATTGGGGCAGCGCGTGCAGTAAGCCGCCGCCGGTTTCCAGCGGCTCGGCACCTTCAAAGCAATAGTGCAGGTGGACGCCGAAATCGCTGCCGTCACCGAGCACGGCGGGAAATTGCGCGGCCAGCCACGAGGTGTTGATGACAATATCGCCGACACCAATCGCCGCCAATTTTTCGATCTGCCAGACAATCAGCGGTTTGCCGCCCACGCTGAGCAGCGGCTTGGGCGTATGCAGACTGAGCGGCCGCATCCGCTCGCCCTTGCCGGCGGCAAAAATCAGCGCCCGCATCGCCGCGCTCCGCCGCCACCGCAATCGCCATTGACCGCGGCCCACCAGCGCCGGGTCCGGGCAACGATTGGTGTCCAGCACACGCTCTGCATGCTCAGCCGAGCTCCGCTAGTGGCTCGTGCTGGTGCTCAGGCGATGCCTCCACGCTGGCCTGGCTGACATCGCGATCGCCGATTTTGTCCCGCAGCCATTCGGCGAAGGGGCCGAGTTCACGATTACCGGCCGCGACATCGAGCACATATTTCAGCGTCAGCGGCAGGTCTTTGAGGTATTGCGATTTGCCGTCGCGGTAGTGCAGCCGACAGAAAATGCCGAGCACCTTGAGGTGCCGTTGCAGGCCCATCCAATCGAACCAGCGCTTGAAGCGCAGCTCGCGATCTTCGATCAAGCCGGCCTTGGCCAGTCGATCCCGATACTGGTTGACGTAGCCCATTACCTGCGCCTGCGGCCATTCGATGTAGCAGTCGCGCAGCAGCGACACCAGGTCGTAAGTGACCGGGCCTTTGACCGCATCCTGAAAATCGATGATGCCCGGATTGCCGTTGGCCAACTGCATCAGATTGCGGCTGTGATAGTCGCGGTGGACAAACACCTGCGGCTGCTCCAACGCCGAGCTGACCAATTTCTGGAACATGCGCTTGAGGATCAGGCGTTCACTGGCGCTCGGCACAATCCCCAGATGGCGACCCAAAAACCACTCTGGAAACAAATCCAGTTCTGCCTGCAAACGCCCTTCGTCATACACCGGCAGGCCGCTGGGTCGTATCCGCAACTGCATGCCATAGAGCGCATTGAGCGCGTCTCGATAGAGCAGGTCGGCGCTGTCGGCGTTGAGCGCGTCCAGATAATTGACCGTGCCCAGATCACCCATCAGCACGAAGCCGTCTTGCCGGTTGTGGGCCAGCACTTCCGGTGCCGACAGCGACACCGCCCGCAGCCGCCGGTTGACCTCCAGCCAGGGGTTGATGTCTTCCTGCGCTGGTGGCGCATCCATCACGATGAACGCACTACCGCGACTACGCAGTCGGTAATAACGGCGAAAACTGGCGTCACTCGATGCTGCCTCGATGCGCTTGATCTCGGCGTCGTTGAGGGCATTGCGTAACCAGTTCAGCAGTTGTTGCTCGCGCTTTTTGTCCATGACCTTTGGCGGTGCGGCTAGGGCGGCGAGTGTAGCGAGGTCTTCGGCACCCCACTCGATCCGCTGCCAGCTGAAGGATGCCGGAACAGCAGGCGAACAGTTCGCTTCACCGTTCCGGTTTCCGCGCTATTTTGCGAACCCATTTTCAGTCACCAGGCGCACCGTATGAATCGCAGACCGTTGAAGCTGTTACTGCTGTTGTGGTTGGCACTGCCGGGCGCCAGTTCGGTGTCGGCGGCGGATCCAACGCTTGCGGGGGCCACCGCGGACAGTGGCGCTACTTTGCTCAAAACCGTGCTGGTTACCGGCACGCAACCGGGGCCAGGTTTGTGGCAAGTCAGCAAAGACGGCCACGTGCTGTGGCTGCTGGGCAATGTCTCGCCGGTGCCAAAAAAGATGCAATGGAACGCCAGCGAAGTGGAGCAGATCATCGCGCGATCCGGAGCGGTATTGGCGCCACCGGCGTTTGTGTTCGATGCCGATGTCGGGTTCTTCAAAATGTTGTTTCTGCTGCCGAAACTGCTGAAAACGCGGAAAAACCCGGAGCACCTGCCACTGGCCAAACGGGTCAACGCGGGCGACTACGCACGCTGGCTGGTGCTGAAGCAGCGCTATCTCGGCAAAAATACCAAGGTCGAAAGTTACCGACCCATTTTTGCCGCCCAGACTTTGTACGATGACGCCATCGCCAGAGTGGGGCTGTCCAACCGCAGCGTCGCCAACAAAGTGATCCGCAAGGCGACCAGCAAGCGCCAATTGAAAGCCACGCCGACCTTGGTGAAAATCAAGATCGAAGACAGCAAAGCCCTGCTGAAAGATTTCAACGCCACCACGCTCAACGACACCGAATGTTTTTCGAAAATCCTCACCCATCTTGATGCCGATCTGGAGACGATGGCCGACCGCGCCAACGCCTGGGCCACCGGCGACCTGGAGATGTTGCGTGCCCTGCCCTACACCGACCCCAGTCGGGTGTGCATGGATGCGGTCTTCAACGACGGCATTTTCATGAAGCGCGGCATCGGCATGGAGGCGGTTCGCGCCCAGGCCAAAGCCACCTGGCTGGCCGCTGCCGAAGCCGCCATCAAGCAATATCCCACCAGCTTCGGCAGCTTGCCGATGGCGCAGATCCTGAAAGCCGATGGCTATGTGGCCGCCTTGCGCGACCGTGGTTACACGGTGACCGCACCCGATGCCGAGGCGGCAGCCACTTCGTCAGCGCCCTAGCCGTTCAGGCGCACGCCGGTGGCGGACTTCAGCGCGTGCGCAGCCGAAACCGCTCGCGGTAAGGTCGCTGCTAGCGAATAAGGCGTTGCGCAGAAATAACTTGCGCAGATTGCGCAGGACTTTCGTTCGCCTGCAAGGCGCACAAAGGGGAGCATAGTCGGACTATGTGACGCTTTGTGCAACGACGCAGGCGGGCGATAAGGACCAGCAAGATGGGCAAGTTATTTCTGCGCGACGCCTAAGTGGCGGATTCGCACTTGTTATGGCGAGTTCCGCCAACGCAGCGGTGTCGCGTTTGGTGGGAGCGTCACTGCGCGGCGTCCGGGCTACCGCCACTTCCTCTCGATCAGGGGCTGGGCCGCACCGCGTAAACGCTGGTGGTGCCGCTAACGCTGTTGCCAACGATCAGCAGGGAATCGGCCGTGGGCGAGGCGCTGATCGGGACGAACACCATCGAATCCGGGCCCAGATCGCCAACTTCCGGATTGGTATCGGCAAAACCGTCACCGTTGGTATCGGCGGTGGCCACCGGCACGTTGAAATTGCGCTCGGTTTTGTAGTCGATAAAGCGCGGCGTGAGCAGGTTGTTGTCGAGCGCGTAGACCATGATGCCGCCGACTTCGTGCAGGCCGATAAAGGCGAAGGTGGCACCATCGATCTGGCCCAGGGCGAGCGCCGAGGGCGCCGGACCAGAATCGTCGGAGCGGCTGCCGCCGCTGCCATTGGCATTGGCCGCGCTGTTGAAATTGCTACCCAGGCGTTCGGCGGTAATGCGCTCAAAATCGTTGGCCGAGTCGTTGGCGATGGTGCCGGTTACCCGGAAGATGGAAAACGACCGCGTGCCATAGGCCAACAAGGCTTCGTGATCCGCGTCGGCGGGCACGGTACTGGTGGCGGCCGCATTGCCTTCGGTCGCCGATACCTGCAAGCGACCCAGGTTGGTTGCCTGCTGCAACTCGGCGGCGTTCGGGAATACCACCGGATCGAGCGTCAAATCGGCGACCCGGGCGCGCTCGTCGAAGCTGGGCAGCACCCGCGGTGCGCCGGTGTTGGCGGTGAGAATCAGCACCTCGACATTGTTGCGGAACACCGCAATGGCACCCGGTTGGAAATACCCCTTGACCGGCTGGTTACGCAGCACCGGCGGATTGTTCAGATCGCTGGCTTCCAGGCTGTTGCCCGGCACGTTGTAGTCGCGGGTGCCAAACGGCAGGATCGACTCGATCCGGGCGGGCAATAGCGCGACGGTGGCAAAGGCGTTGTTTTTTTGCAGGCTGACGTAGGCGCGGGCATTGACGCCGGTGCTGACCGACTTCGGTTCGAAGTCCTGCGCGCGGGTGGCCACCGGCAGCGGGGCCGGCTTCTCGATGACGCGCACGCCGGGCAAAATCTCGGACTCGCGCGAGGTCGTCGGAATCGGCGTAATGCCGGTCACGTTGAACTCGGCAAAACCGAGCACGCTGATCGACGGCGGCGCCGTTGTCGCCGGTGGCGTCGGCACCGGACTCAGGTTGACCACGCTGATCGAGCCTTCGGGATCGACGCTGTAATCCGCCGCGGGCTCGCCGGCATCGGCGGTGATGACAAATTGGCCGTCCTGACTGAAGCTGACCGCACCCGGACCCACACCGGTGGCCAGCACCGTGATCAAGCTGCGATCACTGGCGTTGTAGATGGCGACGGCGCCGGGCGCATCGACCGCGATACCGAGCACGGTCACCGCGATCCGATCCTTGTCGGTGACGCTGCCAAACGCATCGAACACGGCCACCGCGCTGACCTGGCCCAGGGCATGACCGAGCGCCGTTGCAGCGTCGCCACTGGCATCGATCTGGGCGATGCGCTGCGGGCTCGCGGGCGTGCTCAGGCTGAGCACATCGACCCTATTGGCCGCGCGATTGGCGACCAGTGCCTGCTTGGCTTCGCCGTACCAGGACAAGGACGCGGCCGCGCCCGCATCGAATTGCCCGGTGCTGAAACGACCGAGAAAATTGAGCGTGACCGCCTGCGGCGGGAACTGTGGTGGCGGTGGCGGCAAACTGACGCCGCTATTGCTGTTGCCGCCGCAGGCGGTCAAAACCGAAAGGCCCAGCAGCAATGCGGGCGGCAAGCATCTTGAAACCACAGCCATGAAAAACTCCTCGTTGATGACTTCGCCTGGCCTTGGATGGGCAGACCCGCAGCGGCGGATCGGGCACCACCCAACGCAAGCCGCCGTCTGGATCGAGCCGATCTTGCCCGCAGCGAAATCGCGGCGCGAAAGGACGCCATGGTAAACGATCAGCCGCTCCGGCACAGCGTCGGGCGACGCTGCCACTTTAAGCGGCGCAATTCGCCCCTATCTGCCGTTCATGTTGGATCTCACCCCACCGCCACCCCCCACCGCCGAACAGGCGCGAGCGCTGCATCGACGCTTTGTGCAGTCGGTGCAGATCGTCAGCATCTTTGTTGGTCTGCTCTGGCTCTTGCTCTGGGCGCTCGACCAACAGCATGTCGATGTCAGCCAGTTTGGCATTTACCCCGGACGCCTATCATCCTGGCTCGGGCTGGTCACCGCGCCGTTGGTGCATGGCGGCGTCGAGCACCTGTTGGCCAATTCGTTTGGCCTGATGATCCTCGGCGTGCTGACGCTCTATCGCTATCCGCAATCGGCGCCGATTGCCATTCCGTTGATCTGGCTGCTTTCCGGTGTCGGCACCTGGCTGATCGGCAGACCCTCGTACCACATCGGTGCCAGCGGCCTCAGCCATGGTCTGATGTTCTTTGTGTTCATCTCCGGATTGATCCGCCGCGACCGCACCTCGATCGCGGCCGCCATGCTGTCATTCATGTTTTTTGGCGGCATGTTGCACTCGATCTTGCCGCAGGAGGAAGGCGTCTCGTTCGAATATCACTTGTCCGGTGCGCTGGCTGGCGTGCTGTGCGCGGTACTGCTGCGCCGCCGCGATCCGGCCCCGGCACGACGCAAATACAGCTGGGAGCTTGAGGCCGAACGCGACGCCGAGCTCGAAGCCCTGGCCCGCGACAGCGAACTGGATCTGCCGCGCCCTGAGCAGGTGCCGGTATTGTGGCAGCGCCCGGATACCGAGTCGGCGCGCGGCCAACTGCTGCCATTTCCCGAACGGCGGCCACCGGCGTCGGCGGTGCCGAGTGTTCGCATCGACCCCGCCGACGATCAGCCGCCGACCCGGCATTGATCGGTCGGCGCGATCCGGCGGCGGCTGCAATCGCGCAACCTCAATCGCGCAACCGCACGCCGCGCAGCCGCAGGGCGTTGCTGACTACCGACAGCGAAGACAGACTCATCGCCAACGCCGCCAGCATTGGGCTCAGCAAAATGCCGAATAGCGGATACAAAAGCCCCGCCGCGATCGGCACGCCGATGGCGTTATAGGCAAAAGCGAAGGTGAGGTTCTGCCACATGTTGCGGACCGTCGCCTGCGAAATCTGCCGCGCCCGCAGGATGCCGCGCAGGTCGCCCTTGACCAAGGTGACTTGCGCGCTGGACATGGCGATATCGGTGCCGGTGCCCATGGCAATACCGACATCGGCCGCGGCCAGCGCCGGGGCATCGTTGATGCCGTCACCGGCCATGGCAACCCGGCGGCCTTCGGCTTTCAGGCGGGCGACCAAAGCGGCTTTGTCGGCCGGCCGCACCCCGCCGTAGAACTCGTCGATGCCCAGTTGTGCCGCCACCGTCACCACCGTCGCCTGGCTGTCACCGCTCGCCATCACGATGCGTAGACCCTCAGTACGCAGCGCCGTGATCGCCGCCGGCGTGCTGGTCTTGACCGGATCGGCGACCGCGAGCAGGCCGACGACCCGATCAGCCACCGCCAGATAGATGGTGCTGGCACCTTCGCCACGCAGGCCATCGGCGGCAGCGTTGAGCGCGCTGACATCGGCACCGACCTGTTGCATCAAGGCGGTGTTGCCCAGCGCCAGGCGTTGCCCGCCGACGCGACCGCGCACGCCGATGCCGGTGGCCGATTCAAATTCGGCGGCGGTCTCCAGCGGCAATCCTCGGCGTCGGGCTTCGGCGATGATCGCCGCCGCCAGCGGATGCTCACTGCCCTGATCCAGGCTGGCGGCGAGCCGCAGGACTTCGTCCGCGCTCAGCTCGGCAGCAACCACGACCTCGCGAAACAGCGGTTTGCCTTCGGTCAGCGTGCCGGTTTTGTCGACGATCAGGGTGTCGATCGTGCGCAGGCGTTCGATCGCTTCGGCATCGCGGAACAACACGCCGACCTGGGCGGCGCGGCCGGTCGCCACCATGATCGACATCGGCGTCGCCAGCCCGAGCGCGCACGGGCAAGCGATGATCAACACCGACACCGCGTTGACCACGGCATAGGTCCAGGCCGGTTCCGGGCCGATCAGGCCCCAAATCAAAAACGTGGCGATGGCGCTGGCCAACACCGCAAACACAAACCAGTAACTCACCTGATCGGCAAGCCGTTGCATTGGCGCCCGCGAGCGCTGCGCCAGCGCGACCAGGGCGACGATCTGCGCCAGCACGGTGTCGGCGCCAATCTTGTCGGCGCGCATCAGCAAGCTGCCGGTGCCATTCTGGGTGGCGCCGATGAGCTTGCTGCCGGCAGTTTTCTCGACCGGCAAACTCTCGCCGGTGAGCATCGATTCATCGACGCTGGAACGGCCGTCTAGCACCTCGCCATCGACCGGCACCTGCTCACCCGGACGCACCCGCAGCCGATCGCCCAACTGCACTTCACCGAGCGGCACATCGGCTTCGCTGCCATCGGCCTGCAATCGCCGCGCGGTTTTGGGCGCCAGACCGAGCAGCGCCTTGATCGCTGCGGTGGTGCTTGATCGCGCCCGCAGTTCCAGCAATTGGCCAAGCAGGGTCAGCGAAACAATCACCGCCGCAGCTTCGAAATAGACGCCGACGCGACCGTGCGCACGGAATGAATCCGGAAACAGCCCTGGCACCAACGTCGCCACCACGCTGTAGCCAAACGCGGCCGCGACGCCGGTACCGATCAGCGTCCACATGTTCGGGCGACGGTTGCGGATCGACTGCGCCCAACGCTGAAAAAATGGCCAGCCCGCCCACAGCACCACCGGCGTGGACAACGCGAGCTCGATCCAGCTCTGCGCCGCGCCTGGGAGCCAGCGCAGGCTGTGCCCGAACATGGCCAACGCCAGCACCGCTACCGAGAGCGGCAAGGTCCACCAAAAGCGACGGCGAAAATCTCTTAGCTCAGGATGCTCATCGGCGTCCAGACTCGGCAGCATCGGTTCCAGTGCCATGCCGCAAATCGGGCACGACCCGGGCGCGTCGCGAACGATCTCCGGATGCATCGGGCAGGTGTAGCGGCTGCCCGCTGGCGCTGGTTCCGGCACCGTCGGCGGCGCCGACGCGGCCGGCCAATAACGCTGCGGATCGGCGGAGAATTTGTTCAGACAAGTAGCCGAGCAGAACCGAACTTCGTGGCCCGCGTGTTGCGTCCTGTGCGGCGAATTTGCGGCCACGGTCATGCCGCATATCGGGTCGAGGTCGGCGACGGGCGTGATCGCCGTCGGCGTGGTCGGTGATGGCTTTGAGATCATGGCAACAACTCCTCAGCAGGCACGCCCTTTCCAGTTGCGGGCCGCCTCAAGCCACAGTGTAATCCCACGCTTGGCAACGCTTGGTCTGCCAGCACACCAGGGTGATCGAGGCTTGGCACTTTACTCAAAAAAAAAGCCGGGCATTGCGCCCGGCTGTGATGCGCATCCTGCGGACAAGAACCCGGATCAGAAGCTCATCGTGGCGCCCAGCATGATGGTGTTGAAACCACCGCTGAGAGCATCAAATGAACGATCCTTGTATTGGTCGTAGGTGTAGGTAGCGTTCAAACTCAGCGATTCTTTCAACGCGTACTTGGCGCCCACTTCCAACGTATGCACGGTGTTGTCGATGCGGCCGTCCACGGTCGGAATTGCGGCCAACACCAACCCACTGGCCGTGTTGCCGTTGGATTTCGAATAGGTGTAACCGCCATTGAAGCTCAGCGCATCGTTGGTCTGCCAATCGCCATTGAGCGAGAACACATAGCTATCGACATTGAAGTCAGGCCGATCCAGCGTGACGAACAAGACCGATCTGTTGGGCGCCTCATACCGACGCCGACTCGATTGCAGGAAATAGGCAGTCACGTCATTTTGCATCCAACCAAAATTGGCCGAAGTGTTGATCCACTCGCCGAACGGCTTGCTGAAAGCCAAGCCCGCTGCCCGCTGGATGCGATGTGCGTCTTGATGGGTACGCGGGCCATCTGTCACTGGGGCCGTTAACGCATCGGTGAAGAACTTGGTGGTGTTTTGCTGGTTCTTGTAGTTGAAGTAACCGCTCATCATCCAACCGCTCTGGGCGGCATAGCTGGCCGTGCTTTTCAGCCCGTAGGCTTTTTCCGGTTCGGTAATCAGGCCGGTGTCATCTGCCCAGACATAGGACGGTGTTACCCGCAACAGCAAACCGGCCATCGGTCGGGCAACGAAGTTGGCATACACCTCATCCGACAGGGTTTTCTCGGAATAGAGCGAGCGCTGCGGCTGGATACCATTGAGCCCAGGTACGAGCACTGCGGTCCAGGTCAAATCACGATCGCGATCCTCGCGCTTCCAGCCGGTGGTCAGGCTGGAAGACCAGAATCCCGGCCGGAACGCCGCCGACAGGCCATAGCTGACCGATTGGACATTGTTGATGCGAACGTCCAGTTTCTCGCCCGCCGTGGCACTGACCAAACCGGTGACCGGGAAAGACGATCCATTGCTACGCTCGTAGTACTTGACGTAGCCCTCCAAACCGACGCTACGCATCGCGTTCGAATTGAAGGTGAAAAATGCGTTGTTGGTGTGCAGGTTGCCACGATCATAGCCGAGCGCGATTTGTTGCGCCGAAAACGAATCCTGGTCAAGAATGCTCAGGCCATACCCGGCCGCAAGCGCGGTACTGCCCAGTGTCTTGCTCAGTCGAAAGTTGTTGCTGATCTGGGTACTGTCAGGCACAAACTGCAGCGGCTTGTTACTGGACACCAAAAATGTACTGCTGGATGCAACGTCTGCGATCCGGAAATCCTGGGCTTGATTGTTGAAACGCTCAACTGAGCCTTCATACGAAAGATAAAAATCCATCGGCGAGCCACTGGCACTCAATGTGGTTCGGTTCATGTTTTCGTTGATCGGCATGTTGAAACCACGCCAACGTTGCAAGACTCGCGCCGCAGAACCACTTACGTCGCTGCCACCGAGCACGTAGCTGGCGAAGCGATTGCCATTGCGCGAATAGCCGTCGTAGTTCACTGCCACGGTGGTGTCGGCATTGAACAATTCCGGCTTCAACTTGATGCCGACGCCATAGGTTTCGCGATCGATCGTGTAACGACCTTGGCCCGAATCGTCGTTGAACTGAGCGGCATAGCCAGTGTTGGTGTTGGTCCCGGCCGGGAAAAAATAGCTCGGATCGGTCCCGCCGGGCACCTGATTTGGGCTGTACAAATACTTCAGACCACCGGCCGCTGAACGGAAGTCGGTGTAGTAGCTGCTCAAACCCCAGTTGGCGGTGTTGACCGCCAGTTTCTGACGGTTGTTGAAAGCCCCAAAGCCCTGCCGCTCGAGCACAAACACATCGCGCTCAGCGTTGCTGCCAACCAGGCGGAAATTGGCGTCTGCATAAAAACCGGAACGATTGTCGCCGCCAAATCCGCGCTGATAGTTGTAGCGCTCCAGGAACTGGTTGCGCTCGCTGCGGACGCCGTCAAAGTAATTGAAGAAGTACAGACGCGGTGCCAGCTCGCCGGTGAAATCCAGATCTTTCACCCGATACGACGGATCGCTTTCCTGCGCCTGCACGGTGGTATTCGACATCGACAGCAGCGCGGCGATCACCGCCGTCAGCGCGAGTTTTTTGTGGGTAATGATTTTCATGGCAAATCCCCCTCAAGGAATTAATGTCTAAGGTGCTGGTCGGTGGAACTACCATGCACAGCGCCGTGGCAGCCATTGCAGTCGCGCAAGATGGCGCCCGAGATCGGCTGCGCGTTGCTCGCCGCACCGGTCAAACCATGACGATTGCTGGCAATGGAATGGCACTGCATGCACAGCACCGGCTGCGCTACGGTCAACAGGTTACGGTTCGGCGAGCCGTGGGCGTCGTGGCAGTTGGCACAATCTTCAGCGGCCGGTGGATGCTCAAACACGTGCGGGCCGCGCACCGCTTGATGGCACTTGGTGCATTGCTCGGTCTTGCCAACCAGTGCGGTTTGCTTGCCGCTGTGCGGATCGTGGCAACCGACGCAGGCCACGCCGCCTTCGGTGACCGGATGGTGCGATGGCAGCTTGAAGCGCGCCAACACATCCTGATGGCAGGTGGCGCAGAGCGCGGTGGTGGTACCGGCCTTCTCGCCGGCCAGGCCGGTGGTCTTGACCTTGGGAGTATGAATACCGTGGCAGTCACTGCACTGCACGCCTGCCCGGTTGTGTTCGGCAAAAGCAAAATTGGTACGGCGTGCGTCCTGCTTGTGGCAGGCCAGGCATTCTTTCGTGGCTGGCTTGCCGGGGCTCACTTTCTTTGGCCGTTCGGCCTGCGAATGCGCCAGTGCGCCGGTATGGCAGGTGGTACACGCACCGTGAAAAATGTGGGTCTTGGCTTCGGCGTCGTGGCACTCGACGCATTGCGCGCCGGTGACCGGTTCGGCGCTGGGGGCGGGCGCGGGGCTGGTGGTCTCGGCACTGGCAGTGGCTGCCAACGCCGTACACCCCAGCAGCAGGGACAAAATGACGCTGAGCTGTTTCATCTCGGGGTTTCCTTTTGTTATCAGGTTCTGGCGCCAAAAATCCAATCGGTCGGTGTACTCACTTCGGTTGAGTGGGCGCGTTATTTTCCAACTAAAGAATGCGTTCTACCTTCATGTCACGCGGGCCTTCCGGGCCCTCCGGCTCGTCGTGGGCGATGCCAAAGTGGCAATCGATACAGGTCATGCCCTGCTCCACGCCCTTCTTGTGGCGGCGCTGCGCTTTTTCCGATTGCAACTCGGAACTCATCGCCTCACGGTGGTGGCAGTTTCGGCATTCGAGCGAATCGGTGGCTTTCATTCGGGTCCAGACATGGCGTGCCAACTCATAGCGTTTGGCGAGGAACTTGTCGCGGGTGTCGATGCTGCCGATCAGCTTGTGATAGAGCTCGAAGCTGGCCATGAACTTGCGTTTGATCAGCGCTACCGGCTCACGCGGCACGTGGCAATCCGAACAGATGGCGCGCACGCCGCTGCGGTTGGTGTCGTGGATCGACCCTTTGTATTCCTTATAGACGTTGTCACGCATTTCGTGGCAGGAAATGCAGAACTCCTGGGTCTCAGTCCAGGCCAGGCCGGCCGCCCCGCCAACCACCAAAGACATGGCAATCAACATGACCAGAACGAACACAGTCAAGGACCGGAACCAGCCCCAACGACGCAGCAAAGCGATACCACTTTTCATCACACGCTCCAATCAAGGCAAAAGTTCAACGCGACAGGATAAACGCGACCAGATTCTTGATCTTTTCCAGGTCGCGGGTCTTGACGATGCCGTGCTCTTCTTCTTCGCCATCGATCTCGACCATGTTGGGCTCGGTCACATGCTTGATCAACTTTTCCTCTGCCGTGGCATCGCCCTTGTACTTGGCCGCCACTTCTTTGTAGGCCGGGCCGTCTTTTTTCTTGTCAACGCTGTGGCAGGTCATGCACTTGTTGGCTTTGAGCAGGGCCATGGCACCGGCTTCATCGACCGCGGCGCACGCGGCGGATGCGACGGTGGACAGCAACAGGGCTAACGCAGCAGCAGCAGCGAGGATACGAACGTTCATACGGGTAATCTCCTTGGGGAATGGCAGGAAGGCTGACAGCTCAAAAACAAAAGGAGTTGATCGAAGTCAACTAAACGCAAGGATAACAATCACCGACGCCATTGAGTAGGCGATCAGCAAAGAAAAATACGCCATCACTCGATGGCTGGCGTCGGTAAGCACGGCCTAGCGTTGGGTAGCCAAAGAAGTCACCGGGCACGCTGACCGCACAAACCGGCCCACTGACAACGAACTTGCCCAGCCCTACGCCAGTCGCGAGCCGCTCAGATTCGAGCGGCACCCAACTTGTCCTTGGCGATGATCGGCGTCGGCAGGGGGTAGCGGCTGTGCGCTGGTGCACCGACGGCGGTGTGAACGCATCGGCCGAAGTTGCGGCTTGGCGGTTCGGTCGCGGTGCACTGGCGATGGCTGATCGCTGCGATCGCCTATTTCCGCGATTTGAACCAGCAGTTGAATGCGATGGTGATACGTTCGTTGCCGCCGTAGTAGGGCATCACCTCGCGGGGCACCCAGGATGGGAACAAGATCAATTGGCCCGCTTTCAGCTTGAGGTTCCAAAAGCCGTGGTGATAGGGCGCCGCCAACCGTTGATTGCCAGGGTCAAGAAACCAGTTGCGGTATTGATGTGGATGGTGGAAGCGCACTCCCCACGCCGGAGCGTGCTCAGCGCCAGGCCAGCACCGAGAGCACCAGCGTGCCCAAGGCGATACGGTAGACGACGAACGGCCAGATGCCAACCCGACGCAGGAAGCCGAGCAAGAAGTGGATGCAGGCGACCCCGGCGACGGCGGCGAACGCAGCGCCAATCACGAACTGGGAAACCTCCAGGTGTTCGCTGGATTTGAGCAACTGCCAGGCGCCATGGGCGGCCGCCGCCGCGGTGATCGGCACCGACAACAAAAATGTGTAGCGCGCGGCGTCGACGCGGGTGAGCCCAAGCGCAAGACCCGCGCTGATGGTGATGCCGGAGCGCGATACGCCCGGGATCAGCGCCAGCACTTGGGCGCAGCCAATCCACAGCGCTGCGCGCAGATCGACACTCGCTACTTCGCGATTGCGGCGGCTGGCTCGATCCGCCCACCACAACAGCAAGCCGAAAACGATCAGGTTGCCGGCCATCAACCAGGGAATCCGCAAAGACTCGACAAAAGCATCGTTGCGGCTCATCAGTCCGCCGACGATCAGTGCCGGCACGGTGCCCAGCGCCAAACCCCAGCCCAGCCGTCGATGCATCAGCGAATCGGCATCCTGCGCCCGATTGCCCACGGCGGTTGCGATCCGGAGCAGATCACGCCAGTAGTAGATGACCACGGCAGACAGGGTGCCGAAATGCAACGCCAAGTCGAAGGTAAGCCCCTGATAGGGCCAGCCAAAGAAGAATCCCACCAGCGCCAGATGGCCGGAACTCGACACCGGCAAAAATTCGGTCAAGGCCTGCACCAGCGCCAGTACGATCACATGCCACAGTTCCATACTTGTCCTGCTCGCAAAGTCGATCCATCGGAGCCGCGCATTGTAGGGTAGCCAAGTAGCGCTTGCTTCCGATCCGTTTGCTTTTTTTCACCAGGAGTGAAGTCATGACCGACGCCCTCAGCACGCTGACTGCCGCGATCGACCGCATCGTTGCCGTTTGCGGTCCCAATATCGTCGCGGGCTTTCCGCTCGGGCTGGGCAAACCCAATCGCCTGATCAACGCGCTGACCGCACGGGTCACCGCCGATCCGAGCTTGACGCTGACTATCTACACCGCGCTGTCGCTGGATCCGCCGACGCCAAAACCGGGTCTGGAATCGGCCTTCGCCCAGCCTTTTCTGGATCGTCAGTTCGGCGCCGATTACCCGCGCCTCGACTACGTTCGCGCGCAACACCTGGGCACTTTGTGCGCGCGCATCCAAGTCCACGAGTTCTATTTTCAATCCGGCAATTGGCTCGACTCGAGCGCCGCCCAGCGCCACTACATCAGCCTCAATTACACCCATGTCGCACGGGCGTTGGTGGGCTTTGGCGTCAACGTCATGCTGCATCTGGTGGCGCGTCGCGGTGATCGGCTCAGCCTCTCTTGCAACACCGATGTCACCCTCGATGCGCTCGACGCTTTTGCCGCCCGCGGCAAGCCGCGACCGTTGCTGGTCTGCGCGATCCATCCCGATCTGCCGTTTCTCGGCAATGACGCCAGCGTGCCGCTGACGTTTGCCGATGTCCTCGTCGATGA
>Ga0210033_1001861_pt1 | contig 18780 bp, 10 predicted proteins | sample CryGeymeta201501_FD_185465 | JGI IMG/M metagenome (GOLD analysis project Ga0210033, IMG submission 185465) | Groundwater microbial communities from Crystal Geyser aquifers in Utah, USA - Crystal Geyser metaG 2015-01 (SPAdes) (version 2) | ecosystem: Environmental > Aquatic > Deep subsurface >... | reverse complement strand
TTAGTGGTAACTATGCTGTCGCAACCGTTGGATGCTCCGCCAACAATAGTATCATTGTAATTGCCTGCGGTGGTTTGAAAGGCTCCGCCTAACAACATACTATCACCTTGGCAGATGATAGCGTTGGCATTGCCTGATACAAAAGTATTGATGGTTAAATTTAAAGTTACCACACTATCGCAACCTGATACTGCTCCGCCAACAAGAGTAAAAGTTGGTGTGTTGGTACTGGTAGTGTAGGTAATACCATCTATCCATGTGAATGAATTACAAACGGTTTGTACATCTGTACCTGTGGCGGTAGTGTTGATGGTTAAGTTTAAAGTTACCACACTATCGCAACCATTCGCTGCTCCACCCACTATGGTAAAAGTTGGGGTAGATGTACTTGCGGAGTAGTTAATTCCATCTATCCAAGTTAAGCTATCACAAGTAACAAGAGAGTCTATATCATTTTGTGAATTACAACTTATACACTCTACAGAAACATCATCAATATAGTAATAAGCAGAAGGTGGAGCACCTATATAAGGGTCGTTAATAACAGCCTGTGTTGATGCCATATTCTTAAAATTTCCAATTATAATGAATTGGTAGGGTTGTGTTGCAACGAAACTTTGGTTTATTTGAGTCCAACCAATTGTATCTGTTAAAATGTTTCCCATGGGGTTATTAACTTGAGGAGTAGGAAAAGATATAACATTAAAATCAGGTGGTGAAGGAAGAGCTGTCGTAAATAAAGCACCTATTCCATCTGCTGCAAAACGTGACTTATCGCTTAGACTTACCCAAAAAGATACTTGATAAGTCTCTCCTGGAATCATAGGTGTACTGAGCATTTGTTGAATATATTCTCTATAGTCTGGATCAGGTGGAAGAGTGCCAAAGGCACTTAGCCCCATATAAGTTATTACTCCTGCATACCCACTTCCTGAATAAGCAAATTGGTACCCCATATTATTAGTTGGCACACTTACCAAAGATCCTGCACACATATTAAAATAATCAGGTGTGGCAGTCAATCCAGCTAAAGGTATTATTCTATCCCAAGGTACAGCCAATGTAATTTGAGTCATGTTGCTAGGACAACTTGACATGGATTCAAAGTTACCATTTTGAACTAAGTTAGTACATTGAGAAAATACCCCATGAGTTGTAATTAAACTTAAAATTAAAGATATGATTTTTTTCATATGTGTTTTTTATTTTGTTAAATCGGTCATCCTGAGTACTCGGGATAGAGTATTCATCGTTGTTGGTGAACATTTTGCTCATGGCTTATTTCATATTATAACCTTTTTTCACTTATCTAAGTAATGTTAGTGTACCATTTTCAACTTGTCTTTTATCATTATTTTTATAGTTCAAGATATAAAAATAAGTACCATCAGATACTTCACTTCCTGAATTTGTTCGTCCATCCCATCCTTGACTTATGTCAGATGTTTCAAAAAGTTTTAATCCCCATCGGTTGTAAATTTCTAAATTGATAATTTTTAATCCTTTTAAATGGATTAAAAATTCGTCATTCTGTCCATCTCCATTTGGGGTAAATACATTAGGTATGAAAATAAAAAAATCACACTCTATTTCTAAATCCAATACATTTATGGTATCTGAATTTACACAACCTGATGCGTCATTGATTGTTAAATTATAAGTTCCTACTGGTAAATTACTAATTACGGAATCGTTATCTCCAGTATTCCAATTATAAGTTACTGGAGGATTGGTTGTCGTTACCAAGGCTGTGATACTTCCAGTATTTCCCCCACAATTGTCATCGACTTTAATGAGGGTAAGTGTGGGTGGTGGATTTATGGTTAAGTCAGTGATTACTGTATCACAACCATTCATCACATCTGTATAAATACCTGAGGTAGTGTAGGTATTTGTTCCTACGGTTACAGAAAACCCTTGACATTCATTAAATGCTTGGTTAGTTACTATTGGTGTGGTTATAGTTAGGTTGGTGGTAACTATGCTATCGCAACCTGATGTGGCTGTGAGTGTATCTATAAAGTTTCCAGTGGTGTTGTAAATATTACTTCCTACGATTACTGAAAATCCTTGACATTCATTGAAATTCTGCACAATAGATATAGCAGGGTTCACGGTGAGATTAGTGGTAACTATGCTGTCGCAACCGTTGGCTGTGGTGAGTGTGTCTATAAAGTTTCCTATAGTGGTGTAAACATTTCCGTTTATAATTATGCTGTCTCCTTGGCAAATAACTGGGTTTTGAGTAAAAGTGGCTGTTGGTAGTATTGTTATTTGTTTAGTAATCGTATCATTTTGACACCTAAATACTATCATTTGAATGGTATAAGTTCCAGGAGAGGTAAAAATATGTGTAGGATTATTAGTATTAGCAAAATTGTTGCTTCCGGACGCTGGGTTTCCAAAATTCCAAATAATGGAATCAGAAGGGAATTGTACATCAAAATTAGCATTAAAGGATGTTGGACTAGAAAAACACGTGTCCGTATAAGTAAAATCACTAGCAAGAGGTATTGAGGAAAAACCTGAAAAATAACCAGCATATCCAGCAGGAGAAGCATTACCTAAAACTGAAACGGTAACCCCTGAAGTTGAAGTAATTTTTACATTACCTGTAAATGTAGTCGTTTTATAAGTTTGCATATTTGTACCTAACACTGGCTCAGGGTTTGATTGCGGAACTCCATTTACTTGAACAGTAGCACCCAGTTCTGTAATTATTAATAATATTGTAGAATAAGCTGTATTTCCAATCGAATCAATAAAAGGAATTTCATCAATGCTATCAGGTAAAAAACAATTAAAAGGAGGAATTAACACCAGTCCACCATCATTGTTACTAGGTCCATTAGTAGCCGCCAATGCTTGATACATATAAACAGGCTGAGATGTTCTTACAAACATATTGTGATGATTAATTCCTTGATAATTAATGTTAGGTATTAAAAAATAATCTCCTGCATTAATTATAGAGATAGGCGTGGATGAGCCATTTACAAATATTTTGGTGCTGTCTTTGTGTGCTATAATAATAGGTCTCTCCACAACGGTGTTCCCATTGCCTTCTACCAAAATATACTCTTTACCTAACCTTTCGACAGGTATTGATAAATCTATACCAATGTCTTGGTTGTTAGTATTTGTGGGATGAATAGTACCATTCATATTTCCATTATTCAATGCAATAGGCTTATTAGCTTGAATTAAACCACCTATAAATCCATCTAAATTTGCAGTAGGACTTCCGACCATTGTCCTTCCAGATATAATATAGGTGTTCCCTTTGTTAAGTTGAATGGTTATGGGAAAAACAGGACTTATATTAGGAACACCTGAAAATAAAACACCTGGATTAATATCGCTTATTGTAATTGTTGTTGAGTCTTCTGTTGCCATTATCCCAGCAACAAAATTTCTAGGATTTCCTGCATTTGAGCCGAGTACAAATTGAGGAAATCCTCCGAGTCTAAATTCTAATCCTAACGCATTAAATCCTTTTGCTGTTGCCCAATCAGCTTGAAAAACACCTCCTCCTTTTACTCTTAGATTAGCAAAAAATGGTTGAGAAGCCCTTAGTTTAATTCCTTTATTTTTTAATACTAAGTTTAGCGAGTCTCTCCTAACAAATAAAGGAGAACCTGATGTTTGACCATTCCCAACAAAATATACAAATGGGTTATTTTTACTAATTGAAGGGGTAGCTAATATTGCCCCACTTCCATCTTTAATAGTAACGATAAAAGGAGTGGTAATAGGGGTTGATAAATAAATATAATGGTCATCAATTGGGGGACTACCAAAAGTAACAGGCTCTTCAGCGTGTAGTGGAGGAATTAAATGAATGGTATCCAATTGAGCAGCACAGTTAAAAGTTAAAAGTAGAAAGTAGAAAGTTAATATAACAGTTGAAAGTAGAAAGTTTATCAAGTTAAAAGTTTTCATTTTTTTAGTTTTTAATTATTTTTTTTACAACAGTTGTTTGATTGGTTTGTATGTTTAAAAAATAAATTCCTTTTGGCAACTCATTGTTCATTTTCAGTTGTATTCGATTTTCTTGTGTGATGAATGTTGTGTATATTTCTTTTCCTAAATTATCGGTAAGTTGTATAACTATTTCATTGGTTAGTTTGTCGTTCCAACTAATAAAAAATTCTCCTGTTGTAGGGTTGGGATATACTTCCAAGTAATCTAAAGACGTATTTTTTTCAATATAAACTGCTTTCACATCAAAATATTCGTAATTTCCATTAAAATCAGTTTGTTTAAGGCGGTAGTATAACACAGTAGAAAGTGAAAAGTTAAAAGTAGAAAGTTGGTCAAGGAATTCGTAATTTAACATTGCGTTGCTGTTTCCTGCTCCTTTTTTTGTTCCTATGGGATCGAAATGAATGGCATCAGTACTCCTTTCTATGGTAAAATAATCGTTATTAATTTCTGTTGTTGTAACCCATTCGGTTTGTACAGCTTCATTGTGCAAATAAGCATTAAAACTCAATAAGGTAATTGGCAACGGAATACACGAAATGGTATTAACGGTTATTGAATCTCGTGGTCCAGCTTGGCACGTACTGTCTTGAACATAAAAAGTAGTGGTATCGGTTAAAACAGGGGTAATAAGTGAATTGCCAGTCCCTAAAAATGTACCCCCAGTTACTTCAGAATACCATGAAAGTGAGCTGCCCAAAACAGTAGATGCGGATATAGTATCAGTACTATTTAAGCATGCTGACAATGGAGAAATTACTGATGGAGCCCAAGGAAAAGGAAGTAGCTTCGTAACAAAAGTAGCATTCCCTTCTACGGGGGCAGTTAAATTAAAAACAGCATTAGGATTAAGGTCAAAATCTTGAGTGTTCGAAAATGTTCCAATACCGTACATATTCCCAAAAGCATCTATATCTAAAGGACTTTTAAAAGTTACATTAGGCTTAATGGCATAAATAAAGTTTCCATTAGGATCTAACTGTAATATATAAGGAGAGAAAATACCAGGGGGTAGATTAAACACTCCAATACTAGGGTCAAAATCAGCTGTTCCAACAAAAATGCCTGTTACTAATACACCACAATCACTAACCGAACTGACTCCATCATATACACCATCAATAAGACCAGGAATGACGTGAACCGCTTTTGCCCATAATAAGATCCCTATTGGACTTAGCTTAACTACATATAAACTCAGTGTACTTCCACTTGGTGAAGTTAAATTAAAAATTCCTGCATTAGGATCAAAATCTGCTGTTCCAGTAAAAATCCCAGTAAGGTACATATTGTTAAAAACATCAAAATTGAATGACTTTGCTAATACACGTTCAGTGGGTCCAGATCCTCCAAATTCTCTTGCTGCTATAAAATTACCACCATTGTTCAACACCCATAAAAAAGCACGAATACTTCCCGCCACCCCCATACTAAAAACACCCACACCTGGGTCAAAATCCAGCATTTCACTGAAGTCTCCAACAATAAAAATATTTCCTAATGCATCTAACTGAATATCATTTCCTACACAATTCAATCCAATGGAAGCTGTTAATTGTTTTGCCCACACAAAATTACCATTGGCATCCCATTTTGCAGTATAAATGTTATAAGCCGCGGTAATAGGAAGTGTCAGTAAAAATGTACCTATATTAGGATCGAAATCAAAACTTTGACCACCACCATTTATCGCCCCAGTAAAATAGATATTTCCAACAGCATCAACCGTTAATGAGTTGATAATGTTATCGCTTGTGCCATAAGAACCACCTATACTTTTTGCCCAAAGAAAATTTCCAGCAAGGTCTAGTTTAACAATAAAATAATCCAAAGAACCAGAAGATGTAATATTAAATACTCCAACTCCTGGATTAAAATCAGGAGTACTGTCAAATGTTCCAGCGATATAAATGTTTCCTGCCACATCTAATGCAATGTGTTCGCCCACTTGGGTACCTGTTCCTCCAATTCGTAGTGCCCACACAAAATTTCCGTTGGCATCCAATTTGGAAATAAACACATCTGTTCCTCCTCCTGAAGTTAAATTAAAGACACCGACCCCTGGATCAAAATCAATTCCACCTGCTCCACTTGTAAAAGAACCAGTAGTGTAAACATTTCCTGAAGCATCTCTTGCTAATGCTTTTTTAATAGCGTTATTTGTTAATGGAGAATCTCCCCTTCCAAAACTTTTCGCCCAAGACAAAGATTGTGCTTCAAGTGAAAAGCAAAACAACAATAGTAAAAAGAATATAAAAAGTCGCATACGTATTTTTTTAACTATGAAACAAAGTTATAACACCAGTCTGTTTTTACCTAAATTTTAAGATAGACTTTAGATAGACATATTTATTTTTTTATTTTTTTAAGGTGTTGTTTAATAGCTATTTATTAATTTTACATTATTCCTTATTAATCGACATGTCTAAAATTTATCATTATTTAACCTTATCGTTATTTTTTTTGTTAAGTAATTCATTTAGTGTTGCCAGCACAATTAATTTTAATTTTATTAAGGAAGACACCATCACTTCGGCTACTCCACATAATATGGACGTTCTTAAAACGGACTTAGTGAAGGTAATGCATATAAAAGACTCTGAAGCAGAGGCAACCATTAGAAGAAAAATAGGAAAGGCTTTTTTTGAGATGGGAAACATAAGAGAGGCATTAGATTATTTCATTACCTCAAAAATAATTTGTGAGCAACACCATTTTAACTATGAAAAAGCCTTGGTGTATGAAGAACTTGCTAATGTGTATATGTTTATTGCTGAACACCAAAAACAATACGATTTAATCTTAAAGGCAATAAAAATTTATGAACAATTCAATGACAGCATTGCTTTAGCAAGAAGTTACACGAATTTAGCATCGGGCGAAAAATTTAGAAACGCCAAAAATACCCTAGTCTACCTTAATCAAGCAAAAAGTTACAATCAAAATTTTCAAAACAAACAAATAGATGCTTATACCAACATCAATTTTGGAGAGTATTATTTACGACTTAACCAGCCCGACTCGGCATATTATTATTTAAAATTGGCATTGCCTATTACTCAACAATACCATTTAACCGCCAGAGAATGTGAAACATTTGTTAAGTTAGCGAGAGCTATGGAGACCTTGAATAAAGACTCTTCCATTTTTCTTTTTAATGAAGCTTATCGAAAAAGCATATTGTATAAAAATTATTTATGGGCAGGGAGGAGTTTAATTTTTTTAGCCAAAATTGATTTTGAAAATGATAGGAAAATAGATGCTTTCCAAAAAATTCATCAATCCATCGATTATACCAAAGCGTCTAATGATATTATCATGAACCGTTCAGCATATGATTTAATTTCTTATTTTCATTTACAAGAAGGAAACATAGATTCTGCTTTTTATTATGACCAATTGGCAGATAATTTAAAAGATACTATAAAGGTTAAGCAAAACATCGCAGCAATTAAAAACATAGAATGGGGTTATAAATTGAAAGACAAAGAAAATCAAATAAGGCATTTACAAGAAAATAAAGAAACCTTAGAATTGAAACAAAAATCCGAAAACAAAGCCAAAATATGGACATGGATTGCCCTTTTTATTTTGTTAGGATTGGTAATTGTTCTTTTTTTATTTTTTAAAAATAGAATTTCATTGCTTATGAAAGAAAAACAAATTATTAAGTTAAAACAAGAAAAATACAAAGCAGAAATTGAAACAAAAAACAAAGAATTGGTTACACATACGATGCAAATTTATAGCAAATCGAAAACCATTTCGGATTTAAAAAATGGCATAGAAAACTTAAAAAATGAACATATTAAAAATAGCAATCCTAAATTCATAAAAGATATTCAACAACTCAATTTTATGTTGGATAGCAATATTCGGTTAGATGATGAATGGGAAAAACTAAAAATCCGTTTTCAAGAAGTACATCAGGGGTTTTACGATAAGTTAAAAAAGCAATATCCCGATTTATCCCAATATGATCTTAAAATTTGCACCTTTATTTACTTAGGTTTTGATACTAAACAAATCGCTCAAATTTTAAATATTGATTTTCAATCCTTACGTACCCAGCGATACAGGATGAGAAAAAAAATGCAATTAGCAACCCAAGATGATTTATCTGAATATATCATTAAGATAGTTTCAGTATAATTTTATTTACTTCATTGATTATTCCTAATTTCGCTTTTCAAAATTACGATAAAAATACGATGGAATTTAAAAAAACGAGCAAATTAGACCCTAAAGAAAACCTTATTTTTCTTATTACTGAAGAAAAAGAACTTCAAGCGTCCTCTTTTTCAAAAGAAGAGCTTTCTTTTATCAAAAAAGAATTGAAAAACGAGCAAAAACAAGTTGAAATTAATAGACTAAATAGTTATGTTTTTATTCTTTTATGCGATAAAGACAATGATTATAAAGCTGCAGAAAAAATTAGAATTGCAGCCAATAATTTGTTGACTACATTAAACAATAAGAAAATTCCATCTGCTACTGTAGTTGGAGAAACGAACAAAATTACTTCATTTGTTGAGGGTATTGGTTTAAGCAACTATCAATTTTTAAAATATTATTCTGATAAAAAAGAAAATTCATTTAAACAATTAAACTACTTAACAACAAGTAAAACTGATAATATAAAAGAGACTGAAGCCATAGTTGAAGCTACCAATTTTGCGAAAGACTTAGTGAACGAACCTTTGTCTTTTTTAACGGCTACTCAACTTTCTAAAGAAATAAAAAATTTAGGCAAAACCTATGGGTTTAAAGTGGAAGTATTGAATAAAGCCAAAATTGAAGCCTTAAAAATGGGCGGTTTATTGGCTGTTAATAAAGGAAGTATTGATCCACCAACTTTTTCTATTTTGGAATGGAAACCAACAAAAGCCAACAATAAAAAGCCTATTGTTTTAGTAGGAAAAGGGGTGGTTTACGATACGGGCGGATTAAGTTTAAAACCAACACCCAACTCTATGGATATGATGAAGTGTGATATGGGTGGAGCTGCTGCTGTTATTGGAGCTATGGTTGCCATTGCTAAAAATAAATTGCCTTACCATGTAATTGTGTTAGTTCCCGCTACGGATAACAGACCTGGTGGAAATGCTTATGTTCCGGGTGATGTGGTTAAAATGTACAATGGAAAAACGGTAGAAGTATTAAATACGGATGCTGAAGGAAGAATGATTTTAGCAGATGCATTGAGTTATGCTGATAAATACCAACCAGAATTGGTGATTGATATCGCTACACTTACAGGTGCTGCTGCTGGAGCTATTGGACATTATGGTGTGGTTGCTATGGGCAATACGACCGAAAAAACCATGAACAAATTGAAAGAAAGCGGTAACAATACGTATGAACGTATCGTTGAATTTCCATTTTGGGATGAATATAACGAACAATTAAAATCTTCTATAGCTGACCTTACGAATTTAGGAAATGGTGCAGGAGGAGCAATTACAGCAGGTAAATTTTTAGAGAATTTTACTAACGCTCCTTATATTCATTTGGACATTGCGGGACCAGCTTTTATTAAGAAACAAATTAATTATTTATCTCAAGGTGGTACTGGTGTTGGTGTAAGATTGTTGTATGATTTTGTAAAGAATTATTAAAGAATCCTCCCCAACCCCTCCTAATGAGGGGCTTTCCTAGAGGATATAAATAAGTAACCATCTCCCTTCCATCCCGATAACTATCGGGATGGAAGGGTTGGGGCGGGATTAACTAGAACCCAAAACAATGAATTAAAAACTATTATAAAGATGTTAAACTTAGAAAAAATAAAAATAGGCATAAGCATTGGCGATATTAATGGTATTGGTTTAGAAGTTATTATCAAAACTTTTATGGACAACAGGATGTTAGATTTTTGTACGCCTATTGTTTATGGATCCACTAAACTAGCCAATAATTATAGAAAAACATTAGAAGCCACTGATTTTGCCTTTAACAGAATTGCTAGCGTTACCGAAGCTAATCCCAAAAAAGTTAACATGTTAAGTTGTTGGAGTGAAGAAGTGGACTTAAATTTAGGTCAATCTACTACAAATGGCGGAAAATATGCTTTTTTATCACTTGATGCAGCATGTAAGGATTTGTTTGATGGAAAAATAGATGCATTAGTTACAGCGCCAATTAATAAAGAAAATATTCAATCTGATGCTTTTACTTTTGCAGGACACACAGAATATTTAACTGAAAAATTTGAAGGAGAATCATTAATGCTTTTAACAAGTGAAAACTTAAAAGTGGGAATTGCAACAAACCATATCCCTGTTGCTAATATTTCTAATTCTCTTACTTCGGAAGGTATTTTTAATAAAATTAAGATTTTAAATAAGTCATTGATTCAAGATTTTTCTATTTCTAGTCCTAAAATTGCAGTGTTAGGTTTAAACCCTCATGCAGGAGATAATGGTTTGGTAGGTAAAGAGGAGCATCAAGTAATCATTCCAGCTATTAACAATGCCAAAAGTATTGGTATAAATGCTTTTGGACCTTACCCAGCTGATGGATTTTTCGGTTCAGGGAGTTATCAAAAATTTGATGCTGTATTAGCCATGTATCACGATCAAGGGTTGATTCCTTTTAAAACATTATCTTTTGGAGATGGTGTTAATTTTACAGCTGGATTAAATATTATAAGAACTTCACCCGATCATGGAGTTGCTTATGAAATTGCAGGTAAAAATTTAGCCTCAGAAAGTTCTTTTAGAACTGCAGTGTATTTAGCTTGTGATGTGGTAAAAAACAGAAAATTCTCAGAAGAAATTAACAAAGATAAATTAAAGGTAAAGAGACAGTAGTAACACTAAATTTAATTCAATTCTCTTTAGTTTTTAATTTTTTTGTTATTCGCAACATATTTTATTAGTTAAAACATTCATTTACAATAAAATAAATTTGCACTGTTTTTGTTTTGTGATTTAAACAATTGTAAATCAACAAAATACAAATACGTTAGGTTATTAATTTTTTTGGTTTATGATTAAAGTTGTTGCCATGAGGTTAAATTCTAACACCCATCCACAATTTTATATTTCATAGAATGTTTCACGTGAAACATTCTATGAAATATAATACACAAAATCATATATACGTAATTAAATGTTTTAAATTATCTTCCCATGTGAACCATTAAGATAGATATGTCTGAAGGAGATACTCCACTAATTCGTGATGCCTGACCAATTGTGCTAGGTTTTATTTTGGTTAATTTATCTACAGCTTCAGCTGATAATGAACCAAGTTTAGTGTAGTTAATAGTGTCGTGAATTTTAATGTCATCGAGTCTGGAAATTTTATCTGCAACTTCTTTTTCTCTTTTTATATAACCTTCGTACTTCATTAAAATTTCTGCACTTTCTAATATGTCTTCTGTATATAAATTAGTTTCATCTAAAAGTTTTGTATTGCATAAACTCAATTCTTTTATAGCAATATTTGGTCTTGTTATAACAGAAATGGCTTTTACTTTTTGCTTCAAAGGAGAAGAATTTTGTTGTTCTAAATAGGTATTCACTTCTTTTGGTAAGATAGAAACATCTTCAAAATGTTTGATAATTTTTTCAATGTTTTGTTTCTTTTCCACTACTTTTTTCATTCTTAATTCAGAAGCTAAACCTAAATCAAAACCTTTTTCAGTCAGACGAATATCTGCATTATCTTGTCTTAAAAGAATTCTATATTCAGCTCTTGACGTAAACATTCTATATGGTTCTGTAGTTCCTTTATTAATTAAATCATCAATAAGAACACCTATATAAGCTTCGTCTCTATGTAAAACAAAAGCTTCTTTTTCATTTGTTTTCAAATGAGCATTTATGCCAGCCATCAATCCTTGTCCAGCAGCTTCTTCGTAACCTGTTGTACCGTTTATTTGTCCAGCGAAATATAAGTTATCGATTAATTTTGTTTCAAGTGTATTTTTCAATTGCGTAGGTTGAAAAAAATCATATTCTATCGCATAACCGGGTCGAAACATCAACGCATTTTCAAAACCAGGAATTAATCGCATGGCTTTGTATTGAACGTCTTCTGGTAATGATGTAGAAAAACCATTTAAATAAATTTCTACTGTATTCCAACCTTCAGGTTCAACAAAAAGTTGATGTCTATCACGTTCTGAAAATCGAACTATTTTATCTTCAATGGAGGGGCAATATCTTGGTCCTAATCCTTGAATTCTTCCTGAAAACATTGGAGATTTTTCAAAACCTGTTTGTAAAACTTCGTGTACGTTGTTGTTTGTATAGGTTATATAACAACTTTTTTGTTTAGTAAGTTTAGCTGACGAAGATAAAAATGAAAATTTAGAAGGATTTTCATCGCCAGGTTGTTCTTCCATTTTAGCGAAATCTAATGTCCGTCCATCTACTCTTGGCGGTGTTCCCGTCTTCATTCTTCCAGAATCGAAACCTAGACTTACTAATTGTTCTGTTATTCCTGTAGAAGGTCTTGCCCCAGCTCTTCCTCCTCCAAACTGTTTTTCTCCTATATGAATTATACCATTTAAGAAAGTTCCATTGGTTAGTATTACTGATTTAGATTTAAATTCAACACCTATTTGAGTTTTAACACCAACACATTTATTATTTTCTGTAATAAGTTCTACAACCATATCTTGCCAAAAGAACAAGTTTTTTGTATTTTCTAACATCAATCGCCATTCTTTAGAAAATAACATTCTGTCATTTTGTGTTCTTGGACTCCACATGGCAGGTCCTTTTGAGCGGTTTAGCATTTTAAACTGTATTGCACTTTTGTCGCTTACAATTCCTGAATAGCCACCCATTGCGTCAATTTCTCTCACAATTTGTCCTTTTGCAACACCTCCCATAGCTGGATTGCACGACATTTGAGCAATGGTATCCATATTCATAGTAATAAGCAAGGTTTTAGAACCCAAATTTGCAGCAGCTGCTGCGGCTTCACAGCCTGCATGCCCAGCACCAACAACAATTACGTCATATTCGTTCGTCATAGTTTTTAAACTGATTGTTTCACGTGAAACATTAATGTGTTGAAAGTTTGAAAAGGTACTTCACTTTCAACTAAGAAAGCAAAGTTAGGTAAAAATCTTCCTTAGCCCGCATTGTTTCTTTTTCTTTTGGTGTTTTATCTTTATAGCCTAACAAATGTAATACACCATGAATTAAAACTCTATTTAATTCAATATCAGTTGATTGATTGAATTTTGGTGCGTTTTCCTTTATCCTATCAATGCTGATGAAAATATCGCCACTAATTTGTTTTTTTTCTGAATAATCAAAAGTAATGATATCTGTAAGTGTATCATGTTTTAAATATTCAAGATTGATTTTATGGAGATACGTATCGGAACAAAAAATATAGTTCAAATCACCTACTATTCCTCTTTCTAGAGCAATGCTTTTTTCTATCCAACTTTTTATTTTTTTGATATTTTTTAGACGGAAGGAAATGTCTTCTTGATGAAATATAATCGAACTCACAATAAATTAGCTATAAGATAAACAAAAAGTAAGTTTAATAATGCGACCATTTTCTTCAAAAACAATCTTATCTGCCAAGTTTCGCATTAAAAAAATACCTCTTCCACTTGTTTTATTCAGATTTTCTGGAAGTGTAGGGTCAGGTACTTTTTCATAATCGAACCCATTTCCTTCATCTTTTATTGTAAAAAGAACTTCATCATCTAAAGTTTCTAACTCCAGATGAACTAATTTATTCTTGTCATTACCATTTCCATGCGTAATAGCATTATTAACAGCTTCAGTTAAAGCGATTAACATATTTCCATAACAATTTTGATTAATTGTTTTGTATTCACAAAGACCCTCAATAAGTTGTTCTATTTTGGAAATACTTTCTAAGTTAGATGGAAGTTCAAATTTTTGAATTGTAGCATCGGGCATCATTTCTATAGTTGTTTAGTTTTGTTATAGTCTGATGTTTATACTTATTATTTAAAAAAAAGGTTACTTTTTTATGTAAAATTATTGATTTATTTCTTGAAAATATTGAGTTACCTTATTTTTATAGAACTGAGTAAGATTTGGAGGTGTTGTTTTTAGTAATTCCACTTCTTGTTCTTTTTCTTTATTATAGTTAAAATATTGTGTTGGATTAGATTTTTCTTCCAACTTAGCTTCTTTCGATTCTCTTTTTTCGTCCCACTCCCTTTCTCTTTCAGCTTTTTCAGATTCTAACAAACGTGTTAAAATTTCTTGTTGACGATTGATAGTTTCTTGAGTTATTCTTTTATTTACAATGTCTTGCTCATTTTCTTCCATCAATTTATTCAACCCATTTGTTCCCTGAGCACCTTTGTTTTTGAGCTTTTGTAATTCACTTCTTATTTTTGCTTGCTGGGCAGCCATTTTTGCTAATGATTCGCTCGTTCCTTGTCCGCCAGGCATTCCCATTCCTTCGCCAGGTTTTTGCCCTGGTTTTTTGCCTCCTGGTTTTTGCCCTTCTTTCAACGCTTTTTCCATTTGTTCGAGTTGTTTGCTCAATTGTTCTTGCATTTTTTTAATGTTTCCCATACCACCAGGTCCAGGTTTTGGTTTTCCTCCTCCCCCTGGTTTATCACAAGAGCCTTGACCTTGTTTTTGTGCTTGTTGTTGCATTTGTTGTAAGGCTTCATCAAACAATAAGGCTAAGTTGTTTAAAGAAGTCATAACGTATTGTTGGCGAGCTGCTGCCATAGGGTTCATTCGCTCCGCCATATATGCTATGGTTTTTTCCATATTAGAATTAATAAGGTTAATTTCTTTGTTTACAACAGATTTTAATTGAACTACTCGTTTAGAAAGTGCAAACAAAGAATCTTCTATCATTTTTGCATCGTCTTTTAACTTTTTTTGTTGTTGAGCCATTTTTATATATTCTGGACTTTGACGATTGGTTTTTTTGTAGTTTTCCATTAGCTCCTCTTGTTTAAAAGAAAGGTGAACAAGGTTATCTAAGAGTTGTCTCAACGCATCCATATCTTCGCCTTGCTGCTGAGTTTCTGCTTGTAGTGCACTCATTTTTTGAGCGAGTTCATCCATTTTTTGAGCTGCACTTTTTTGTGATTTAGAAGCTTTGCTGTTTTTTTTGTTTTCTAATTGTTCCGAACTTTCTTTTTGATCTTTTGAAATTTCTTCTTGTGTTTCTTTTGTGTCTTCCATTCCGTTAGGTTTCTGAAGCTCTTCGTCCATTTTTTTCAATGCATCTAGCTCTTTTTTAGTTTCTTCAAATTCCTTATTGAGTTCTTCTTGTTTTTCTTTTAATGATTCGTCATTTTTATCACCTTTTTCAGTTTCTTCTGCTAATTTTTCTTGTTTATCGGCTAGTTCTTCTAGTTTCGATTTAACCTCATCTAATTTTTGTTCAAACTCCATTTGTTTAAACAATTCCAGTGAACGATCCAATTCTTTTTCTAAATCTTTATTGGATAATTCCATTTTTTCCAATTCTTCTTGAAGTAAGTTTTTATCGAGTTTGTCCATTATTTCTTGCAACTTTTCCATCATTTCTTTCATTTCGTCTGTCATCAATTCATCAAAAAGTTTTTGAAGTTGTTCTTGTTTTTGCAACAACTCCTCGTTGTATTGTTTGTATTCATTTTGTTGTTCGTTGTTTTTTTGATTTTCTTGTTCAATTTTTTCTACACGCTCTTGTAATTCTTTTTGTTTCTCGAGCAATTCTTTCATTTTTTGTTTTTCTTCCCAGCCAATTTCTTTTTTTTCTGAGAGTTTTTGCTTTAATTTTTCCAGTTCTTTTTGAATGTCTTTTGCTTCTGCAACGCTTTCGCTAAGTTCTTTTTTGATATTTTTATTACTGCCTTCGGTGGCAGCATTTCTTTCTTTAATGGTTTTTGATTTGAATGTTTTTAATGAAGTTCTGCTCGATTTTGAGCCATTCACACCATCATTATCCCAAACTTCAAAATAATATTCAATTTCATCTCCTGGAAGGATATTTAATTCTTTTACATCCCAAAAATGAAAAAATTCTTCGCTTGTTATTACTTTATTAAACGGAATTTTAACTGTTTTTAGTTCATTTCGTTGAGGCAAACTATCAATAATGGTTTTGATTTTATAGTTGAAACTCAACGATGAAAATCCATAATCATCAGTAATCAAGCCTTTAAAATACATTCGGTTTTCGTTGGTTGAATCTTGTCTTTCGTCAGTTTCTATAGAAGGAAATTTGTCTTTAATTACCTGTAAGTTATAAAAAATAGTGTCTTTGTTTTGTACAAAACTATTTTGAGGAACAAATCCATAATTACTTGAATGGATTGCTTTTAATGAAAAAACAGAAAGTTGGTTGGCTGGTTTTATTGCGTAAGCACTATCTCCCAAAATAAATTGAAGCTTATCAGCATCTTCGGTTGTTATGTTCCATTTTATTTTTGTTCCTTCTGGAACTATCAAATCACCTGTATTAGTAAGTGTTTCAGCAGGTTTTTTTATGTAGTTGGGATAGGTTAATTCAATGGTAAAATTATTGAGTAATGGGTTGGGAAGCATTTTTAGTTCATATTCGGGCGTATAAAACCCAGAGGCATAAATTTTGAAAGGTTCGTTTTGTTGCACATTTTTAAACGTATAGGTAAATGTTCTATTATTGGTTTTGGTAAGCGGTAATTTATTTCCCTCTTTTTGAAGATAAACTTTGCTAGGAAGCTGATTTCCGTTTACGGTTATTTCAAGCGTATAATCGTCATTTTTTAACACCGTTAAAGTTTGGTTGTTTATTTCTATTTTAAATGGTGCAATAGGAGCAATATACGTATTGTGATTGAGCAGTCGTTGGGAACCTTCGGTGAAAATAGAAGGCGAAAAAACACTGATAATTAAGATTAAAAACAAGGGAATTAAGGCATATTTTAAGTATTTTTTATTTTCTTCAAATCGAATGGCATCTGAAAAAGGAACAGGCTTTAGTTGTAAAGATTTTTGATTAATACTTGCCAATAATAAATGATGGTTTTCATTAGATAAAGAGGCTTTTTCCTCTAATTGCAACACATTAATTAACTTATCTTTTACTTCTTCAAAGTGATTTCCAACTATTTCTGCAGCTTGTTTTCGGTTAATAATTTTACCGAATTGATAGAGTTTTGCTAGAGGAACAATTATAAAATAAACCAACACATAGCTTGAAATAACAAGAAAAGCATAAAACAACAATGTTCTTCCACCTGTGTTAAATTGCATAATGTACTCTAACGAAGTAAAAAAAATAAATGCCAACAACAACAATCCAAAAGCATAAATACTACCTTTCAACAACCTGTTTTTATAATACTTGCGTATAAAGTTATCGAGCTTTCTAATTAATATTTGATAGTTGTTTTCCATAGGGAACTTTCCTAACGTAAAGTTTTATTTTTTGTTATTTAATTTATAAAATTCGGAATTATTCCTTAGAATAGATTCAATTAGTACGCTGTTTTCATAAAGGTAATTTTTTTAAGTTAAAAAAAAGTATATTTTTGACACCAATTATTGTCTGTCCATAAAGTCGAGAATAACAGCCTGTCCCGTTTTTTCGGGAAAGATATTGGACATTATGGACAAACTCTAATTAACGAAATTAAAAAAAATTGAAATTATCTATATTAATACCAGCTTATAATGAAGCCAGAACCATACATCTAATCTTAGATAAGGTAAAAGCTGTTGAATTAATTAATGACATTAAAAAAGAAATTATTATTGTAAATGATTGCTCGTCAGATAATACAGCTGAAGTAATTGAAAACTATATCAAAATTAATCCAGGCATTTCTATTCAATTATTTAACCAATCTATTAACCAAGGAAAAGGTGCCGCCATTCATAAAGCCATTGAATTAGCAACAGGCGGTTATTTAATTGTGCAAGATGCAGACTTAGAGTATGATCCTAGAGAGTTTAATTATTTATTAAGACCTGTTGTAGAAGGTTTTGCAGATGTTGTATATGGTTCTCGTTTTATGGGAGGAAATCCGCATCGTATTCTCTTTTTTTGGCACTCCATAGGAAATAAATTTTTAACAACACTTTCCAATATGTTTTCCAATTTGAATTTAACGGACATGGAAACTTGCTATAAATTGATAAGAAGTGATATAGCCAAAAGTTTGACATTAAAAGAAAAACGCTTTGGTTTTGAACCTGAGCTTACAGCAAAATTGGCAAAAATTCCGAACATTAGAATTTATGAAGTAGGCATATCTTATTATGGCAGAACTTATGAAGAAGGCAAAAAAATTGGCTGGAAAGACGGTTTTAGAGCCATTTGGTGTATTTTGAAGTATAATTTGTAATTTGTAGGAATGAAATTTTTTAACAATCCATATTATGCGATAGTTATTGTTGTTTTCACTGCTATTATCATTGATTTAAGTTTTCAAAATTGGAGTAAAAGACATCGAGTAATTGAGCATGATGTGCATAGTTATTATTATTATTTACCAGCCTTTTTTATTTATGATGATTTAAAAGTAGAAAAAGATGACTATTACCTTGTCGAAGATAAGTTCTATTATTTTTGGAATCAATCTGACGAAAACGGTAATAAAGTGGCAAAAATGACTTGTGGATTATCAATTTTGTATTCGCCATTTTTTTTCATTGCCCACGCAATTGCATTAGTATTTAATTTAGAAGCTTCTGGATTCTCTGAAGTATATAAAATTCTTTTGCTTATTAGTTCTATTTTCTATCTTTTAATAGGACTAATAGTAACAACCAAAATACTTAAATTATTGAGATTCTCATCAATAACTATTTTTATTTCAATATTACTTTTAGGATTAGGAACAAATCT
>Ga0210033_1001854_pt1 | contig 18820 bp, 30 predicted proteins | sample CryGeymeta201501_FD_185465 | JGI IMG/M metagenome (GOLD analysis project Ga0210033, IMG submission 185465) | Groundwater microbial communities from Crystal Geyser aquifers in Utah, USA - Crystal Geyser metaG 2015-01 (SPAdes) (version 2) | ecosystem: Environmental > Aquatic > Deep subsurface >... | reverse complement strand
GCAGCGACCTATCATCTTTCGAGAAGTTCGACTTTTTGCCGAACATCGCCAAGTGGCCACGCCTGACAGACAAACAAGAAGCCGTGTTGCGCGGTATCGAGAAACGTATTTTTGATGAAGGGGATGAGTGATGTCAGGGTTAAACGCCAGGCTATGCCAAATCATCAACGACCACGGAAGCAATGTCGCGCAGCTTGCGAGAGATATTGGAGTTGCGAGGCGGTCTATACACCGCTGGATAAATGGTTCGCAGGAGCCGATGCCAAAGTACCTGCACAAGATCAACCGCATCTGGCCTGATGTTGATCTGCATTGGTTGCTTACAGGGGAACGTTATGAACACAGGTCGTGATTTACTCAAACGAATCGATGCGCACGGAGGAAATATGGATCAATGCACAAACTGTACGATGCGTGGGAATCTGCAAGGATGCCTAGCAACGAAATGCAACCAACATGAAAACTGGATGGTAAGAGAACTACGCCAGATTTTGATGGACATAAAATATGAGGTTGAGCCATACAGCCAAGAGGTAGATAAACCAACTGTCGCAGAGCGTCAAGCGCGTACCATTTATTTAATTGCGATGCGCGGGTTGGTGTCGCCCAACGCAGAGGTGAGCGGCTCGCCGACCGATGAACGAACAACGGAGATTTGAACCATGCAAAACGAAAACACCAAAAACAAAGTGCTTATCGGCGAGTCCCGAACGAACGACGGGTTGTGCGTAACTTTTGGAGATGGAAATGAAAATTAACTTGATAGGCATGATTTTGAATAATTGCGGGCGGTATAGATTTGAGGGAGCGCTAACGGATGATTCGGGTAAGCCGATGTCTGCCGCAGACTCATTGCACCACATGATTCTGGAGTACGCAAAAGTTGCGAACGGAGGAACATCTGATGTCGTGACAGCTTCTCGTGAGGTGACGCACAACGCATAATATACACCCCAACAGGCATCTAAAGGAGAAGTGAAATGATCGACGTAATGACAGTGAAGATGCTTACTGCACAGTTCGGGTTATCTGACCTCATAGCCGAAGACAACTACGAAAATAGGGGTCGAGCCGACCAATTAAAACAGTTTGCCAATGCGGTTGCAGCACATCAGCGCGAGATTGATGCAGCTATTTGCTTCGCGGAATCCGAAAAAGCATACAAGCTAAAAGGTAAGAACGATTGGAGTCCGTACATTGAAGGAATGAGTGACGGTGCTGATGAGTGTGGTGAGTTAATTAAATCGCAAGGAGAATGACATGGAGACACTGGCAGATGCGCTACCGAAGGAAATGGCCCGCGTGCGTGAAGTGCTCGGACACTACAAGGAAATTGGGCCGGCTGGAATGTTCGGCGCGACTTTCATTGAGCAGGACTTGCGCGCCGCAGACGCTGCTGTGATGAGCGGAGACGTGGTGGCGATGCTGCAAGCGTTCGAGACGCTGAAACAAATTGAGGCATAACGCATGATACACACCTCAACAGATGTCTAAAGGAGAATGAAAATGCCAATAAACGAACTCATCTTTACCGCTGACGAAGTGGTGCTGATTGCCGCCGGTTCTTGTATCGCTGGCATTGCATTGCAGATGTTTTGGGAATGGATCGAAAAATAATTAGGAGAATGAAAATGAACCTGAAATTTCGCAAGAAGCCGGTGGTAATCGAGGCATTCAAGATGACAAAAGAGCGCCGCGCCAGCAATGTAGATTGGCCGGAATGGATGCACCGCGCTTGGCAGTTTGAGCGCGAAACGCCGGGGGCGCTGTACCCGACCGAAGAAGGCGCTGGCGACGGCACGCTTTCGATTGGAACGCTAGAAGGTCAGCATTTAGTTTCGTGGGGGGACTGGATTATTCAAGGCGTGGCTGGGGAGCTGTACCCGTGCAAGCCGGGCGTCTTCGACGCGACGTATGAAGAGGTGCTGGATGAAGCTCGCTGATATGCTAATGCAAAAAGTAACTCCGTTGCGCGATTGGCCTCCAACAAAATCAGAGTTGAAGCGTGGCAAGGACGAAGAGCCGAGAAGGAAATATGCTCAAGCTAAAAAACTGTTGCCGTATCTGGATGATCCGATTAGCACAAGAGAGCTATCGAACGAGACTGGCATCCCTTACAGCACTGCGTACGCGTATATGGTGTCACTACTTGAGGATGGACTGGTTGTTGAGGGGAAAAGTAATGCGCGGGTTGTTTTGTGGCAACGCAAAATCAATTCACCGCACCAATAACATCGGCGCGCTGTCTTTTGCCACACTCCGCATTTTTGGCAGCGAACCCACACTACTCAACCTTTACCCCGTCTGCTCGGAGCAATTTCTGAAGTTGGTCAAGCCGATTTACTACCTGCTCGGTGTCTGCGGGATGGTATGGACTAACATATCCGCCGGTGGAGGAATCATTAGTGCCTGAGGAATCACCAGAGGTTCCGGGCATGGTGCTGCAACCATTGTTTTGCACCCGGACAACAGGATGAGCGCGATACCAGTCAGCAATAGAGTTCGTTGCGATGATTGTGTTATGTTCTGCATTTTGCATTTCCTCCCTGTGTTTGGCATTGATTTTCTCGGTCTGGGCTAGTGCATCCGCACCGGCCTGTTCGACTTTGGCTTGGTAGGTAATTCGCTTGTCCTGCTCGACAGCCCATCCTGCGCCGAGGAAAACAATTACGACGAAAACGGCGATGTATCCGTAGAGAGCGTTCATTCCTTTTTCCCCCCAAATTTAAGCGACAGGAGCTTGCTGGCGGTTGCCGATGCCCCGACGATACCGAGGTAAGCAAACCAGATTTCAGCTCCAGCAGTGCCCTTGTACACGGCATACAAGAACCCGATCGTGGACGATGCGTAGGCGACGTTTGCCCATATCTTTGTGTGGGATAGCTGCCCGGTTCCAGAGTCTGTGATGAGGTCTTTGAGCATTTCACTTCACCGTAAAGGGTATCGGGTCTTGGCCTTCGAGCGCGGGAGCCAGTGGCGGGCCGACGTAGGGGATGTAAATACGCTTGCCTGACTTCGGCTGAACGGTCTGGAAATGAAGCCATACGGGCGTATAGCGGAAGTCCTCGCACCACAAACCTAAATCAACCAGCGTCGCTTTGTTCTTGACGCACCATTGCGCGAGGATTCTGTTCGGGTCAAAAACATCCACAGCTCTTGCGCTACGATGAGTGGAACCAGCACCGCCAGTGCGGCTATCAGGAGTGCGATACCCGCCATCACCTGAACCACCTTTAGCACCGCTGATTTGAGAGTTTGTATCAGGATCAATCCACCCATCGTAGCACCCATCCTTTTCAGCTTTATAGAGACAAAGATTGACTTGGCCAAGCAGCATGTTGGCATTCGCCAGATGCTCGATAGGGTGTTTCTTCGCGCCGAAGTATTGTTCGAGGGTAATCACAAGTGCCCGCCGAACAACCATGCGATGAAAGCCAATATACTGGCAAGTGCGGCGACGATTGGGGAAGCCCAAACGAAGAACGTTCGCACATTACTCGCCCCTTTGAACAATGTCACAAGCTCGGAGGTGTTGGACTCAATGGCTTTTGTGAGTTCCGTGTTGTGGCGTAGAGCAGCCTCAAACTCATCATGTCGTTGTTCGTGTTTATCGACCCATTCTTCAACAACGGTGAGCCGTTCGTGTACACGTCGCTCTTCCATTTATAATCCCCCTTTTATTCCCCAGAAAATAAGCTCACCAACAAGCCCGCCAATCCCGGTCGCAATAGCGTCCCATTGGTCTGCTATTCCTTTTCCGCTGGCGTAGTCGTACAACTCCTTAATCGACCCGGCTATAATAGCCAGAGCAAGTCCATAGCCGTATGGGAGCAGCATTAGAGCTGTGGCAGATATTGCGTAGCCAGCAAGAAAATGCGCTTGCTTGTCGATTGGAAGTTTCATACTCCCTCTGCTTCAAGCGCTTCCTTGATAGCTTGCTCTGCGGTTATCAGGTCAGTCATGCTGACATAGCTCACACAGTCACCCGTATATTCTCCGCTTACCCTTCTCCAGTCCACAGAGCCAGCAGATAGGTTGATATTCTTGATTTCCACGACTGTTCCGCTTGTTAGTGTAATTTGCATGATGCCTCCCTAGTCTAAAATTCTGCCGATGATTGTTGTGGTAATAGTTCCGGCGTAGTTGGCACTTGGTTTAATTACCAGCTTACGGTTAGTGCCATCGTGATTCCTATTGGCTACTGTCGCGTCCAGATAAGTCGCGAGGGCAACAGAAGCTACCCAGCGGCTGGTATTTGAACCATCGCCGAGAATCACGTTCACGCCTGTTGCCGAGCAGCGCATCGTAATAGACTCGTTGCGGATGTTGTCTGACGGGAGGATAGCTTCATTTACTCCGCCCAAATACTGGGCTTCCTGCGTACCAGCCCAAGTATTAGACCACCGCACCTCGAAGTCTTTTTTGCGTCTGGTGGTAGTAGCTCCTTCAATAGGCATCTTGGCATGTTGCTTATTGCCTGACGAATCAAGCCACTGTCCGGGTTCTGGCTGGATGCCTTCAGGAGTGAGTTCTAGGGTTGCTCCAGATGGGTAAGAGATAAAATCTTTCATGTAGTAACTGTCTGTATTCACCCCCCCAAGAAATTGTACCAACATGCCGTAATAACCAAGCCCCTCAGTTACATCGAATACAACTTCCTGCACTGAACCATATACTACTGCATAATCCCCAAATACTTCTGAACCTGTAATTACCTGGTTAGTTATTCTGATATTAGTTGCTGACCCAGATGCAGCATAATAACGCAGCTTAATGCGCGCACGCTTATACGGAGTAATGCAAGGTTGCGATGTCGATAATCTCCGAAAAGCCGGATTTAAGCCGGTAGCGTTAATAGCCAGCCAGTCATTTTCACCGGCTATCCCATCCGTATTACCAGCGATAGTGCAGTTGCTATATGAAACCCAATTATCAGTACCAGCACTGAAATCACCTACATATTGAGGAATCTGACTCGCCCCCGTATCCGCATACGCTACGCCATTCCTGCAAAGGTCTAGTACCTCTGATGCTGATAGTGCGCGGTTGTAGAGGATGGCGGATTTGGCGCGGCCTGCGTAACGGGTTGCTGATGTTCCAAGTATGTACAGATTACCTGTATTGTCAATACTTGCTCCTGCATTTGTAGTTGTAACAAAAGGAATTGTTACTACAGAGCCAAGTTGAACACCATTTGTATAGAAAGTAATATAGCCGTCAGAAGATGCTGTTTCTCTTTCGACACAGGCAGTAATTTTTTGTACATTTCCCTCAGCAGCACCAGTATTTGTAGTCGCTGGGTATGCAACCTCAGTTGTATCGCGGGCAATACGTATGACAGGTCGTCCACTATCAAATATTAGCATAGTATAGTATTTTGTGACAGACTCTTGCTTGATACATAGATACTGATTAGTGCCCGGCGTCCAGTCAGGCAGACTACCTTCCCAATGCAGCGTAAAGTTTCCAGTACCGAAGTCGATGTTCGCGTTATCTGCGACTTGGATTCCATTCGAGCCGCTTGATGCTTCTGTCATGTTTATAGACTGGGCAATGGCGGTTGGGTTGATTCCATTGTTATAATCCGTCTGAATTTGCACCCAATTCGTCGTATCATTTACGGGGTCAGTAGTTCCAGCACCAGCCACTTTTCTGCGATAGCTCAAGAAATTAGTTGGCGACCATACTACAGTTCCTTCAGCATAAGTCGTTCCAGATACCCATTTAGCCGCACCCGCAGCACCATTGGCTGATTGCGCGCTTGCAGCGGCTTCAGCGGCTTTCGTCGTGGCGGTATTGGCACCAGTCGTGGCGGTGGTGGCATTGGTATTGGTCGTGGCAATGTCGGTATTCATCGCCGGTATCGCGTCGATAACCTGAGTGATAAATCCTTCAACGTTGATGTCGAAAGTGGTCTGGTCTTGCGACCGCGCCGGAGCGTATGTTATTAACGGAATGGTCATGTTATGGACTCCACTTCAATGGTACATATAGAATGCGATTCGTAAGTCATCGCGACAGAAAACGATTTGAAATATCCATAGACGATAAGCGATTCATAGAGCGTTGACCCAACATAAACAATAGGGGTTGCGCGATATTTAGTCAGCTCGTATTTTACAGCATCAGTAGCCAGTCTATCGACAATAATCTGCAATGACATTCTGTCCGAATATCCGCGCTCACTAAAACTCTGTTCACCATAATCGTCAATCGATGAAGATGAATAATCGACTATCCCAGCCGTCGCCCCCTCACGCAGTGTTTCACCGAATGTTTTTGATAACCCAACCACCAATGTGCCGCATTTGACGGTTGAGCCGGTGTCGGTGAGCGTCATTGTAAGTTCCAGGTCGGTGTAGGTGGCTGAAAGGTCAAGGTCAATGAAATGCTTCTTGCGCTCAATAGGATCATAAAACCATGCGTAGTAGCTTGAGATTGTAAGCGTTGAAACCAATTGATAGGTGCTCGGCCCGTACACAATTGCCCCACCACCTGATTCCCTCCCAGTGATCGTGATTGAGGCCGCGCTGACATTCCCGACATACACTCCGTCAATTCTGCCCTTTGTCTGGATGACATAGGTCACTGAGTCGGCATTTTCGGTCTGGGTGGAATTCTTGGCGTCAAAGAGTGCCCAGCGATTTGATGCACCAATATCAAACCACGTTGCCGGGGCTTTTCGTGGTTCAAGATTTGTTCCAGCCAATACTGCAACCAGACATTCATACAGGCGATGAGTTTGCACGATCTTAATCCGCCCATTCGAGTCCACTACACCGTGCGAATTGACTGTCAGGGTGTGGGTGCCGGTTCCTGCCGAGGCGGTGATAATCGGTGCGCCGCCCTTTGTCAGCGATAGATTCAGCGTCGTCTTGACCCCCCAATCGCCTTTTGTTGAGCCGTTAACGACATAGTAGAGTGTGCCTGGCGATAACCCTGCCGGAAGTGCGCCGGTAGTTGTGAGCGACACTGTGCTGCGGTCATACAGATAATGCGCTGCCGAGCAGGTGATGATTTTCCCGGATGCGGTGAAAGTGAAATTCGGCTTTGTCCCGGTTCCATCGTTGTCAACTTGAACGACAGCGCCAACAGAATAGGTGGCTGTGGTATCCCAATATCCGTTAACGGCATCAGGGTCTGCAACAGCAACCGTGCTCGATACCAGGGCGACATCCGAAATCTGAATTGGGCGTAAGATTTGCATTACGCAACCCTCTCCGCCGGAAGTCCGTCACCATCGAATTTATCGAGAATCCGCGCAGCCTTGCCGGTATTAGTGGCAATGGCGAGACTATGAGATCGCGCCTCACTGCGGAGTTGCGACACTTCGGATTGCAATCGCTCCAACAACCGATTCGTTTCCTCCCGCGCCGATCTTTCCATGTCAACGTAGGTGCGGGGCTTGATCTCTTCGCCTTGATGGATGCGCGCGGTCATATCATACGGGACGGTATTGGTACCGACCGCGAAAGCCGGGAGTGTCGCATACTGCACCCTCGCCTCATCTATGGCGGACTGCCACTGTTTCACATCTCTGTCATGAGCGAGTGCTGCTGCTTTTCGTCGCGCCGTCCGACCCCAACTTCCGCCCTCATTCCATGAATCATCCATCACAGGCTTCGGTGTATTAAGCGCCGCTTGTAGTTTGGCGTACGCCGCTGCTTTTGCGTCCAGGTTGGCCTTCAACTGGGTATCCACCACCGTGCTAACCTCACCCCCAGCCGCGACCAACTGGGTGTATTGATTCTGCTGATACGCTGCCGTTCCAGCGGCGACGTCTAACGTGAGATTCTGCTGCGCAAAACCCGCGCCAACCGTATTCTTCAATGCTGATACATTCGCAGTCATCTGGGTGCTTGCGGTCAATAACGCCATCGTCTTTTCAAGTGCTCTAATCGCGGTGACTGTTGCATTTCCGCCAGTGCCTTCAATCGTGGACTTTGTGAGCTTGTCTGTTATATCCCGAGCGTCGGCAGCGGTTACATTGCCTTTAATCGTGGACTGTGCAAGTGCGTTTGTTATGTCACGAGCATCAACAGCGGTTACATTGCCAGCGACTGCTGCTTCGCGCACCATATTATTGATAATGTTCCCTGCTTGAGCAGTCATCACGCCCAAAGCAACACTATCCTTAATAGCTTTTTCTATCTCATTGGCTTCGTTGTATGTCACAATCCCATCCGCTAAAGCTGCATTGGTGACATTGATTGCATCATTCCCTGCCCCGGCTATTGTGTTGCTATCAATCATCAATCCACGCACCATATCAGCGATGTCATTCCCTGCTTGAGCAGTCATTGTGCCTAAGGCAACGCTTGCCTCAATAGCGCGGTCTATCTCATTGGCTTCACCAAACGTCACAATCCCATCCGCTAAAGCGGCATTGGTGACACCAACCGCGACATTCCCTGACTGGATTCCGATACTTATATCCCGCAAATAACCGTTCGCTACTTGAGCCTCGGTTAGTTGTAGTTCTGTGTCGGAAACTGTTGCGTCAAGCGTGGATGCCGTCGCATTCAGCGCAGTCTGCACTTGCATCACAACCCGTGCATATTCAAGTGCCGAATCTGCTCCAGTCCTTGCTTGCGCAAGGTAGCCGGTAGCTGCTCCCTGCAACTTGCCTTGTGCTGTGATGTCACCCTGTGCGGCAAGAGCATTGAGGTTCTCGAATGTCGCTTTCAAACCTATCTGCGTAGAACCCGATAATCCTGCGGAAAACTCACGGATGCTCTCGGCTGTGCTGCGTAATGCGTTCTTGGCATCCACGGCTGATCTAAATTGTGCGCGCGCAACATCTTCTAATGATTTCACATACGCATTGGCCGCATTGATCTGAGCAGTCACGCGTTCTGCCGTATCAACAAGCGTCTCACCTTCCAGTCGGAATTCTTCCAGCGCAGGGACAAGTTGCCGGCCAATTCCATTGGCAAGATCGTTTACGTCCGAAACAAAATACTTCATCGGGACGGTTGTATCGCCAACCGCTTTCCCGTAAGCAACAAACACTTGTCGAACACTTTCAGCATCAGATGCAATGCGCAGTCGCATGGCCTCGGATATAGCCGCATAATCTGTGCCTTTAGAATCAAATCCAAACCATCCGCCGTCCACTTTCCAGTCTTGCGCCATCTGCGCATTGACGCTGGTTGAACCTACCGTCCCCTCAAGCCGTGCCGCGCCAACATTCTCACGGGAATTGCCCAAACCAAATCCGTATTTAGCAACCAGTAACCCCACTACCACCGGTGCGGCGGCTGATGCAGCAAAACCAAGCGCGGATGCGTAACTACCGCTAGACATCGCTGCGGCAGCGTACTCTGCACTCGCAGACATCCCCACTTCACTACCGACAGCGAAAGCAGACCCAAACACCGTACTTGCAGCAGCACTACTCGCCATGCTGCTCGCCATGCTGCTCGCCGTGCTGCCCGCCATTGCCGTGCCGGAAGCGCCAGCTCCTCCTGCTCCACTTATATTGATGATCCACTTCTTCGCGGTCATTGAATACAGCCAATCAAAGAACGTGTTCTTAAACGTTTCTTTTAGGCGCTGCGCCGTGTTCTTCCCGCCATCCATAATACTCACAAACGTGTCATGCGCAGTCTGATCGATGGACCTCCACATATCAATGCTGGCTTTTTTCTCCGCGTCGATTGCTTCCTGTATTGCTTTCCGTCCAGCATTGTCAACCATCGCGGTGCGTTGGGATTGCCGCGCCTTGATGTTATTGCGCAACGCCTCGGATTCTATAGTGCAAGCATTTGCAGCGTCCAGCACGGCGAGCCGCTCAATTTCGATCTGGGTCACATGGTCGTAACGCGCCAGTCGCAGGACTTCGATTTCCTTTGAGGTATTGCCGATTTCTGCGGTCTCGAAACGCATTTGTTCAGTGCTTTGGATAACCGCTTCGGTCGAGCTGTCCAGCGTTTTTGCGCGGCTTTCTTCTGCTTCACGAACAGCGTCCAACCTGTCTTTTTCAAGCTGTAGCGCATCGACCTTATTTAACGCCGCTTCCGCCGCTTTGATCTGCGCGGATGATGCATTGAGTGTCGCCAATTCGTATACCCTGCTCTGGGTGGTTGTCATGCCGAATGTCGCGGCTTCCTTTTCGAGGGAGGCGATCATAGTGGTAATTGATTTTTGCTGAGCGACTAAGGCAGATTTTACTTTATCCGAGGCGGCAGCAGATTTTTCATCAGCGGCAACCTTCGCGCGCGATGCTATGCCGTGCTTGATTGCGGCTTCTTCGTCATATTTTGAAACGGCATTAACGACCTTTCCATGATTTAACATTCTCTCAGAGAATGCATCAATCGCTTTACGTCCAGCTTCGGCGTCTTTGATCATTTCCTTGCGTATCGCGGCCGCGCCTGCGAAATCGCCGTGCAGCACAGCGGCAACCTGCGCGGCGATGCCGCCTATCTCATTACCGATGGTGGTAAACACATAACCCACGTTCGCTGCCAACACGACAACGGTTTCATATACTGTTTTGAATGCGCCACCAAGTCCTACACCAATCCGGTCGATGTTACCCGCGCTTCCGAGCTTATCCATTTCCGCATTCGCCGCCTTAAGCGCATCAGTGTACTGGAACACAGCATCCGACAATGCGGGAAGGAACAATTTGCCGAGCTTGAGCTGTAGGTTTTCACTGTAACGGGTGAGCGAACTCATTGCTTTGCCTGCTGTGGTCATGGATTCTTCGTAAATCCCGGCGTAGTTCTTCGCTTCAGACAGCACTGCATTGGTGCGCGCTAAGGCCTTCTCTTGCCCAGTAAGGGCTTCAGTATTTTTGCCACGCTCCTTCGCGAGCTTCGTGTAACTTTCCTCGAAGCTGACGTTAAGACCAAGCGTCCGCAACACCTCAATCTGACCAGACTTGATACCACGAATCATGCGGTTCATCGCTTCACTGGAATTAACATTTCCAACAACCGCAAGGTCTTGCGCCGCACGGCCTATCTCGGACGCTTTGGCAAGACTGATGTTGGCTGTTGCAAGTTGGGTTAGTGCGTCGCGGCTTTGCAACATTGAGATGCCATTCTTTTGCAGAGACTTGGAATACTTGTCCATCTGCGCGGAGGTGTATCCAGCATTGTTCCCCGCCACCTTCATTACAATGCCCATTGTCTCGTAGCGAGCAGCGAGCAGCGTTGCATCTTCTGCATACTGAAGGAGCTTGTATGCACCAAGTGCACCGGCTGCCACTTTCGCAGAGCGTGCAAGGATGTCCGTGGCTTTAGTGAGTGCGGTTGTTGATGCTTCCGCTTTACCGCCAGATTGCGCGAGCTGGTCGAGCGATTTCGCGCCCTTTCCAACTTCTGTGGAGTTGACCTTTAGATAAAGCGTAGCATCAGTCATTTCGTTTTCCTTTGCGCGTCAACCCATGCAGCGTCAACAGCACGCAGTGCTTTTCTCTCCCACAACTCCAGGGTGTTGCCGGTCGCCCATTGCCATGCAATCATTGAGGTGGCGGTGATGCGTGAAACTGACATACCTCCCTCCCTCTCTGCATTATTCATATCAACGAACCATATCCACAAGTGCCCTGCCAGCATCGGCAATTCCGGCAATTCCGCCAGCTGTCGCGGTTGCTTGCCGGTCTGTCGCCACGCGCTCTCCAGTTGAGCGCGCAGCGACTCTTTAGTCCCCTCAACAATGACGCCTAGTTCAAACTCTGCCCGTGCATATTCAACGAGTTGCTCGGTCAGAGTTTCATAAAATTTGCCGTCGCTTCAGATTGTTGAGTTACTTGCGCGGCAATCAGGGCGTTATTCTGGCAAAGGCGCAGTGCGTTTTCCGGCGTGAACGGCGCACTGATGCCGCAAAACCGCTCTTTCTGTTCTGCGGTCAATCCATCCACCTGCCCAGCACCGCGCCACCCGGCCAGTCGCACCGATGCGACGCGCTTGCCATATTCAACGTCCGATTCATAAGGCTCGAATTCAGCTTTGTTTTTCCCCACCCCGATCCTTTGATTGATCTCGCGTGCCGCAGCTTTGCGACGACGATCGTTTTGTAGCCGTGCAGTTTCCGCCATCACCCGTTCAGATTCGCCGCCGTACACAGATAGCCATACTCCTGTCGGCTCCCCTTGTTCGTTGACATATTCGAACTCGAATGCGGTTTCTCCCGCTTTCGTCGCGCTCAAATCATCCAGTGAAAATGCTTGTTTCTGTGTCATGGTATTTCCTTTCGCGGGTTAAAAGTATTGCCCCTTGCCCGACCGCGCTCCTGCGAAAGGAGACACGGGCGAGTAGGTTGCTCTTACACTCAGGCTGCCAAACCATCCTGGCAGGAGATGATGGTTTTCGCATTTGCCAGCGTTGGCCCGCCGTTGCCGTTGATCTCGGCGGTAAATGCGTAGGTGCGTACAATGCCGGTTTCTGAGGTGTCCTTGTCGTCACTGGTCAACTTGACCTTGCTCATCACGAAGCTCACGAACTCGCTGGCGTTGGTTTCATCCACCGCATCAACGACCGCAATGCTGATTGGCGTGCCCGCCTCAAAATAACCAGGCATCACTCCATCCTCATAGAAAGCGGTAATCTGGCCGGTCACTTTCAGAATTCTTCGTGTGACATCAGGGGCGATATTGGAGCCAAGCACCTGTCCAACCAGTGCCACGTTGCCGTCAATCTTGATGGTGGCGCCAGTCACGTTGCCTACCTGCGTGCCCTGTACGATCACCGCCCCTTTAATACCCTGCACGACTGCGGTTGTCGTCTCGGCAGTAGGTGTAGTCAACACCTGCGCCCCGCTGGAAGTGCGGTCACGTGCCACGGCATTGAATGCCACGGTGGTGTTACCGGTTGCGGGGATAGCAATATCAACCGAGCCGAATACCGTGTCGGTGAATAATTCAGACTGGGTGATGTCCGACTGATATTCTTCCACCGTCCAATAATCACTGGTTTGTGAGGTAATTGGAGCAGCGAGTTTCTTGCCATGAACCGTCACCGTGCAGGCTGTGATTGCTTCGAGCGTCAGAGCAGACGAATTGAGCGTAATGCCGGTGAATATCAGTTCGGAGGTGATGCCAATGACCAGGATGTTGTTGGCTTTGTTGCCCGCCGCGCCACCCGCCGCCGAAAGACGCACCACGTCCCCGATCTTTAGTCCATTGGTCAGGAAATTTGGGGTTGCTGCGGACGCGGTGAAGGTGTACAGGGCAGCAGTTCCTGAAATCGTGATGGTGGACGCAGCGAAAGCCGATACCGCTGCAAACGTGCCACGAAGCAACGAAGCAAGCAGGGTCGAGTACGTGTTGCCGGACAGCAGGCCGTTGAGCGTGAACGATGCACTGCGCCCGCCCATCGTCACACCGGTGGATTGCTGGTGACTGGTGATTTCATTGTTCTCGTAGGTGGCAATCGCCAACTTACCGCTGGATGTTTCCCGGCGAAGCGCCTGCCCACCCGTCCCGGAGCGCGGAACCCCGAGGCCGGTTTGCTTGTAAACTGCCAAAACTTTGCCACTTTCACGTGCGATGGTCATGATCATTCTCCTTTGATGGAATCAATCGGCGCGTCGGCAACCTTACCGCGCCATGTTTGCTTGACGGCAGGTTGCGCCGGTTCTTTCGGGTTCGTGAGGAATGCGAGGGATTGCCGAAGCCACTTATCCGCATCGGCATCGCTTAACACCACTTCACTACCATCCTGTCTATATAGTTTTTTCATGCTGTCTCCTATCCGTTAACCTGTGCTACAAACTTAATCTTCACAATCACCGCGTATCGGTCGCCCTCGACCCCACCCGGCGCGATCTCCGGGGTTTCAGTCACCATCGTGGTAATCCCTCCGCTGACGAAGGTGCTGCCGCGCTTGAACGTCGTGCGGAGCAACATTGCCCTCGCTGCAATCGTCGCGGTTCCGACCGACAGCGGATATTGCAATTTCACTTGCATGTAACCCGTCTCCTGGTAGCGGTCGCCCATCTCACGGTTGCTAGGCGTTGCGAACAGCATATGAACCTGCTGATACGGCGTTCCTGCTACCGGCACGAATGGCACATTCTCGAATGCGGTGCTCAACGCCGGACTCATGCCGTTCAAAGCAGTCTCAAGCGCAGCGCGGATCGCAACGACACTCATGCTCTAAACCCATACTTGTGCAGCACGCCAACCACTGTCTGCATAGCGAGACCATAGATGCCCTGCGGTGCTTGCGTGGAATGTCCGTTTTCCAAAGCCATCGCATACGGAACCCTATTCGCTATATAGTGCACCCCCGCTGCCGGTGAAGAATAAATGCCTGCCTTTGCAATTGCCGTTGAGCTTGATCCGCTTGGGTCTTCGCCTTCAACCTCACTGTCCGGCAAGCTGCCGAAGTTGTATTGGTTGTTGATGCGGAAATGTCCGCCGATATAGCCTTCGGGCTTCGGAGGCAGTCCGCGTGTCGCCCTATCCATGTTGCTCGCCCATAATTCCCTGTTGCCAACCGGCGACCGGCGGTCCACCTCACCATGCAATTCCGTCACCACCTCGCGCACAGCGTTATCAATGCTCAACTTGCGAGCATTGGCGAAGGCGGTTATGTCGGCGGAGAAGGTCATCTTACTTTTTCGGCTTCACGCGACGCGAAACCTTGTTATAAAGCGCATCAAATTTTCGCTGCCCTGTGCCAGTTCTAGTCAACGCGTTCAAGGCGCTGCGTTTGCTACGTGCAAGAACCGAGCCATCGCTCAATGGCGTACGCCGGCGAAATGGTCTCGCGCCGCTTCCGCTGCGCAACGATGATGTGCGTTGCGCCACACCAAACATACTGTCTACGCGCTTTGCCCCTTGCGTTGTGCTTTTGCCGCCAAAAGCTACACCCCTTGCGTTCTTGCGCGTCGTTGCCCGCGCAATACGATGTCCGCCGCCCTTCGTGTACTGGTTGATGCCTTTTGGGTTGCTCATCTCAATTGCTCCTTACATGCAAGTCAAACAAAACGGTGACGCCTGCCGGATTCACTTCGCCGATGCTCACCGGCGCATACGTTTTGCCATTCGCCATGAAGCGGTCGTTCATGTCTGGTGCGGCGGCGGCTTCCAGCACCAGTCGTTTATCGCCAGCAGTCACCGTATTGCCGCCAACCATCGATACCCCAGCACCGAAATCCAACACCACGCCTTTGACCGTTGCTGTGCTGGTTGTCACCGCATTCGTCCCGGTGGCAGGATCATACGTCCCGGTCGTGACCCGCGTCACCGTCACATCTGCGCCAAACTTGGTCAGCAGGGATAAGGCGGTGGCTGCGGTTTTGGCGTAGTTGAAAGTCATGCTCTCACCATCGGCACTTGCCCGCCACCGCTCTTCATATAAGGGTGCAACATGGTGTCAATTTCCTTGTACCGCACCGCTTGCCCGCTGTATGCGTCATACGTTATGCTGATTGGGCCGACCGTCTCGCTGCTCGCTGTGCGGCTTTCGTCGGCCATAAGTGTCACCGTTGCTGCGCGGAGTGCCAAGCTCGCGCAGGCATTCTTGACTTCAACCGGCACGACATTAGATGCCACCAGATACGGGTACGAACCTACCGCACCGAGGTAGAACGGTTCAAGGTAAACGAACGCACGCGGCCATGAAAGGGCTTGAGTTGCGGTGTTGCGATACCCTTTCCAGCGTGATCTGTACCGGCCTTCGAGATATATCGTCGCTTTGCGCAAGCATTGCTCGCGGATGGTGTCGCTCGTCAAAGCAGCCCATGCCGCATTACCAAGATTAGCGTGATATGTGGTAGCGTCAGCTACCGAACAGTACGATTCTGCTGTTGCCAGACCTTCACCTGTTTCGACGACCAAGGACATATCTTACTTGCGCCGGATAATGATGCGCTGAATGTGCGTACTCATTACGATTTAGCCGGACGGCCACGGCGCGGCGCATTAACGGCATGAGCTTCGGCTTCTACCGGAACATCAGCAATCTCTGGCAATGCTTCGCCAGAACCATCTCCGAAAACCTCATTGACGGCTGGCGCTTCAGCAAACCAGCGGCCCGTCGCGATATGCTCGCGGGCATCGCAAGCATCCAGCGTCTTCGCTTCACCTTGCGCATTGTAAACAATAGCCATCAAATGCTCCTCTAAATTAGGTGAGGCGGGATTTCACCGCCTCGGATTTTTATACCTTCATCCAAGCGAATTCAATCGTGCCGGTGAAGGTGCCCGTTCCCGCCGTGTGCGTTACATCGTCCGCAATTGCAAAATTGAGGAACATTGGAGCGGCTGTAGTGCGACCATCAAACACCCTTGATGCCGTCTCGGTTAGCGGCGTTGCAATGCTGACTGAGCTGATTGCAGCAACCTTTGCTGCGGCTGTAGCGTTTGCGGTTTCCTGCAACCACGTCGCTTCACCTGCCACCAACGTAGCACCAGTAGTGGCGACCACCGAACCGAGTGCATTTTTGCCAGTAAAAGCATCAATGAATGTTCCTGTCGCACCCAGAGTCAGATTTCCGCTCATTTTTGCAGCAGCGGTAAAAATCAAACCAAGCGGGAATTCATAAACCTTTACACCGCCGTATTGCGCAATACCTGCATCATCGGCAACAGACAAAGGCAATGCGGTACATGTCAGGACTGTTTTGTGGATAAGGCTGTCGCCAGTTTCAGTAGCCACCACATAGGCAGCCACAGCACCGGGAACAGCACCGTTGTCGGTTGCCAATGCCTGTGCGTCAAGGTCAATAGTGCCGACCGCGCGCACATTTGCATTAACCGCTGTGTATACTTCAATGGAGCGGGTCATGATTAATTCTCCGCTGCGACAAATGCGGAAAAGTTAATGCCGGTATCAACCGTGCCAGCGATCAGCGTGGACAGGCGGACATAACGGTAGATCGTGCCGCCCTCTTCGTTGCGGAAGGGAACAACATAACGACCGGCAGCGGACAGCGCGGCATCCATCGGCACAACCAGATTGCCGAATACCTTCTTGGCAAGACAGACCGAACCGGACGACATTGCCGCCACGTTTGAGCCCTCCAGCGACACGGTGTAGATTTCATCGCCGGTTGCAACTTCGCAAGCCGACAAATCGATTACCAGATAACCATCCACCAGACCTGCGCCCAGGTCCAGAATGGAACCATCCGCAGATGCAGCCAAGAGGCCAGCCGCTTTCAGACTGGTTGCTGCATCGTAGGTGAATTGCGAGTATTGATTAGCCATGATTCAGTTCTCCTTAAGCGACAATGGCGAGGTCGCCAATGTGGTTGATACGGGTGATGGATCGCCCGTTGAACGCTGCGATACCGCAGTACCATTCCAAGCGCGTGCGGTAGATTGGGGCGGTTTGCAGGATGCCAAGATCGTCAACCATGATGCCGCCGTTCTGAATACCGGTCAGGCTGTCAGAACCCATGCCCACGATATAAATCGAGGTCGCGGTATCAGTGCCGGATGCGGCTGCTTCGGTAAACGGCAGGATTGCTGTACCAGAACCATCAAGGTCAACAGTCAAGATAGGCAGACCGTTGTACTGCATGACGCGGCGACCAAGCTGGTCAACATCATACGTCACATATCCAGACACCGCAGTGGTTCGGGCGGCGGCGGAGAATTTGCGCGCCATCGCCTTGCTCATAACAATGTGGGTAGGGTTCAGTGTCTGGTCAATTGCTTCATCCATCACAGCCAGCGACAAGGCTGCACCGTTTGCGGTAGAACCGGCGCTGATAATCTGGTTGCCGGTAGTGCGAACTTGCAAGCCGTCAAACTCTCGCGGGTCAGACAAGCTGTCGCCCTTGATGAACTTGCGAGTCCAGGTCAAGGACAAGTTGCGGATTTTTGCGGCTTCCTGTGTAGTGCGCTGTGCCATGCCGCGAGTCTGCACGATGAACTTGTCAACGTCCAATTCGCCACCAGCAATTACCAGAACTTCGGTCAGCGGATTCAGAATGCCTGTCGAAGGGGTGTAGGATTCGTTTACACCGCGAAAGCCGATGCCGGGCAGTGCAGTTTCACGATTGTATGCAAGAGAGCCGCCGGTGATGTTTTCAAACGGGAGAGCCATGAGTATGTCAGACGAACCTGCGTACAGTTCGATGACACCGGAGCGGTAAACGTCGCCAGTTTCAAGCTTGGCGGCTTCAATGAGGGTTAGAGCCATGATAGTTTGTCCTTATAAAGTAAACGAAAGAAAATCTTAAGTCCACTTGGACAAACTACCGTGGCTCTCCGTGAGAGCGTTACCGGGTGATAGGGTGAAACTATATACTACCAGATACCTTTTGGTGGCGCTATGCTCTTTTACGACCTAATTCCATGCGTTCTTTGGCGGGCATCTGCATCAAAGCAGCCTTGCTCGTACCACTACCACTACCGCTACCAGCCGCACCGCCGCCGCTTGACGAGGCCGGGAACCAATGCGGTGCGATTTCGGTCATGCTTTCAATCCACTCTGCCGGGCTGAACGGGGTTTTCCCGTCCTTACCCAGCACCGGCTTACCGGCAGCGTCAAGCTGCACCGCATCGCCGTGTTCGTCCAACACAAACAGTTCACGCGCCGCCCGCAATACATCGCCGGACTTGATGGCACTGGTGTGAACCTTGCCCATCACCGCATCCCGGATACGATCATCCAGCACGCGTTGGCTGTATTGCTTGACTCGCGCTTCAGCGGATGTCGTCTTGCTGTGCGCTTCGTCCAACTGCTTTTGCAGATCGGCTCGCAGCTTTTCAGTGCGATTGTTCACGACCTCTTCAATTTTGCCTTCGGCCAGGAGCTTTGCTTCCCCATCCTGGTCGAGTTTCGCCATCATCGTCCTGACCTTTTCCGGGTCAATACCAGCGAACCGCTCTTCCATCTCTTTCGCCGCCCTGC
>Ga0210033_1001850_pt1 | contig 18837 bp, 18 predicted proteins | sample CryGeymeta201501_FD_185465 | JGI IMG/M metagenome (GOLD analysis project Ga0210033, IMG submission 185465) | Groundwater microbial communities from Crystal Geyser aquifers in Utah, USA - Crystal Geyser metaG 2015-01 (SPAdes) (version 2) | ecosystem: Environmental > Aquatic > Deep subsurface >... | reverse complement strand
CCATTTTTCTTGGTAAATCCTTTGCTACAGTAAAAGCATTTTTTTTATTCATAACCTTTGATTTAATTTTAAGCCAACAATGATAAGCCTTTTCAAAGATTTTAGCCTAAAAAATGTCCATTAAGCCTTATTCTTAAACTTTTTAATGATGAAAGCCTGTTCTATCGAGCAGGCTTTTTTATTTATAATTTTTGCTACTAAACCAATTGATACATTTTTCCTGGCAAAGATTTTATCACTCCGTTAAACTCTAAGTTGAGCAACAAAGAAGCGGTTTTACTCATCGGGAATTTTGCTTGTAACGAAAGATCGTCTATGGCTAATTTATCTTTTTGTGAAAGCAATTGAGTAATCATTTTTTCTTCCTCCGACAGTTCAACAAATAAGCGTTGCTGTTTATGGTCAGTAATTTTTTTCGATTCCCAACTCATAATGTATTCAATATCTTTAACCGACTGAATTAATGCAGCTTTATTACTCTTTATTAAATTATTACACCCCTCCGACTGAGCATCTGAAAGCCTACCTGGAAGAGCAAATACATCTCTGTTGTAGTCATTAGCAAGATAAGCTGTAATTAACGAGCCTCCTTTTTTACTCGATTCAACTACAATTGTAATATCCGACAACCCGGCAATAATTCGGTTTCTTTTAGGAAAATTCTCACGGTCTGCGTTTGTACCACTTTTATAATCGGAAGCCAATCCTCCATTTTCTAACATTTGATTGGCAACAGCAGTATGTTGTGATGGATACAGCCTATCTAAACCATGAGCCAAAACCCCAACTGTTGCTAAATTATTTTTAATTGCCGCTTTATGCGAACAAATGTCTATTCCATAAGCCAAACCACTAACAATTAAAGGATGGTGCGGTACTAAATCGCTCACAATTTGATTACAAAACTCTTTTCCATAATCCGTAGCATTCCGAGTTCCTACGATGCTAATTACTTTTTGATTATTATAATCAATGTTGCCTTTTGAATAGAGAACAACAGGTCCATCTTCACAATGAAGCAATCGTTTTGGATAGTTTTCATCCAAATAAAAAAGAGCTTGAATCGTATTTTTTTCAATAAATTTAAGCTCATTCTCAGCTATCGCTAAAGCTTCTATTTTACTTTGATAAATACTATTGGCGTAAACACTACCTATTCCTGGAATTTTCTCTAACACTTTTGTTTTTTCGCTAAAAACTTGTTTTGCACTACCACAATAAGCAATTAGCTTTTTTGCTGTAATGTCGCCAATACCTTGCAGTTCGGTAATTGCAATATTATAAAGTAAATCATCATTCATAACTAAGTAAAAATAACTATTTTTATCTTTATTAATCTCATCAAATTTGTAAATCGTAAATGAAAATTATTGGCATCATTCCTTCTCGATTTGGCTCTACTCGTTTCCCTGGAAAACCATTGGTAAAAATTAATGGAAAAACAATGATTGAGCGAGTTTACCACCAAGCAAAAAAAGCCAAATCGTTAACTGAAGTTATTGTTGCTACCGATGATGAACGAATTTTTAAACACGTAAAAAGTTTTGGGGGAAAAGTAATCATGACTTCTTCCGCTCACCAAAGTGGCACCGAAAGATGTGCTGAAGTAATTAACAAATTAAAAGAAAAATACGATGTTGTAATCAACATACAAGGCGACGAACCTTTTATTAATCCTGAACAAATTAATCAATTGAGTTTATGTTTTGAGGATGTTAAAACAGACATTGCTACATTAATCAAAAAAATAGATGCCGAAGAAGAATTATTCAACCTGAACAGACCAAAAGTGGACATTGACGAAAACAATTTTGCGAAGATGTTTAGCAGAGAAGCAATTCCTCCAATAAAAAACGTAGCAAAAGAAAACTGGTTAAAAAAACATACTTATTACAAGCACATTGGCATTTATGGTTACCGAACAACGGTACTAAAAAAAATTAGCCAATTGCCACCATCTCCATTAGAGATAAAAGAAAAATTAGAACAATTAAGATGGCTAGAAAATGGTTATACCATTAAGATTGCCGTAACTACACACGAAGGCATTGCAATTGACACCCCAGCCGATTTAGAAAAAATTACTTTTAAATAGACTTTCTTTTCTTTAATTTTATACATTCGTAAGCCCAAAATGAAACTAGACCAATACATATCCGAATTATTATTCCAATACGATTGTGTTATCGTTCCTGGTATGGGTGGTTTTGTCGCCAATTATAAATCAGCTTCTATTCAAACCATACAAAATACCCTACATCCTCCTTCTAAAGGAATTTCTTTTAATAAAAACCTGAATAGTAATGATGGTCTGTTGGCTAATTTTATTGCTCAAAAAGAAGCAATAAGCTATCCTTTTTCTTGCCAAAAAATTGAAGAAGCAGTTACCGTAATGAATAGGGATCTGAAATTGAAAAAGAAAATTGTTCTTCAAAATGTTGGAACACTTTTTTTAGATGTTGAACAACGAATTCAATTTGAACCTGCTGCTACTGTTAATTATTTGTTAGACTCTTACGGTTTGCCAATTTTTTCTAAACAACCGATTAAAAGACCAACATTAGAAGACAAAATAACCAACCAATTTAAAGACCGAACAACTCCATTGATTACCTCAAAAATGGAGAATACTGTTTCTAAAAAATGGCTGGTTGCAGCAGCAATTACCATCCCTCTTGCATTTTTTGCCATTTGGATTCCTTCCCAATACAACTTAACAGGTACTATTAATACTGCTAATTTAAATCCTTTTAAATCGGACATAAAAGCAGTTTATGCTCCTCATCAATCAACAATTAGTGTAGCTGAAATAGACGAAAAGTCTATTAAAGAACAACTAATTTTGGTAGCTGATAGTACTAATTTTTTAGAAATTAAGTTGGATGCAGCTATTTCTCCATTTGTGGTAAAGTTAAAAGATACCCCAACTAACAGTGAAGCAATTTCTACGTTTGTTGCTACTGAAGATCATGAATTACATTACCACATTGTCGGGGGTTGTTTTTCTGATAAAAACAATGCAAAAAAATTAGTAAAACAGTTAAAAAAAGATGGTTTTAATGCTACCATTATTGGCAAAAGAAAAGGACTATGGACGGTAAGTTACAATAGTTTTTCCACTAAAAGAGAAGCAATAGAAGTTTTAGCAACTGCAAAAGCACATAACGCTAAAGCTTGGATTTTGAATTTATAATTCCTTAAATTCCTGCTCAATTTTATCGGCTAAAAACACTTCAACTTTTATTTTGCAACCTTATGGCTTCAATATCTTTTTGATTTCGCACAATATGTTTTGCAGTTGCCTTAAAGTTATCAAAGAGTAGTTGTTGTTTCTCGCTCAAGACTTCATCATGAAACTTGCACTCAATTAATAGTTTATTTTGCGAAATAAAATCCAATTCGGTAGTGTTTTCATAGATATAACTTAAGTTTAAATGTTTCAATCGGAGATATGTGTAGTTTTCGAACAAAGCACCCCAATCTCTTTCACCAGTATAATAGGTTCTAATACCTGTGTCGCAACAATAAATTTTTTTTGGAGAAACTAACTGTTCGTTTAGTTTCCCGTATCTTGTAACAGGACTTATAATAAAAGTATCGCAAAACATATCAAAGTAGCGTTTAGATGTTTCCGTAGAAATTCCTAATACTTTAGCTACTTTGTTAATGCTCATGGTTTTTCCACTCCGTTCCATGAGTAATAAAAAGTAATCTTTTAGTTGTTTTATTTGCCGAATACCATTAACAGCAGCAATGTCTTTGTAAATGATGTTGTCCATTAACTCACTAATATATGCAGCATCATTCGTTAATACATATTCTGGAATTCCACCAGTTGCTAAATAATCTTTAAAATAAGACTCTTGTAAATGCTCGTCAGCTTTCTTGATGGTAATGTTTTTGAAACGTAAATACATTTCAAAACTTAAAGGTAAAACCTCAAAAGTAATACTACGTCCTGTTAAATATCCTTTTTGTTTATGCAACAAAGAAGCACTTGAAGATGATGCAAAAATTTTTGAATTGCCTTTATCGTAGAGATTTTTTAATTGCAATTCGTAATCATCAACAAATGTAATTTCATCTAAGAATAAATAAATAGGTTGTTCATTTTTAATTTTATGAAGCATTTTAAAGCCTTCAACAATTTCGATAATAGTTTTTCCCAATAAAAGGAAATCGTCCATACTCACATATAAAATATGAATTGGGTTAATCTTTTTTTCATTAATTAAATACTTAATGCAAAGCTTCATTAGACTCGTTTTTCCAATTCTGCGTAAACCAGTTAAAAAGACTATTTGCTTATTGGTTATGTTTGGTAGTAGAAATTCAAAACTTTCGTTTCTATCCAGTAAATTAGTTAACAAATTTGTATTGTTTTCCCACCAAGGATTGTATCTATAGAGTTCTTTTTCCATAATTACTTGCTTTTATACACAAAGATATAAAAACATTTGATATAAACAAACACTATTTATAAAAACCATTTGATGTTATCAAACACTATTTTAAATAGCGTTTAAAATTCTCTCTCAATTTTATCGGCTAAAAACGTAGCAAGTTTAAGTTCGCAAATAAATACAGGATAAAAAAATAGCATCAAGTTTTGAAATGGGTTGGTAATTTTTTCAATGCTTTGTTCCAAACAAAAACCATTTGATATAAATCACTATTTTTGAGATACCCAAAACTACTAAATTGTAACTATTAAATTTATTACCATGAGCAATGTTAAACTCTTTGAAAGCAAAAAAGTCCGCACCCATTGGGATGAGGAACAAGAAAAATGGTATTTTTCTGTAATTGATGTGATAGAGATACTTACTGATAGCAGCATTCCAAAAAGATATTGGAGTGATTTAAAAAAGAAACTCCAGTCAGAGGGAAGTCAGTTGTACGAAAAAATCGTACAACTGAAAATGGAAGCAAGCGATGGTAAAAAATATGCTACGGATTGCCTTGATACTCCAGATTTACTAAGAATGATTCAATCCATTCCATCACCAAAAGCAGAACCTTTTAAACAATGGCTGGCAAAAACAGGATATGAAAGAATGCAGGAAATTGCTGACCCTGCACAAAGTTTAGACAGAGCAAGAGAAAACTGGCAGAAATTAGGAAGAAGCGAAAAGTGGATTCAGCAACGAATGACAGGGCAAGAAACTCGAAATAAACTTACGGATTATTGGAAAGATAGTGGTGTTCAAAAATCAGATGAATTTGCATTTTTAACCAACATCATTCATCAGGAATGGACAGGACTAACTGTAAAGAAACACAAAGATTTAAAAGGACTTAAAACTCAAAATTTACGTGACCACATGAGTGAAGCAGAGTTGATTTTTACTGCATTGGCAGAATTATCTACTCGTCAAATTGCAGAAACAGAAAAAGCAATAGGGTTGAAACAAAATGCCATTGCCAGTAAAAATGGTGGTAAAATTGCTAAAGATGCAAGATTAGCTTTAGAATTCAAAACTGGCAAAAAAGTAATTACACCAGAAAACTTTTTACCTCCTGCAAAAGGGAAAAACCTGCCTATCAAAAAGGTAGGGAAAATTGGTAAAAAATAAATGCTTAAAATTCTTGTTCAATTTTATCGGCTAAAACCGAAGAAAGTTTACGATACGATTCTTTTGTCCACCCAGCTACATGAGGACTTAGCACCACTTTATCCGATTGTGCTAGGAAGTTGAAAGCATCAGGTAAATCTTTGGAATTGATGGTTTCAAACGATTTAGTTTCATATTCCAACACATCTAAACAAGCACCTAAAATTTTACCTGTTTTTAATGCCTCCACTAAGTCGGGCACTTTAACATGATTTCCTCGTGCTGTATTTATCAGGTAAAACGATTTTTTACAAGATGAGATAAATTTGGCATCCACATAATGTTGTGTTTCTGCGGTAAGCGGCAAATGAATACTAATAATGTCTGATTTTTCTTTCAATACTTCTAGAGAAACTTCTTCCGCCCAACTTCGTCCGTCAATTGACGGATTCGGACTTCTAACTTTATATTTATCGTAAGCGATAATTTTGCATTCAAACCCAGAAAGTTTTTTTGCAAAAGCATTGCCCATGTTTCCATAGCCAATAATCCCAACCGTTTTTCCAGCAAGTTCTATACCTCTATTTCCTTCTCTATCCCAAATTCCTTGTCGAACTTCTGCATCACCTTTTTTTAATTGATTAAATAAGGACAACAACATTCCAATAGCATGTTCGCCAACTGCATCTCTATTTCCTTCGGGAGAATTAAACACTTTTATTCCTTTTTGTTGAGCATCAACAATATCAATGTTTTCTAAACCAGACCCTGAGCGTGCTATAAATTTTAGGTTTGTTGCTTTGTCTAAAAATGTTTGGTCAAGAGTAATTCTACTTCTTATTACTATCCCAAAGTAACTAGCTATTTTTGCTTCTATTTCTTTTTTGGAAGAAAAATAATCATGTTCACAAACATATTTAAGAGTGAGTAAACGTTCTTCTAAAATGTGATGAACAGTGTCTAAAAAAAGTACTTTTCGGCTCATGCAACTCCATACATTAAATGCCCGATATAAAAGTAAAGAAATGTTCCAAAAATATCGTTAGTGGTAGTGATAAAAGGACCTGTTGCCAAAGCTGGATCAATTTTATATTTGTTCAATAACAACGGAACAATGGCACCAAAAATTCCTGCAAAAAAGATGACAGACATTAAGGCGGTGCTAACAGTAATTGCTAAGGAAAAATTATCGGAAAAGAAAAAATTGAACAAGAAAATTATTCCAGAACAAACTATTCCATTGATTAATCCAACATTAATTTCTTTTAATAATTGTGTCCAAATGCCCTTTTTTAATCCTAATGAATTATTTGCAATTCCTTGAACAACAAGTGCGGAAGACTGAACACCAACATTTCCTCCCATTGCTGCAATTAACGGAATAAAAAAGGCGGTTTCGGGGTGAATTTGAATTTGAGATTCGTAAGTACCAATAATTTTTGAACTCATAATTCCTCCCAACAATCCTACTAACAACCAGGGCAATCTTGCTCTTGTTAATATCCATGCACTATCAGAAGATTCAACATTTTCGGAAATACCAGAAGCCATTTGGTAATCTTTTTCGGCTTCTTCTCTCATCACATCTACCACATCATCTATGGTAATTCTTCCCAATAACCTACCAATTTCATCAACAACAGGAATAACTACCAAGTCATACTTCTCCATTATTTGAGCCACTTCTTCATTATCAGTATCAACTTTTACTGAAATTAATTCTGCCGTATAAATATCCTTTACTTTTTTACTTTCTTTGGCTAATATTAAATTTTTTAATGAAATACGTCCTCTTAAAATTCCCATATCATCTACCACATAAACAGTAAACATATTTTCAACTTCTTCCGACTGTTTTCTAATTTCTTTAATACAAGTAGCAATATCCCAATCAATATTCACCTTCACTAACTCTTTAGCCATTAATCCACCTGCACTATCTTCGTGATAATGCAATAAATCGATAATATGACTCGCTTTATCAATATCTTGGATGTGAGAAATTACCTCATCTTGTTTTTTTCCCGATAACTCACCAATAACATCAGCAGCATCATCGGAATCTAACTGATTAATAATCTTACCCGCAATATCTTTAGAAGAAATTTCATTTAAAAACCGTTCCCGGACATCTTCATCCAACTCTACTAAGGCATCAGCACCTAACTCTTCTGGTAAATGAAAATAAAATGCTTTTGCCTCCTCTAAACTTTGCTCCTTTAAAATTTCAGCAACATCAACAGGATGAAGACCTTCGATGAGTTCCAATACTTTAGCCTCCACATTGCTTTCTACAGCAGCATTGAGGTTATCTAAATATTCTTTGGTTAGTTCGAAATGCATGGTAACTCGTGTTTTTTGCTATGCAAAGCTACAAAATTAAAATAAAGAGACTAAATTGATATGTTTTATAATTTACATCAACATATTCGTCAACTCTACAAATTGGGCTACCGAAAGTTGTTCGGGTCGTAAATTAAAAACAGTATTTTCTTTTATTTTATTTGTAATGAGGCTTTTTAAGGAGTTTCGCATGGTTTTTCGGCGTTGATTAAATGCCAATTTTACAACCGTTTTAAATTGTTTTTCATCACAATTCAATTGAGTTGTTTCATTTCTTGTTAAGCGAATTACCGCCGATTTAACTTTTGGTGGAGGATCAAAAACAAACTCATCAACAGTAAATAAATATTCGATGTTGTAAAATGCTTGGAGTAAAACACTGGTTATCCCATACGTTTTTGAACCTGGTCTAGCAGCAATTCTTTCTGCCACCTCTTTTTGAAACATCCCAACTACTTCTGGAATTTGGTCTTTATAATCCAATACCTTAAAAAGTATTTGAGAAGAAATGTTGTAAGGGAAATTACCAATAACAGCGAAAGGTTCTTTTTTGATAATGTCGTTTAAATCTATATGTAAAAAATCTCCATAAATAATATTGCCTTTTAAAATTGGAAATTTATCTACCAAAAAACCGATGGATTCTCTATCCACTTCAACTGCAAAAGTTTGGTAGTTTTTGTTTTCTACTAAGTACTGCGTTAACACCCCCATCCCAGGACCAACCTCCATCACTTTTTTATATTGGGAAGTCAAAGAAAGGCTGTCCACTATTCTTTTGGCTATTTCCAAATCTTTTAAAAAATGTTGCCCAAGGTGTTTTTTGGCTTTTACTTTTTGCAATATTGTGGTGAGTTTAAAGTTGTTTGTATATTGCAAAAGTAAATATATCAATGTTAATGCAGAGATTTTCTTTTCTTATTCTTTGGTGTTGTTCAACATCCTTAATGGCTCAATCGTTTGACGCAATGGTAAGTATTGAACCTAATTATCAAAATGAGTTTAACCTTGCTTCACTAAAAGAAAACCAATTATTTATTTCCATGCCTTTTGCAAAACAAACCGTTTTAAATCCTGAGCAAAAGAAAAAAATTAATGAAAAAGTGCTAATTAAATTAGAACTCGTTTATACCAAATATAGAAAGGCAAGCTCCTTTAATCAAATAAAATTGAATGAAAGCCGATTGATAGCGTTACAAAAATTAGCACCATTAATTTTTGAAAATCGGTTTTGGGATTTTGATTTGATTAGTCAAACCAATGGAAATTCTAGAAACGAATGTGATAAAATGTTTCATGGTTTTGTACTCACTTTTCGACCTAATTCAACGCCAAATACACTGGATTTAGAAGCCAATTATTTAGAAAATTTGGCTGTTGCTTTATACCAACAAGATAGTGTTGATGCTGACAACAAAAATAGAAAATACGTTATTAAAACACATTATGACTTGAAGATAGGCTATTTGCATGACACTATTTGGTTTAAGGATACCGTAAAACCAGTTCCTCCTCCAGATTTTTTTTACAATCAAACTTTGTACAAAGACTCTACCGTGTTAAATGCTTTTGATAGAAATACCATTTGGAAAAATTTTATTGTGGTTACCGATGTAACTGGTAGTATGTCGCCTTATAGTGCTCAGGTTTTTGTATGGCTCAAAGCTCAAGCCCAAAACAAAAAAGCAGCTTATTTTGTGTTTTTTAATGACGGCGATCAAAAAGAATCTGCAAAGAAAAAACCTTTGGAAACGAAAGGTGTTTATGTGGCTGAAAACAAGGATTTAGAAACGGTAATAAAGGCTGCGACCAAATGTATGCGAAATGGTTCTGGTGGAGGAGAAAATCTGGAAAATGATGTGGAAGCAATTATTGAAGGACTTAAATATTATCCGAATGCTGATGAAATCATTTTAGTTGCAGATAATTATGAGAGTATGCGAGACTATGAATATTTTGATAAAATAAAAAAACCAGTACATGTAATTTTATGTGGTTCAGAAAACAGAATAAATATCCAATATTTGAATTTAGCTAGACAAACTAAGGGAACTGTTCATACTGTAAAATCGGATGTTATGAACCTACAAAACATAAAAGAAGGCGAACATCTTTTTATCGATGAGAATGAATACCTATATCAAAATGGGAAATTTCATGCTGTTTATAGTTTATTGGATAAGTACAAATAAAACAACCTATTCTTCTTTAACCTTTACTCCGTCTTTAAAGTACATTACTTTTTTTATTTTGCCAGCTTGTTTATCATAAAAAATCCATTTTCCATTTGGCTTAAAGTTTTTAAAGTTTTTTTCGCTTTCCAATGTTCCAATTTCATACCACGAAGTAACTTTTCCATCTTGTTTTCCATCAATAAATGTTTGTTCGTACATTTTTTTACCATCATCATAATAATAAATCCATTTGCCAGCTTGTAAATTATCTTTATAAGTTCCTTCCTCTTTTGGTTGTCCATTCTCGTACCAAGAGTAATGTGGTCCATCTAAAACAGAAATTAATCTATCATTGATAAATTCTGCATACTTATTTTCTGTATCTTTTAAATAGCTTTTTTTCTGTTCCGATTTAACGGTATAAGCATCCATTAACTCTTGTTTTCCATCGATGTACCAATGTTCCCAAATCCCATCTTTTAAGCCTTGTTTGTATTCTCCTGTATAATCTTTTTGACCATTGTCAAACCAACCATTCCAAATACCATTCATAATACCTTTGCTAAAATTACCAACGTCCTTTTTGGCTCCGTTATCGTACCATGATTCCCATTCGCCTTCTTCCTTTCCATTTTTAAATTCTCCTTGCATTACTAACTGCCCTGCTTCATTCCAATAACTCCATTCACCATCTTTATTATCGTTTAAGTAAGCACCTTTTTTCCATACTTTCCCATTCGGATACCAATACTCCCAAACCCCATTTTTTTTATCTTCTTTGTAAAGTCCTTCGTAGTCTTTCTCTGTTGTTTTACTGTTGTAGAAAGTCCAAAGTCCATCTCTTAAACCAGTTGCAAAATGACCTACAAAATCCTTATTTCCAGTTTCTAGCCAATAAATCCATTCCCCATCTTTTTTTTCATTCACATAAAAACCCTCAACACTTAGCTTCCCATTTTTAAACCACTCTTTCATAGCTCCATTTTCTTGTCCATCTATAAAATTTATTTCTTTCAATTTTTGCCCAGATGCATACCAATAAAGCCATAATTTATCTTTTTTCCCTTCAGTTATTGTCCCTTTTAATTTTGGCTGTTTTCCATCTTCCCAATAATAAATCCAATCTCCAGCCATTCTTCCATCACTATAATTTCCTTCCGAAATCTTGTTTTTGTTCACATCATATTCTATCCAAAATCCTGTTCTAAGTCCATTTTTGTAGCTACCTGTATATTTTATTGTTCCATTTTCAAAATGTTCAATAAAATCTCCTGTTCCATCTTTTACTAGCGAGGTTCCTTCTTTAGTAAAATAACTTTGCATCATAACATCGTCATTTTTAAAAATTCTCGAACTTTTTAATTTTTGATTATCATACCATTCCAACCATTCTCCAACTCTTTGGTCTTTTAGGAAAATCCCTTCCTCTTTTTTATTGCCTGAAGGATAATAAAAAATCCACAAGCTATCTTGGTAACCATTTTTATGATATCCAATCATTGCTAATTTTCCATCTTCAAACCAAGATTTACAAACCCCTTCTTTTTTTGATTTTATAAAAAATCCTTCTTCTATTTTTTTTCCTTTCTCATTGTAATTAATATACTGTCCGTTAAATTCTCCATCTTTATAATTTACTTCTTGCTGAATAGTTCCTTCTTTGCTCCAAAAAGTCCACTTTCCTTGTTCTAAACCTTCTTTAATAACTCCTTCGGCTTTTTTATTGCCATTGGCCCAATTGTAGGTATGAAGTTGAGCGAATAAAGAAGTGTTTATTAAAATTAATAGAAATAGTAGTCGAATGTTCATAGTTGTATTACTTAAAGTTGGTATGTTTTATTGTATAAAGATAATTGGAAATACTTTTTATAAAACAGCAATTATTAATTTGTTTAAACATTTCATTGTGAAGTTTAGTTAAAAAAAAAGTCCTACAAATTGCAGGACTTTAAATAAAATAAGTTTTTTAGTAATTAACTTCCAATTATACTACTAGAAACAAATTTTTGAGTTGGGTTGGTAATTAACACAGGTATTTCTGCATCATTAGCAATAACTTCTTGTTCATCACTACCAAAAAAATCGGGTAATAAAGCACCTTCTCTCGTATTTACAATTGCAATCATATCTGCATTAATTTTTGCGGCATATTCTACTAATTGTTTTTTAAAGCTTCCAGCTTGATTTGCTTTTTCAATCGTATAACTTATTTCTTTTTCATCAAAGTATTTTCTTGCAAAATGTAACTCTCTATTTAATTTGTCTTTTAAAAAATTATCGCTTTCTACAGCTGAAAATAGATGAATGCTACTACCAAAGTAGGCAGCAATGTTGGCAGCAACTTGTAACTTTTGTTTGGTTACATCAGAAGAATCTATCGGAACTACAATATCATCATAAGCATCAGTATCACTAGGGCCCTTTCCTTGAACAATTATGAATGGAACTTTTGAGTTGGAGATAACTTTTAACGCATAGCTACCCATAATTTTTTGCATTCCTTTTGCTCCATGTGTACCCATTACAATATATCCTGCCCCAATTTCTGAAGCAACATCTCCTATGTCTTCAAAAATATTTCCTATTCTTACTATGGTATTAATTACTGCACCATATTGTTTTTCAACTTTTTCAGCAATTTTAGAAAGTTTTTCTCGGGATTCAATCACTTCTTTAGTTTTTGAAACCACATGTAACAAATAAACTTCTCCGCTAAAAGACTTAGCAATTTTAATTGCATGATTTACTGCACAGTCTGCTTTTGCAGTAAAATCGTAAGGCACTAGTACTTTGTATGTTTGTTTATTCATATAATATATTTTAATAAAACCTTTAAAGATATTTTATTTTTCTTTAATTACAAATGTTTCCATAAATTTTGTAGTAAAATTTCCTTTTCTAAAATTTTCATCTTGCAATAATTGCTGATGAAATGGAATTGTTGTTTTTACCCCTTCAATAATGTATTCATCTAATGCCCTTTCCATTTTTTTAATGGCTTCTTCTCTTGTTTGTGCAACAACGATAAGTTTGGCAATCATAGAATCGTAGTATGGAGGTATTACATAATTGGCATAAACATGCGTGTCAATTCTAACACCATGCCCTCCAGGACAATGATAAGTTGTTATTCTTCCTGGACAAGGTCTGAAATCATGAAATGGATCTTCTGCATTTATTCTGCATTGGATTGAATGCATTTTCGGTTCGTAATTTTTCCCAGAAATTTTTTCACCATTTGCTAATTTAATTTGTTCTTTCACTAAATCAAAATCGATTACTTCTTCTGTAATGGTATGTTCCACCTGAATACGAGTATTCATTTCCATGAAGTAAAAATTACGATCTTTATCAACTAAAAACTCTACCGTTCCAACACCTTCATATTGAACAGCCTTAGCAGCTTTAATTGCAGCTTCACCCATTTTTTTACGTAACTCCTTAGTCATAAATGGAGAAGGAGTTTCTTCTACTAATTTTTGGTGTCTTCTTTGAATGGAGCAATCTCTTTCGGACATGTGACAGGCATTTCCTGTAACATCTCCAGCAATTTGAATTTCAATATGGTGAGGTTCCTCTATGTATTTTTCCATGTACATCCCATCATTTCCAAAAGCAGCAGCCGATTCTTGTCTGGCAGAATTCCATGCATTCTCCATTTCATCATCATTCCAAACCACTCGCATGCCTTTACCACCACCTCCAGCAGTTGCTTTTATCATTACAGGATATTTTACAACTTTTGCTGTTTTTATAGCATCTGCTAAATCTTTTAATAAACCTTTTGAACCAGGAACAATAGGCACTCCTGCTTTTTCCATGGTTGCTTTTGCAGATGCTTTATCTCCCATCCCTTCAATCATTTCTGGGGAGGCACCAATAAATTTTATTCCGTTTTCTTGACAAATTTTTGAAAATTTTGCGTTTTCTGATAAAAATCCATATCCTGGATGAATGGCGTCTGCATTGGTTATTTCAGCAGCAGCAATAATACTAGGAATATTTAAATAAGATTCTGAACTTTGAGGAGGTCCTATACATACTGCTTCATCTGCGAACCTAACATGAAGGCTATCTTTGTCAGCAGTAGAATAAACAGCAACGGTACTTATGCCCATTTCCTTACATGTTCTAATTATTCTTAGAGCAATTTCACCTCTGTTCGCTATTAGTATTTTTTTAAACATTTTTTCAGTAATAAGTGAGTAGATTTAAGTTGAGTTCTTTCAACTTTCTACTTTTTATAAACTCTTAACTAATTTTAAGCAGGGTCAACTAAGTATAAAGTCTGATCATATTCTACTGGAGAGCCATCATCAACTAATACTTTTACTATTTTCCCTTTTATCTCTGCTTCAATCTCGTTAAACAACTTCATGGCTTCAATCATACAAACAACAGTATTTTCAGCAACAGCATCTCCAACACTTACAAAAGGTGGTTTTTCTGGTGATGGTTTTCTGTAAAATGTTCCAATCATTGGAGATTTAATAGCCACATATTTAGAGTTATCTTCTGTATTTGTTGTTCCAGTAGGGTTTACAGGTGTAGAAACAGGAGCTATATTTGCCACTTGAACTGGAGCAGCAACGGGTGGTTGAACCTGAAAAAATTGTTGAGTTTCCTCAAAATATTTTCCTTTTTTATGGGGATTAGTTCTTATTACAATTTTAAAATCTTTGTCTTCTATTTCAACTTCGCTTACGCCAGACTTTGCAACAAATTTAATTAGTTCTTGAATCTCTGATGACTTCATAATCGTATTTTTTGATTTTTTTAATCTTTACAAAAGTAATTAATATTATTTGGAGTTATACGCCCATTTTATCAAAATGGCTCCCCAAGTAAATCCTCCACCAAAAGCAGAAAGAATGATGTTATCGCCTTTTTTTAATTGGTCTTCCCACTCCCATAAACACAATGGAATTGTTCCGGAAGTAGTATTTCCATATTTTTGAATATTTAACATTACTTTATCATCACTTAAACCCATTCTTTTGGCAGTAGCATCAATTATTCTCTTATTTGCTTGGTGAGGCACTAACCAAGCAATATCATCACTTGTTAAGTTATTTTTTTCCATTATTTCGGCGGAGACATCTGCCATATTTACAACTGCGAATTTAAAAACTGCTTGTCCCTCTTGGTGGATGTGATGTTCTTTATTTTTTACTGTTTCTAGTGTTGGAGGATAAGCTGACCCACCAGCTTTCTGGTTTAAATACTGAAATCCTGAACCATCACTTTTAAGAATTGAATCTTGAATACCAAATCCTTCTAAATTTGGCTCTAACAAAACAGCTCCGCCTCCATCTCCAAAAATAATACAAGTTGTCCTGTCTTCATAATCAACTAAAGCCGACATTTTATCTACTCCAACCACTACCACTTTTTTATGGGTTCCAGATTCAATATATTTTGAGCCTGTTACTAATCCGAATAAAAAACCAGAACAAGCAGCATTAATATCGAAGCCAAAAGCATTGGTTGCTCCTACTTTATCGGTAATTATATTTGCTGTTGCAGGAAAAATATGGTCAGCAGTAACTGTACAACAAATTAATAAGTCAATTTCTGTAGGTGAAATGCCTCTTTTTTTGCACAATCCTTTTACAGCCTCAATACCCATAACAGAAGCCCCTTTTCCTTCTCCTTTTAAAACTCTTCTTTCTTTTACTCCTGTTCTCGATGTAATCCACTCATCGGTAGTGTCTATCATTGTTTCCAACTCTTTGTTGGTTAAAATATAGTCGGGAACATAACCTTGAACCGCTGTAATTGCTGCAGTAATTTTTCTCATAAATTCGTATTTAGCAAATGAACAAACGAAAGTAAAAAATATATCCAATCAATTGTCAGATAAAACAAAAAACTTACTGATTCAATTGATGAACCAATAAGTTTGAGTGCTTTTTTACTTATTAATTTCTTTTCAAAAGAATTACAATGCTACCTCTTTATCGATAGCTTGCTTACCTTTGTAGAAGCCACATTCTCCACAAACTCTATGGTAAATTACTGGTGCTCCACAATTAGAACAACTAGCAACTGTTGGTGCTACTGCATTATCATGTGTTCTTCTTTTGTCTCTTCTGGTTTTTGATGTCTTTCTCTTTGGATGTGCCATTTTAATTGTTTTTATTCAAATTTATACCTTGTAGTGCTGACCACCTTGGGTCAATAATTTCTTTTTTTTGTTCTATTTTTTCTAACTCTTTGATAACTTCCTGATTACATAAACCTGTAGGATGGACTCTTTTTTGTGGGAGATTTAAATTTATAAACTCATAAATATATTTTGCCACATTAAGCTTATATTCATATATGGGTAAAATCAAAATATCTTCTGTTTCCTCATACATTTCATTGCCAAATTTTATTATTAACTTTTCTTCTCCATCAACAGCTATTTCTACCAAATCCAAACACCTATCGCAAGGAACAGTAATTGTTCCTTTAAAATTAAATTTTAGCAATAGCATTGTTGATTGCTTCATAAATTCTAAATCTATCTTAAAAGATGATTTTTCAAACTCTTCACAATCAAACTCACCAAAGAACTTATTATCTATACTATACTCGAAATAATGAGTTCCTTGTTTTAAACTTTCAAACTGTATGGTATATTCACTTAAACCTTTCAAAACTTACTTTTATATCGAAAGCCTGCAAAGGTATGAATTTATTCAATATCACAAATAACCAATTCGTTTTTTTAAAAAATAATGGTTTTTAATAGTCAACTGTTTATAAATAACCTTACTTACCTACTTACACGGCAATATTAAAGGATATTTTTGTATAAAAAAAATCAAATGGTTATTAAACGACACTACTTCCTCTCTATTTTAATAATTAGCACATTTTTTTCGTGTGTTCCTGCCAAAAAATATGAAGAATTAAAAGCAAACCAACAAAGTTGTAAAGACGAAAATGCTTCGCTAAAAACTTTAAATCAAAGTTTAGAAGAAAAAAACAATGAATTAAATGCTTCATTAATTGCATTACAAAAGAAAGTAGCTGATTTACAATCTGAGGTTGATGCCAAAAAATTGGATGCTGAAAAAATGATTGCTGATATTGAGAGTCTCCAAAAAAACTACGACTTATTAGTTGCTTCCAACAACAATCAATCATCCAACAATAAATCGGCAACCGACAAATTAATGTCGCAGCTACAAAAAACACAAGTTGATTTGCAATCGCAAGAAGATGCTTTACGTGCTCTCGAAACGTCATTATTTAAAAAAGAAGCTGACCTAAAAAAATTAACTGCCGATTTAGAAGCTCGTGAAAAACGGGTGAATGAATTAGAGAGCATGATTAATAAAAAAGATGAATTATTATCTACTTTAAAAAAGAAAGTAAAAGAAGCTTTGTTAGGTTTTGAAAACAATGGGCTAACCATTGAGCAAAAAAATGGAAAAGTATATGTTTCGTTAGACGAAAGTTTATTATTTGCCTCAGGAAGTTATGATGTTGGAGCCAAAGGAACGGATGTTTTAAAAAAATTGGCCAAAGTACTGGAAACTAACACGGATATTGATGTGGTGGTGGAAGGACATACCGATAATGTGCCTTTAAAAAGTAGCGGGGATATTAAAGACAACTGGGATTTAAGCGTAAAAAGAGCCACTTCGGTGGTAAAAATTATAACGACCAACAGTAAAACCAATCCTAAACGATTAACTGCGGCTGGTAGAAGTGAATATTTACCTTTAGATTTGTCCAACACCGTTGAAGGGCGAAAAAAGAACAGAAGAATTGAAGTGATTTTGACTCCAAAATTGGATGAATTATTGAAGTTGTTGGGAGAATAAGCTAATAATATAGATGTTTAGTTTATTTAAAATAGAAAGTTTATATATCAGAATTTATTCTGATTATATCGAAATAAGACATCTTGAGAAAAATATCGATATAAAACGAAAAGCAATTGATAGATTTTCTAATTCAAGATTAATTCTAGCAGAATATTATGTTGCGGAGAATTTTTTATTGAATCTAATAAAAGAACTATACAAAGGTGAAAGGATAAAATCATCACTTCAAATCTTAATCCAGCCAATTGCTATAATAGATGGAGGGTTGTCTCAAGTTGAAAGAAGAGCATTTCTGGATTTAGGTGAGCATATTGGAGGAAGGAAGGTAATAATATATGAAAAACAAGATAAATTAACAGACACTCTAGTTTTAGATATACTAAATTCAAAACAAAGTTAATTGGCATAATATCGCTAAACCCATCTTTTTAAATAATTTCTAAAAACTTGGCTTTCTTGTAAGAAAAGACTAACTTCGTTTATCAAACGTTAAAAATCATTGGAACAATTCTTGGCTTAATATTATAATCAATTAAGATGAAAAAATTTAAATATTACTTCTTTCTAATTATAAGCATAGTAATATTTAACCCCATTCTCTCTCTCCGCTTGTGAGCAAAACAATTAAACAAAGTTCCCAGCTTACGTTTGAAAAAGAAAAAGATGTTTAACAATAACCCTTTTGTTTTAAATCAATGAATTACTCATTGTTGCCTATTTTTTTTATTGGTATTCGTGAGTTCGCTTCGCTCAGTTGTTGCTGCTTCGCAGTCAACTTCATTTTTCTATCCGTCAGCTGACGGATGAAAAATTTTGTTCCCCGCTCGTGGTGTAACTAAACCACAAGGCAGAGCCCATAAGTGTTCGAAACCTTTCACAATTCTTTGTTAGCAACAAAATTAATTTACTAGTGTACTCAATATGGTCAAAGTTGTATCATTG
>Ga0210033_1001843_pt1 | contig 18857 bp, 18 predicted proteins | sample CryGeymeta201501_FD_185465 | JGI IMG/M metagenome (GOLD analysis project Ga0210033, IMG submission 185465) | Groundwater microbial communities from Crystal Geyser aquifers in Utah, USA - Crystal Geyser metaG 2015-01 (SPAdes) (version 2) | ecosystem: Environmental > Aquatic > Deep subsurface >... | reverse complement strand
GGTCTGGGGGTGGGGAACCCTGATGCGTCACTTTCGCGCGTTTTGCCCGGTAACGGCGTTGCCGTTGGGCATGGGCGTGGCGTCCACGTAGGCTGGCTTGGTAGCGTTGTCCGGCTGCGCGCACGCTGCAGGTGCTGCTGCCTGAGGCCGAATGGGCCGCGCGCGAGGTCTTGCCGATGCCCGACGCCCTGCGCCAAGCCAACGGCGTGGGCATGGGCCGTGACTTGTTTGCCAACATGCGCCGCAACGCCCTGATGGCCGAAGAAGGCGCATGCACGTGGCTGTGAACACGGCATTTGCGTTCAACTTCCTTTATTTTTGAAAGATTCCATGACGACTCCAATCCCTCTGACCGCCTTGCAGGTGATGCAAGACGCCCCGGTGATTCCGGTGATTGTGTTGAACGATGTGGCACATGCAGCGCCGATGGCGCGTGCGCTGTTGGCAGGCGGCATTCGCATGCTGGAAGTCACCTTGCGTACGCCGCAGGCGCTGGCCTGTATCGAAGCCATTGCGCGTGAGGTGCCTGAGGCGGTGGTGGGTGCTGGCACGGTACGCTGCCGGGCCGATGCACAAGCGGCCGCCAATGCGGGCGCACGTTTTGCCGTCAGCCCGGGTTACACCTCGGCGGTTGGGCAGGCCTGCCGCGATGTCGGTCTGGCCTTGTTGCCGGGCGTGGCCACGGGCGGCGAAATCATGGCCGCGTGTGAAGACGGTTTCACCGAATTGAAGTTTTTTCCCGCCGTGCAAGCCGGTGGTGTGGCCATGCTCAAGGCCTGGGCCGGGCCGTTTTTTGACGTCAAGTTTTGCCCGACGGGTGGCATCACCCTGCAAAACGCGCCAGATTTTTTGGTCTTGAAAAACGTGGTGTGTGTCGGTGGCTCCTGGCTGGTACCGTCCAGCACCGCAGAAGAAGGCGACTGGGGCCGTGTGACCCGGCTCGCCAGCGAAACCAGAAATTTAAGAAAATAAAGGCTCTAGCCCTTTTATTTATTGTGCGAGTAGCTATTTAATAAATAGCACTACCTGCTGATAGAGGATGCAAACCTGGTGCACCTAAAGGGCGGTCAAAGGGTTTATGGCGGTATCGGGTGCCCGGTACACTCATGACATGTCGTCACTTTATATTGATCATTTCGGTTTAGTAAAGCCACCGTTTCAGATCACCCCTGACCCGGATTTCTTTTTTTCAGGTGGGCGCAGGGGCGACATTCTGGCGGCCTTGCTGCATGTGGCTGCTCACGACGAAGGCATCATCACGCTGGTGGCGGAAGTGGGTAGTGGCAAAACGTTGTTGGCCCGCCTGATGATCAGGCGCCTTGACGCCCAGGTGTTTGCTGTTTACCTCGCCAACCCCTGCTTCAGCCGCGATGAGATCATGGCGGCCATCGGGCGCGACATGGGCCTGACCGACCTGCCCCTCACCCTGGAGGGCAAGCTTGCTGCCTTGAGCAAAGAGCTGCTGCGCCGACACGCACTCGGCCAGCGCGTGGTGCTGGTTATTGATGAAGCTCACGCCATGCCGGTGGAGTCGCTTGAAGAAATACGCCTGCTCTCCAACCTGGAGACGGCGCAGCACAAACTGATCAACATCATGTTGTTTGGCCAGCCCGAGCTTGATGTGCTGCTGGCAGATCCCCATTTGCGCCAATTGCGCGACCGGGTGATTCACCGCTTTGAGTTGCAAGCCCTGCAAGCCAGCGAAACCAGTGCCTACATTGACCACCGGCTGCGCGCTGCTGGCTGGCAAGGCGCTGATCTGTTCTCACCAGCGGCGATGGCGCGCCTGGTCAAGGCCTCTGATGGACGCGCGCGACGCATCAATTTGCTGGCAGACAAAGCCCTTTTGGCGGCTTACGCGCAAGGCGCCTTGACCGTTGATCTGGCCCACGTCAACGCTGCCGTGCAGGAGCTGCCCATGGCGTCGATGCGCCCTGAATCAAAACGCCGCAGGTTTCACCTGCCGCTGTGTGGTGCCAGCCTGGTGGGCGCCGTCATCATGACGGTGGTTGCTGTGAGCCTGCTCGATGGTTTGCGCGCAGCACCGCGTGCGGCGTCTGTGTTGCTGAGCAGTCCGCCCAAGTTGCCCGCGTCGAGCCTGCCTGCGGTAGCTGATGCGCAGTCTGAACCACCTGCCTCAACTGCGCCTCAGATTGCGCCATCTGTGCCCGCGCCTGTCGTGAAAGTGGCTCAGGCCACGGCCCCTGTTGCAGCGCTGTCGGTGCAGCCACCAAAGCTTGGTGCCTATGTCCAAGCCGTCATTGATCGCACCAAAGTCCGCGTAAGTGCGGACCCTGTGACTGGGTACACTGTGCAGCTGGTAGCCATGGACTCGTCTGCCGGACTGGAACAGTATTTGCGACACATTGAGGCGCAATTGCCTGCTGCGCAGATCTACGCCCAGTCCAGTGATTACTACGGCAAGACCTACATGGCTGTTTATTTTGGGTATTTTGCAAGCAGCAAAGAGGCTTACCTTGCCATTGAAAGTTTGCCGCCGTTGATCAAGGCTAACCGGCCCTTGGTCAGGTCTTGGGCTAAAGTGAAACTGGAACAAACACCTTGACCTCTCAATTCACTGTTTGGCGCACGACGCGTTTTGTTTCGGTGCTGCGTTGCACCTTGTCAAGCGGGGGCATCGCTGCTTTGGTGGCCTGTGCCGCGCCACCACCGCCCACACCCTCAACCCAGCATTTGCTCCCCAGCGCACCCGTGGAGGGCCGTGCCCCAGAGTTCGCCATGGCGCCGCCGCTGCCGCCACCGCCGCGCCCCAGCGTGCGCCAAGAGCTCTACAGCGTTGTCATGAAAGCGGTGAGTGTGCAGGATTTGTTGTTTGCCCTGGCGCGCGATGCCAAGCTTAATGTCGACATTCACCCCAGCATCAGCGGTGTGGTGACCATGAATGTGCATGACCAGACGCTGACCGAAATTTTGGACCGGGTAGCGCGCCAGGTTGACTTGCGCTATGAAATTGATGGCAAGAATCTGTCTATCCAGCCTGATTCGCCGTACCTGAAACACTACCGGGTGGACTACCCGAACATCCAGCGCGACACCAAGTCCAGCATTGCCACTTCCACCAACGTGGCAAGCACGGGCGGCGGTGCCGGCAGCGCCGGGGGCAGCAGCAGTGGCAGCAACGCTTCAACCACGTCGATTGAAAACACCTCCAACAACCGCTTCTGGCTCACCCTGACCAGCAATCTGACAGATTTGCTGCGCGAAACCGACAAGGTCTTGCCTGATCCCGCCGCTGGCACCGGGTCCTCATTGGCCACACCGGGGACCACGGGCAACCCGGCCTTGCGCACGATGGCATCGGTGCTTAACCCGGCCTTGCGCACGATGGCATCGGTGCTTAACCCGGCCATGTCGGTGCCAATTGGTACAGCAGCGCAGCCTGGCAACCTGGGGGCAAATAGCTATCTCAACGCCAACGCAGATGCGCCGCGCAGCATTTTTCGGGAAGCGGCATCTGTCATTGCCAACCCCGAGACTGGCCTCATCAGCGTGCGTGCCACACAAAGCCAACACGCCAAGGTTGGGGATTTTCTGGATCGGGTGCTCAGTTCTGCCCGGCGACAGGTGCTGATTGAAGCGACCATTGTGGAAGTGGATTTGTCCAACCGCTTTCAGCAAGGCATTGATTGGTCTTTGTTGCAGACGGCAGGTGCCAACAAGGGCACAGGCATCACCATTCGCCCCGTCGGTGGCGGCACCAACGGCTTGCAAACCGGCGGTGTGGTGAGTTCCATTGCATCGGTCACATTCAACCAATTGCGCCTGCTCAATGGCGACACCGACCTGACAGCCATGCTCAGCATGCTGGAGTCGTTTGGCACGCTGAAGGTGCTCTCCAGTCCCAAAGTCTCGGTGTTGAACAACCAGAGCAGCGTCTTGAAAGTGGTTGACAACAAGGTCTATTTCACCATCTCGGTCACACCGGGCACGGTAGCCACGGCCACAACGCCAGCCACTGCAGCCATTTACACCACAGACATCAAAACGGTGCCGATTGGGTTTTTGATGACGGTGGTGCCGCAAATCAGCGAGGGCAATGAGGTCACGCTTAATCTGCGCCCCACCATCAGCCGCATCACCGGCTACGCCACCGACCCCAACCCGGTATTGGCGCAAAACAACCTGGTCAATCGCATTCCCGAGGTGCAAACCCGCGAAATGGAGTCGGTGCTGCGGGTGCAGTCGGGCAACATCGCCATTTTGGGCGGCCTGATGCAAGACAGCCGCAACAACAATGCAGACGGCATACCGGGGCTAAACCAGATATCGGGTTTGGGCGACTTGTTCAAGTTTCGAAACGACAGCAGCAGCAAGTCAGAGTTGGTGATTTTTCTGCGCCCCACCGTGCTCAAAGACGCCAGCTTGAATGCCGACTTCAAAAATTTTCGTAGCATGCTGCCGCAGTCCATTGATGCGCCACGCACTGCTGACGACATGGGCAGTTTGAGCCCATCAGCTGGACCGTACCCGCAATGAGCTTGTTGCTTGATGCCCTCAACCGTGCCAGCCTTGACAAGGCGGCACTGGCGAGCGCGGTGTGGGCACAAGCAGGCAAGCAGGCCAGCCTGACAGAACAAAACGAACAAAGCGAGCAGAGCGTGCATCACGAGCCAGCACCGCTTGGCGTTGCTGCGGATACCCCAGCGGCGGCAGATCAACCAAGCTTGGCCACTGAGGCACCTGCCACTTGGCCATCTTTGCAGTTGTCTTCCCTGAAAGCCGTGCCTGATGCCACGCTGGCGCAATCGCTAACCGCAGCAAGCGTTGTGTCGCCAGAGAGCACGATGTTCGAACCGCCCGATGCGCAAGTTGCTTTATCCCTGACACCCAAGTTGCAAGAGCCACCACAGCGACCCTTGCCAGAGTTGGTCAAATTGACCCGTACGCGGGCCATACCCGACCTGGCCCCGTTGGCTGTACCGCAAACCCTCACGACAACCACAATCGCCACACCAGCTGTAGCCCTCGGCGACTCGGTTTTGCCAAGCCCGGCAATGGCCGAGGCGTCTGTTACCCGGCCACTGCCTGCATCTGTCAATCCTGCCAATCCTGTCAATGGCAGCCGTGTGGCGCAAAACATCTTGCGTGCCAAGCAGCCACCCACTGCCAAAAGCCGGACGCGGCTGGTGGTGCTGGCCAGTGTGGCCGTCGCATTGGTGCTTGCAACAGCCATTGGTGGTGTGTTTTTGGGTGCCTTGGGCGACCCGATGGTACTGGCGCAAAACCTGGGTTTGGCCGCACCTGCGCCACTTGCCCCGTCACCTGTAACCCCGCCGCTGTTAGCCTCGACTGCTGAATCTGCGGTGACGACCGAGCTTGCTTCTGTAGCCACCGCGGCACCCGCTGCGTCAGCTGCGGCCATCGTGGTGGATTCACCCAGCGCAAACCCCACACCGCGTATGCCTGTGGCTACAGCCCCTCGCAAGGCAGTGGTCGCTGGCACACTCGGCCCGGCACTTGCCCGGGCGCGGCCGGCGGCTGTTGTGCCGGTGTCGTCTCCGGCGTGTCCTGCTGGCACATTACCGCCAGACTGCAGGCCTGTAGAAGCACCCAGAGATTCGGGCCAAACTGCGCAAGGCAGCGTGCAAAGCCGCCACAGTGGTCCGTCGGTGCTGGAGCAGGGCTACAGTGCCTTGACCCAAGGGCGCTTGCAAGAGGCCCAAACCATTTACGCCAACGCTTTGCGAACCAACCCTGAAGAGCGCGACGCCTTGCTGGGCCTGGCCTACATTGCCCAAAAACAACAGCGCTCTGACGATGCGCAGGCGTATTACCGTCGGGTACTGCGCCAAGACCCTGGCAACGCTGTGGCAAGCACAGGTCTGCTGGCCCTCAATGCCCTTAGCGACCCGCAAGATTTTGGTAGCCAGTCGCGCTTGTTGGCTGAGCAAAACCCGGCTTCTGCGGCGGCGCAGTCCATCTTGGGGCATGCGCTGGTACGGCAAGACCGGCTGGCAGACGCACAGCTGGCGTTTGCCAGGGCGCTGCAACTCGAACCCGGCGTGGCACGCCATGCCTATAACCTGGCGGTGGCGCTGGACCGGCTGCACGACTACGAGGCAGCGCGCCAGTATTACGAGCGTGCTTTGACGTTGCTGGCGCAAAGCGGGGGTGAACGCGCCAGTGGCTTTGCGCCCGCTGAAGTGCAAATGCGCCTGTCGCAGCTGCCTGCGGCGCAATGAACGGTGCCGCCATGAACGCTGCGCAAAATCCTCAGGTCTTGCCGCCCACCCGGCTGGGTGAAAAGCTTGTTGAGATGGGCCTGATCTCGCAAGATCAGCTGCGCATTGCATTGCAAGAGCAAAAGGGCAGCGGCAAACCACTGGGTGAAGCCTTGTTGGCCATGGGCTTTGTCACCGAAGAGGCCATGCGCGCCACCTTGGCTGACAAGCTGGGCGAAGAGGCCATCAGCCTCAAAGGCATTGTGGCTGACCCGCGCGCCCTGTCGCTCATCCCCAAAGCTATTGCCAAACGCCTGACCCTGTTCCCGGTCAACTTTGACCCGGTGCGCAACGAGTTGATCATTGCCAGCCCTAACCCGCACGACATCGTGGCGGCCGACCAGATCAACGCTTTGCTGCAGGGTGGGCCCAAGCCACGCTGGCGTCTGGCCAGCAGCGCCGAGGTACTGGGCGCGATTGAGCAGCTTTACGGCCACGAGCTCTCCATTGACGGCATCTTGCAAGAGCTGGAAACCGGAGCCATCGACCTGACCAGCTTGTCGCAGGAAGTGGAGGGCTACAGCCACCCGGTGGTGCGCCTAGTTGATGCGCTGCTGGCCGATGCCACCTTGCGTGGTGCCTCAGACATCCACTTTGAGCCCGAAATGCAGTTCTTGCGCATTCGCTACCGCATTGACGGTGTGCTGCGCCAGGTGCGTGCGCTGCACATGCGGTATTGGTCGGCCATGGTGGTGCGCTTGAAGGTGATGGCCGGCATGAACATTGCGGAGACTCGGGCACCACAAGACGGCCGCATTTCGCTTTCAATTTCAGGGCGCCCGGTTGACTTTCGCTCAGCCGTGCAGCCCACCATTCATGGCGAAAACTTTGTGCTGCGGATTCTGGACCGTAAAAATGGCATTGTGCCCATCACTGGCCTGGGTTTGTCGGAGCTGCAGCTCAATCTGCTGCAGTTGATGCTGTCGCGCCCCGAAGGCATCATGCTGGTGACTGGCCCCACTGGCTCCGGCAAAACCACCACGCTGTATTCGATTTTGGGCCACTTGAATAGCGAGGGCGTCAACATCATGACGCTGGAAGACCCGGTGGAATACCCCATGCCCATCATCCGGCAAACCTCACTGTCGGATGCGGTGAAGATGGACTTTGCCGAAGGTATTCGCTCCATGATGCGGCAAGACCCCGACATCATTCTGGTTGGTGAAGTGCGCGACAAAGATACCGCCGAGATGGCCTTTCGGGCTGCCATGACCGGGCACCAGGTGTTTTCCACCCTGCACGCCAATTCGGCCGTTCGCTCTATTCCGCGCCTGCTGGACATGGGCATACAACCCAATGTGCTGGCCGGTAACGTGATTGGCATCGTGGCCCAGCGATTGGTGCGTACCCTGTGCAACGCCTGCAAGACACCGTATCAGCCAAGCCCGATTGAGGTGCAGTTGGCCAAGCTCAAGGCAGGTGATGCCACCGTGTTTTACCGGCCCGTAGGCTGCCCGGCCTGCGATAGCCGGGGCTACAAGGGCCGCATGTCCATCATGGAACTGCTCAAGTTTGACGCTGCCCTCGACGACATGGTCACCGAAGGTGCCAGCCTGAAAGCGATGAGTGACCACCTGCGCCAAAAGGGGTTTGTTTCAATGGCCGAAGACGGCATGCGTAGGGTGCGTGCCGGTGTCACCACCATCGAAGAAGTCGGCCGCGTGGTGGACCTGACCGAGCTGCTTGACTGATGGCGCTCTACCAGTTTCGGGCCACCAGCGCCGAGGGTGAAATCAACAAAGGCCAGATTGAGGCCTTGAATGAGCGCGACCTGGAGGCTCAGCTCAAGCGCATCGGGCTGTTGCTGGTGTCTGTCAAAGCGCTCAAACAACGCAAGCGCATTGTCAAATCCATGCCTCGGCGCGAGGTGATTGATTTTTTCTTTCAACTTGAAATGCTGGTTCGCGCAGGTGTGCCGCTGCTGGCGTCTTTGGGGGACATGCGCGACGAAGCCGAGGCCCCCGCCAGCCGGGACTTGTGCAGCGGTTTGTATGAAAAAATTGAAGCTGGTGCCAGTTTTGGCGAAGCCGTGGCCGCTTATCCCGGCGTTTTTTCCACCACCAATGTCAGCCTGATTCGCTCGGGTGAAGTCACAGGCCAGCTACCAGACGTGCTCAAGGAAATTGTGCGCACCCTCAAGTGGCAGGACGAGATGGCGTCGACCACCAAAAAGCTTCTGATGTACCCCAGCTTTGTGCTGGTGGTGATTGGCGGTGTGGTGTTCTTTTTGATGATTTACCTGGTGCCGCAGTTGGTGGGTTTTTTGACCAACATGGGCCAGGAGCTGCCGCTGCAAACCCGCATGTTGATTGGTCTGTCCAATCTGTTTGTCAACTACTGGTGGGCCATGCTGGCCACGCCCGTGCTGCTGGTCTTTGGTTTGATGGCGTTGTCAGCAGCTGTGCCGGGGGTGCGCTACAAATTGCACCAACTGCAGCTAAACGTGCCCTATGTCGGCCCGGTGCTGAAAAAAATCATTTTGGCGCGCTTTGCCGACACCTTTGCCCTGATGTACCGCACCGGTATCCCGCTGATTGAGGGTCTGACCTATTGCCAGGACATCTCTGACAACCAGGTGATTCGTCGCGCGCTGGGGCGGGTGCGTGAGCGCGTCATCAACGGCACGGCACTGTCAGACAGTTTTGCCTCAGAAATGCTGTTTCCTTCGCTGGTGATTCGCATGCTCAAGGTGGGTGAATCCACTGGTGCACTTGATGACTCGCTGGCCAACATCAGCTACTTTTACACCCGCGACATCAACGAATCGGTGGGCCGGGTGCAAGCCATGATCGAGCCTGCGCTCACTGTGGTCATGGGCCTGATTTTGGGCTGGATCATGATGGCCGTGCTCAGCCCGATTTACGACACCATCTCCAAGATGAAAACCTGATCCGCGCTATGCAGACCGTGCTCTACATCACCATTGCGGGTGCCCAGTATTGGCGCAAAAGTGGGCGCACCTGGCAGCCCTGTGACGGCTTGCAGGCGGGCGCGCTGTGGGTAGTGACCAACCTGGCCGAGGAGGGCACAGCCGAGATTCACGTGCCGCGCCTGTTTGGAAATGACCGCAAAAACTTTATCCAGCGTCAGCTCAGCAGCCGTTTTCCTGACACACCTTATTGCCATGTGTTGGCGCAGCCCGCCCATGGCAGCCTGATGGAGCGGCTGGCGCCACCACGTCAAACCTTGTTCGGGCTCGATGCGGCGCAGCGCGTCAATGCAGCGCTGGATGCCGTGGGATCAGCCCCGGTGGCGGGCGTTTGGGCCAGCACGCTGTTGCTGCTTAACCTGAGCCGCCACAAATCATTGCCACAAGAATTGTTTGTGGTCATGCCCAGCCCTGATGGCCTGCGCATTGTGTTTGTCAAAGACCACCTGCCGGTGTTGAGCCGCCTGGTGCCCGGCGTCACTGACGCCGCTGACCAGGCAGCGGAGATCACGCGCACCGTGCGCTACCTGGAAAACAACCATTTATTGGAGCGCTCCACCGAGCCGCACAACGTCTTGTTGCTTGATGGCCACCCTGGCATTGACACCCTGCTGGCACAAGAGCGCCTGACCCGCGTGCCAGCGCCACCTCCGTGGGCGAAAAACCCGCCCGATGACTGGCGCTTTGCCCTGTTTGACCTGGCTGTTAGCTCACCTGCAGGGCAAATGGCCCCGCTGGTGCGCCGCACGCGTTTTCTGGCCAACCGTTTGCGTCCGACGATTTATGCCACCGCTGGCTTGTGTGTGGCGGCAGCAGTGTGGGTTGCCGCCAGCAACGCCAATGACATCCACAACGCCTACACCAACCGCACACAAACGCAACAGCGCATTTCGCTTTTGACCCGCCAGAGCCAAGTGGTCGAGCAAGACATCAGCCGGTTTGGCGTGTCGCCAGCGCTGGTGCGCAGCGCCGTGCTGCTGGCGCAAGACGAATTACCCGCAGCCCCGCCATTGGCGGTCCACATGCAGCAAATCGCCCAGGTCATCAGCGCCTTCGACCCTGTGCGGCTGCGCCAATTCAGTTGGCGCACTTTGGCGGCAGGTGAGCAGGCTTGCAGCAGTGCAGTCGCCGCACCTAATGCGGCGCAGGCCGTGCAAGACCCGAGCGGCCCCAAGCGCCGCAATGAGGTCAGTTTTGAAGTGCTTTGGCCTGACGGGCAGGGTGCCCGCGCCCGCACCCAGGGCATCACCAACCTGTCGGCCATGTTAGCTGCCTTGACTGGAGCCAGCCTGATCACCGACCCCGCACAAGCCCTGGCCCAAAGCGCGTTCAGCGGCGGGGCGGGTGCTGCTGCCACCAGCGCCCAACCCTTGATTTGGTGTCTGACCATGCCCGAATCCATGAACGCCACAGCACCCGCCACCCGCCAACCATGAACCACTGGCAAAGCATTGCACAGCTGCTACGCCGCAGTTTGATCACCCTGGCACTCGCACTGTTGGCCTTGCTAGCGCTGTACCTTGGCACCGTCATGCTCAGAGACCAGGTGCAAAACCAACTGATGCAACAGCAACAAGACGAAAGCGCCCTGCAAGGCAGCCTGGCCACCCAGCGTGCTGACCTGTCCAGCCTGCAGTCGAGTACCGGCCGCTTCAACCAGTTGCGCCAACAAGGTTTGCTGGGTGTGGCCGACCGCGAAGGCTGGGTAGAGCAACTCGTGGCCAGCGGCCAACGCGTTGGCCTGCCTGAGAGCGCTTTGACTTACACCATGTTGCCACCCAAAGCACTGACGCAGTCAGGTGCCAGCCCGACTAGCGCTGGCGCAGTCAGCGGTGCGGTGCCAGCCACCGGGCCTCTAACCTACGACCTGGAGTTGGAGTTGAAAAGCAGCCACGAAGCCGAGGTGCTGGCTTTGCTGCAAGACTACCGCGCCCACGTCAAAGGGCTTTTCATGGTCGAGTCGTGCAGCCTGGAAAATCGCACGGAGTCCGGTTTGCTGGTGCGCTGCACCTTGCGCTTTTTCAACTTGCCAGATGGCCCACCTGCACCAGCCGCACCCACTGCACAGTGATTACCGCTGACCCTGCCAACTGCCTCATCTTGCTAAACTGACTTGATGCGTGCCCAAGCCATCTTGATCAACCAAGCCCCGACCTCAAACCGGGCCAGGTTCGCACGCGTCAAATTAGCGTGGGTGCTGGCATGCGTGTGGTGCACGCCAGCACTCCAAGCGGCACAAAAAACGCCGGTGATGCCTGTGGCACCCATGCAAGATGTCAAACTGGGTACGCTGCTTTACTCACCTGCCGAGCGTGCAGCGATCGAGCGCGCACGCTTGGGGCTTGCCAAAGACATAGACACTGGCAGTGCGCCGCAAGTGCTCAGGCAAGTCACCGTCAACGGCATCGTGAAACGCCAGGGTGACAAAAACACCGTTTGGCTCAATGGCCAGCCGCTGCCCGACGGTGAAACAGTGCCCCCCATCAAAACCCTGCGCGCCACCCGCAACGGCATCAAGCTTGACGGCCAGCCCGTGCGCGTGGGCGAAACATTAGACCTTGACACCAAAGCACGCGTTGACCTGGTGTTGCCCGGCGCTGTGACCAAGCCATGACACCAGCCATGACATCAGGCGTCTTTTCAACACCATGCACCGAGTTATTCACGCGCCATGCCTGACAGCCACTCCGACCATCTCAGACACCGCCACCGCGTCAAGATGGTGCGCCGCCGTTTAACGGTGGTGATTGGCATGTGCATCCTGATTGCGGGCTACGCCATGCTGGCCATCAGCCCCGACACCGCCTCCGAGTGGGTGCTGATTCGTGTGGCATTGGGCTTTGGTTTTTTGTTTTTAGGCTTTGTCGTTGCTATTCTTCCCATGCTGTCCAGATTGACCGGTGGTGATGACTGACACCGCCTTACCCACAAGCCCGCCACCAAGCACGGTCTTGGTCGTTGAAGACGACCCCGCGCTGTGCGCCTACCTGGCCAGTGCGCTTGAAGACGAAGGCTATCAGGTGCAGCGCGCCCATGACCGGGCGCAAGCCAGCGTTGTTTTGAGCGCAGCGCAGCCACCTGCCTTGGTGCTGCTTGACCTGGGTTTGCCACCCCACGCCAGCACCATGACCGAAGGCCTGGCCCTGCTGGCCTTTGCCTTGCAGCGCAACCCGGCCAGCAAAATCATCGTGCTCACCGGGCAAGACGAGGAAGCCGCTGCGTTGCAGGCCGTGCGCTTGGGAGCCTTTGATTTTCTGGTCAAGCCAGCTGCCATGGCCACTATTTTGAGCGCTTGCAAGCGGGCGCTCATGTTTGCCCGCCAGGAAGACCGCCTGGCCAAACTGGGCGAGGCACGCCTGCACCTGACCACCCGGCTCGGCGACGGCCCCAAAGAAGCCGCCAGCAACGCTGAAGAGCAGTTGCTGCGCCGCGTGCTGGCCAACACCGGCTACAACGTGACTGAGGCCGCCCGCCAACTCGGCCTGGCGCGTGAACATGTCTACTATTACCTGAACAAATATGGCATCCAGCGCCCTCAATAGCCTGGCGCTGATGCTGGTGTTGGCCGGCCTGACCCTGCTGGTGCTCAGCCTGCTGCTCACGCACCGCTTGCGCCGCCACAGCCTGCGCCTGCAAACCCTGTTGCAAATAGGCGCCAAAAACCTGGCCCCCCTGGCAATTGCCAGCGAGGCCTGGCCCATTTTGGCCAAGGCGGGTTGGCAGCAACTGCTTGTCACGGGCGATTGGTTTGGCAGCCCCGTGCATACCGAGCTGGGTGCTGCAGCTGGCGCACGCGCTGCGGCCAAGCGGCACCAGCTGATGCTTTTTGACATCAACAGCGAAACCGATGTGCATTTGACCCTGCAGCTGACCCACCGCGAGGGACAGGGCGAGCGCTGGCTGCTGGCCGAGCAATTGGCACGCGTGTTGGCACTGCTGATTGAAACCAGCTTGCGCACCCGCACCGAAGCCCTGTCGGCCGCCCTGGCCGAGCGCGCGCGCTTGTCGCTGTATGTGCAGCACGACATGCGCAACATGGCGCAATGGGTCAACTGGGTCGGTACCGACCTGGGCGCGTGTGGCACCGACCCCGAGCTGCTGCACCTGGCCCGGCGGCTGCAAAAAAATGCCCCGCTGGCGCAAGAACGCGCCCAGCGTTTGATCAGCGCGCTGGGCCAGCGCCCGGTAGACGACGCCCCTGGCCTGGTCGATTTGGGTCAGGTCGTCACCAAAGCCGCCCATTTGGCAGGCCTGGAAGTAGAGGTGTTGGGCAGTGCACACGCCTGGATCGCCAAGAGCCTGCTGGCGCGCGCACTCGACAACCTGTTTTCCAACCTGGCCCCCAATTGGCGCGGAGCACCCCAAGCCAAGCCGGCGCTGCGCTTGCGCCTGTTGCCTGCCAGCTCGGGCGTCAAGGCCACAGCAGAAATTCAGCTGCTGAGTCCCTTGCCCCCAGAAGCCGAGCAAATAGCGCCAGAAAAATTGTTTGAACCCTTCGCCAGCGGTCGCCCAGGCGGCCTGGGCCTGGGCTTGTACCAGGCGCGCCAGAGTCTGCGAGAGGCGGGCGGAGATTTGCAGGCCAGCCTGTCAGCAGTTGGCATCAGCTTTGCCCTGCACATGCCGGCAGAGGCACCGTAAACTTTTTTCACTGTCAAAAGGCTTGCTTGGGCCCTATAGTCTGTAACAGAAGGTAACGAACCCAGGTCGGGTTCGGCCTCAAGTTCAACACAAAGGAACAATCATGAAACATCGTAGTTTGGCCCGTCAATCGGGTTTCACATTGGTGGAAATCGCCATCGTTCTGGTCATCATCGGCTTGCTGCTGGGTGGCGTGCTGAAGGGGCAGGAGTTGATTGATCAGTCAAAAATCAAGCGGGTGGTGAATGACTTCAATAACATCACGGCTGCCGTCTACACCTACCAGGATCGTTACAAAGCGCTGCCGGGCGACGATGCCAATGCGGCAGCACGCTGGACAAAGATCATTGCTGGCGCAACCGCAGCCACTGCTGGAAATGGTGACACGATCATGACGGCAACACTTCTTCAAGTGTTTACGGGTACCACAGGCAATGAAGGTGGTTTGGCTTGGCAACACCTGCGTGCGTCAGGCCTGGTGTCAGGTGACATGACCACAGAGCCACTTTCAGCCACACCAGAGCAAACTCCGTTTAATTCCAGCTATGGTTTTGGTGTCAGTGCGACTGCCTTTGCCATGGGGGTTGGACCAACTTTCTGTGCAAGCTTGCCACCTAAAGCCGCTGAGCAGCTCGATCGTCAGTTGGATGACGGCGCACCTGGCACAGGTAACATCCGTGCTGGCGCTGCAACAGCTAATAAAAACACAGCTCCGGCTGGAGGGGCACAGGCTGCAACTGCAGTTTATGTGGACACCAGCGCCCTTCCTTGGGTCACTGTTTGCAAGAAAATTTAATTTCACGATTAAATGACTGTCAAAAAGGCATCTTCGGATGCCTTTTTTCGTTGCATTCAGATGCAGATGATTTCGATATGATTCACAATAAGTCAAAATTAATAGCTGCTAGCGCTTGTTATATATGGGCTAGAAGCCTAAAAGGCTTATAAAAACGTGCACCGATGTGCCTGTGGTGGACAACACCCAGACGTGAGCAAAACTACTTTACGAAATTTCATGCATCCGATTTCGCAGCGCAGTTTCACCCCTTAGATCAAGGCCTTTGCATTTTCAAACGGCTAGTAACATCACCCCCATGACACACAGCAGACTCACCTTTGTCCCCAAGCACTTGGCGCGGCGCAGTGCGGCTGGTTTTACGCTGGTCGAGATGGCGGTGGTCATCACCCTGATGGCTATTTTCATGACCATGGGGCTGCGTTTGCTGCAAGCCACCCGCGACAGCGCCGCCTGGACCGAGACCAAGGCCAGGCAAGAGCGCATCAAGTTGGCGCTGGTCGGGTATTTGCGCGGCAACGGCAGCTTGCCTTGCCCTGACGCCACGCCAGTAGGCACCGCGCCCACGGGTGTCAAAGGCACGTCGCCCTGCCTGGGCGCTTTAGGCGGCGGTGTGGTGCCGTGGAAAGATCTGGGCTTGTCGGTGGCAGACGTGCAAGACGGTTGGTCCAATTTTTTCACTTACCGCGTAGCCAACAGCACGCCTGCAGGCAGCAGCAACTGGACCACCAAATTGGCGGCTCAAAACGCCTTCAGCATCAACGAACTCACCGTGCCCCTGACAACGTTTTCACTGAAAGAACGCAACGCGGCCGGTGTGCTCGTCACCACGGCGCTCACACCCAGCCCGGTGGTGGTGCTGGTGTCGCACGGTAAAAACGGCTCAGGTGCCAGAACCATTGGCGGCACGTTGAACGCAGCCCCCACTGGTGCAGATGAAATTGTCAATGCCACCGCTGCATCTGCCTCTTTCATCAGCCGCACCCCCAATGATGTGGCAAGCTCTGCGGGCGGCCTGTTTGACGACCTCGTGGCCTACATGACCCCGCAGGACTTGCTGCAACCCCTGATGACCGAGGGCACGCTCAAGGCCTGTGTGGCATATTGCGCGTCTTCCACGTCCACATCTGTATTGACTTCTGTGGCCACTTGTGCCACCTCTGGTGCTGGGGTGTGCAGTTGCCCCAGCCCCAGTGTGGTGGGCACCCCGGGCACACCAGCACAAGGTACATGCAGTGGCAATATCAGCAAGGTGACTTGCACCCCGTGCGCCGCCACCACAGTGTCTGGCACAGCTGCCGTAGCGCCTTGTGCCACGGTTGTCAGCATTCCGGTAGGCGCATCGCCTTTGGTATGCCAGTAATTTGTATCTTCAGCTTGTCGCTTCACCAACAGATTAAAGAGAGCCCTCATGACCATCAACCGAACCCAACAACGTGGCTTCACCCTGGCCGAGATGGCCATTGTGGTGGTACTGGGTGGCATTTTGCTGGCGGCCGGGCTAATGGCTGGGCGTGGGCAAATCAGCCGGGCGCAGACGCAAGATGTGCTGCAAATTGCGGCTGATTTGCAAACGGCCTCGGCCAGTTTCAAGCAGCGCTACGGCTATTTGCCGGGTGATCTGCCCTCAGCATTGACCCTGCTGCCTACACCAGGAAACGCCAACGGCACAGGCGGCACGCTGGGTAATGGCTTGATCAATGGCGCCCTCACGACAGCTGGTCTGGCGACTGCCGCCAATGAGGTTGGTATTGCCCCTGCGCAACTGTATGCCGCCGGTTTGATCGGCAAACTCGGTACCAACCCTAGGATGTGGCTGCAAACCCAATTTGGTGCGGTTCACATGGCAGTGGCCAATGCGGCCAACACCAGCGCAGCCTACATAGCCGCCAACCCCACAATTAAGAACGTCATCATTTTCTTTAACCTGCCGTGTGAAGTGGTGATTGAGGTTGACCGTTCGCTAGATGACGGTGTTGACACCACAGGGCGTGCCATGGGCATTGCTGCATGTACGGCAGGTGGCAGTTTGACCCGTTACTTTGTGCCGCTGTGATGTCTATTGCTGTTTCTGCCGTGGACACCACGGTTTTAGCCCGTGCCAAGCGAGCTGAAAACCGCAGGCAGCACGGCTTTACGTTGGTGGAAATCGCCATTGTGTTGGTCATTATTGGCTTGCTGATGGCGGGTATCTTGAACTCACGCTCGGTCATTCGCAACGCTCAAACCAAAGACATCATCAAAGCAGTAGGCGACATCGCCACAGCAGCCCAGCAGTTTCATGACCGCTATGGTGCGTGGCCAGGGGATTTGACCACGGCCGCTGCTGCGTTACCTGACTTGTCACCTGCCTGTGTTGGCATTGGCAATGGCAATGGCAATGGCATCATCGACACCGGTATCGAGTCAACCTGCGCCAGCGAAGCGCTGATTCGCGCCGCCATGTTGCGAGGTGATGCGGGCACGCCGATTACCTTGAACGGCACAGTCGTGCTTAGTCTGACCAACCGCACCTTTGCCGCAGCACTGACGAACTTGGGCACACTGCCCACCAGTTGGATGAATGTAGTGCGCATTCAAAAAATCGACTGCGACATCGCCCTGCAACTCGACCGCGCCACAGACGACGGCAACGCAGCCACCGGCAATTTCCGCACCGGCACAGTTTGCCCTGGTCAGGATGAAACCATTGCAGTGGACAATGCTGTGCTCAAACTGAACTGACGCTTCACCGACGTCATGGCTTCAAGTCGGTTTGACACACACTACAACCCAATTTCTAAAGTTTGAAAATGATCTTCAAGAAGCCCAAAGCACCACGCCATTCAACATTCAAGCGGCTGTCAGCCTTGTGTTTTGCGCTGGCTCTTGCAGCGTGTGGCGGTGGCGGTGGCGATTCACCGGAACTCGTGGCAGGCCACGCTTTGCCTGACGCGCTTTACAGCACGGCGCCAGCAACCGTGTCACTCATGGCGGGCACCGCACAAACCTATACCGTAGGTGGTGGCACGCCGTTTTACAAGGCCAGCAGCAGTGATGTGAGCGTGGCCACGGCAAGTGTGAGCGGCAGCACCTTGAGCATTGCCAGCTTGTCACCCGGCACGGTGCAAATTTCAGTATTTGATGCCACTGGCAAGGCCGTGAGCGCCACGGTGACTGTCTTCGCCGCGGCCGCTACAGCTTCTGCGACCAATTTGCTGTTTGTCGGCAGCACACCCCAGTTCCTTTATTTGACTGGCTCCGTCGGTGCGACGCAGGCACAGGTGGTGTTCAAGGTGGTGGATGCCGTTGGCAACCCTTTGCAAAACAAGAATGTACGTGTGGCTATGAGCAGCACAGCTAATGGTGCATCACTTGGCACGTTGGGTAATAAGGTGCCGGTTGTCTTGACCTCTGATGCGTCGGGCCTGGTGTCTGCGCTTGTCTTTTCTGGCACCGTGCCTGCATCGCTCAATTTGACAGCTACTTTGTTGGATGGAAATAATTTTCCCACGCCAATTTTTTCGAGCTCTAACCAGTTGACTGTGGCGTCAGGTCGCCCCACACAAAAATCGTTGAGTTTGGCTGTCGGGCAAGTCAGCCTTGAAGCTGCTGAACGAGACGGTGAAACCACCACGGTGACATTTTCCATGGCCGATCGGCAAGGCAACCCGGTGCCAGCGGGCACCCAGGTCAATTTTGTGGCGCAAACGGGTGTCATGTTGCCTCCCTACTGCATCGTGCCAGCGGTGACACCGCCAGTGTCGTCATGTTCAGTCACGTTCAGGTCTTCTGGCACCCGCACCGACACTGGCTTGGTAGCCATCATGGCCTATGTGGAGGGGGAAGAAGATTTTGTGGACAGCAATGGCAACAATATTTATGACATTGGCGAGGAATTTTCTGATCTTGGTCGTGCGTTTCGCGATGACACGAACCCGATATCGTTTTTAAATTACCCCTACGGCAACCGCTATGCGTCTGGTGAAACTCAAATACCGCATGATGGTGCGCCAGTTTGCGAAGTCGGGCAGTTGTGTGTGGGTGACGGGGTATGGGGCTTCGCCCATGTGCGCACACAAACCGCATTGGTGCTGGCAACAGGTAAAGCCAAAATTCAGACATCCTGATCCGCGCGGAATTCTCGATGGCACATTACACCAACGCGTAGACGATTTTTGCACCGGTTTCAGGATGGCAAAAGTCCAGACTGTTCAAGTCTTCAAGCAGTGCTGCAATCGCTTTGTCATGTGCAGGCGTCACCATTCTGTGG
>Ga0210033_1001839_pt1 | contig 18863 bp, 18 predicted proteins | sample CryGeymeta201501_FD_185465 | JGI IMG/M metagenome (GOLD analysis project Ga0210033, IMG submission 185465) | Groundwater microbial communities from Crystal Geyser aquifers in Utah, USA - Crystal Geyser metaG 2015-01 (SPAdes) (version 2) | ecosystem: Environmental > Aquatic > Deep subsurface >... | reverse complement strand
ATGAACCGGGACCAGGTCGGGAGTCCTCCGGCGGAACCCGAGTGCGCCGCTCGCCCTCGGAGGACGCGCTGAGACTCCTGGCACAGCTGCGGCGAATTCCGTGGTGGATCTGGGCCCTGCTCGCACCAGCCGTGATCCTGCAAGGGATGAAGTTCCTGACCGGTGGAGCGCCGCCTGTCTTCGTCGTTGGCGCGGGCGCGGTCTCGGTCGTTCGAGCACAGGACGCCCCGGAGGGTGTTCGCTATCGCCTCGACCTGCGCGCACACGAGCGTCCCGAGCAGACCGCCACCCGGGCCGAGGAGACGCTCGGCCACTGGCCCAACGTGATCGTCCTCGCCCTCGATGCGCAGGGGATCGACTCGGAGACGGAGGCACAGAGGGCCTGCGTGACACTCGAGCAGTTGGCGAGGCACGCCGAGAACGCGACGGCGGTGCCCGTGGTGCTGAGCTTCGTGGCGCAGGACACGGCGTCGAGCGACGCAACAAGCGCCGTCGAGTCGGCCAATCGCTGCTGGCGGGAGCGCATCTGCGCGCGCGCGGGCCGACGTCTGTGCCTCGATCTCGCGCCCTCTGCGTCGAGCCCCGAGTCCATACGGGAGGCGCTGCGCGCGGCCGTGTTGGATGCACGGGAGCGCCACGAAGCCTGGCGCGCGTCCACACAGGTCGGTCGGTGAGGCGCCTCTTGCTCGTGGCCGTCGCCCTGGGCCTGAGCGCGTCGAGCGCGGGCGGGAGCGCGAACGATTGCGCCATCCATCCTCCGCATGGACCCGACGCGAACGGCTACTGGGGCTTCAGTGTGGGGCTCTACCCTGCAGAGGCCGAGCGACGCGGCTTCGCCTTTCCGCCCGACTTCGAGGAGCTGCGATCGACCGGAGCCCGCGACGTCGTCCTGCCCGTGTCGTTTCGGCAAGAGGGAGTGACTGCCGTCGAACTTCTGTCTTCGCCGGACACGTTGCCCGACGCGACGCTGCGTCACGTGATCCGGGACGCGCATGAGGCGCGCCTCGGCGTGGTGCTCTTGCCCCTGGTCGACCTCGTCGGCGGTGGCCCCGGCGAGTGGCGTGGCGTCCTGCGCCCGGCGAATGTCGATGCCTGGTGGCGCTCCTACACTCGCTTCCTCCTGCACTACGCCGAGCTCGCCCAGACCGAAGGCGTGGAGATGCTGGTCATCGGCAGTGAGCTCAGCTCGCTCTCCGGACCCGGAAGCGAAGCGCGTTGGGCCGGGCTCACGCGCTCCGTTCGCGCGACCTACGACGGTCCCCTCGCCTACGGGGCGAACCACGACGCCCTCGACCTGCGCGCGCCCTTTGCCTTCGTCGATGTGGTGGGCGTCAGCGCCTACTTCCCCCTGACGCGCTCCAAGGACGGTCGCGCGGGCAACCTCTACGCCGAATCCTGGCGCCGTATCGCGCGCAGGCTGGCGCGGCTGCGCCGGGAGTTGGACAAGCCGCTGGTGTTGCTCGAGGTGGGCTATGCGAGCGTCGCCGACGCGACCCAGCATCCCTGGGACTACACCTCGAGCATGCCCATCGATCTCGAGGAGCAGCGCGCGGCCTACGCCGCTCTGACGGACGTCGCCCTCGACGCGGATTGGCTCGACGGCGTCCTGTTCTGGAATTGGCTCGGACCCGGCGGAGCGCACGACCGCTGGTACACGCCGCGTGGCAAGCCGGCCATGGCCGAGGCGACGCGCCTGCTGCGAGGACGGACAGGGCGCTGAACACGACCGCCCTCGACCGCGTCGAGCTTGGTCGTCAGCGCGGGTCAGCGCGGGTCTTCGTGGAGGCTGTAACGTCGCCCCGACTTCCGAGACGGACACCCATGCTGCTGCTCTCGGGACCCTGGCTCGCGTCGAGCCGCGGAGGTTTGTGGAGCGAATGGACACTTTCGTCGCAACAGAGTGCGCTGCGAGCCGTATGCGCCGTGATGATGGATCCATTCGAGACACGGCGGGTGCGAGCGGACGGCGACGCTTCTGTTGCCACGTCCCACGCCGAGTCGACCGTCACGACCCGCACGGCGCCCGACGAGCAGGGGTTGCTCGAGCGCCTGCGCGCTGGAGACGAAGCGGCCTTCACCACGCTCGTGGAGCGCCACGACAGGGCACTCCTGCGGTTGGCGCGGGTGTTCGTCCCGAATCGCTCGGTGGCCGAGGAGGTGGTCCAGGATACCTGGCTCGCCGTGATTCATGCCTTGCCGCGCTTCGAGGGTCGGTCGAGCCTGAAGACCTGGATCTTCCGCATCCTGAGCAACCGAGCCAAGACTCGGGGCGTTCGTGAGGGTCGAAGCGTGCCCTTCACCGCCTGGGCCGGCCCGAACGCCGAGCATGAACCGGCCGTGGATCCCTCGCGCTTTCGCCAGGACGGCATGTGGGCAGCACCTCCGCGCCGCTGGGAGAGCGACACACCGGAGAAGCTCTTGATGCACAAGCGCGCAGTGGCGCGCCTCCGCAGCGCCCTGACGGAGTTGCCACCGAGCCAGGGGGCGGTGGTCACACTGCGGGACATCGAACAACTCGACGCCGCCGAGGTCTGCGAGATCCTGGAGCTCAGCGAGGCCAATCAGCGCGTGCTGCTCCACCGTGGGCGTTCGAAGCTCCGGCAGACCCTGGAGGAGCACTTCGATGGAGCCTAGCCGCAGGCTGACTTGCCAAGCGTTGACCGAGAAGGTCACGGACTACCACGAGGGGCGCCTCTCGCTGATGCAGCGCCTCGAGTTTCATCTCCACCTGGCCATGTGCCCGCACTGCCGGGTCTACGTGCGGCAGATGAAGCTGACTCTCGAGTCGCTCGCCGCCTTGGCCGACGAGATAGACTGACGCGCATGACTTCAGCTCACGCGCTCCTCGCGCTCGGGGTCGCGGCAGCCTGCCGCCGATCGACGCCGAGCGAAGACCAAGGGCGCCCCCTGACAACGAATTGAGGAGACGCCATGACCTGGATCGAGACCATCCGCCCGGACGATGCAGACGGAGACTTGAAGACCCTGTACGCCGCGATCGGCTCCGCACGCGGAGGCGTCGCCGACGTGCACCGCGCGCAATCGCTCCATCCGCGAGCCCTCCGCGCGCACATGGAGCTGTACAAGGCCGTGGTCCTCGCGCGCTCGACGCTGAGCCGTGTGGCCCGCGAGCGCATCGCCGTGACCGTCTCCGCCGCCAATCGCTGCGCCTACTGCGTCGCGCACCACAGCGAGGCGCTGCGACAACTCCGGGACGACTCCGAGATCATCGACGCGCTGGGGCGAGGTGTCATCTCAGCACAGCTCTCCGAGGCGGATGCGGCCCTGCTTCGTTGGGCGAGGCAGGGCGCCGACGCGCCCCACGCGTCGGAGGCACAGCAGATCGAAGAGCTCCGCGCGCTCGGCTTCGACGACCGTTCGATCCTCGACGCGACGCTGACCGTGGCCTACTTCTCCTTCGTGAATCGACTCGTCCTGCTCCTCGGCGTCGACCTGGAAGGCGACTACCAGGCGACGTGCGGAGATGACGGCGGCCGCGAAGGCTGACGCCCGAAGGCTCCCTTCAGGCCAGACCTTCGACCTAGATCAGACCGAACGCCCAATGCGCCGTGGCGAGGCCGATGGCCATCACCCCCATCACGATCATCATCTTGTCGTGAATGCACAGACCCTTCTTCTCGTTGCAACCATCCATCGGACACATCTTTGCCATGTTCATCTCCTCGTTCCGCGGCCATCGTGGACGCATGCACGACCAGTCCGCCGACGTGGCAGGCCGTTACACGGCAATTGCGAGGCCATTCTGGAGCTCCCCGCGGCACTCGTGTGCGACGTCGTCTTTCTCGTAACGCATCCAGTCGCACCACATAAGGGGTTCATCCGAGTCGCCATTCGACTCTCATGATCCACGGCCTGCTGGCCAATTTCCTTTGGAGCGAAACGATGATTCACCACCGAGACAAGACGACAACGTCATTGAACAGCGGCGCTCTGTTGCTGCTTGCCGGACTCCTCTCCGTGGGCACGAGTGCGTGTGGAGACGACAGCTCGCCGTCGACGGACGCCGGCAGCGATGCCACCACGACCGACGGATCCATGAACGACGCCGCGACCGACGGCGCGCCCGCCGACACAGGGGTGGACGCAGCCGTGCCGCCGCCCACGGTCACGGTCGACAGCTACATCACCGCCGACCAGATGCTTCTGGCCAACGAGATCAACGAGAGCGGCGAGCCCTTCGCCGAGGCCCTCGGTTACAACCTCGACGACCTCGACCCCGCGGTGCCGGGGTCGCCGGATGATCGCGCCTACGTGCTGGGAATCGAGAACTACGAGTACTCGCGCTATCAGCTGGCAACGGTCGTGCGGAATTCCGGCATCGGGCTGCACATGATGTGGGCGCCGATGATCCGTCAGGCCGCGGCCATGGAGCCGACCGAGTTCGATGGATCGATGACCGGAACGCCCAACGGCGTGAACGAAGACGACGAGCTGATGAAGGCCATTGGCATGTTCGCGCAGCTCTCGAACGAGACGCCGCCCATGCACGCCTGGCCCCAGTTCGCCGAGTTCGCTGCGGGCGATCCCCACATGCCCCAGGCCGCGGACGCCACCAACTTCGCCTGGACCGACGTCGCGACCATGCGCTGGGACCGCAGCCTGATGGACCACCATCTGGTTCCAGCCGCTCTGGGCCAGACGCTGGTGAAGCAATATCTCTGGGCGCAGGACATGCTCGGCGCATTCCACAACGCGGCGGACGAAGGCATCGACGCCACGGGGAGCAACTCGCCGGACGCCGTGGCCAGCCCGATGTTCGATCCGACCAACGACATCTTCTATGGGGGAAACACCCGTGACGGCTTCATCGGCATGGTGCTCACGGCCGAGGCCATCAACAAGGTCGCGTTCCTTCGTGGCGCGCTCGCGTACGACGGCTCGAGTCTGGGCGCGATCGATCTCGCTGCTTACGATCCCAGCGCGGGCATCCAGTACTTCCCTCACGCCATCGCCGTGACCGAAGCACCCACGGTCGACGGCCTCCCTCCTCGCATGGACAGCCTGACGGTGAGCGACGACAGCAGTCAGCTCTTCGACCAGGCTTCGTTGCTCTGGGGCACGACCTCCTTCGCCGACATGATGGCGCCGGGCGACGTGAGTGACTCGGCGCACATGGCCTATCGCGAGGTCTTCGATGGCAGCCCGTTCCCGGCGTCTGCGTCCGAGACCGGAACGCCCGGTCCCTACGACCTGATGAAGGGCACGGCCAAGGCGATCTTCATGAATCTGCAGGCCATGCACTGGGACGCGGCGGCCAACGTCTACGTGGACGAGGCGCATCTGACGAGCGCCGGGGTCACGCGCGGCACGACCGTGCACACCCTCGACAGCGCCTATCTGCTGGTGGCGCTCGAAGGCTTCGTGCGCGACTTCGACGGAACCCCGCTGAAGGCAGCCGGGATCGCGGCGGCCCAGAGTCAGGCCGACTTCATGGTGGCCTCGCTCTCGGACGGCGCGGGCACCTACTTCGACCAGGCCACGATCGGAAGCGGCCACTCGACCGAGCGCGGCTTGCTCTCCCAGGCGGCGGCCGTGCGGGGCCTGTACGTCGCGTTCCGAATCACAGGCGACACGGCGCTGAAGGACGCGGCGGACGTGGCCTACGCCAAGCTGATCGCGGACTACTACGACTCCGCCAGCGGTCTGCTGCGTACCACCGCGGGCGCCACGACGGCCACGTACACGCCCCAGAACTTCGCCGTACTGGCAGGCGCGCTGCGCGAGGCTGCCCTCGAAGGCGGCGTGACGGACGCTTCCAACATCTACACCGCGTTCTTCATGAGCGTCGGTGACCGCATGCAGCTGTCGGAGGGCGAGGCCAGCGGCGAGTCCGGCGGCGATTCGGATGGAGACGGCATCCCCTTCATTCCGGAGCAGCCGGATCGCTTGCCCCCCATCTTCGCCAGCCAGGCCGTGTTCACGCTGAGCGAGTGAGGGACCAGGCGACGCATGGGCGTCCATGAAGTCGGGCCCGGCTGTGTCATGCGGTCGGGCCCGACACGCGTCCGAGGGAACGCAGCCGCGGGAGGCGACCGTCCATCGTGGCGCACCCGCGACGTAACGACCCGGGGCGACGCGCGTCTGTTCGTCGTGACCCGTCGGCTCGCATCAGGCGTAGGTGTGCTGCTCTCGCTCTCGCTCGCGCTCATCGCCTGCGTGATCGCCTGCGGCGGCGGCATGGCTGAGGCGCCTTGGGCGAGTCGCGGCGACGCCAGGAATACGCGAGCCGGAACGCTCGCGCCTGCGGACGATCCCTCGGTCGCGGACGAGACCCCAGCGGGTCAGCTCTGCGATTCCACCGTGCGTCTGGCGGACTCGTTGTCCCGGCCCGCTACGGATGGCGAACCCTTGGAGATCCGACACCTGCCCGACGCGCCGGTGCGCCTCGACTTCCTGCGCGGGCAGGTTCGCGGCGACCGTGATCGCGTGGACCGCGCCCTGCGTGCGTCCGAGGACCACACCCGCTTGATCGATCCTGTCTGGGGCGGCGTCTTCATGGGCGCCCGAACTTCCGATGGGTCGGCGCTCCTGGTCGAGAAGCGCACGCGGCAGCAGGCAGCGGCGCTGCAGGCCTTCGGCGCCGCCTACGTCGCGACCAACGACGCCACCTGGCTCGACCGCGTCGAGGACGTAGATCGCTACGTCGCGGCACAACTCGAGAGCCCCGATGGCAGGTTCTACGCCATGCAACGAGCTACTGCGCCCGCGCTGCCGCCGGGGATGGACGCCCTCGCCTACTACCAGCTCCCAGACGCGGAGCGGCGACGGTACGGCGTGCCGCCGGTCGACCACGCGCTGGACGCCGAGCTCAACGGCTTGATGATCGAGGCCTACGCGGACCTCGCGCGCGAGACGGGCGACGCGCGCTTCTTGGCCAAGGCTCGGCGAGCCGCCGACTCCTGGCTGCGGACTTCGCTCTTGCCGAGCGGCGCCGTGCGCCAGGCCAACGCGAGCTCGGTGCCCTCGACCGACCCGCGCATGATCGGCATTCAGGCCCATGACGGAATGCACCTGGCGAGCCAGGCGCGCTTCGGACTGGGCCTGGTCGCGCTCTATCGCGCCAGCCTGGATCCCCGCTACCTGGCGGCGGCCAGACGTCTCGTCGCGGCGACGCGTCACGCCTTGGAGCCCAATGGCGGAGGCTTCTACGCCTCGGAGGACGATGGCGTCACAGACGCCGCGCGCCCCAAGCCCATCGGCGCCAACGCGGCGATGGCGCGCTTGATGACCTGGGTAGGCTTCATCGATCACGACGAGGCGCTGCTCGCGGACGCCGAGCACACGTTGCGCAGGGTGGCCTCCCCCGCGGCGTTGCGAGGGCGCGGTCCCGAGCCCGTCGCCGAGGCGGCTCTGGTGTGGGAGTTGCTGTCCGTCGGCCCCGTCGAGATCTCCCCCGTGGGCGAGGCCGGCGATCCGGCCCTGGCCCACCTCGTCGACGCCGCCCGCACGGTGCGCGATCCACTGCGCGTCATTCACGCGGACGGAGACTCGCGCTACCCACAACAGGACCGCGCCGCCGTCTTCGTCTGCAGCCGCGTGGCCTGCTCGAGCCCGCTCTTCACGGCCGACGACATGGTCAGGCGGGTGGCCGACTTCGCCCACGCGCCCGCCGACACACCCTGCGGCGGCTGACAGAGACGCCCCGCGTTCGAGACCTGAGCGGGCGGCCCTCGCTCTCGCGAACCAGGCGTGGGCTCGCTAGCATGGGCGCATGAGACCCACGTCGACCCTGGTCCTGCGCCCGCTGACCTTCGCGCTGCTCATGCTCGTCGGCTGCGCCGGCAAGAGCGCGCCGACGGACGCGGGCTCGATGGACGCCGCCCTCGACGCGGGCTCCGAAGACGCGGCCATGCACGACGCAGCCATGGCTGACACGAGCCCTCCGATGGACGCCGGCGACGGAACGCCGGGCCCGGTGCGCATCACGCTCGCCTTCGGGGGCGCCCTCGCCGTCGACGTCCCGGTCGTGTTTTAGAACGCCGACGACAGCCTGGTCGAGATCGTGCGCACGGACGCCACGGGCAGCGCGGTCGCGACCATGCGGCCCGGCGGCAGCGTATCGGCGCTCTACACCAGCCCCGGTGGCGGTCAGACCTCCATCTACACGATGCTCGGCGTGAAGCCGGGCGACGAGCTGCGCGTGGGCCATCCGGATCCCGTGTTCTCGAACATCGACGTCCTCTTGCCGCCCTCGAGCGGAGCCAGCGCGCGCTACTCCGTGCGCTCTCGCTGCGGCGGCGTGCTCTCCACCCCGGCCTCGGCGAGCATGCGTGTGCTGACGGGCTGCAGCCACGGCGATCTCTTCGTGAGCGCCACCCAGGGCACCTCTCCCTACGGCGACTACGGCGCCTTCTTGCTGCCCGACGTCGACTTCACCGGCGCCCTCGATCTGACGTCCCACAGCTACGCGCCGGCCACGCCCATCACGGAGCAGCTCGAGCACACGCCCGACACCATGATCTTCGCGAACTCGACCGTGTATGTGACCACGCCCAGCGCCGGCATCTGGATGAACAGCGCGTCCGGCGACTCGGCGGTGAACTACGCGAGCCCGCTGACGCCCACCAGCGTGGTGTCGGCGAGCGTGTCCAGCGTGTCGGCGAACGCGAACCTGGTCGACACCACCCTCGCCCACACGGGCGCGACGGGCGGAACGGCCGTGCGCCACGTGCAGGAGCGCCTCGCCTTCACCACCGCCTACGCCCTCGACGTGTCGTCCTGACCGTGGCCGTGCTGAGCGCGCCCGCGAGCCTGGACGACGCGGGCGTCATCACCTGGAGCGAAGAGGCGGGCGGCTCCGCCCAATGGGATCACGGCTTCTTCCGCACCACGCGCGGCATGACCATCGACCGCGTCGTCTCGGCGCCGCACACGGGCTCGACCTTGCGCCTGCCCGTGCTGCCGACGGACTTCGCCGACCTGAACCCCCAGTCGGGCGACGGCGACGCCACCATGTTCTTCTTCGTGGGCAGCTGATCGAATGCCCAGAACAGATCGTCACACCTCAGGGAACGCTGGGCGAGATTCGGGTCGCCCTGCGGCGATGGGACGAGGACGCCGGCTGGGGCGAAGAGTCGATGCTCCTCGACGCCAGCGTCATAGAGCGGAGACGCGCCGCCAAGGCGACGGGCGACGAGGACGTGATCCGGATCGCTCCAAGCTTATTTTTGCCCTCGAGTGATCGGTTTTTGATCCCCCCGCCCACTAGAGGGTCAAATGCCTCCACGTCCCATAGGCAAGAGGACCGGTGTCCTCATTCTCCTGGCCGTGACTGCCGTCGGTGCTTCTCTCCTGGCACCGACGGTGTCACGCGCCACTGTAATGACGCGTGTCCCCTTGGCGGACCTCAGCCGCGAGGCGTCGGCCATCGTGATCGGGCGCGTCGAGAGCAACGGCGTGCGGCTCGCGATCCGCGGCCAGGGCCTCGAGCCCCAGACCGTCTCGGGCGTTCGTGTCAGCCAGTGGCTGCATGGTGACTCCGTACACGGCGAACCTGCGGCGACCGTCTCGATCCGTGAGATCGGCGGCATCAGCGACGACGTGGCCATGCACATCGAGGGCACGCCCAGCTACCGCCCTGGCGAAGAGGTCCTCGTCTTCCTCTGCCACGACGCGGAGCACGTCAACGATTACCGCACCTGTGGCATGGCCCAGGGCAAGTTCACCATCGTGCGCGGCTTGCCCGGCATGCCCAGCGTGGTCTGGCGTGATCTCTCCGAGCTCGGCTTCGCCCACTGGGATGAGACCGGCATGAGCGTCGACGAAACGCGTCCTGGCGCACCCGTGCAGCTCGAAGCCGTGCTCGACGTCGTGCGACAGGCCGTGGCCGGAGCGAGCCGATGAGCCGCCGTCTCCGCATCGCCATTCCACTCGGAGCGCTGGCCTTGGCGCTGCTCTACGCACCGACGCCCGCGCGCGCCTACAAGTGCATCTCGAGCGGCTGCCCCGCGTGGTGCGAGACCGTCCCCTACGGTCTCACGGTCGCGTCGACGGATCTCGGCGCCGCGACCAGCGAGTCCGAGGTGCGCCGCGCCATGGACGACTGGACGCGCGTCTCCTGCACCTCGCTGCGCGACACCTGGACCGGACGCAGCAGCGCGACCGCGGGCACATCCGGCGATGGCCAGGCGGTCATCGGCTGGGTCGAATCGGGTTGGCGCCACGACAGCAACGCCATCGGCGTCACGGGTCCGTCCTGGAACCCACGCACCAACTGCATCAGCGAAGCCGACATGGAGCTGAACGGCGTCGACTACACCTGGACCACGGCGGCGGGTCGTGGCGGCACGGTCAACGCCTACTCCATCGCGCTGCACGAGGGCGGGCACTACTACGGTCTCGGCCACTCGGATAACCCTGACGCCACCATGTACTTCGCCTACTCCGGCGGCATCGACTCGCTGACGACGGACGACCAGCACGGCATCTGCGCGCTCTACCCCGGCGGCGGCGGCGGCACGGATCCCGGAACCGGCGGCGGCACGACGCCCCCCGACTGCACCTCCACGGGTTGCCCGCCCGGTCAGACCTGCACCGGCGGGAGCTGCGCGGCAGCGACGGGCGACGGCAGCGTCTGCGCGAGCTGCTCCTCCGACGCGGACTGCGGCGGCGCCGGCGACTACTGCTGGATGTACCCCGACGGGGCGGCCTACTGCGGCACGAACTGCTCCTCGAGCGCCGACTGCCCCAGCGGCAGCGCGTGCGCCGACCTCGGCGGCGGCTACACCCAATGCGTCGGAGTGGACGCGAGCGGCTCCGCGACCTGCGCCGGCTTCAGCAGCAGCAGCGGCGGCACGACACCTCCTGCGCCCGAGTGCACGACGGACTCGGACTGCGCTGGCTCCATGGTCTGCCGCAGCGGCGCGTGTCAGACGGCACCTTCGCCGTCCGCTTCACCCCTGGGGGCGAGCTGCGCCAGCAACGCCGACTGCGCCACGGGCACTTGCCTGACCACCGCGAGCGGCAGCTTCTGCACCCAGACCTGCGACTGGCTCACGCCCACCTCCTGCCCGGGCGGCTTCTACTGCAGCAGCGGCGCCATCGGCGGCTGTGACACGGGCGTGTGCATCGCCGGTGGCGCGGGTAGCGTCGCCATGGGTGGGGACTGCTCGCACGACACCGACTGCGCCTCGCTCTTCTGCGACGCGGGCACCTGCACCTCGCCCTGCATGCCGGGCGCGGTGGGCTGCCCGAACGGCATGACCTGCCAGGTCGGTTCCTCGCCGGGCTGCGGCGCCTGTGGCACGGCCGCCTTCACGGGCGAGCCCTGCGCCACCAACAACGACTGCGCTTCGCGCATGTGTGCCCTTGCGGCCGACGGCTCCACCTTCTGCACGGCGCGCTGCGCCACCGACGGGGAATGCCCCGCCGGAATGAGCTGCCAGAACATCGGCAGCGACTCCGTATGTGTCCCTGGGCTCGGTTCGCCGAGCTCCCCTCCCCCAGACGACCCCGACGTGCCACCAGGCACGGATCCGTCCACGGACCTGCCGGGGGGCAGGCCTGATGGCACGTCGGGGACCCGTCCTTCTGGAGGCTGCTCCATTGGAGGTCCCGGCTCCACACCCGCGGTGCCCGTGGCGCCCGTCGCCCTGAGCATGCTGCTGCTCGGCTTGGCCCTGAACCGGCGTCGTTTCTGAGTCGGCGCGTGAGCCCCTCTCGCGCGTCGCTGCGCCTCGTGTCATTCTCCGCTCACCCTGGAGGGTACGCGACGGAAATGGCGTTCGAATCCGACCCTGAGCAACCCGAGGCCGAAGCGCGCGAGACGCGTGACTCGACGGCTCCTTCATCCATGGAGGTGAAGCAGGGCGGTCGACGTCGGCGCGACTCCGGCGCGCGACGCATGTCCGACGAGCGCGTCCAGGCCGTGACGGCTCGAGACTGCGATCCCTACGCGGCGCTGGCCGAGCTCGCCGCGAGCGGGGATCAGGAGGCGACGGATCAGCTCCTGCGTCTCTTGACGCCCCGCATCTATGGCGTGGGACGTTCACTCTTCGGCGCCACGCACCGCGACCTCGACGACGCCGTGCAGGAGTCGCTGCTGGCCTTCTTCCGCGCGCTCCCGAACTTCGAGCATCGCAGCACGGTCTTGCACTTCGCCACGCGCATCGCGGTGCGCACCTGCCTCGCCCACCGCAAACGCGCGCGCCGCGACGAGGTGCGCCTCGGGAACGACGCGGAGTCCACGGAGGCCAGCGCCAACGCGCCGCGCGTCCACATCGATCAGTCCGCCCACCACCGGCGAGAGGCCGTGCGGGCGTTGCTGGGTGCTTTGCCGGACGTGCAGGCCGAGGCGCTCGCCCTGCGCATCTGCCTCGGGCTGAGCCTGGAGCAGGTCGCTGCCGCGACCGACACTCCTCAGAACACCGTCCGCAGCCGCTTGCGCCTGGCTCGTCAGGCCCTGCTCCGTCGAGTGGAGTCGGATCCAGCTCTGTGCGCGCTGGTGGAGGACGCCACATGAGCCCTCCGCAGACACGCTTCGAAGACGTGCTCGACGCAGGCCGCCGTGCGCCCGAAGACGAGACCGCCCAGCGCCGGGTGGCCTTGGTGCGCGCGAACGACGTGGAGGCCGCCCTCGAGTGGCAGCTGCTCGCCGACTTCGATGAACAGCGCGAGGAGCTGGCAAACGACGACGCCTTGCCCGCGGCCAAGCTGGACGCCATCACCCAGGGCGTGTGGGCCAGGCTGCGCGAGCCCGAGCCCGAGGTCGCCCGCGAGGCCGCACCTGCTGGACGCGCTGTGCCTACCGGGGGCGCTGTCAGCGCCGGAGACCTGACCGGCGACGGAGAGCCCGAGCCAGAAGTCGCCACGCGATCGAGCGTGGAGCCCGAGCCCGAGGTCGCGCAGGACGCCGTCGTCCACCGGATCTCCCTCGCCCAATCGACGACACGACGCTTCGCCGTGGCCGTGGGTGCCGTGCCCAGCCGGCTGCGCTGGAGCGTCGCCGCGGCCGCCGTGGTCGGGCTCTCGCTGGCCGGAGGCTGGTACGCCCGCGGGGTGAACGACTCCGCGCCTGCGGCCTTGGTCGCGACCGCCAGTAGCCAGCCCGTCGCCTCGACCCACGACGTCGGAGCGACCGACGAGAGCGCCGACGTCGAGCAAGACTCCGAGCGCCCGGCAGCCCCCGGCGTGCTGCTCTCCCGCGCCGAACGAGCCAAGGGCCTCGGTCGCGCGGAGCGGGCGGCCAGCCTCTATCACCGCATCTTGCGCGAAGCGCCGTACAGCCGTGAGGCCGAGATGGCCCGCCTCGGTCTGGGGCGCGTGCTGCTCGAGGACTTGAATGCGCCCGAGCGCGCCCTCGACCAGTTCGACGCCTACCTCGCGCGCTACCCGGACGGATTGCTCCGCCCCGAAGCGCAGGTCGGCCGAGCCGAGGCCCTGGGTCAGGCGGGTCGCGTCTCCGAGGAGCGACGCGCCTGGCGAAATATCCTGGACGACGACCCCGAGGGCGCCGCCGCGGATCTGGCGCGGCACGCGACCGAGGCCGAGGTCCCATGACCCGCCCGTCGCGCAGGCGACGGAGCTCGGGGCGTGATCCAGAGGGCGGTCGAGTGATGGGACGCCGGGCGCTCGTGCTCGGCGGCGGCGCGAGCCTGCTGATGGCGCGCCTGGCCTCGGCGCAGGACGCGTCGGAGGTGACCGTCGTCATCTACACCGTTGGCGAGACGGGCACGGGGCTCGTCGTGCGCGGCTTGCGCGACGCGCTGCATGGTCTCCCGGTGTCGCTGACCGTGACGCTCGCCACGACGCTGGACGAAGCGCGCTACTTACCCCAGGCCGCCTGCACCCTCGCGATCACGCTCGAGGAAGGCGACGCCTTGGTGCTTCGCATGCGCCCCGACGGCTCCCACCTGCTACGCCGGGTCCCGCTTCGAGGCCGCCTCGACGCCGCAGCGCGCGCCGCCATCGGCCACATCGTGCGCACCTCCGTAGAGTCCGTCCTGCGCCTGCGCCGGCCCTGAGCTCGACGCGAGCACGAGGCGCCCTCCACCGCACGAGGCGACGGAGGGCTTGGCCTCCTTCCGCGCCCGAACGACGCGGAAGGTCCTCGCCCTGGCGTCAGTGCGCGCCCAACGCCTTCTTCAGTGGCTTGTTGAAGGCCCACATCGCCGCGCCGGTGGTGACGCCGATGGCGCACAGCATCATGAAGAAGTTCGTGCGCGACATGTCGTCGTAGAAGGTGCCGATGAAGCCCGACAGGAAGTTCCCGAAGAAGCTCGACGCGAGCCACAGGCCCATCATCATGCTGACGATGCGCGTGGGGCTGACCTTGGTGACCAGCGAGAGCCCGATGGGCGACAAGTAGAGCTCGCCGATGGTCAGGATGAGCGTGCAGAAGAAGGGCCAGAAGAGCGATCCCTTGCCCTCGCCGACGACCTGAGCGCCCACGGCCATCACCAGGAACGAGAGACCGAGGATGGTGGCACCCATGGCCATCTTGCCGACGGACGTGGGCTCCTTGCCGCGCTTCGCCTGCCAGCGCCACATGATGTCGAGCAGGGGCGCCATGAGGAAGATCATCAGCGGGTTGAAGGACTGGAACCAGTTCGGCGGAATCGCGAAGCCGAAGACCACGGGCCAGTTGGTCTGCGTGTCCGCCCAGGTCTGCATGGTGTTGCCCTGCTGCTCGTAGACCGCCCAGAAGGCGATGTTGAGGCCACAGAGCATGATCAACGCGGCAACCTTCATCCAGTCGTCGCGCGATAGCTTCCCACCCGTCGACGCTTCCTGCTTCTTCTCCACCATCGGCTTCTCGGGCGCGAGGTACTTGCGACCGAAGTGGTACATGACGAGGCCGATGCACAGGCCGACACCCGCGGCGCCGAACCCGTAGTGCCAGCCCAGCGTGACCGCGAGCGTGCCGCAGATCAGGTTGCTGATGAACGCGCCGAGGTTGATGCCCATGTAGAAGATCGTGAAGGCGCCATCGCGGCGCTGATCACCGGGCGGGTAGAGATCGCCCACCTGCGTGGAGATATTCGGCTTGAACAGGCCGTTTCCGAGGATCAGCAGACCGAGCGCGACCAGGAAGAACTGCTCGGACGCCATCACGAAGTGACCGAGCGCCATCAAGAGACCGCCCGCATAGACGGCCTTGCGCTGCCCCATCCAGCGGTCGGCGATGATGCCGCCGAAGAAGGGTGTGGCGTAGACGAGCGCGGTGTAGCCGCCATACATGCTGGACGCGAAGTCGTTGACGGACGCGTGGGAGATCAGCCACGTCGGCAAGTGGTGCAGGAAATCCCAGCCGATCACGTGGTACGGGTCGGAGGGCAATCCCTCGGGCACCGCGGGGCTATCGGTCGGATAGAGGCGCGCGCCGAAGGTGGAGGCCAGGTGATAGACCATGTAGGCGCGGAGCAGCCCTCGCATGCCGTAGTAGGAGAAGCGCTCCCACATCTCGGTGAAGAAGAGGACGTAGAGTCCAATGGGGTGTCCGAAGAAACGCGGCTGCTCGTCGATGGGGACGTGCTGAAGCGACGTCTGGCTACTGGCCGTTGTGGTCATGCGGGCTCCTGAGAGGGGCCGGACTGTATCAGAAGCTCTCCGAATCTCCAGAATGGCCGCCGAAACTCGCGATCCCCAGGATCGCCGCTGGAATAGGCCTGAAGAGACACGAGGGCGCCTCGATTCGCAGCCAGGACCGGGGCGCTGTACGCTCGGCCCGTGGCGAAGCCCACACGCATCGAAGGGGTCGACCTCGCGCGCGGCCTGGCGAGCCTGCTGATGTTGCAGGGACACGCCTTCGGCGGTTGGGCCTCCGCGGACGCACGCTCGACCGCGGCCTACGCCTTCACGCGCGTGCTCGGGACGCTGCCGCTACCGGCCTTCTTGGTGCTGGCGGGCGCGTCCCTCAGCTTGCGCGTGGGCGCGGCCCGGCGTCGCGGGGAGGACGCGGCTACGGTTCGCCTGCGCGTGGTGAAGCGCGGACTCGTCGTCATGGCCGCGGGCTACCTGACCAGCTTCGTCTATGCGCTGATCGATGGCAGCGACGGCCTCGGGACCTTGTTGCGCAGCGACGTCCTGCACGTGATCGGCCTCTCCCTCGTGGCCTTCGCCGTGGTGGGCGTGCGCCCGGGCAATGACGGCGCGCCGGACCTGCGGCGCCTGGGCTACGGCGCGCTCTTCCTCGGCGCCCTGCTCACCCTGTTGGCGCCGACGCTGAACCAGTTCACGCCCGCGACCGGCGGGCCGCTGCGCTACGTGGTCGCCCTCTTCGGCGACGTGCCGGGGGTCGCGCGCATGCCGCTCTTTCCGCTCGGTGCCTGGATGGCGATGGGCGTGGGCCTCGGGCTGTGGCTCTTGCGCGCGCAGCGCGCCCCGTCCGTGAGCGACGAGGCGCGCCGCGCGGGGGCCGAGCGACGTACGCTCTTGCTGGCCTCCTTGGCGGCGCTCGTCGTGGTCGCCGTGGCGTCCTTCCTGACGACCGCCCTCGCGGCACGTCTCGATCACCCGCTGAGCCGGGCCGACTCCGCGGTCTGGGCGAACCTGCTCGACCTCGGCGCGCGCGGCGCCCTCGTGCTCTTCGCCGGCGCCCTGCTCACGCCCTGGCTGCCCGGGAGAGTGCGACAGTCGCTCCTGCTGCTCGGGCGCTACTCCCTCTGGGCCTATGTCTTCCACGTGCCCTTCTGCTACGGGCGCCTGGCCTTCGGCGCCCACGGCGCGCTCTCCATGACCCAGGCCTTTTTGCTGCTGATTCCGCTGACCCTCGCCAGCCTCGGTGTCGCCTGGCTGCGCCGACGCTTGGCCCAGAGCCGTCCGAGACCGAGCGCCCCTCGCGCGCCCGCGCTCGGGCATTAGCCCGCATCCCGAGACTGGCTCGGTCCTCTGGCGCGCGATCGTCGCTCGCAAGTCTCGGGATACGCGCTAGATCGCGCCATGGCCGAAGAGAAGAAGCGCACCGGTCGCGGCATGCTCGTGCTCGTGTTGGCGGTGCCAGTAGTGCTGACCATCGCGGGCGCTGTGCTCGTCTTCGTCCTGCCCTTCCACGGCTACGAGCCCGGCGAAGCGTTGACGACCCACGTGCAGACGGCCGACTGCCGCGCGCGCAATCCTGCGCTCTCGCTCCGCCTCTTCCAGCTCGAGCGTCCCGTCTCCATGAACGCGAGGACGTGCCTGGAAGCGCCGGACGCGCTCGACTACGTGACCTTCGAGGCGCGTGACCCGGACGGCGGGCTCCGCGCACGCATCGCCGTGCTGCCCGGCCCGGAACAGGTCGACGAGCAGGCCCTGGACGATCTCCTCGCGCGCGATGCCGCGCGGCGACACGCGGGTTCGGAGCCGACCGTGCTCACGCGCGCGCCCTACCCAGCCCGAGGCACGCGCCTGCTTCGACGCGATCTCGCGCTGCACCTGAATCAGCCCAGCCCAGAGCTCGACGCCGGCGATTGGGTCATGCACGTCGTGGTCGTGCCGCGCCCCCACGGAGGCGGCAGCGTCGTGCTGCACGGCGAGGCCAAGGTGCAGGGCGACGCCCAGAGCACGTTGCTCGCGCTGAACCGACGCATGGCCCCGATGATCGAGTCGCTACGCTTTTAGAGAGCTGAACGGGTAATGATCAGGCGGCCGCGCGGCGGGTGTTCAGTCGCGACGTCGTCTCGGTAGCGTCCGAGTCCGTGGCCGTGGCCCGATCCGTGTCCGTGTCCGTGTCCGTGTCCGTGCCCCGGTCTGTGTCCGTGTCCGTGTCCGCGACCGTGTCCGCGACCGTGTCCGTGATTGGAGTTCGACTGGGGTCTGCGGGCTCAGACGGGGTCGAGCCGCGAGCGCCCTCGCAGCCGCCGACCGAGCGGTACACCGGTAGCGCGACCGAGGTAGTGAGAAGGTAAGCCGCGGATCGGCCGCGGCTGGGCCCGCAGACGCTACTCTTCGCGCGGGACGTCGAGCAGACGCGCGAGCAAGGCGCGATCTCCCTGGACCGCCGTGCGCTGCAGGTAGAAGCGCAGGCCACGCAGACCGCCGAGCTCCTCGCCTCCGCCGGCGCGTCCCGGACCGCCGTGGATGCAGGACGGCAGCACCATGCCGGGCGGGATCGTCTGATCGGCGACCTTGCGACTGCCGACGAGCACGCGACCGCTGTGCGGCGCGAGACCGAGCACGAGCTCCGTGAGCGCCTGCGTGTCGTCGCCGTAGATCGTGGCGAGCAAGCTGCCACCACCGCGCGCCACGAGCTCGATGGCCTCGCCGACGCCGTCGTAGGGCATCAGCGTCGTGACGGGTCCGAAGACCTCGAGCCGATGCACGAGCGCTGCCTCCGTCGGCTTCGGCTGCGTGAGCAGCGTGACCGGGACGAAGTAGCCCTTCCCCTCCGGAGCCTCGCCTCGGAACGTCCGCTCGGCGCCCTCGTCCATCAGCGCGCGGATGCCTTCGACCACGTCGCGCTTCTGCTGCGCCGTCGTGAGCGGGCCCATGCGTACGCCCTCGTCGCCGGGCACGCCGACCTTCGTGCGCTCGAGCTCGGCGCTCAGATCCTCCTGCGCCGCAGTGAGCAGCTCGCGCGGCACGAGCACGCGGCGCGTCGCCGTGCACTTCTGGCCCGACTTCTGCGTGACCTCGCGCGCCACGTCGCGCACGAAGAGCTGCCAGACCTCGGAGCCACGCTCGATGCCGGGCGCCACCACGGTGGAGTTCAGGCTGTCCGCCTCGACGTTCAGGCGCACGTTCTGCTCGATCACGTTGGGCAAGCTGCGCAGCGTGCGGCCCGTCTCGGCCGACCCGGTGAAGGCCAGCGCGTCCCCCGAACGCAGGTGGCTCAACAGATCGCCGGCGCCGCCGCAGACCAGGGAGAGCGCGCCTTCGGGCAGGATCTCCGAGTCGACGATGCGCTTCACGCATTCGTAGGTCAG
>Ga0210033_1001832_pt1 | contig 18893 bp, 15 predicted proteins | sample CryGeymeta201501_FD_185465 | JGI IMG/M metagenome (GOLD analysis project Ga0210033, IMG submission 185465) | Groundwater microbial communities from Crystal Geyser aquifers in Utah, USA - Crystal Geyser metaG 2015-01 (SPAdes) (version 2) | ecosystem: Environmental > Aquatic > Deep subsurface >... | reverse complement strand
AGCAGATCGAGGGTCGTCTCATCGTCGGTCGCGACGCGACGGTCGGCGGGCAGCGCAGGCATGTCGGTCGCCCGGTCACCGTCACTCGTGGTGGCGCCCATGTGGAAGAGGCGCTGCCACCAGGCACCCGCCGACGAACCTCGTCACGGCTCTTCCGTCGAGACGCTTGCACGCGCGCGAGTCCAGGCGGCCACGGCGCCCAGGTTCGCCAAGCGGAGCCCCGCCCGACCTCGAAAGGGCAGCTCCGTCAGGGGCGCCCCTTCCGAGACGCGCGCCACCCACTGATCGAGGGAGAAGGACTGTCCTTCGTCGCCAAAGGGCGAGAGACCCAGCTTGTCCAAGCCTCGCACGACGGGCCTGAGCAACCGAACGCGCGGGGACAGTCCGGTGGCATCGTGGAGCAGGCTCGGGGTCGAGCCGTTCCAGGCCACGCATACCCGCCCCTGGGTGACGAAGCGCGCGAAGTCGGAGACCAGCTCCTCGATGGAGACGGCGCTCCCGAAGTCCTCACGGCATAGACCGAGCGGCGCGAGCGCTTCGTCCGTCGGCAGGCCCGCTCTCGGCATCACCATGCGCTCGAAACGCTCGCCGGGGCCGAAGGGCGTCGCCGCGAGCTGCACGAGCTGACGCTCCTGGGGCGGTGCGTCGTCGTCGATGGGCAACGCCTCCGCGTACACGCCGACCAGCGCCTCGTAACCATCGCCGAGCCAGCGCGGCACGCCGCGAAAGCGACGGCTCTGTTGCCAGTGCTTGCGGCGCTTGCCCTGCCCTGCCGCCTTGGCGCGTCCGGCGCGCCGGATCTGGTCGTCGATCATCGCGTCGAAGGCGGCGAGCAGGCCGTCGAGCCCGTCGACCTCCGGCTCGAGAATGCGCAGCGCGAGCAAGACGGATTCGATCGTGGAGACGTAGTCCGGGCTGGGCTCCTTGCGAATGCGGTAACGGCTCGGCGCGGAGGGCGAGAGGCGATAGTGGGGCAGCGCGTGCAACCACTCGTTCTGACGATAGAGCGTGCGCGCCTGGGGCCAGGTTCCGTCGAGCACGACGAGCTGCGGCGGCCGTTCGTGCTCGGGCAGCTGCGCCAGGTCGCGCGCGTCCTCCCGGGGGAAGAGCAGGCCGGCGCCCGGCAGCAGCGCCATGGGACGTCGAAAGTCGCGCGCCGCGCCCGACGCCTGCACGACCTCGGAGCGGCTCAATCCCAGGTCCACGAAGCGCGCCGTACCGATGGGATGGGCGCGCTCCCGCGGATGCTGCAAGACGCTCACGAGCGTGCGGTTGTCGACGCGCGCGATGGACGAGCAGACGCAGGTCGCGCGTGGCTTGAAGCAAACGAAGCACGTCGGCCGCCCGGACGCGCGAGGGATCTCTGGGGCGGTCATGGCGGAGCGTGCGACCTAGCAGCCTGCTCTCGAACCGAACGCGAAGGGTCTCCAAGCGCGACGGTGACGGATCGGCGCTGGACCCGACGAGGAGATCCCGGAGGATTTTCGAGCAAGGGACGGCGACCAGACGGCGTCGTACCGCCTTCGACGTGAGTGATGAGGTTTTTCAACAGGCTGCTAGGCCTCGACCCAGCCAGAGGAGGCACGGGCCTCGACGGCCGCCACGGCGAGCTGGTCGGCGCGCTCGTTCAGCGGGATGCCCGCGTGGCCCTTGACGTAATGGAGCGAGAAGCCGGGCAACGCGGCCAGGGCCTTCTTCGTCTCGGCCACCAGCTCCTGGTTCTTCTTGGCCTTCCAGCCCCTCGAGAGCACGCCGATGCTGTAGCTCGAGTCCGTGTACAGCGTGAGGGGCAGCCCGAGCGCCAGGCTCTGCTCGGCCGCGCGCAGGATGGCCACGAGCTCACCGATGTTGTTCGTGCCCTGGCCCAGATACTCGCTGAGCTCGAGGCAGCCCGAGGCGTGGATCAAGATCACACCCGCGCCTGCGGGACCGGGGTTTCCGCTGCACGCGCCGTCCGCGTAGGCCAGGGCTTCACCCGGTGCGGGCTCGGTGGGAGGCGCCTTTCCGCTCGACGCGACGGAGCCGGTCTTGCGGCCGCCCGGCCTCTTGCCGGAGCCACCCGACTTCGGCTCGGGACGCGCGGCCTCGGCGCAATGATCGTCGGGCAGGACGCCGCCGCCGGCAGACGAGAGGTTGCGCGCCGCCGCGGCGTAGGCGCGCCCATCGTTGGGCTTGTAGCGGATCTCGACCCGCCCACCCTCGACCGCGAGTTCGCCCGCGTCATCGACGCGAGCCAGCACCTTCGCTCCCCGGAGCATCATGATCTTCCAAGCCATGGGCGGGAGTGTGCACGCCCGGGCCGGTGGCGAAAAGTCTCGCGCGCATCCTGTATGCTCGCGCCGTGAGCAGCCGAACGAACATGATCGTGAGCGTGGCGGTCGTGGGCGCGGTCGTGGCCGTCGCCTACTTCGGACGCGTGCGACCCGAGGGCGTCCCCGTGGACGCTCTGGCCGTGGTGCCTGCAGACGCGACCGCCATCTTGCGCATCGACGTGGCGCGCCTGCGCAGCTCGAAGCTGTGGCGCCGCTTGGTGCATGAGCGAGGCGCGGATCAGGGCCTCGAGGAGCTGACGCGAACCTGTGGCTTCGATCCTCTGGCGACCGCCCACGACCTCGTCGTCTTCGTACGCGGGGACGGCGAAGAGCCCCTGGCCCACGTCGGCTTCGTGCTGCGGGGCCAGTTCGACGCCGAGCGCCTCTCGCGTTGCGTGGGCAGCGCGCTCACGCGGGACGGAGCCGAGCTGCGGCGGACTCAGGTCGCGGGTCTCCCGGCGATCGCCGGGGGACGCGGCGACTCGCGCTTCGCCTTCGTGGGCCACGAGGCCGTCCTCGGCGGCTCGGAGCAGACCGTCACGGCCATCGCCGACGTGCTCGCGGGGCGCGCCCCGAACGCCACCACGGGGGAGCTGGCGGCGAGCTACCGCGAAGTGAGTGAGGGCGCGGACGTGAGCCTGGCCGCGCGCACGCCAGGACGCTGGCTCGCTCCACTCAGACGCGCGGCCGCCGAAGCCAGCCCGGGCCTCGAGCGCGCCATCACCTTGGCTCCCCTGCTCTCCGCCGGCGCTCGTCTTCGCGATGGCGTGGCCCTCGATCTGCGCGTGGGTCTGGCCGACGCCGCCGGCGCCTCCACGGCCGACGCCGCGGCGCGGCAAGCGCTGACACGCCTCGACGCGACGCCGGGCCTGAGCCTGTTGGGCCTGGGGGCACTGCCTCGGCAGATTCACATCCACGCGCAGGGCTCGGAGCTGCGCCTCAGCGCGGCCTTCGAAGGCGCGCTCCTCGATCGCATCCTGGATCTCGTCGGCCAGAGCATGGGCGGAGCGAATCCCCGGCCGCCAGGAGACGACGTGGAGTACGCGCCCCAGCACGGCGGGCGCGGGCAGCCCACGCCGTAGATCGCTTCACGCCTCGCGGAAGGACGGCCGCCGCCGTCGAAGTGATTTCGGACGCTGGTGACGACGGTGGTGTGCGCGAGCGCCGATGGACCGAGTAGTCCCTGGCCGAGCACCTCCGCGAGCGTGTCGTGATGCTCTTCGGAGGCGCGCCCACCGAGCGCCACGAGGGACGCCGCGAGACTGCGGGCGCCGGCGTGGGGTGTGGCCAGCAAGAGCAGCCGCGCCTGCGCATGGTAGACGGCCATCAGCGCAGACGAGCGGCCACGGCGTCGACGAAGGCGTCCGCGTCCTGCTCCGACAGGCCGCCGATGGCGATGGCCGGGCCCGAGTCGAAATGGAGCTCCACCTCGATCCGTCCACGTCGCGCGGGCCACAGGGTGGTGATCGCGAGATCGAGCAGACCGCCGCCGAGGATCAGGCCCGCGCCCACCAGCAAGAGCACGGTCTCGCCCGTGCGCACGCCATCGAAGAAGGTGAGGCCACCGAAGATCACGCCCGCGGCGAAACCGAGGGCGCCAACCAGCAGGTGCAGCGAGGGATACCGCGCGCCACGTACGACCCGGGTCACCTCGCGCAGTGGACGGCTGACGCGCCGGCGACGCGCGCTTCGACCGAGCAGGATGTCCTCGGTCTCGACGTCGATGCCCGTGGCGCTGAGTGCCAGCGTGGCGCGGCGCCTCAAGCCCACAGTGAAGGCCAGCAGCGAGACCAGCCAGCGCAGCAGCGACCAGCCGCTGAGCAGGCTGAGGAAATGTCGGAAGAGGCCGGGACGCGGGCGCACGCGAACCCCCGCGAGGCGACTGAGCAACGCCGTGGCCACACCACCCGTGAGCGCAGCCGCCAGGGCGCGGACCTGGGCCGACTCGGCATCGCCACGAGCCTGCGCCAGAGCCTCGCTCGCGGCCTCGGAGTCGCTCTCGGCAAGAGCCGCGATGCGTAGGGCCAGGGCCGCGACGCCCGCCGCGTCCGCTGCGTCCGCGCGCACCAGCAGCTCCCCGGCCGTCTGCCAGACGCCGGCCGCGACATCCTTCGGCAGCACGCCGTCGACGAACGCGTACACGCCGTAGGGCGTCGACAACTCGAGCCAATCGGCGTGACGCAGGAAGCGAAGCAGGCGCGCCTTGTCACCGGCAGCGCGCTCGACATCCGCCGCGAGGCCGACGCCCAAGCCACGCACGGCGAAGGCAGCCACGAGCGCACGCTCGCTCGCACTCTGCGCGCCGCGGGCCAAGAGCTGCGCGAACTCCGCGTCGGGATCGAGGCCGAGTTCACTGGCGCGGCGCGCGACCGACTCCGGAGCGGCCAAGAGCTGCCGCCCCTCCGCCTGCTGCGAGAGTCTGTCGAAGGCGAGCTCCGCCCAGGCGTCCGCATCCGCCGCGTCGGCCACGCGCGCGATGGCGCGGCGAACCTCATCCTCCTCCAAGCGGCGTTGCTCAGCCATCGGCGCGGGACCATAGCACGCGTCGCCGCGGGCGCCCGAAGCGAGGCATGGTCCCAGTCTCGAGGAAAGGCGAGTTCAGGGCGGGCTCAGCCGTAGCTCTCGTGGTGCACCCGGTCCTGGGGGAAGCTGAGCTCGTCGAGGCTGTCGAGCACCGTCTCCATGAAGCGAGGCGCGAGCGTCTCGCCCGTCTCCTTCGCGCGCCGCTTCTCGAACTTCGACTGGGCCGGACCACAGGCGAAGACCTCCACGGCGCTCGGGTCGGGCACGTAGCGCTGGATGAGCTCGGTCGTGACGCGCCCACTGACGACGTGGGGGCCGTGATGATCCGCGCCGCCCTCGCGGCTCAGCGCGTGGACGATCTGAAGTCTGTCCGGGTACTGGTCACGCAGGTCGTCGAGGGCGTAGCGGTAGATGACGTCTCTCCAGGTGCGGTTTCCGTAGATCAGCGTGTGGCGCAGCTTCATGTTGGTCGCGAGCGCGTGCTTGATGATGCTCCAGTTGGGCACCACGCCCGAGCCGGCGCAGATGTGCACGACGTGATCGGTGCGATCTTCGATGTCGTCGGGCATGCAGTAGGGCCCGGTGAAACCCGTGATGACCATGCGCGTCCCGGGCGGTGTACGCATCGCGAGCACGGGCGAGAGCAGCGGCGGATAGGGCGTCGCGCCTTCGACGTAGCGCTCTTCCTTCACCGTGATGGCCAGGTACTTCTCGTGCGGCGCCGAGGCCAGGGAGTAGGCACGAGGCGCCTCCTTCTTGCCTTTGACCTTCTCCAGGTACGCGGCCCAGCGCGACAGGGACTCGAACTGCTTCGGGTCGATGGTGCAGAAGTGGCCCGGCTTGTAGTCGAGCCTGTCGTTGCCCGTGAAGAGCAGCAGGGTCATCACGTCATGGGTCTCGCGGATGACCTCCGCCACCATCACCTCGAGCTGCTTGATGCGGGTGCGCTTGGATTCCGGATTGTCGGTCACGCGGGCATCTTGCGACACGCGAGAGGCCTGGACGAGGAGATTTTGAGCGGCAGCGCGGACCTCGTGGACCTCGCAGTGGCGACCGCTAGGTGTCCTCGGGCGCTCGCTTGGCGGGCGCCTCGCCTTCGGCCGCGTCGTGCTCCGCCGCCGCGGCTTCGGACTCCGCCCGCGCGGGCGGGGACGCCTCCTCGGGCGCGGAGTCGTCCGTGACCGCGGCGGGCTCGTCGTTCGCGGCTCGCTCGGGCTCTGGTGCGGGCTCGGGCTGCTCTTCCACGGCTCGCTCGGGCTCGGGCTGCTCTTCCACGGCTCGCTCGGGCTCGGGCTCGGGCTCGGGCGCCGCGACCGCAGCCGCCAACGGAGCGGCTTCGGAGACGGCCACCGCGTCGGCGAGGGCCGGCTGCAGGTAGAGGTCGCTCTTGCGATAGGCGACGAGGGCCTCGTTCGCGAAGATCTTCAGCACAGCCGCAGCGGGCACGGCGAGCAGCACGCCGAGGAAGCCGAAGAGCTGACCGAAAGCCATCAAGGCCACGAGCACGCCCAGGGCGGGCAAGCCCACCTTGTTGCCCACGACCTTGGGTGTGATGACGAGGCCATCGAGGGTCTGCACGATGGCGAAGACCGCCACGACCTCGACCAGCTGCATCGGGCCCCGAAAATCGAAGGCGCACATCAAGAGCGCCAGGCCCAGGGCCGTCGCGCCGCCCACGTAGGGGATGAAGGCCAGGAGCCCGCCCAGGATGCCGATGAGGACCGCCAGGCGCACGCCCGCGAGCGAGAAGCCCACCGCGTAGAGCGTACCCAGCACGAGCATCACCGTGAGCTGACCGCGGATCCACTGACCCAGGACCCGATCCACTTCGCGCGCACGCGCACCGGCCGAAGCGCGATGACGACGGGGCACGAGATCGCCGATGGCGGTCACGATGCGATCGAAGTCGTAGAGCAGATAGAAGGCGAAGATGGGCACGATGCTCGCGCCCATCACGGCGCCGATCACCGACGCGGTGCCGCCCACGAGCCAGCGCAGGACGGCGGTCGCCGGAGACAGCGCGCTCCCGGCCACGCTGCCCACGTCCGTCGGCAGCTGTCCGACCAGCTCGTCCACGGAGTGGGGGAGCGTCACGCCGTAGCCCGCGAGCACGGGCTCGATCTGATGCAGCCAGGCCGTGACTCGCCCAGGCAGGACCGCGAAGAACGCGGCCAACTCACGCACCACCGTCGGCACGACCAGGAGCAGGAAGAGCGTCAGCACGCCCAGCACGCCGAAGAGCAGCACGAGGATGCCGAGGGCTCGCGGCATGCCTCGCGCCTGCATGCGATCCACCAAGGGGTCGAGCACGTAGGCGATCAGGAAGGCCAGGAAGAGGGGCGTCAGGACGCCGCGCAGGGCGACCATCAAGAAGCCCAACGCCCCCAGGCCGGCCAGGGTGAGCAGCCAGCGGGGCAGCATGCGTGGGGTGGAGGCCATGGGCGTCGATAGCACGAATCGCTGCACGTAATCGCGGCAGATCGCCATCGGCTCGGCTATGGTCGAGGCATGCTCCGATTGGACTTCTACGTGCAGCATCTGATCCGTCACAACGCGGAGCGTGTGATGCTGCGCTCCGGCAAACGCGTGCGCTTCGGCTTCGCGGACAGCGAGCGCGAGACCAGCCAGCCGATCCTGCACGCCCAGGTGCGCGGTCTGGTGGAGGAGGCCGCGCCGGGGAGCGCCCTCGACGAATTGCGGGATCGGAAACAGACGCACTTCATCCACGCCTCCAGCGCGGGGCTGCGAGTCGACGTCCGCGTGGCGCGGGTGTCGCCGGACGTGTGGACCGTGGAGATCCGGGAAGCGCCCGATGGGCCTCCCCACGCGAAGAGCGTACCGGCGCCGGAGCTACGCGAGGTCGCGCCACCGCGCGCCGGCACCGCCACGCAAGACACGCATGAGGCCGCGAACGCGGGGCGCCTGCGCGCGTCCATGCCCCCCCCGCCACGCCGCAAGCCGAGCCAGGTCGCTCTGGCCACGGGGGATCCGCCGATCCACCGCTACTTGCGCATGATGGTGGACGTCGGCGCGAGCGATCTCCACCTCAGCTCCGAGGTGAAGCCCATGGTGCGCCTGGACGGCGAGATGAACGTGCTCGAGGAGCGCGCCCCGCTCACGCCCGCGGAGCTCGAGGCGCTGCTCGCGCCGATCACGCCCGAACGCAACCAGAGGGAGCTGAACGAGACCAGCGACACCGACTTCGCGCACATGATCGAAGGCGTCGCGCGCTTCCGCGCCAACGTCTTCCGCGACCGGCGGGGCGTGGGCGCCGTGTTCCGACAGATCCCCTTCGAGTTGCTCAGCGTGGATCAGATCGGCTTGCCCAAGCGCGTGCTCGATCTGTGCTGGCTCTCCAAGGGGCTGGTGCTCGTCACCGGACCGACGGGCAGCGGCAAGTCGACGACCCTGGCGACGCTGATCGACTTCATCAACGAGAACCGCAAGGACCACATCATCACCATCGAGGACCCGATCGAGTTCGTGCACGACAACAAGAAGTGCCTGGTGAACCAGCGCGAAGTGGGCATGCACACCCAGAGCTTCAGCTCCGCCCTGCGCGCGGCCCTGCGCGAGGATCCGGACATCGTGTTGGTGGGCGAGATGCGCGACCTCGAGACCATCGCCATCGCCATCGAGACCGCGGAGACCGGCCACCTCGTCTTCGGCACGCTGCACACGACCAGCGCCGTCAGCACGGTGGACAGGCTCATCGATCAGTTCCCACCCGAGCAGCAGTCACAGATCCGCGTGATGCTCTCCGAGTCCCTGCGCGGCGTGGTGGCGCAGGTGCTGTGCAAGAAGGACGGCGGTGGTCGCGCGGCGGCCTACGAGGTGCTGATGACGACGCCAGCGGTGTCCAACCTGATCCGCGAGGGCAAGACCTACCAGATCGCCAGCGTGATGCAGACGGGCCGCAAGCTCGGCATGCAGACCATGAACGACCACCTGCTCGAGCTCGTCACGTCGGGCCGCGTGCGGCCGGAAGAGGCCTACGTGAAGTCGAACGACAAGATGAGCTTCAAGAACGCGCTGGCGGCCCAGGGCATCGACCTCTCCCTCGACGGCAGCTGAGCCGACGCGCTAGCCCTCGCGCAGGAAGCACTCGTCCGGCACGCCGCGTTCTCGCCGCGTGAGTTCGGTGGCCTTCACCAGCGTCTTCGTGACCGAGTCGTGGTAGCCGCTGGCGGGGCGCAGGTCCGGGAGGCGCAGCTGCCAGTGACGGTTCAGGCGCGCCATGAACAGCTCGCGCACGTACTTGCCCACCATCGACGCCAACGCCACGGGCATGTGCCGAGCGTCGGCCTTGATCTCGAAGCGCACCTCACCGAGATCGGGCACGTGATAGGCCGCGAGTCCGCGACCTTCGGTCAGCACCTGCGCACCTCGCCAGTGACCGAAGCGATCGACGTAGCGCCGGATGCCACCGACCAGGCCGCAGATCGCCAGGACCTCGCCGTCGCCCTCCGCGGCGCAGGCGAGCACCAAGCGCTCGAAGGCGTGCAGGTCCATCATGAGCTTGTTGCACCCCTCGAGGCGCGCGACGTTCAGAACCTTGGCGCAGCTGGGCAGCGTGCGCACGGTATGGACGCGGGCGCCGCCGGCCTCGAAGGCCGTGAGCAGGCGGCGACCCTCGTCGACGTCACCCCCGAAGGCGGGCAGCGCGAGCGCCGGGCCCCAACAGGCGAGCTCGGCCTCTCCCCCTGGACAGGGGCGCCTCAGGGCGGCGGCACCGTCCAGAGCGATCGCTTCGAGGAATGCGTGCATGGTCGTCACCGAACGCCCGAGTTGACGCTCGGCGAGGGCCAGGGAGAGGGCCTCGGCTCGAGCCATGTGACCGAACGAGCTCGACTTCTTGCTGTCGGCGATGCCGCAGGACTCGCCGAATTCTCTCAGGGAATCCGCATCGTAGCGGTCGACCTCGATGGCCGCGGCGGTGGAGACCAGCGGACCGAGCCAGGGCCCCAGACCATTCTCGTCGGCACCGATCACGCGCATGGACAGGACATAGCAGGCTGGACCGGCTCACGCTCCCATGGTAATCATCCTGCATGGCCGCATCGTCGCGCCGACGGGGGGGCCAACCGCTGAGTGCCGTGCACCGCTTCGTCCTCGAGACGCTCGAGGCGTTTGCCTCCGCGGAGATGAGCGACCGCATCCTCGAGACGGCGCTGGACTGGGCGCACGAAGACGCCGTGCCCAACGGCGGGGAGCGCCTGAGCCGCTTCGTCGAGAGGGATCTGGCCCTGGCCGCGCGAGAGAGCCTGGGGAGCGACGTCGCCGTGACCATCACGGACGCCCTGAGGCCCATGGTGCGGATGCTCCCTGACGCGGACGACAGGAGCCGTGTCCGCACTCGTCAGCAGCAGCTGGTGGCGCCCGAGCCGCAAGAGCGCCCCTTGCGTTGGTCGGCGACGCCGCCGTCCCCCACGGCCAAGCCTCCCGCGCCAGCTTCGACCGTGCCTCCACCCGAGCTCGTCGCTCGTGAGCCGTCGAGCGAGCGACCCACGGCGACGCCTCCCGAGCTCGCGCTGCCCATGGTCATCCTCGCGACCCGAGGCGAGGAGCGCGAGGCGGGGATCACGCGCTGGCTGGGAGAGCGCGCTGCCCTCCAGGTCGTGCACGACGCCGTGCACCTGCTCGAGTGCGTGGCGGTCGCCATGAACCTCGCCCCCGTGATCGTGGTCGACTGCCTGGTTCCGGCGGTGCAGCTCGAGACGCTCTTCATGCTGACGGGTGACTTGCCCAAGGGTGCCACCGTCGTGCTCTGGGGCATCTCCGACGAGGTGGAGCTCGACGCCTTCGCGGTGGACCACGGGGCGGGACTCTTCATCCGCTCTGGAGTCGAGGCCGACGCGCGCGACCTGGGCGCGCTCTTGACGCCCTTCATCGACCGCTGAGCGAGTCGCCGTACGGCGCTACAAGGTGTTCGGCGTGGCCACGTCCGCGCTGGCACGATGGGGGCCCGCGTCGTCGACGGGCGGAGCATCGTCGAGCAGCGCGCTGACCAGGAAGTCGTCCGCCAGCGACTCCCCCGCGTCCTCCGCGCCCTGTTGCCGCAGCCAGCTCCATTCGGGTCCGCGATCGCGGCAACCGAGGCTCTGGTCACGGTCGGTGCAGCGGACGCGGACGTGGAAGTGGTCGTCATGGGGTGCGCCGTGGCTGGGCTGCTGCAACAGCCAGGAGGCCCGAAAGAGCAGCTCGCGGGACGCGCCCGTGCGCGCGGCGTAGCGCAGGAGGCGAGCCTTCAAGCCACGCGCGCAGAAGATCCACTCCACCTCGCTCGCGTCGTCCTCGATCAGCGCGCGCACCAGCGCCCAGTTGCGCGCGTCGTCGAAGAAGCGCGGCTCCTCGGGCGCCTCGCCCTGGCGCGGCATGCCCAGGCCGAAGCGATCGTAGGCCAGGAAGCCACTCGCGCGTGCGCTGCGGCCCGCGGCGTCCATGGCGTAGAAGAGCACGTCCGCGTCTCGACCGCTCTCGTGGCTGGCGTGGCGGAAGTGTCGACCGCCCAGATCGCGCGAGAGATCGCCCACGACCAGAGGTGCTCCGCCGGGTACGTCCGTGGCCACCCGCGCGGCCGCGTGTTCGAGGGCGGCGAGCAACCGTGGCGTGCCGTAGCGCGTGCCCTCGCCCGGCCGCCCGCGCACGAAGCCGGGACCGTGGTCGGGCAGCGGCAACCCGTGCGCGAGCCAGCCCTCCCCCGTCGTGCCCACCGAGACCGTGCCCGCGTAGGGCCACGTAAGCTCGGCGCAGCCGGAGCCGGTGAGGAGCAGGAGCAAGAGCAGGCCACGCATGGTTCAAGCGTAGCATCCGGGAGCTTGACGGGCCCCCAGGGCGGACTACCTTCGCCGATCCGCGGAGGACGAGATGGGCAGCGCAGACTGGGACGAGACAGACGGCCTCGGCGATTTTCTCGACGAAGGCTGGGAGAAGGTCTGGCAAGGCGACTTCGCGGGCGCTCACCAGGACGCGGAGCGCACCCTCGAGCTGGATCCCGCTTCTCCGGAGGCCCACAACCTGATGGGCTACGTGCTCGCCGCCGAGGGGTCGCTGAAGCGCGCGTCCGCGCACTACCAGAAGGCGTTGGACATCGATCCGACCTTCGGGGAGGCGCTGTTGAACCACGCCGACCTGCTGCTCTCCATGGGCGAATCCGAGCGCGCGCTGGCGCTGCTGGACGACCTGCTCTCCATCACGGAGGAGAGCGAGGAGCAGGTCGAGGCGCTGCTGATGCGCATCGAGACGTTGAACCGCATGGGACGGCACGAAGAGGCCGCCGAAGCGTGCGAGAGCCTGACCACCTCCGAGCCGGAGAGCGCGGAGCTCGAGCTCGCGATCGGGCGCGTGCTCTTCGAGGTCGGGTCCATCGAGCTGGCGCAAGCGCGCCTGCGCCGAGCCATCGCGCGCGGCGTGGCCTCGGGCGACGCCGAGTACTTCCTGGGCGTCATCGCCGACACGGAGGGCGACGTGGACGCCGCCACTCTCCACTTCGTGCGCGCGCGTGAACTGGACTCGAACGCGCCCGTGCCCGCCTGGACGCACCCTCCGCGAGCCTTCGAGCGCGTCGTGCAGGAGGCCATCCGGGCGCTGCCCGCGCCCTGGGCCGCGCGCCTCGAGGGCACGCTAGTGATCTGCGCCGACCTGCCCGGCATCGAGCTGGTGGCGGACGGCCTGGACCCGCGCACGGCGGTCTTCGCCGACGCCATCTCCGGCGAGGGCAGCGACATCGAGGTGGGACGCCTCTTCGTCTACCAGCGCTCGGTCGAGCTGATGGCGAGCTCGCCCGAGCAGGTCCCCGGAGAACTCGAAGCCGCGCTCTTGCACGAGCTCACGGCCGTGGCCGAGCCCCAGCCCCCGGCTTGAGGAGAAGCGCCGACTCGGCGCCGCCGAGCGCGGACCAGACGCGCTGAAAATCCTCCGGCACGGGCGCCTCGAGGCAAAGCATGCCGCCCTCGGCGACGTTGGGCAGACAGAGCGCCGCGCAGTGCAACATCACGCGCCGCACGCTGATGACGCGACCGTCCGGCAGCACCACCCGCGCCGGGCCGCCGTAGCTTCGATCCCCGAGCAGCGGGAAGCCCGCCGCCTGGGCGTGCACGCGAAGTTGGTGGGTGCGTCCGGTCTCGGGCCGCAGCTCGAGCAAGCTCATGTCGGCCGCGACCTCGGCCACGCGATAGCGAGTCGCGGCGGTCTTCGAGGCCTTGCCCACGTCGGCCAGGCGCTTGCGCGAGTCCGCGGGGTCGATGCCGACGCCGTACTCCCAGCGTCCCTCGCGGGCGCTCGGCACGCCCTGCGCCAGGCCCAGATAGAGCCGCCCGTAGTCGCCCGATCGGCGCGCCGCCGCCAGCGCCTCGGTCGCCTCCTTGGTGCGCGCGAAGGTCAAGAGCCCGCTGACGCCAGCGTCGAGTCGACTGGTGGGATGCAGACGAGGCGCGTCGGGGTCGAGGCGCTCGACGCGTCGCACCAAGCAATCTCCCGAGTCGGGCGCCGTGGTTGCGAGGCCGCTCGGCTTCTCCACCACGAGCAGCTGTGCGTCGCGATGCACGACTCGAGGTTCAGTCGACGACATGCTCGTCCACTGGCTCCGACGTCTCCGCCTCCAGCACCACCACGCGACCGCGATCGCCATCGACACGCACCCGGTCTCCCGTGCGAATCCGGCGCGTCCCGTCGACGACGTTCACGACCGAGGGCACGCCGTACTCGCGCAGCACGATGGCCGCGTGGGAGAGCGGGCCTCCGAGATCCGTGACCACCGCGCCCGCCACCAGGAACAGGGGCGACCAGCCCACGTCGGCACAAGGCACGACCAGGATCTCGCCCTCGCGAAAGGCCGCCACGCCGGAAGGATCCCGCAGCACGCGCGCGATGCCCTCGACGACTCCGCCGCTCGCGCCGATGCCCGAGAGCTCGCCACCCTCCACCGGCTTGGGCTCGGGCAGCTCCGGCGGATAACCGACGAAGGTCCCGGGCGGATCGGGCAAGGCGCGGTCGCGATCCACTTGTCGGCGCCGCCTGCGCACGCGTGGCGCCACGCGCGAGAGCTCCCCGCGCAGCACGGCGTGGAGTTCGCCCTGGCTGAGGTAGAAGGCCGCGTCCGTGCCGGCCTCGGGCTCGAGGGTCGCCAGACGGCGCGACGAGTCGAGGGCCACGCGCCGGAACAAGCCGAGGACCTCCGTCACGTGCGCGCGCAGCCGCTCGCGCAAGCGCAAGAAGCGCTGCGCCAGAGCCAGCAGGTTGCGCACGGGTCCGCGGGCGATCAGCGGCAAGAGCTCCGCCAGGCGCCGCTCCGCCTGCTCACGAATGACGCGTTGTCGATGCTCGGCGTCGACCGGGCGCGCGCCCTCGACGTCGCGTCCGAGGTGCAAGGCCAGGGTGACGAAGAGCAGCGCGGGGTCTTCCTCCCAGCGAGGCGCCGCGAGTTCGCCTTCCCTCGGACCGCGTCGGCCGTAGGCCGCCAGAAAACGCTCGAGCGCGCGCCGCGTCTTGCCGTCCGGCAGGTCCTGGATCCGCAAAGTCTCGGGCGAGCCACCGAGGATGACGTCTCGCGCGGCGGGGTCGGCGCGACAGGTCTGGGCGATGTGCCAGAGGGCGAGTCCGGGCGCCGCGCTCTCGAGATCCGCGATGCCGGTGGAGAGGTCGCGACCCAGCGCCGCCGCTTCGTCGCCCGCGGCCAGCTTCAAGGCCGCGCCCAGAGCGACGACGCTGAGCAGCAGGTTGCCGTAGGCGGAGAGCAGCACGGTGCCGGCCTCGTCGAGCAAGCGCTCGGCGTCGCGCAGAACACGGTCGAGGCCGAGGGGTGGCAAGAGGCGCAGATCGAGCTCGCGCAGACGCCGACGTTCGTTCTCGAAGGCCTCCTCGAATTGCTCGACGCGCGCCGTCAGCCCGACGTTCTCGCGAGCGAAGCGCGCAGCCGTGAGCGGCAAGCGGAGCAGGAAGCGCGCGGACGAGCGCTTGGGAAGATCCGTCTCGAGGCGCTCCACCTGTCCGCCTCCTCCCAGACTGAGCAGCGTGCGAGGTCGCAGCCCGGGCACCTGCGAGAGGATGGAGAGCAGCTCCGTGAGGTTCAGGTAGATGCGGCCGCGGAAGCTGCCCACGAGCTCGGCGTCCTTGGGCACGGAGAGCCCGAGGCTGGCGAAGGCGCGGCGAAAGCCCAGCTCGCTGAAGCCGCTGAGCACGCTCCACGTGAGTGGGGTCGCGACACCGGGCAGGGCCTCGCCGACGTTCACGTTCGACCAGACGAGGGAGTCGCGCGCGGGCATGTCGCTGCCACGGCGGGGAGGCGTGGCGACGGCGGCGACGGCGGTGATGGGCCGCGCCTGCAGTACGTAGAGTTCCGAGCCGGCCAGGGCCCACTCCACGTCGCGAGGTGCCTCGAAGTGGTCCTCCACGCGCGAAGCGAGATCGACCAGGCGCTCGATGACGTCGTCCGAGAGGGCGCAGCGGCTGCGCTGCTCGAGGGGCACCTCTTCCTCCCGCACGCCGCCCGCCGGATCGCAGACGATGCGCAGCTCCTTCTCGCCCAGCACGCAATCGCGGCGCGCGCGGGTGCCCTTCTCCACGCGCAGGGTGTCGGGGGACACGCGTCCGTCGGCGACGGCACAACCGAGGCCGAAGGTGGCATCGATCACGACCTCGCTGTCATCGCCGGTCAGCGGGTTCATGGTGAACATCACGCCCGACGCGTCGGCCGGGACCATGGCCTGAATCAGCACACCGATGCCCGCGTCGCGCGCGCCCACCGAGCGCAGATAAGCCAAGGCGCGGAAGGAGAAGAGGCTCGCCCAGCACGCGCGCACGGCGTCGAGCGCCGCGTCCTCGGTGCGCACGTTGAGGAAGGTGGCGTGGAGCCCCGCGGCCGAGGCGGCGTCTTGATCCTCCTCCGTGGACGACGAGCGGATGGCTAGCGATCCAGCTCCGTCCGCCAGCAGCTCGCGGACCACGCGGCGAAGGGAGCGCTCCAGGGTATCGGGCAGGGGAGCCGCGCGGACGCGAGCGGCGATGCGCTCCAGCCGTTCCTCGGACAGCATCGACGACGGGGCGGAGAGCAGGGCCGCCGCGCGATCTTCCTCGGGCAGCGCCGCGGCCAGGAAGTCGTCAGCCGACGCGGTCGGCAGTGCCCAGGCCGCTGGCACGCGAAAGCCCGCGCGAGCCAACGCTGCCACGCTGCGCGCCTTGCCGCCGTACGCCGACGCACGCCGCGCGGAGATGGTCTCGACTCGCCTCGGAGGGGGGTGCATGGGCCGCGCGATCATAGCGCAGCGGGAGGATCGGCGTGCCAACTTCATGGCATGGAGCGGCGAAACGCGGGGGATCTCGCACAGGATGGGTCGTTGCCCGCCGAAGCGCTTCGCTCTATGCTCGGCTGTCCACTCGCGGCGGGGGCGCACGCGGAGACTCGACCCGATGAATCACCGACATTCACACCGCACGGCCCTGGCCGATCACCTTGCATTTCTTGCGTGCGTCGTGCTCGTGGCGCCTGGCGTCTCGGCCTGCGCGAACGGCGGCGGAAATCGAATCCCGCGCGACTCGGGCGTGGTCACCCCGCACGACTCGTCCACCCATTCCGACGGCGACGTGGACGCTTTCGTGCCGCCACCCGACTCCGGGGTCGACACCGGCCCCAACGACGCGGGCATCACGCTGATGGACGCGGGCGCGGACACCAGCGTCGTCGACTCCGGCCCGATCGATTCGGGCGTCTTGGACACGGGACCCGCCCCGGAGTGCGCGACCAGCGTGGACTGCAGCGACGGGCTCGCCTGCACCGGCAGCGAGAGCTGCGTCGGCGGCCATTGTGTCGCGGGCACCGCGATCGCGTGTAGCGACTCCGTGGCCTGCACGCGCGACAGCTGCAGCGAGCCGGGCGGCAGCTGCACACACACGGCTGACAACACCTTGTGCGGCGCCAGTGAGATTTGCGACTCGAGCGCGGGCTGCGTGCCGAGCTCCTCCTGCTCCGAGTCCCCCTGCAGGTTGGTGGCGCCCCAATGCGGCTGCCCCACGGGTCAGGGCTGCTACCTCACGAGCGGCACGCGCGTCTGCCTGACCTCGGGCACGACGGCGGTGGGCGCACGCTGCGACACGACCCAATGCACGCCGGGCGCGATCTGCGTGAACCTGGCCGCCACGGGCACGCCCGTCGCGCTCTGCCACCGCGTGTGCGCTACGGACTCGGATTGCCCAGGCGCGGGCGCGCTGTGCGTTGGCGGCATCGCGGGCTCGAGCGACAAGACGTGCAGCGTGGACTGCAACCCGGCGACGCAGGTGGGCTGCCCCTCCGGCACGGCCTGCTCCTTCTTCATTGAGAGCGCTGGCGCCATGCGCACGCTGACGGATTGCTCGGCGCCGGTCGGCACGGGCAGCCAGAACGCCAGCTGCGCGGACGACACCGACTGCCAGAAGGGCTACGCCTGCATCGACGCGACCGGCACGGGCGCCAAGCAGTGCCTGCACTGGTGCCGTCGGCCGGCGGGTAGCGAGTGCAGCTTCGGGACGAGCTGCTACGGCTTCTCCACCCCCCTCGTCTGGAGCGGCACGGAATACGGCGTCTGCGACTGATCGGGACGCGCGCGGTGGTCGCGCTCAGATCGCCAGGGCGCGCGTCACCATCCAGTAGCCAGCGATGAGCGCGACGACCACCGAGCCGCCGCGCACGATCACGGGACCGAAGGAACGCCAGCGCGACGCGCGCTCGAGCGGGACGATGGTCACCACGACGAGCAGGAGCTGCGCGAGCTCGATGCCCACGTTGAACGAGAGCAGCGCCAGCACGCCGTGATCGCGAGGCAGACCGAGCTCGGCCAAGACGCTCGAGAATCCGAAGCCGTGGATCAGACCGAAGGTGAAGGCGACCTTGGGCATGGCGCGGCGCTCGCCGGGTCGGAAGATGTTCAGGAGCGCGACCAGCACGATGCTCGCCGCGATCAAGGTCTCGACCAACCTCGAGGGCAGCACCACCACCCCGAGCGCGGCGGAGATGAGCGTGATGCTGTGTCCCACGGTGAACGCCGTGACCAGGATGGCGACGTCGCGGAAGGCCATGCGCAGGCCGCGTTCGCGCGCCACGAAGCCAGCGCCGAGCATCAGGGAGAAGAGGAAGAGCATGTGGTCGTAGCCGGTGAAGAGGTGCATCACGCCCTCCACCACGAAGACCTGGACCAGGTGCATCACGCCCGGAGGATCGCCCAGGGCGAGCTCGCGGCTGCCATGCCGCAGCACGGTCGCGTCCTCACTCTCGGCGTAGGCCACGTGCACCATCGCCTCGTGCTGCGGGTCGCCGTCGAAGATGGTGTCGTCGCGCAGCACCAGAGTGGACGGGTCTCCGGAGCAGCGGAACTCGATGGCCACGGCCAGGAAGGCCCGCCTGTCCCGCTCGACGGGCACGGGCTCGCCCACACTCGGCACGCAGGGGCCGGCGTTCGTGCGCGCCGTGATGCCGCGCTCGAGCCACGCGCGCATGGCTTCGGCGTGCGAGAGCACCTCCTGGGGTGAGGCGTCCGTCCCGAGGCCCAGCTCCGCAGCCACGTCCAGCGCATCGATCTCGACCACTGCGTGCAGTCCCGCCTGCGTGCGCTCGAGGCGGATGTACTTGTTGCTGCCGAGGTGAGCCTCGGCCCGAGGCCAGGCGACGCACAGCACCAGCGCTGCGAGGACGAGGGCGAGTACGTGCTTCAGTTGCGCCCGGGCGGGGCGCGCGACGCCAGGACGCATGCGTCCTTCTACCCAGCGGACGCAGGTCCGTCGACGCCAGGGTGAGCAGGCCACGCCGAGCAGGCCAGGCCCAGCGGCTGGACTGAGGACGCCCCGGAAGAGCGACCGTCCGGGCGCGTCTCAGTGCAAACCACCCCCTCGCCGGATGCCAGGGGCGGTCGACGTAGCGCGCCGCGCGGTGAGCCGTCTTGCGACAAGCGGTCGACGTCGCGTCGCGCGAACGCTATGAAGCGGCCGATGGACCTCGACGACGACCACTTCCACGATGAATGCGGGGTCTTCGGTCTCTTCGAGGCCGACCAAGCCGCCAACCTCACCTACCTCGGTCTGCACGCCTTGCAG
>Ga0210033_1001831_pt1 | contig 18894 bp, 21 predicted proteins | sample CryGeymeta201501_FD_185465 | JGI IMG/M metagenome (GOLD analysis project Ga0210033, IMG submission 185465) | Groundwater microbial communities from Crystal Geyser aquifers in Utah, USA - Crystal Geyser metaG 2015-01 (SPAdes) (version 2) | ecosystem: Environmental > Aquatic > Deep subsurface >... | reverse complement strand
ATTTCATACCGATACCGCGCTGGCGGATGGGTTGAATGACCTGGTTGCGCGCGAGACCATTCGCGGCGCCCCTTGGGCGAAGCTGCGCCCACCCAAGGGGCGACCCCGCTCAGCACGCGCGCTCACCAATGTGGAGCGCCAGCGCCGCTATCGACTGCGCGGTCGGGATTGAGGCGCTGCCGCCAATCACCGAGCCATTTCCAATCAACAAGCCAAGACGTGGCTATCGCGGGCGCCGAGCCGCAACCCCATGAAACGGTCCCGTGATGCAAAGCAAGCCGAAGCGATCAGGCAGATGCTCAACGAGCGATTGACATATACGCGCATTGCGCGTATAGTTTGAACCGTGGACACCACCACAGCCGGCGCCTCGCGGATCAGGGGCTAGGAGAGTCAAATGAACGCAATCACGAACGCAATCATCGACAGCCGCAACGAAGTGTTTGGCTACACATATGAAACCTCTGGCACGATCGAAATCGCTGGTGCTGTAGCTGCCAACGGTGCTCCGGTCAACGTCAAAACGTATCGCGTCAGCGCAAGCAAAGCGAACCGGGCCAAGGTTGAGAGCGCGATGCCGACCACGGTGCGGCGCGAGCACAACGGCCTCACGTTTTTTATTCTCGCTGAATAACGTGGTAGCCCACCCGAACCGCAGCCGCCGGGAATCCCCGGCGGCAACGCCCAGACCGGCAGATATTCGCGCGAGCCGCGAGGCTGCCGGTCTAACGCAAACTGCGGCGGCAACGCTGGTGCATTCCACTTGCCGCGCGTGGCAGCAGTGGGAAGCCGGCGATAGGCGTATGCATCCGGCAATGTGGGAACTGTTTCGCATTAAGTCCTCCGCAAGTGCCACATAACGAGCGCAAGATGAGAACGCTGCATCCCCAGCAGCGCCGGCGTCATGTGATGTACCGGGTGTTCTGTTTGTTTTGTGTGGCACACAAAACGCTTGACATGTTTATTTCGTGTGCTACACTGTAGTCATGGTTAGCGATAGGCGCTAACCGCAAACAGGAGAAACAAAATGCGCGCCTTCGGACTCCCGCAATGTGCGGTCATCATGGAAAACGAACTCGGCGAACTGCAAGCTTTCGAGCATGATTCGAGCGACGGCCTCCAACAAAACGCCCAGAAAGTGGTGATCCATTACGATGACGGCGCCTTTGCCTGCTGCATGTCCCCCGAGGAGTGGATCGCCAGCATTTGCGGCAAGGCGTTCGAAGCATACAAGCGAGGCGAAACCTCAATCACTATCAAATGACCAAAAAGAAAACCGGCCCAGGCAAGGGGCCAACTAACCTCAGCGGGGCGCGTGGCGCCTCGCCGGTTTTGCGGGTGCGTGTGCCGACTGAATTGCTGGATCGCGCCGAAACGATGGCCGCTGCCGCTGGCGTGAGCGTAGCGGACTGGGTGCGCGGACTGATCGAGCGGGCACGGAAGTGAAACATAACGGCTGAACTCATGGACGAATTGAGGGGGCGCGCGCTTTTTGCGCGGTCCCTCTCGGATGATGCGTTTACGCTTCACCGGTTTCGTCGGCGCACCTACTCGAAGTCATCCTTAAATATTTCGATCGGCCTGCGCCCGAACACCACATAGCTGCTACCAGAGGAGGCGAAGCCGTTCGAGTCGGCACCATAAGCCCCAACGATCAGGTCGCCGACGCCATTGCCATTGATGTCGCCGGCAGCGCTGACTGATCGTCCGGAGTAGTCATCCGCCGCCACGCCATCGAGGCGGAAGCCGTTACTGCCGCTCAGGCTGGACAGGGCCAGCGTGGCAGCAAACGGGGGGCTGTGGCCAAACACCACATAGCTGCTACCCGAACGGCTGCCGTTCGGGTCAGCAAAAGGTGCCCCGACGATCAGGTCGCCGATGCCATCGCCATTGATGTCGCCGGCGGCGCTGACCGAGCGTCCGGATTGGTCACCCGCCGCTGCGCCATCGAGGCGGAAGCCATTACTGCCGCTCAGGCTGGACAGGGCCAGCGTGGTGGCAAACGGGGGGCTGTGGCCGAACACCACATAGCTGCTGCCGGAAAGGCTGCCGTTCGGGTCAGCAAAAGGTGCTCCGACGATCAGGTCGCCGACGCCATCGCCATTGATGTCGCCGGCGGCGCTGACCGAGCGTCCGGAGTCGTCACCCGCCGCCACGCCATCAAGGCGGAAGCCGTTACTGCCGCTCAGGCTGGACAGGGCCAGCGTGGCGACAAACGGGGGGCTGTGGCCAAACACCACATAGCTGCTGCCCGAACGGCTGCCGTTCGGGTCAGCGAAAGGTGCTCCGACGATCAGGTCGCCGACGCCATCGCCATTGATGTCGCCGGCGGCGCTGACCGAGAAGCCGGAGTAGTCACTCGCTGCCACGCCATCAAGGCGGAAGCCATTACTGCCGTTCAGGCTGGACAGGGCCAGCGTGGCGGCAAACGGGGGGCTGTGGCCAAACACCACATAGCTGCTACCCGAACGGCTGCCGTTCTTGTCGGCAACATAAGCCCCAACGATCAGGTCGTCGATTCCATCACCATTGATGTCGCCGGCAGCGCTGACCGAGTAGCCGGAGAGGTCATTCGCCGCTGCGCCATCGAGGCGGAAACCATTACTGCCTCTCAGGCTGGACAGGGCCAGCGTGGCGACAAACGGGGGGCTGTGGCCGAACACCACATAGCTGCTGCCGGAAGCGCTGCCGTTCGGGTCGGCAAACAAAGACCCGACGATCAGGTCGCCGACGCCATCGCCATTGATGTCCCCGGCAGCGCTGACCGAGCGGCCGGAGAGGTCATACGCCGCCACGCCATCAAGGCGGAAGCCGTTACTGCCGTTCAGACTAGGCAGGGGCAAGGTGGCGGCAAAGGGGGGGCTGTGCCCGAACACCACATAGCTTCTGCCGGAAGAGCTGCCGGAAGCGCTGCTGTTCATGTCGGCACGATAAGACCCGACGATCAGGTCGCCGACGCCATCGCCATTGATGTCGCCAGCGGTGCTGACCGAGAAGCCGGAGTCGTCACCCGCCGCCACGCCATCAAGGCGGAAGCCGTCGGCACCGCTCAGGCTACCGAGGTTGATACTCGGCGGAAACGCCTGCGCCTGCGCGGCCGCGCTGATCGCACCGGAGAGCAACATCGCCGAGACCATCCGCGCCAGCGGGCGCTGCGCCAAGGCGGCAGGGGAAAGGGACGCCACTCGGCGTGGCGCAGGCATTGGCAACTGTAGCTGGGTCATCACGAACTCCTGACAGTGAAACGGATTCGCTTCACATTCCGAAATCGTTCATCTCGCGTCGATTGCGGATTCTTGAGGTCGAACGAATCGGTTCGATGTCCTCGCTCCAGACGGCTTGAGCAACGCGCTCTCCCAATTCGCCGCGCAACGGCGTGATGGCAATGTCTCGCCCGAAGTCTCCACGGCTCACCATGGCGAGGATTTCCCGTGCCATTGCGACCCCGACCGTTCGGCCAAGGTCGCTCGTGTGAACGGTCGTGCCGATTAGTTGGGTTTTGCCGGAGTAGAACTCCAAGTCCATGGTGCCGGCGACCGGGTCAGATCCGTCAGATCCTTTGTCTGGGAAAAATTGGAAGTGCAGTTTTTGCGAGTCTCCGACCAAGTCGATCGCCATGGTTTCTGTGCTTTGGTGTGGCATTTAAGTGTCCTTTCTGTCCAGCGATTCGCTTCACATTCCGAAATCGTTCATCTCATCGTCCGAAAGCGGGGCGGCGCCGGCAATGAAATCGCGCAACGCCTGCTCCACGCTTTCGGTAACGCGCTCCAGCGTCAGGTCGCCTAATACTTGGTGCGTCTGGGCCGTTGGATAGGCACCAACAGCGGCGTCGATGATGCCGATCATCTGCTTGCTCTCGGCCGCGAGTCGGTCATTGTCACTATCCAGATCAATCAGATCGACCAGACTGATGTCACCGGGAATATCGTCGAGCACGTCGCGCGGCTGGCGTTTGTCCTCATCGGCAGAGGCAGACCACGGGTCTGCGTCGCGCGTAGCGCCGGCGCGGCGCGCTCGTTCATTGGTGCCGTCTTGGCGGCCTTCCTCCATTTGGAGTGCGTCATCGAGGAGCTGCTGCGCCGATGCCGGGCTGTGGCGCCGCTGTGGCGGCGCATTGCTGTGCTGCTGCTGCGGAACGGGCTGCCCGCTCTGAACGTCAAACACAGGCGGGGTTGTGGCGGGCCGATCTCGATCTTGAGCGCGCGCTTCCCGGCTCGCTTCGATGCGACGATTTACCTCTGCAATCGCCGCGCTGTTATCAGCGCTCTGCGCTGCTGTGTTTTGCGTTGTCGGGGATCGGTTTATTCCGCCGCCGCTATCACCGCTGGCGACTGTAGTCGATGATTCCGGGGCAGGCGCCGATTGAGCCAGCTTTTCACCGACGCGCAGATAGCGATTGATACGCAAGAACGGAGCGCCGTCCAGTCCCGCATAAAACGTGCGCGCACGAATCATGTTGCCGCCGAAAGTGACGTGAAACTCGCCTTCCGTCTGGCCCTGCATATCGGTGAAGTCTACGCGACTGGTCTTTTCGATGTTTGCCTGTAGCGTGTCTGAGTAACCCCCCAACATGCTTTCTGGCTTGATCGCGAAGCCGCCGGTTTCCGTGGTGCGCGCCTCGCCGACAGTTTGCTGCAATCGCTGGAAACTTTCGTTGTCGATCAGGCGGCCAAAATACTTGAAGTTGCTATTACCCCAGATTTCGTCGGCCTCGCGTTCGCTACCGCGTTTGATGCCCGCCCAGGTTTGCGATGCCCACAGGACGGAGAAGCCGCCGAGCAGACTGCGCGCTTGCGCAGCCACGATTGCAAAGCCCTCGGTGCTGATGTAGCCGTACTCGTCGAGGATGATTTTGGACGGGATCTTTGCGCCGGCTGTCAGCGTATCGACGACCTCTGCTTTGCTTCCCTCCAGTTTGCTGCCGAGACCAGAGGAAATCGCATCGCGGATGCCAGAAAGATTGATTTTGCCCAGGTTCTGCAATTCCGACAGCGATTTTTCAAGCGCGGGCAACATGATGACCAAAATGCGTCGATTGCGGACCACATCGCCGTAGTCCACTTCGCCGAGCGCGCCATAAAAAATATGGCCGTAGGTGTCGGTGAGGCTCGACAGCGCACGGGTGAAGTACATCTGAGCAAAACCATGCTGGCGGCCTGCTTCCTCGCTGATCGCTTCGTACTCAGGCTTGCCGTTGGCATCCAGTTTCGGCCGTTGTGTTCGCGGATCTTTGGCGACCCGCTCAGCCATGGTCTTGTAATTTGGCAATGAGCGTAGGTAGGCACCCAGCGAGTTTTTCGCGGTCTCGGTGCGCAATCGCGGATCATTGGCGAGTACCTCGATGCGCTCGATCGGCAGATAGTCACGCAGCGTGGACACGCCAAGATCAATGTGCCCACCGTCGCGCAGGTCCACCAGGCCGTAGAGTACCGATGTCATCATCGTGAGCGCGCGCTCACCAAATACAGCGTTGTCGCCTTCGGGACTCGGGATCAGCGAGGACATGATCTGCACCAAGGAATCTGCGGACCCGGACGCCAAAGGGTTGGCGGTATTGGTGAGTCGATCACCAGCCCCTGACCCGCTCACTACGCGATTGCCGGTCATGTAGTTGATGATGGCTAAATCGTCTTCGCGGCCCATGCGCCTGGCCACGGCAGTGAGATCAAACGCGAGTGCCGGGGATGCTTTGGCGTCGGCGTAGATCAATCCGCCGCCAATGCCGATGTAGTTGGCGGCCTCACCCACCAGAGCGACGGTTTTACCAGCGCCTGTTGTGGCCAACATCATCGCGTGTGTTGTGGCGTCGTTGCGGGACATCCAGATTTCTTGTTGCCCAGATTCCCACGCGTTACCGACATAGATGAGACCGTTGGCACTCAACAGCGTTTTGCGACCTGGCGCTGGCGTGTTGGGGTCTTCGCACTTCGCCGAAATCGGCAGACGCAGGGGCAGGTGCCGGTGGCTCAAATGGCCGACGTGAATCCATACGATGGTGCCGACGATCAATGGGGCCACATGTGCCAGCAAGGGGAAAGCAACGATCATGGTGGCCGCTATGCCCAACGTAACAGCCGTCGTCAGTGGGTCGCCAAGGGCGTCGTGAAAAATCTCCCCGAGGCGGCGCGTATCCCGCCGGAAATGGGTTTCCCGCTCGTCACCTGAGCGAACGCCACGAATCCTGGGGTTACCCATTCGCCTTTACCCGACAGACGCGGCGGCGCGATACGACATCGGGTTTTCAAGCAACCACTGGCGTTCATCGCGCAACACGGTGGTGTCAAAAGATGCGTTCACCAGCAACGCCAAGGACACCTGTTCCCAGTGTTGAGGATCCTCGCTCAGGCAGAGGTATGCCCGATTTGGGCAAAAAACGCGACCGCTCTGCAACGGGAGGTCATCGAATTGTGGACCAGATAACCACTCATGCACTTTCATCGGAAGACCCCATTGTTTAGGTTTTAGGTATGTCTTGAACCCGCTGTGTGTAGATGATACCTTGCACGCACGGACAAAAACAGCGCCCCTGCCCAATGAACAGCCCAGTATCGCCTTTACGCGCCGCGTTGATTGCCAACGACTTGAGCGTGGAGGTGATTGCGACACATCTTACCGCAGTCGAAACGTGGCTCAGTGGGTTGGCCGAACAACCACAGTTCCAGTCGTTGTGCGACCAGTTGGAGTCCACCATTGACCAAGGGGGCGATGAGATCGTGTTGCGCTTTCGTGATGATCCCAACCGCACCGCGTTGCTGTTTGCGTTGATGCCGGCGGTTGCCATGTTTCGGCTGTTCGGGCAGTTGGACAAAATCGACGACAATCTGTTGACCGGTGCGGTCAAAGATGCCGCCGGCGTGATTGGGGATCTGGCACGACAACGATTTGGTTTTGTACACGCCATGTACACGCTGTGCCAAGTGTTGGCCAACCGCCATCGTGGCCCGGTACCCCAGTAACCCATGACCACCTACTACACCACCAGAAGGGGAATCGCCATGCTGACCGCTCGGAAATTGTTGTCCGGAATTGCTCGAATCCTATCGCATGGCTACGGACTGATGTTCTGCGTTGCGCTCGTGGCTGCTACGCCAGCGCTGGCGCAAACGCCACCAAACGAAGGCGACGATTGCGAGATTTCCCGCACCAGCAACATCGTTTTCGATTTGCTCGCGGACAAGAACAAGGACTTGACACAGAAACTCATGCGCCCAGTGCTCAAAATCTTCAACACCCAGTGCCTGTCGACGATCGTCAAAGCGCTGGGAGGCCTGTCCCGGTTTATTGCAGATGCCACGGGTGGAATACCGTTGCTGGGCGGTCTCGGCGCGTTAGTGCCGGGGTTCGCGCAAGCGTTGTGCGCTGTGGCGCTGGACCATCTACCGGACTTCATCACTCAGACGAGCGGTGCGTCACCCGACGCCTGGCCAAACGCGGTGGCAATGATGGACGGCCGCCGGGTGCTCGCCATGCCTACAAAGAGAGCCTGAAATGAATATTACCCGCATCGTAAAAACCCTCATGATGGCGATTCTGCTGACGGTGGGGTCCATCACTATTTTGCCGCGATCAGCCAGTGCGATCGGTGACGGACCAATGATTGTAGCGGCGATGCTTAAAATTCAGTTCACTGCCACCGCGCTTGTGCAGACCCTGCTGAACTCCTTCATTCAAAAAATCGTCCTTAAAAAGCTGTTGGGTGCCGGTGGCACGGGGATCGCCGAGCAAGAGGCGGCCGGGGCGATTGGGGTCCAACAAGCGCTGCAACAGACCAGTGCTGTGATCGTCGAGACAGCCAATCGCCAGGCACGGATTGCCCTCAATGACGCGGCCCGTCGCACGTTTGGCGCGATGGGCCACGTCACCATCGGCGGTCGTAGTATCAACATCGGCAGCAATGCGCCAAGTGCTTGCAAGCGCATTCGGGACGCCGAGTTGTTGACGCGAGCAGCCCCATTGGTAGACAGGAGTGTCACCGAGGTTACGCAAACCTTCACGGACTACAATTCACGGTTCTCTAGTGCCACAGGCGCTGTGAGCGGCATGGCGCAGGATCGAGCACAGCACGGCGATCAGGTCTTCGCACTGGACTGGTTGCAGAAACTCTCTGTGCCCAACGGCGAAACGTTTGAGGCTGCGAAACGATCCATCGGTTATGCCACTTACACGACGCCGCTACCAGCAGCACCGGTGGGCGACTCTTTGGCGGGCAAGGAGTACGAGATGAAGCGCGCGGCTCACAGCGAGTTGGTGAAGCTCCCCCAGGCGGTGCTGGCGCGCCAGTTGGCGCTGAGCCGAGAAATACCCAATGATGCACGCAAGCGCTCGTATTTGAGCGTGATGGACGGGTTTGGGAAAACGGCGGTAGAAGACGCCATCAATCCGTCGGCGATGCAAGTCAAAACGGACGCTGGTGTTCAGCGTGAGATTGCGCTGGCACTCAATGCGATGTTGGCTGTGAATGTGGAGCGCATGCGCACCGAGCACGAAACCACCGCATTGCTGGCGATCATGGCGAGCAAAACGCTGGACGAACGCAGCCAGCAACTCATCAAAGAACACGGCGCAGCGGTCGGTGCGGAATAAGTTCACCGACAAGACAAGATGTTAAGCGGGTAAATCTAACGACAGGAGTCACTTTATGACCGGCAACAACACAGCAACCCTTGGCCTAAACCCGAGTCCTTTGGCGCGCACATTCGCACGCTTCAATAGCGCTGCACGGCTGGTCAATGTGTCCACAGATCGCAACCGGGAACTGCTGGCAAAACGGATAGCGGATCATTTGCTGCGCACCTCCAGTGATGCCATCAATCGAGTGTCCAGTCGTGCAGCACTATTCAACAACACGGTCGATACGTTTTTGCGACGCGGTGGTGTGGAGCTTCAAGTTGCCGCCACCGACACCAACAAACCATCGCTCGCTGAGGCGGCCAAACAGGCACTAGCCAATGCCGGCGGCGCGGGTTCGCGCCATGAGGCGATGGTGGGGATGATTTCGGTCCATTTGCGCGAGGTCATACACTTGGCCAAGGTAGCCATTGCGGGTGCGAGCGCATCGAGCCTCAAGCCGGGTGGCTTGGCGCCAGAAGTGGCCCGCGAGCACATTCAAGACGTAGTCGCTCATGTGCAGGCACTGCGCGCCACAGCGGTCACGTTTCTGGCCGGGGTGGGTGACAGTGGTGGACACTCCATTGCTGCGGCGGCGCGTGACGGCTACGGCGAGGTTGTCGAACACGCGACGAATGCCCTGCAAGACATGGAACCGCCGGCAAGCGCTCCCCGTCCTGCGGCGCACTCTGGGATGCGATTCTAAGCCTATGGCCATTGTAGCCAGCCATCGTAATCGCCCCCTCGTGGTGATTGAGGCGCCAGGCAAAACCAAGCGACTGGCGTCGCTGCTGCGTGACAACCACATTTTGGTGGATGTTTGGGCAACGCGCGGGCATTTTCGGACCAACCCAACCTCCCTTTGGCCGATTGCCATCGACACGGACCTGCGCGAGACATCGCGGACGTTCGATGCCAAGCGTGTGGCTGAGTTGCAGGGGCTGGCGGCGGGGCGCATCGTGATTATCGCCACGGATCCCGATCACGAGGGCGAAGTCATTGCGCGCGACGTGTTCGAGTCCGTCGAACACATCGCCAAATGCGTGCGGCGCGTGTACCTGCATTCGCTGGATCGCAGTGGCGTTGGCCTGGCGTTTGGTGTAACGCGCCCAGTTCAGTGCCACACAGCGCTGCCTGGTGATGCGCGACGGATCATGGATCGCTGGATTGGTTCGGCGATGTCTGGGCCGTGGCATCCGGTGGGCCGGGTGTTCAGCGCGCTGTTGGGCGGCATGGCAGCCAAGACACCGATGGCCGGTTGGGTGACATTGACTTTGCCGGCGGCTGATGGTGGTCGGCCTTTTGTCGCGCAGGTGCCATTGACCGCGCAAACACGGGCATTCTGGCTCGCGTGCATGGAGGAGGCGAGATCGCTGTCGGCGGTGGTGCCCATCCGTACTCAGCGAGAACAATCAAGCGCGCTCGGCTACTCCGGTGCGCTCGCGTTTGCAGCCGGCATCCACCATCAGGCAGGTGCCGCGTGAGCGGCGTTCAGGGCGGCGCCCGCCGAATGCAGGTACTGTACGAACGGGGAAGCATCAGCTACCCGAGAGCGGATAGCGATGCGCTCTCGGACGAGACTGTTGAATGTTTGGCCCATGTGGCCGCCCGACATAGGGTGGCCTTTGATGCAGGACTGTTGCCGCGTTTTGTGCCAAGCGCAGCCACCCCCCACGAGGGCATCCATCCCTTGCGCGAGGCACTGGACCGCGTCGATCTCACAATTCCGAATGCCATGCTTGGACCGGATGACCGATTTCTGCAAAATCTGACGCGCCACTGGCTGCGCCAGGGCGCGCCAATTGAAGTCGAAGTGGCTGATACGGCGCAGTTGCCATTGTGGGCACAGTCGCTGACGTGGACCCGCCCAGCCTCGGCAACGCCGGATCTGTTGCTGTTTGAGACCGAACGGCGCCCACGGCTTTACGCGCGATTATTCCCGGCGGAAGAAATTGCGTTGCGCGCGCTGGTGGATCATGGTTTGGGGAGGCCATCGTCGCTGGTAAGTCACGCCATCCACGCGGTCGCCAGTGAGGTGGTAGATCGCAACGGTCTGACGACCATTGGGCGGTCGATACTGTCATCGACGCCAGAAGCGATCAGACAGCCGGAAACCTCACGGCGCATTGAGGCGTTGCTGAACGAGACTGCCGTCGGTACGCCGATCGCATCCGATGCGCCGCTATTGACCGCCGACCAGCGTACCCGTGATGCGTTGATGACCATCATTGATGCTGTCCTGCCTGACTTGAAGCCGGTGCTCTGGCGGGCGCTCAAAGAAACCACAGACACGGACGAATCATCGGCGTTGCTGCCCACCGCCGAACCATCGACGGATGTTGCGTCAGCCGTTCGCCGAAAAAGAGCACATCGTCGGCTCGCCGAATGGATGGATAGCGCGTTGGAAAGCGATCAGGAAGGCGATCAGGAAAGCGATGCAGTGCCGTTGGATGGGATGCCTCATTCGCCGACAGCGGTGGCAGAGGTTATGGACATCAGGGCGGTAACACCTTCGGTTGGCGCTACCGACGCCCATCCGTCGCCATTGCGTGATGGCGACGAGGGCAAGGCGACGCAATCACCGCTTCGCGGGCCGATGCGTAACGAGGTTCTCCATGCCACAGCCTCCGCATTCTGATCCTGAGCAAGTGCTCATCACGATGATCGTTGGCCGTTTGCGCCAAGCCGGATACGTCGATGTGCATCCAATGCCGTCCTTTCTACGCGACGAAGATGCCGCCGATCTCGTGATGGCGATTGAAAACGCCTTTGGCCGACTTGATGGGTTAATGCCATCGCTCATCAATAGTGCCAGCATCATCTATCGCGACGCATGGCTGGATCGAAGTGGGCTGTCGTGGCCATTCGCTATTGTCGATGATGCTGCCGGGATGATGGGCGTGCGCGTCCAGTGGGTCGAAGACGCAGCGCCGCTGGCTGCGGCGCTGCTGTGCGTCATTGAAGCAATCAAACGATGGGTAGTCGAGACACCCCCCCCCGTGCTCACCTTAGAGTGATGCCGATGCAAGTCCAAGGAGAAAACCGATGAACGGATCAGTGGTAATCAGGCCAAGCAACCATACCCAGTCCTCGCGGGTGGTACGTGACCTTTGGGCGGCAGGCCGCAGGACGGGGCGATGGTTGCTGCTGGGTGCATTGACGTTGCCCGCTGTTGGCGCCGCTCAAACGACGGCAGGCCCGGTGCGGGCGGTGGATGTGTTTCTGCAAATCTTTGGTGTCGATAGCTCATCGCTGGTGGCAATGATGAACGGTGGCAGCGGCACAATCCTGGCAGCGGTATCCGGGGTGGTGGTAACTGCGGCGGTCGCTGCGGCTTTGGCGATTGCGCTATTCACGTTCTTTGTCACCTTGGCGCAGTCCGCTCATGAGGGCAAACTGGGTGGACGGCGGTATTCCATGCTGTGGGTGCCGATTCGGACGGCATTGGGCCTTGGGTTTTTGACGCCAGTGCCCGCTGCAAGCGGGTACTGTATCTTGCAAATCTTGGTGCTATGGGCCGCGTCAATTGGCTCAGGCATTGCCGACCGGGCATGGGATGCTGGATTGGGCAGGCTCAGCAATATACCGTCAAGCGCTTCGGCAATGGGGATGTCTCCACAACAAAGCAAGGCCGTCGTTGACGGCGTATTTCGCAACCTGGTCTGCGTTGCAAAGGCCAATGCATCAACAGATGACCCGTCAACCATGTTGATGCGAGCTGAGCCAAAACCGATTACTCGCGAAACGATTTATGGCTCCATTGGCGGTCCGGCGCCCACTGGGGTCACCTTCAAAGGCGGAGTCGGCTTCAACGAGATACGGTCGCCGATCAAAAGTGCCTGCGGCGACCTAAGCGTAGAAAGAACGATTGCAATCGGGGGCGACGGTCAGCAAAACGCCCTTAACACGGCAGTCTTGCGAAGTTTTTCGGACGAAGTTGGCAATGTATTTGAGCTGTCGGCCCGACTGATACCGGTAGCGGACCAGATGGTGTCACACGGCATGACGCAAACAGCAGTACGCGAGGCGTTGATTGCGGCGGACAGCGAGTACCGGGCGGCCGAAAAAACCCGCATGGCCCAATATACCAGCGCAACACAGTCTTTTTTGGGGGGCGCCCAAGCCGTGCAATTAACGACAGCGGCCAACGGTGGCTGGCTCAACGCGGGAGCCTGGTACATGACAATCTCGGGGGCAATGGACGCGGTGGTGGATGCCTCTGTGTCTCACATAACGCAGCAGCCACCTCGTATGGAGCAGTTGCCAGCTTCTTTGCAGTCCGATCTGCGACCGGCGATGCAAATGGCCGAGACGGCCACTTCTGACCCCACCGATGCCTCGCATTCAACGGCGCCAGTAGAGAACAATCGTGTACCTGGCGCCAAGGTTGGTGTGCCACGCGGCGCTCTTACCCCAAACACCAAGAATGACAAAGACTCAAAATGGCAAAGACTTATTGTGCAACCAATAAGCGATATTTTCATGGATTTGTTCAAGTGGCTCACTCAGAGTATGATTGGTACACCGGGCAGCGACCCAATTCTCAATCTACAAGCATTCGGTCACGCCGGCCTGAACGTGGTCGAAACTGCCGCTCTCCTTGTCCTAGTCGCTTCCTTAGCTCCCTTCGCCGGTTTCGGCCTTTTTATGTTATCGTTGCCGATTTTGATCGGGTTCGGATTACCGTTTGTTCTGTTGGCATATTACCTGCCGATGATTCCCTATATTTTTTGGGTGTTCGGTGTATTGGGCTGGATAATGCTCTTGCTTGAGGCCGTCATGATCGCCCCGCTGTGGGCTGCCGCTCACCTGTTACCCGAAGGAGAGGGAGTCGCTGGTACCAGCGCAAGCCAGGGGTGGGTGTTGCTGATGTCTTTGTTGGCGCGCCCGGTGTTGATGGTGGCAGGCTTGTTGGCATCTGTCGTGGTGATGCGATTCATCGCCGGCTACATCGCGGTAGGGTTCGACTACTTGATTAGTTCCAGTATGGGATCCCGGATGTTCGGACTCGTCAGCATGATTGCGTACAGCATTGCATTGGTTGCTTTGGTTATTGCCGCTGCCCGCCGCACTTTTGGGTTGATTCATTTCATTCCGGATCGAGCGTTGCGCTTCCGCGGCGGAGCGCACGAATCTCTCGGCGAAGCCGGTGGCGTGGGTGAGACCCAACAGTCTGCCGCTTTCATGATTGCAGGGGGGGCGGTGCTAGGCAATGCATTACGGGCCGCGAGCAACTTCAAGTTGCCTAAAAAACCCGGAGGCGATGTGGATGCGCCGAATAAAATTGGTGAGTGACCGCAATCAAAAATAAGAGGAGTAGCGCAATGGTATTCAATGACGACAATGGCAGCAACGTGAAAGATCCCGGTAAGGACGTGATGGCCTCTCCCCTCCATCAGGTTACCCCAATCACGTTGCTGCCGCCTTCGCACAAACAATTCGCTGCGTCGATGACGCAGGCAGATGATGATGTCGAGCAGGTGGCTCCGGCACCGAACGCAAAACCGATTGCAGCAATGGCAACGAAGCCGGTGGACAAAAAAACCACCGACAAGTCCGGTTCTTTTGCTTATGCCGGTAATTCATGGTTTAACCAGCAGCGCCAGGCGTGGTTCGATGCGTTTTATGGACCCGGCGCCGCACAAAAAGTAATCGACGCCCACGTTGATATTGCGTATTTGTATTTCCGCAAAGATGCTGCCTCTGGGATTCGGCCAGTGGAGCGCATCATGCTTGGGGAAAAGGATGCCGGTTCGTGGATCTATGATCGCGGGAGCGAGCTTCAGTCCACAAAAGCCACGCACGCCGAGATCGCGCTGATGGTGATCCTGGTGGGGCAGAAGAAATGGGAAAACGTCGCCCTTAACGGCTCGCCGGAGTTCGTTCAAGAAGCGACGGCTGCACTTGCCCGTGCAGGCATCGGCGTTCGTAGCATCAACGGGCGAGCGGTGGAGCGAACGATCGACAAAGACGATGCCCAGAGCACGCCACCGGCTGCCGCAACGGACCTACCGACAACAGAACAGCCCCAGACAAGCGACGACGATGCTGTTGCAGTACCGCCATGGGTACGGCGGCCTCGCGGGCCTGGCATGTGATGAGTATCGCCGACAGCGGGCACAATGAGGTCGTTCACAACGGCACCAGAATCTATAAGATATTGATCGCATTGCGTGGCGGCGATGCGCCCAGTGAGCGCTGGGCTGTCCAGTCACACGACAACAAGCGACTAGCGGCAGAGGGCAAGCGCACAATCGGCGGTGACTCTTTGCATACTTCGCTTGAAGCTGCGAGGAGCGCGGCAGACTCTGAGGCTAAACGAGATGTTGAAGTGAATAAATGGCGGGACGAAATGGCCGCGCAAGAGGCCGAAGCACTCCGCAAGGTCATGGACAGAAAGGCAGCCACCAAAGGCAAGTCGCTCGCTCAAATCAGAGCCGACGACTACCTGGCAAAACTCGTGTGGAGCAACGACGCTGGCGCGTCAATGACTCGTGCGAGCTGGGTGCAGAGGATGCTCGACAAAGGTGCCGAGCCATCTATGCAGATGGTGGACAAGATCAAGCCAATGTCGAGGATGGCGGCATTCCGGGCATCCACAAGGGAAGGGGATTACCACGCCAGAAAAATTAAAGACGCTGGCAAAGTGCGTGCCTACTGGCTGGGGGACGTATCTGTTTCTAAGACCGAATATGACTACGCGCACGAGTTGCTGGCCATCAACGAGCCACCGATCAACGAGCCACCGGCTGCCGCAACGGACCTACCGACAACAGAGCAGTTCCAGACAAGCGAGGTTGCAGTACCGCCATGGGTACGGCGGCTACGGCGGCCTCGCGGGCCTGGCATGTAAGCAGGTCTCAGATCTGCGCTACTCAGTAATGAGCTTCACCAAAGCAGCGAAGACGATCACAACGATGAAAATCAAGATGGTTTTGCATTGCGCTCGACGCTTAATGCGATCCATCGACATCTGGTGTGCCACAGAGATGGGTTCGCCCCGAGCCAGCGCTTGCTGCCGCGCCAAATCCATTTGCTGGCGCTTGTTCTCCCGCACCGCCTCTTGGAGTCGGCGATATTCCACGATGGCGGCATCTGCTTGCTCGACGTTCCGCATCAACTTGTCTTGGGGGATGAGGTTGTTGCTCAGCCGCTCCAGAATGCACAACCTGAGCACGTTGTCGTTGTTGAGTGTGGCCATTTCCTCGGCATTGATGCGCATTTCGCGCTCCATCTCATGCTTTGCACCCGCTAACCGGTTGTTGGTTTCTTGTAGCTCCGCCAGCGCCGTTTGGTATTCGCGTTTGGCGTCCGACTGTCCGTCGTAGAAGCCTCGCGTTTTGCCTTGCTCGTTACCAATCACCCACCACAACAAGCTATTACTCACGATCAATCTCCTCAGCGGCTTTTGCCGCACCGTCAGCTTCCTCCACTAAATCTTAATAGAATGTGAATCGGTGCTTCATATATAGCGCACGCATGGGCTGGCAGTGCTAACTTGCGCTTCATACGCAACAAGCGTAACGTAGCAAACAGGAGATCGCCGATATGTCCAGTACCGCAACCAGCAACGCAACGGCCAGCACCATCTCGTCCGTTCCTCGAACGTTTGAGGCGTCGGCCAACAAGATCACCAAATCCATCCCGAGGCGTGCGGCGATGGTAAAGATGGCGGGGGTCCTGCGCGAGTATCGCGAGCAGGTGGCGTGCCTCACGCAAGACGATGCGGCGCAAACGCTGGGCTTGTCGCGGATGACCTACCAGCGCATGGAAGCCGCCAGTCCGGGTACCTCGATCGAGGCATGGATGCGAGCATTTCAGTGGATGAACGCGCTGCCGACGCTCACGCATCTCTCGGCTGCAAGACACGCCGCCTCTGCGGCGTGGGCCAAGCACGTTGTCGAGCAGGCGGCAGAACAGAGGAAGGCGAACGACGCGCGGTTGGGCATCACGCGTCCTCCCCCGCAATGGGGCCGTGTATACGAAAAACCGACGCCGTGATCCCAGGGCGCCGTACAACAAACCAGCAAGGAGGCACCATGCGCAGGACCAAAACACCATATCCGGGCGGTATCAACGTAATGGCCCAAGACGAAGCGGGGCAGTGGCAGACCGTGGGCGCCATCATCTTGCCGCGTGGTGATTCGTCTGGAGGGTTTCGATACGACAGCGAATACCATGGACCACCGCTGTCCCCGGATCTGGATTACCTGTCACCAAGACAGCCTGCCGACCTGCCTGACCCGCTGTTTTTCGAGCTATCCGCAAAGGCCGAGCAACATCCTAACCCGGTGGACCACGAAGATCTGCATCCGTTGTTCAAGGCGGCGTTGCCAGGTCGATGGGGATCAATGGTGATGACATCGCACTCTGCGCAGTATGCGCGTAGCTCGCCGGCCGAACAGCTCGTTTTACTGGGATCGGTCGGTGCTTGGCGAAGCGGCGGGCTGCGTTTTGAGTCGCAGAGCGACAACATGAATAACTCTGCACAGGGGCTTGATGCGCTTACAGCGCTCCACGACAGTGTGAACCAATTTTTGGTCTCGGTCACCGAGCACCATTGCATTCCTCGGGATGCCCCGGTGGGATTACCAAGTCAGCGTTGGTCACTCAGTTCCAATGGTGGCGCAGCGCCCAAAGTAGCTGTCTACCACGACGGCCACGAATGGGTCGGCAAGATGAGTCGCGAGGCGATCGGAACCTTCGAGGAAACTCGCGTTGAGGCGGGGATGTTGGCCGCGTCGCGCGATGCCGGTCTCACGACCGTAGATGCCGTATTGCATGAATTGCAATCCGGCCAGGCGGTGCTGCTTACCAGGCGTTTCGATGCGGTGCCGCTCGTGAAATCCGATGCGCCTGACAACGACGACGACGATGCTGATCCGGCCGACGGAGTGCGCCGAATCCACAAGATCCCAATGTTTGTCGCGATGGACCTCCTCCAAACCTCGCGCTCGGATTACACGTTGATGGCGGATTTTCTGCGCGTCAACAGCTCGCGGCCAGACGACGACGTTCGTGAACTGTATGGGCGGATGGTATTCAACGCCTACAGCGACAACACCGACGATCACCTAGGCCAATTCGAGTTGTTGCAGGATGGCGCACGGTGGACATTGGCGCCCAACTATGATCTCACCATACCCAGCCCAGGGACCGAAGCCCCTCATGCCATCACGATGGATGGCGATGAACGACCGACGTATTCAGCCGAGTGGCTCGACAACCTCTCTGATCGCTTTGGCATTGAACGTGGGGAGGGCAGAGAAATCGCCACCCGCGTCCTCGCTGCCATCGAGCGGCTACCAGAATACTGGGCGTCGTATGGTGTCCCTGAATCCACAGTCGCCCAACTGATGCCCTCCATTCAGACCCCAGGCCACAGCAACCTCAAGCTCGAACTTGATAGCCTAGCTACGGGACACGCGCAACGACAAACACCGGGGCTTGCCGTGCGCTCCATTATTGGCCCACGATGAACAGATGGGCGATCACAGTGTGCGGTGTACTGGTGCTGGCAGTGGCAGGCAATCTCGGCGCACGTCCAGCAGAAGATGGACCCTCTGCTGGACGTGCGCCGACAAAGCGATCGGATGAGTCCGCACAGTGGCGCTCCTGCGCGGCCGCTGCGGCGGTTGATTTTCAGGTGCCACTGATTGTGCTGACGTTGCTGCGCGAAATGGAGGGCGGCAGGATCGGGCACGAGGTTGTCAACACGGACGGCTCCTATGACATCGGGCCAATGCAAATCAATTCTCAGCACCTGCCCACCTTCCAGCGCTATGGCATCAGCAGGGCGATGCTGCGCGACATGATGTGCGTGAACGTCTATGCTGCGGCATTCCTCCTGCGTGATCTCATGCAGCGTTACCCGAGCGTGGCCGATGTGGTGGCTCATTATCACTCGCCCACGCCGTCCGTTCAGGTCATCTATCTGAAGCGCGCCACTGGGATTGTTGAGCGGCGAATGCGCGCCTTGCGGGCCGCCGGAGTGCCGCGCCCAGAAAGACAATCTGGAAAGGCAAAAGCAGGTGCTTGAACTCTACTGGCAAAACAGGGATGGACGTTCGAGGTAATTGCCGATCTGGGTTCCGGCATGAACTACCTTCGGTAGGCGGGAATGGCCGCAGGTACTTGAATCGCCGTTTCCCGTGAATGGCTCTCAAACTTGGTGTACTGACCGAGAAACGTCAATTTGATGGTTCCAGTCGGGCCATTGCGCTGCTTGCTGATGATGATCTCGGCCATGCCCTTGTCGGTTGAGTCCTTGTTGTAAACCTCATCGCG
>Ga0210033_1001830_pt1 | contig 18894 bp, 16 predicted proteins | sample CryGeymeta201501_FD_185465 | JGI IMG/M metagenome (GOLD analysis project Ga0210033, IMG submission 185465) | Groundwater microbial communities from Crystal Geyser aquifers in Utah, USA - Crystal Geyser metaG 2015-01 (SPAdes) (version 2) | ecosystem: Environmental > Aquatic > Deep subsurface >... | reverse complement strand
GTTTGGAGTTGCGTTTAAAAAACATCAATTTGGCCTTAGAAAAGATTGAGAAGGGTAGATACGGAAATTGTGAAAAGTGCGGTAAAGAAATCGATGAAAAAAGATTAAAAATTTCTCCCGAAGCCCGATCCTGCCTCAAGTGTAAAAAATAGTTTCATGTTATCTAAAGTTTTCTCGGCCGCTATTGTTGGTTTGGATGCCCAAATTATTGAAGTGGAAGTCGATGCCTCATATGGATTGAGGCATTTTGAAATTGTGGGGCTTCCTGATAAAGCGGTCGAGGAGTCTCAAGAAAGAGTGGGGGCAGCGGTTGAGAGTTCTGGTTTTCAGTCTCCTCACCATCAACCAGTCAGGGTCTTAGTTTCTCTGGCCCCAGCCGATTTAAAAAAAGAGGGTTCCCTCTATGATTTGCCAATTGCCTTAGGTTTTTTAGTCGCCTCAAAGCAAATAAAGTTTGACCAAAATGATAAAATTTTTCTTGGAGAGTTGGCTTTAGATGGAAATTTAAGACCGATAAAAGGAGTAATATCTTTTGCTTTATCTGCGAAAGAAAATGGTTATTCAGAAATAATTTTACCAAAAGAAAATGCTCCAGAAGCTGCTTTAATAAAAGGGTTAAAAGTAATTGGGGTAGAAAGCTTAAAAGAAACTATCGAATATTTGGAGGGGAGGAAGAAAATTTCTCCTTTTGAAATAAAAACCGAAGGTTTTTTAGAAGAGCCAGATTGTCCAAATGATTTGGGCTATATCAAGGGCCAAGAATTTGCAAAAAGAGCTTTAGAAATTGCCGCTGCCGGTAGTCATAATCTTTTAATGCAGGGACCACCCGGAGCCGGCAAAACTATTTTAGCCAAAGCCATGCTGACAATTTTACCCCGACTTTCTTTTGAAGAAAGTCTAGAAGTGACCAAGATTTATAGTGTAGTTGGCCTCTTACCAAAAGAAAGGCCCCTAATCAGTCTCAGACCTTTTCGTTCTCCCCATCATACCAGTTCCGAAGTGGCCTTAATTGGCGGAGGGAATCCTCCCCGACCAGGGGAAATCACTCTTTCTCACCGGGGAGTTTTATTTTTAGATGAATTTCCCGAATTTCACCGAGATGTTTTGGAATCTTTGCGCCAGCCAATTGAAGAAGGAAAAATTACTATTTTGAGGGCAAAACATTCTTTAACTTTTCCCGCTCGTTTTACTTTGGTAGCAGCAACAAATCCCTGTCCCTGCGGCTATTTCGGAGACCCGGAAAAGAAATGTAGCTGTACTCCTTCTCAAATCCAAATGTATCGAAGGAAACTCTCCGGTCCTCTAATGGACAGAATAGACCTTTTTATTAATGTCCCCCCGTTAAAGTATGAAAAATTAGTTGCTCCTGACGAAGAAAATTTTAGCCAAAAAATAAGACAGAGAGTGGAAAAAGCCAGAGAAAAACAGCTGGAACGTTTCTCGACGAATAAAACTAATTCGGAAATGGAAATCCCCCAAATAAAAAAATACTGCCAAATTGACAGTCAATCTGGAAATCTTTTGAGAAAGTACGTTGATTCTGGAAAATTATCTGCCCGAGGTTACCACCGGGTTCTAAAGGTAGCTCGGACTATTGCCGACTTAGACGATTCCGAAAATATTCTCTACCACCATCTTAGCGAAGCCTTAATGTATCGAGTTAGGGAAGATTAAAAAAATGTTTTACACCTAATTTTAGGCTATCTGGCAAATGGGTTTCTGGTCCCGGAAACTCCAAAATGCAGATGACAACCGGTTGATTTGCCGGCTCCAGGAGTTCCCGGCGCTCCGCCCATCAAAGCGATTATATCACCTTTTTGAACCGGCTGTCCTGGATCAACCAAACTTACTGCTATGTGACCGTAACTTGTTACCACATCACCACCATTAAGATGATGCACAATTGAAATAGTATTCCCTGCACCTCCGAAAGCCCATCTTGAAGTGGAACTGGTAATTTTTACCTTAAGAACTGTACCAGCAGCAGCTGCATAAATCGGCTCTCCGCATTGTCCGTGGCTGAAATCTACAGCATTATACCAATGGAGTCCTTGAGTAATTCGGCAAGGTGAAGAGATAGGACAGATAAAGTAACTATCAGCTAAAGGAACCCACTGGGGTGCATATTGCGGTGAAGGAGCCACTGGCATTACTCCATTTGGAATAACTAAAATATCCCCGACAAAAATATCATCTTCTGAAGAAAGTTCATTAAAGGTTTTAATTTCGTCAATACTCGCTTTGTATTTTTGGGCGATATCGGAAATGGTATCGCCGGCTTTAACGTGGTGAATTACTCCGGAAACCGGGGGAACAATAAGTTTTTGACCTGGCTGAATTGTTGAGCTTTGGTTTAAATTATTAGCCCACAAAAGAGTATTCAAGGTGATGCCGAATTTAGTAGCAATCGACCAGAGATTATCTCCTTCTTCGACCTGATATTCAACAATGATTTTTTTTATGTCTTCTTGTTCATATCCTTCAAACAGGGCTCCCAAAACCTGAGGGGAAAAAGTAGTTGGCGGAGCAACGCCAGTTAAGCTATTTTTTTCGACTAAAAGAAAATCTGGCGACTCGACTGAGAATTTTTTAGTCGGGCCTAAAAATAACCCCTCTCCGCTTTGAGGTAATTGTTTAGAAAGAGAGATAATAGGGATGAGAGTTTTATTATTAATCCAAAAGTAAGGGGGAATTAAAACGATGACCCCAAAAAAAATGACTGAGATAAGCCCAAAACAGAAGAAGGGGTCCTTAAATGATCCCTTAATTTTTTTAAAATAATTTTTGAATTGAAAATAAGAGGGCATCTGTCCTTTTTCCATTTTACTTTTTAAAATCCGGAAGTCAAGCCCCGTAGTGAAAATTTGACTTACTTCGTAATATTAGGTTTTTCTGAAAGAAAAACCTTGTCAAATTTCTACTACAGGGCAAGATAATTATTCACATACTAAAAAGATGATAGAATGGGTTAATGAGTTTGGTTTCGGTAAGAGATATTAAAAATTTGCTCAAAAGGTACAAGGTTCATCCTTTAAAAAGAATGGGCCAGAATTTTTTAATCGATGAAGAGATAATTAAAAAGGTTATTGAATCTGCTCAACTCTCCAAAAACGATATTGTTTTAGAAATTGGCCCCGGGATTGGAAATTTAACAATTGAGCTGGCTAAAAAAGTAAAAAAATTGATAGCGGTGGAAAAAGACCCAACAATGGTAAAGATTTTACGAAAAACATTAACAGATTTCGATAACGTAAAAGTTATCCAGGACGACATCCTCAAAATTGGAAATTGGGAATTGGAAATTGGAAATTCTTATAAGGTGGTGGCCAATTTACCTTTTTATTTAACGGCACCGGTGATTAGAAAATTTCTGGAAATGGAAAATCGGCCGAAAGAAATGGTTTTGGTGGTTCAGAAAGAGGTAGCCCAGAGAATTTGCCCGCCTCGACGAGCCCGCTCGTCGGGCGAGGCGGGCGCCAAACCTCCCCGAATGAACCTTTTAGCGGTTTCAGTTCAATTTTATGCTAAGCCAGAAATTGAAACTTTTGTTCCAAAAAAATCTTTCTGGCCTCAGCCAAAAGTTGATGGCGCCATAATAAAAATAATCCCAAAAAAACTATCAACGCGCCCCGGCAGCGTTGATTTATTCTTTAAGATAGTGAAGGCGGGGTTTTCTCAACCAAGAAAACAATTAATCAATAATTTGTCAAAAGAATTCCTGCCTGCCGGCAGGCAAGGAAATCTCAACCGAGAGAAAGTTAAGGATTGGCTTTCAAAAAATAATGTCCGACCGAGCCAGCGGGCTGAAACTTTAAGCGTGGAAGATTGGATTAATTTATTGCAAAGTTGTAGAATAAACTAATCTTTTGTAAAATGAAATTAATGGGAGGGAAAATTAAAAATCTTTTCTTTATTTTCATCTGGACTAAAAAACAGCTAATTTTAGCTGTTTTGTTTTTGATATTTTTAGGGTTAGCTTTTCCTCTCCAATTTGCCCAGGCTGGTGTTGTTAGCGGCATTCTTGGCGCTCTAATGGCAATACCAACTGCTATCATTACTCTGCTCCTTCAGCTTGTATTGCTGGTGACAAATTTATTTGTTAGTATAGCCGGAGCAATTTTATGGTGGGTCTTAAGCCCTTACTTTATGAGTCTTCCTTATACTTCCGGCGGAATTGTTGATGTCGGCTGGCCGATTGTTAGGGATTTCATTAATATGTTTTTTATTATCGCTTTGGTAGTAATTGGTTTGGCTACCGCCTTAAGGATTAAGGAATATCAGGTTCAAAAAACTTTACCCACTTTAATCATTATTGCTATTTTAATTAATTTTACTCCGGTAATTTGCGGATTGATTGTTGATGCCTCCAACATTATAATGAACTTTTTCTTGGAGGAATTAACCGGGCTGCGGGTTATGGTGACCGTCTTTTCTACACAGGGGTCGTTACTTTTGGAAATGTTTTCCCATCCTTTTGACATTCGTTACGCTAGTGCTGCCTTGGGTAAAACTATTGGTCTGATTGCTTTCGGAGGAATAGCAACTTTTGTCTTCCTTCTCTATTCTGTCTTATTTATAATGAGGTACATAATGATTTGGGTGTTAGTGATTGTTTCACCCATTGCTTTTTTCTCTCGAATTTTTCCAGCCACTAAAAGAGGCGAATATGCATTTAAAAGTATTTTGAGTTGGGACGAATGGTGGAAACAATTTATTGAATGGTCGTTAATTGGAATAACAGCCGGTTTTTTTCTATATTTAGGCGAGCAATTAATGGTCATGGCTCCTGACTTTATCCCCGGAGTTTATCCAGAAGGAGTAGGAGGAATGCTTGCCACTCCGATTATTGATTTTATGAATAATCTTTTGCCTTACGGAGTAGTTTTAGCTTTTCTCCTTCTTGGTTTTTTTGTCGCTACTTCCACCTCAGCTCTGGGTGCGGTTGGAATCACCAAATTAGCTAAACGAGGCGCCATAGCAATGAGAAAACAAGTCCCTGGTACGATCGGTAGGGCAGTTGGGCTCCAAAAGAAAGGTTGGGAAGCATTTGCCACCAAATTTCCTAAAGCAGCTAAAGTGATTGGTGCTCCTGTTGCTTATCCAACCAGAGTGGCTAAATGGGCCGGTAGAAAAGTTTCCGAAAAAATTCCAGAAAGGGTAAAAACTGGGGCTGGTTTAGTAAAAAAGGGGTTAAAAGCAGCTCTTTGGGAATATGATGCTGGTAGAAAAACTAAAGGAGGAAAACCGATAAAAGAACCAGGTATCTTGAAAGCCGGCTTGGAACCATTTAGAAAAGAAATTTTTGGACTAAGAAAAGGAGAAAGGCCAGAAAGACCGAAAAAAGCACCAGAGGAAACAGACGAAGAATTTGAGGCCCGTCTGGAAACATATGATGCGGAGATGGAAAGACAAGGGGAAGAAAGAGTAGTCCCAGAAGCAGGAGTAGTCCCAGGAGCAGCAGTGGCTCCAGTTGGAGGAGCCGCTCCGCCAGAAGAAGAAAGAGAAAGAGTCCAAAAGCAGATTGCTAATTTAGAGAAGGAGATAGTTAAACCATACCCAGAATCGTCACAAGCCGAGCGAGAGAGGTTACGAGAAGTACAAAAAGAGAACTTAGAAAAATTAAAGACCAAATTAGAAGAATTAAAGCCGGCGGAAGAGTTAGTTATACAGAAATACCGGGATCTTCGAAGAAAAATTGGCAACATCTATAGAAAAATAGAGGGAAGACCAGAGAAAGAGACCATAAAAGAACGAGAGGAATTAGATGTCTTAAAGAAAGAGGCCGATGAAATCTGGGGAACAATTAAAAAAGATGAGATATTATATAAAAAATGGGGGGAAACTGAAAGAGGATGGAGAAGACCGCCAAGAGGCGGCAGCCCGCCCGGACCGCCAAGAAAAGAAGGTCCTCCCTCAAGAACACCGCCGTCAAAACCACTAAAGCCAGTGACGCCAGCGGCAGCACCTACCCTTGAACCGACACCGCCTACCACAAAAGCTCCATCGCAACCAAAAGCTCAACCCCAAGTAGAAGAAATCTATCCTGTAGAAATGTTAGAACGTCAAGTAAAAGAACACCTAGAACAAGTAAGGAAGGCGGGCGGAATCCCCTCCCTCCATCAGCCCTTTCTGACCGCTTATTTGAGACAAAAAGGCGTAAGTAAAGAAGAAATTTCTAAAATGACCCCTCAAGAAGCTTGGGCTAAAGCAGAAGAGATACTTCCTGAAACTCCGCCACCATCCCCAGCAACCAGAGAAATCCGTAAAGGAATTCCTAAAAGAGAGTATAAAAAGTTAAAAAAACAAAAGAAGAAAAGAGGAAAAGGAGAAGAGGGAGAGGAAGAAGAATATTAGAGAAAAAGAAAGCAAAATAAAAAGTACTTTTAAAAAAATTGGGGCGAGAAAGCTTGAAGCTCCTCGCCACCGAAGATAAGAAGGAAAAAGGGATTGGCTATTTGAATTGCTCTTCCCGCTGATTGATGAGCTCCTCCAGCTCCTTCTGAGCTTTATCAATTTCATCCTTAGGGGTATTTTGGAGCTGAAGCTGTTTCACTTTATTTTCCGCCTGTCTGATTTTTTCTCCGAAGCTCGCTTTAAGGATCTCCCTCTTTCTATCTAGTTGGGCATCTAAATGGTCAGCTTCAGCATGCACTCGGTCTAGACGCTCTATCAAGGCCTCAACTGCTTCCGGCGCCGAGAGTGGACTGCAGGCAGTTCTGAGTTTTTCCGTTCCTGCTCTAATTTCTTTAGTTTCTCGTCGAAGCCTTTGAGTCTCAGTTTCCGACGGCTGCTTGGCTTCCTCAGTAGATCTTATCCTTCTAAAGAAAAACCCAAATGCTGCGCCGACTGCCAAAAAAGCGAGACAAAGAACTGCCACAAATGCTCCAATCGGTACCATTGTTATCACCTCCTTTTTTGGTATTTCCCTTTTCCTTCTTTCTCCCCCAGATACTATTTATATTATATAACCAATTTAAAATTTGTCAAGATGCCAAAAGATAATTTATCAAAACAACCTAAAGAGGAAATCCTAGCCGATGCATTAAAAACAATTTTTTCTGAAGATGGATTTCTTCAAATTTCCGAAATTTGTATTAAAAACGAAATTGGGGAAGAAAAAATTGAAGAAATCGCTCATCAAATCGGCTTAGTTCTGTTGGGGAAATTACCGCCAAAACAACTAAGAACCGCCCTGGAAAAGGAAGCAAAGTTAGACCCTTTAACTGCAACAAAAATTAACCAGGAAATCAACCAAACTATTTTTGCCCCGGTAAAGTCTTTTTTAGAGGAAGTTTACAAAATGGAAATTGTCCCCCCAACTGAACCAAAGGTTGCCCCCTCAGAAGAAGAACCAAAAACCCCAGAGGAAAAACCAGAAGTTCCTCCGAAAAAAGATGTTTATAGAGAGCCAATTGAGTAAGAATGCCTAATGCCTAAAAATTTAGTTATTGGACATTGGACATTTTATTAGACATTAGTAATTAGAAATTAGATATTTATTTATGCGCTTTACCGTCCCTCAATTTATTGAGCATGAACCAAAAATAGTAGGTCCCTTAACCTTCAAACAGTTTAGCTTTATTGGTGTTGCGGCAGCAATCTGTTTTATTCTTTATTACGCTGTCCCCTTTTCGGTTTTTTTGGCCGCCTGCCTTATTTTGGGCGGAGGAGCAGCAGCTTTGGCTTTTTTGAAAATTGGAGGGAGGTCATTAGCAACTGTTTTTGGGAATTTTTTAAAATTTAGTGCTTCCACTAGAATCTTTATCTGGAAAAAAGGGGAAACTCCGATAATGATTTTTAAAAAAGTAGGTCCGCCAGCCGGCGGAGAAAAAGAGGAAGAGGCCAAAGACGAGCTTCCTCTAAAAATTGCTGGAAAAAGTCAGCTAAAAAAACTGAGAACCCAAATTGAAATAAAGACGAAATAATCTATGCCCGGTAGTGAAAATTCGACTGCTGCCGGGCAGCAAAAATAAATAATAATTTGTCGAATTTCTACTACCGGGTATGGCTCAGGCATCTACTCAACAATTTTTAGAAATCGACCAGCTCAGAGAAGGAGTCGTGCTTTTGAGAAATAAAGCTATGAGAGGAGTACTGATGGTTTCTTCTTTGAACTTTGCCTTAAAGTCTGGAGAGGAGCAAAATGCTATTATCTACCAGTTTCAGAATTTCTTAAATTCCCTGGATTTTTCCTTAGAGGTTGTTGTTCAGTCTCGGAGATTAAACATCACCGGCTATCTCGATAAATTAAAAGAATTAGAGGAAAAGCAGGAAAACGAATTACTCCGACTTCAGACTGCTGAATATCAAAAATTTATTAGAGGTTTAATTGCCGGGGGAGGAATTATGTCAAAAAGTTTCTTTGCCGTTGTGCCTTTCACCCTGATTGAGGTTCCAGGGATGAAAGCAATTACCGGGTTAGTCAGAAAACAGTCAGTCGCCACTTTAACCGAAGAGCAATTCCAGAGATGCAAATCTCAGCTCTGGCAGAGAATGGAGTTTGTCGCTTTGGGTTTAAGAAGATGCGGGCTCCAATGCGTTCCCCTAGACACCTCCGAGTTAGTTGAACTTTTCTGGAGCCTATATCACCCGGAAGAGGCCGAGGTCGGTTATTATCCTGAAATTCCCCCCGAACTTATCCGTTAAATTTTATTCGTAAATTCGTACTTATTCGTAATTCGTAGGGTTATGAAAATAGCAATACCATTTTTCAAAAAGAAAACAGAAATCCCAGAAAAGATTTTTGAAACCGGGGCAATCGAAGCCAAAGACATCATTGCCCCCTCTTCTATTGTCCTGTCTCCAGATTATTTGAAATTAGGGAAAAAATTTACCAAATCCTTTTTTATATTTTCTTACCCGAGATATTTAACTACTGCCTGGTTTTCTCCGGTGATTAATCTTGACACTCCAATGGATATTGGCTTCCACATTCATCCTGTTGAAACCGGGCTGATTTTAAAACAGCTGAGGAAAAAAGTAACCGAAGTCCAGGCCGAACTGGCCGAAAGAGAAGAAAAAGGATTAATCAGAGACCCGGCCTTAGAAACTGCTTTCCAAGACATAGAAACCCTGCGGGATAGATTGCAAACTGCCCAAGAAAGAATGTTTAAGCTCGGCCTCTATTTAACCATTTATGGCGATAGCGCTAAAGAACTAAAAGAGACAGAAATCACTTTAAGGTCGATTTTGGAATCGAGATTAATTTATATTAAACCTGCTCTTTATCAACAAAGAGATGGATTTCATGCCAGTTCGCCTTCCGGCTTGGACCAACTCCAGGTCCATACCCCAATGAATACCGAGCCGTTGTCTAGCATTTTCCCTTTTGTTTCTTTTGACCTTTCTTCCAACGAAGGAATTTTATATGGAGTCAATCGCCATAATAATTCCTTAATATTGTTTGACCGATTCAGTTTAGAGAATGCCAACGAAGTTATATTCGGAAAGGCCGGTTCGGGAAAGAGTTACACTATCAAATTAGAAATCCTCCGCTATTTGATGTGCGGAACTGATTGTATAATTCTTGACCCAGAAAACGAATATCGATTTCTTTCCGATGCAGTCGGCGGTTCTTTCTTTAATATCTCTTTAGCTTCTCCCAATCACATTAATCCTTTCGACCTGCCGACTCCCAGGGAGGATGAAAAAGCCGAAGATGTCTTAAGGTCAAACGTCCTCAATCTGGTAGGTCTACTAAGAATTATGTTAGGCGGCTTGACCCCGGAAGAAGATGCTATTATTGACCAAGCCCTAACTGAAACTTATGCCGCCAAAGATATCGTCCCGGAAACCGACCCCGCTCTCTGGCTAGAAAGAATTCCTCTGATGCAAGATTTTGAGGCAATATTAGAAGGAATGGAAGGAGGAGAGTCTCTGGTTAGAAGGGTGAAGAAATTCACCAAAGGAACCTTTGCCCAATTCTTTAACCAGCCAACTAATATTTCAATGGAAAAACCTTTGGTCGTTTTTGGAATAAGGGACTTGGAAGATGAATTGAGACCGATGGCGATGTTTATCATCATGCGTTATATTTGGAACAAAGTCCGTTCGGAGCTGAAAAAAAGAATTCTGGTTGTTGATGAGGCCTGGTGGTTAATGCAAAGAGAAGATGGAGCCTCCTTCTTGTTCGGGATAGCAAAAAGAGCTAGAAAATATTGGTTAGGAGTAACTACTATCACCCAAGATGTTAATGATTTTATGAAATCTGCTTATGGCCAGCCAATCATTACTAACTCTTCCTTGCAGGTTTTGATGAAGCAAAGCCCGGCGACAATTGAGGTGGTCCAGAAAATCTTCAATCTAACCGAAGAAGAGAAATATTTATTGCTGGAGGCCGAGGTGGGGGAGGGAATATTTTTTGCCGGCCAAAAACATGTGGCAATAAAAACAGTGGCTTCTTATACTGAAGACCAAATCATTACCACCGCTCCGGAAGAAGTATTAAAAATCAGAGAAGCCAAAAAAGAATTAGGAAGATAATTTTGTTATGGAAAAAACTTCGGCTCTTCTCGGTCCTGGAATAGTAATGTTAATTTTAGCAATTATCCTTGATATAATTGGGGTAATTTGTTTTGCTCTTAATATTTTCTTTGCTATCGGAGAAATTCCTTCCTTGGTTTCTGATATAATTGGAATTATTATCATTGGCGGTTGGATGTTCTTCAGGTCAGGTACAGCAGAAATTCCAGGAGGAGCAAAAAAAAGACCAGAAAATTTGATAAGGAAACTTTTTCGGGGAAAATATAAAAGGTTTTTAACTCCTATGGTGGGAGAAGTTGCTCCTTTTGTTGGTGTCCTTCCTTTCTGGACTCTATCCGTTTACTTTGAATTAACTAGTTAAAAGCAATCCCCCGACTCCCATAATGCTAAAAAATAAAAAAACTAAATTATTATTTTTATTTTTGCTCCTTTTTCTTTTTTTAGGGGCAACTTTTTTAATATATGCCCAAAAACCCTTAGAAGTTACTTATCCCCAGATTCCCGGGGCCACCCCTCCAAAAACTACCACAACCGCCTTACCTGATTATATCAGATATATTTTTCAACTTTCTTTATTTATCGGCGCTTTAGTTACCTTTGGTTCCCTAATTTATGGCGGGGTTCGTTATCTAACTTCGGCCGGTTCTCCTTCTGCTCAAAAAGATGCCCAATCCCAGATTTCAGCTGGGATTTTAGGCTTAATCATCTTGTTTGCCGCTTACCTAATTTTAAATACAATCAGTCCTCAGTTAGTGGCTTTTAAAGTTTCTCCTCTTGAAAAAGCGCCAACCTCTCGTCCGCCGGCTTTTATCCTTAAACCTGAAGTAGCTCAATTGGTGGAGATTCCTGTGGGCGGTTTAATTGAGAATCTTTGGGGAGAAAAAACTGCTACTTTTCCGGGCGGATTTAAACCGGTTGATTGTTATGACTATGATTGGAGTTACGACCCGATTACCAAAAAATATACTGGTACCGGGAATGCCGTTGTTTTAATGACCGACCACAATCGATTGGATTGCATTAAAGAACTTTCCGGAGCAATTGCGGTAAAAGGACAAAAGCTAAAAGACCCGGTAAAAGAATTGCAAAAATTATACGATTGTCAAAATTGTTGCCGGGATTGCTGTAAAAATCCCTGCCTGAATTGGGTGGATGACTCTTGGCAAAGTTGTGGAGCTTATCCCTGTTGTGAAGGCCAGGGAATGGAAGGGTATTATAATTATCAAAAATGCCCTCATAGTTGTTGTGAATTTTTTCAGGAATGTCCTTGCACTAAATGTGGTTTTGACTGCAACAGTATAAAATCAGAGGAAGGAGAAAATTGTAATTGTATTTGCGTCAGGCCAGATGGAAAATGTTGTAATTATGAAGTCGATCCAAACCGCCCCTATGAAGATTTACGGGTCAGAGCTTTAATTGACAAAAATCTAATCAAGCCAGGAGAGACAGATCCTTACCCAGACATTTCTTCAATTAAACAGGCTTTAAAAGAGCTGAGATTAAAATTAAGTCTTTTTCTTTTAACTGAGGGACTAAAAGAAGAAAAAAATCTTGATGAGTTATTAAATGATGAAACTGGAGACGCCCAAGATTTAATCAAAAGAATATTGATTGGTTATACAAACGAGGGGAACTTTTTAAACATAAATGAAGAAAAATTAAAAGGAATTTTAGGAATTAAATCAGTAATGAAATATCTAATCGAGGACGGAAATTACCAAAATTTATTATTAGATGATGATAATTTAGCTAAAACAATAATGATTAACTTAGGTCTTCTGGAAAATGAAGTGGCTATCAACGAGATTGCCTGGATGGGAACCCAAGCCAATCCTAATCACCAATGGATTGAATTATACAACAATACTGAGGGAGAGATTAACCTTAGTGGGTGGAAATTAATACTGAAAGATAACTTTGAAATCGCTCTTACAGGAGAAATCCCTGGCCAGGGTTTTTATCTTTTGGAAAATAATGAAAACGCAACTTCTGAAGTTGCTGATCAAACTTATAGCGAGAGTTTAAGGTTAGCCGACACCGGGGGAGTATTAGAGCTCTATGACCAATTCGATAATTTAGTTGACAGAGTTTACTGTTCAAATAGGTGGTTTGCCGGAGATAAAGATTCTTATACTTCAATGGAAAGAATTAATCCTCAAGAAGATGGCTCGGATGCTGATAACTGGGCCACTAATTTGTCAATTAAAGTAGAAGAGGAAGAGAAAAAGAAAGATTTTATTGATGGAAAAGATGAAAAAGAGAATCCAATTTATGGCACTCCAAAAAACCCAAATAGTGTCGGTTTAAATGTAATCTCTTATCCTTCTCTTGACGCCTTAAAAGGGAAGGTCGGGGAGAGATTGAGTAAAGAAGAAAGCCAGCGAGAGAAATTAATCTTAGTTTTAAGACAGGAGGGAAACTTGGAGAGAATGTTAAAAAGCGAAGATTCTAAAGATGCTTTAGCGGATATTTTAACGGGAACAGATGAACGTCTCAAAAAATTATTAAGCCAGGGGGATGTAATTAGAATTTTATTAGAGGACAAAGAAAAATCAGATTTGCTTTTAGCAAACGAACATATTAAAGAAGTTATCAAAGATATTTTAATAGACAGGGTGTGGAAAGAGGACGATGAAGCAAATACAGAATGGGGGGAGTTTATAGCTCATTTGCCTGAAGCCAGAACTAATCTAAAACTAATTAATGATTTTCAGGAAGATTTGCTCTGGGTTTCAGAAGCCGGAGATTTAATGTGGGGATGCGAGGTAGACCCAACGAGTTATGACCAGCTTAGGGTCCCGGAACTTTTTGGCCCTACAAAAGTTCAAGAAGTGCCGGAATGGTCAGGAATTAAAAAAGAAATCCCCCAGAAGATTGAGGGTTTAGATCCATCTATTTTTTATTGCCAAAAATTATTATGGTAGATTTTAAAAAACAAACCTCTTTAATTTTAATTCTCTCTCTTTTCCTTTCTTTAATTCCTAATTTTTTATATAATGAAAACAGGGAAGTTTTTGCTTCAGAGGAAAATCCTTGTGAAGACGCTTCTTGCCCTAATGGGTGCGCTGGAGCAGTATATGATGAAGACAGCGAAACCTGCGTCTGTCCTGATTGTTCAATTTCTTGCCCCTGGGGAGGCGGGCCAGTTATTAACAAAGCTTGTCTCCCTTTGTCAGAAACCGGAGAATGGGATTGCGGAGTCGAAATTCCAATTGGAGAGGTGGCGGATGGAACTACTATTTTAGCCGAGAAAATGTTAGTGGAGAGTTTAGGAATAATTAAAGCAGGAAAGCAAATGGTAGACAAAACCGATGAACTCTTAACTGATTATAAAGATTGGAATTGTGATATGTGTCAGACCGGCTGTTATAAGTTCTACAATATTTCGGCCGGGGTTCGGGTTCTTAAGCCAGACCAAGACCCTCACTGCCCTGTCGACGCCGGGGTTGTCCCAAGAGGAATTTATGCTGGAGATGAATGTAAAGAAGATGCCAGCCAATGTAAAAGTTGTGACCAATGCGGGGAGAGATGTTGTTGGAATGAAAGATATTGCTGGGATTCAGAAAAAGAAGAAATTGTATCTTGCCCAACCAAACCAGAAAAGGGAATTGAAACTCTCGCTTGTCAATATTGTGAAAAGGAAGGCTCAGACCCAGATACTGGCCAGCCCTATTGTAAAGAAATATGTTCTCCTTATTCTTGTTGGGGATGTTGTGAACAATATTTTAATCCAATTCTTGAGGGTTTTGACTTAATAACAGGGTTCCAGGGAGAATTAGAAAATGATATTGATGAAAAGTATAGTAAAGAGGGAGTAACGAAAGCCCTACCAGATGATTTCAAACTCAAAAGGTCATACATTTTAGAGCAGCTCGAATTTTCGAGATGTGAATTAGCTCAATGCTGGATGTCAGCTGAAGATTATCCTGCTGTTTTTTCCGGAGAAAAAGTTGGAAAACACCTTTTAACCTGTGAAGCAGTCAGCCAAATGGAGTTTCTTGATGAAGACCAGATAAACTGCCTTAGTCTTCAGATTAAAAAAGAATGGGAGAGCATAGAAACAATATGGGAAAAACTGGGAGTAGAAGAACATTGGTGGAAATGGCTAATCCCAGGTTATGCTTTTGAAAAATTCGAAAAATGGAGCTTGATGAAAATCCTAGGGCTGATAGAAGAACGGTCCAACATCGGTCAAGAAGAAGGCTGTTATCCCCATAATTTTTATTGCTGTCAAAAGTAAGTCCCTACGAATTACGAATTTATACGAATATACGAATAAAAGTGTTTAAACTGTCACTTTAAACATGAAAGTTTTTAAAAAAATAATTTTAATTTTTCTTTTAAGTAGTTTTTTAATATTACTTTTTAGTGGTTTTTCTTTTGCCCAAAGGAAATTGGAAACTATTTATCCCACCGTCCCTGGCGTTGAAACGCCCACCACCGTCAAAACCGCCCTCCCTGAGTATTTAAAATATGTTTTTACTTTCGCCATAATGGTTGCCGGGCTTTTAGCTTTCGGAGCTTTAATTTATGGCGGATTCTCTTATTTAACTTCAGCCGGCGACCCCAGCAAAATGAAAGATGGCCAAGACCAAATTATAGCCGGTATTTTGGGTTTAATCATCGTTCTTTCTTCCTTTTTAATTTTAAATACAATTAACCCCCAACTTGTTCTCCCTGGAGGAGTAATCCAACCTGGGAAAGCTGGAATTAAAATTTATGCTAATTCCAATGATTGCGGGGAAACTCCTACCGCTGGCAAAGAACCTCAAGATATAAATGAGTTTCTGGTAAGCCAGAGCTACCCAGCATTATATGTGATTAAAGATTCAACAGTTATTTTGGATTGGGGAGGAGAAGGGAGTTATAAAATTAGCTCTATAAAATTCCTATCTAATCCCGGAGATTTAACTATTGAATTTTATTCCGGGAATGATTATGCACCTTTGATAAAAAAATATGATGAAAGTAATTATAAAGAAGGAGATTGCCAACCATATGTTGAAAGCCAACCCAAGTCTGTTAAATTAGATTATCATCTTCCTGGAGTTTATCTTTATGCCACTGACAATTGTACTGGCAATAAATATGGCGAAGATTACGTAACCTATCAAGCAAGCTCAGCCACTCTCCAAGATTTTGATAATAAAACCAAATCAATAAAATTTGTTTATGGCGACAAAGACTCCGAGAGCGGTGAATACAGGGTTAGATATGCTGCCATTTTGCATGAAAAAGAAAATTTTATGGGTGAAGCCGCGCTTTTTGACCAAGAACAAAATAGTTGTCTTAATTTAAGCGATGTAGCAGAGTTAAGTTCAAATATCCCAGATAATCCTGGCAAATATTTTGGGTCTATCCCAACAGGAATAAGCATCTGCGAAGCTGCGACTAGCGCTGCTCTTCATGTGAAACTTGATGAAGAAGGTCCAGAGCTTTGGGAATTCCATAGTTGCGGTTTAGTTCATGAACATTTTGATGCATCGGAAAGTGGCTACAGCGGTTGTCCAATTTTTCTCCAAAATGAGAACGGGTTAGGCGGCGATGATAGATTAATAATGTGGGTTCATAAAGGTGAAACAATTCATAAAGGGGGTTTAAACCTTATCGATGGGATTTCGTATGATATTTGTCCAGATCAGACTAGTCCTGGATGTAAAGTAGCCTGGGGATATCGAGGAAATATAGGAGGGGCATGGCAGGTTGCCCAAGAAAGTTTCGGTACAGGTTTTAACAGTAACGGTGATAAATGTGATGATTGTACCCTTTCTGTTAGCCACACCGAATATCGACCAAGGAATGATCTCTATTGTAATGATGACGGCTTGTGGGAAGAAACTTCACCTTCTGGAGAAGGTGAAGGTGAAGGTCAAGGTTATGGGGCTGATTTAACTAATAAAGTTTCCTCAATTACTGTTTATGTAAAACCAGTGGGGGAAATTATCGGCCAGGGAGTAAGGTTTTGCGAAGATAAAAATTGTCCGCCTGATGGTTGCTTCTTACCAGAAACAGGTTCCCCCCCCTACCCGGCTGATACAATAGTAGTGGATCTCGAAACTTCTCAGTATGAAAAATGTGGTTATGATACAGATAATAAGATATGTAACAAAGATAAAAGTTGCGATAATAGAATCTCCGCAATGGAAATGGATGGAAATTATATAGCCCTTCTTTGTAGAAACCCTGATCTTAATGGTGATTGCGAGGTGTTTACGAGCAGCTGCGCTGATTTTAGAAACCATCGCATTGGCCAATGCGGCCCTTGGGGAAGGAAAGACTGCCTGAGTTCTTTCATTATCAAAGCCAGAAAATAGTTTTAGGGAGAGGAGGGTTTAATGACCACTCTTCTTTCAGGTTCTTGGCCAATGCTCTCAGTAGTAACATCCTGGCGGCCAGCTAATTCTAAATGAATAATTCTCCTGGCATAAGCTGGAAGTGGAGCCAGCTGTTTTTCTTTTTTTGTTAGGGCTACCTCATCAGCCATAGACCTGGCTAACTCTTTTAGATATTCGATTTTTTTCTTCTTGTAACCTACGATATCAAGGTCAATAAAAAAGGGTTCTGAAATTTTTCTTTTTAAAATTGCCTTCAAAAGATGTTGAATTTCACCCAGGGTTTGCCCTCCTTCTCCAATTAAAATTTGAGGGTCGTCAGTTTTTAGATTGATAGGAAAGGTCTCGTCTTTTTGAGGTAAAAATTCAATCTCAACTTCAAAAGTTGTTTTTTTAAAAAACTCCTTAGTGGTTTTTTTAATTGTTTCTAAATTTTCTTGAGAAATCATGCCTTAGAGGGTTTAAAGACGAGGTATTGTTGAAAGATAGAAAATAGGGCAGTAACGACCCAATAAAGAGAGATAGCGGCTGGCAGTTTCCAAAGAATGAATACAGTGAAAACTGGAAAAAAATAAAGCATCTGTTTTTGCATCATCCCGGAAACCTGAGCCATTTGTCCCCCTTCTTTCTCAACTTTTTTGGTTTTAGGGGTAATCATCTTTGTCTGAAGAAATTGAGTTACTCCAGCAAGGAGCACTAAAATTATATTTGACCAAAGTAATTGTTGAACGTCATTTACTTTGATTGTACACGATTGAGCAAGGTCTATTATTCCTAAAAAAGTAGGGGTAATTACGCCAGGATTGGAAACAAAACTATAGAGGTGGGCCATCGCCCCCGGCTGAAGCCCTTTCCAAAAGACCTGATAAAGAGCGATTAAAATTGGCAGCTGAATCAAAAGAGGCAGGCATCCTCCAAAAGGATTTATTTTTTCTCTTTGGTATAACCCCATCGTCTCGCGGGCCTGTTTTTCTTTATCGCCTTTATATTTTTGTTGAATTTCTTGAATTTTTGGTTGAAGTTCACTTAGAACTTTCTGTGATTTAATTGACTGGACCATCAAAGGATAGAAAATTAATCTAATAAGAATTGTCAAAACAATTACCGCTATCCCAAAATCGTGACCCGGCAAGTGTTCGTATAATAAAACCAGGGCATTAAAAAGGGGCTGATACAAAACTATGTTAAAAGTATTAATAAGTAATCCCATGTTTTAGAAATTAGAAATTTTACGGCAGGTCTATTCCTCCCGGGTGCCAGGGATAACACTTCACTATTCTTTTAATTCCTTTCCAGAAACCTGCCAAGACGCCGTATTTTTTAATCGCCTGCTCGGTGTATTCTGAACAACTGGGATAAAATCGGCAGTTCTTCCCTAAGCTTGGGGAAATAAAATCTTGATAAACCTTTATAATTTTAAGCAATAAATATTTTAACATTTTATTTTTGGATTTTGCCTGCCTGCCGGTCAGGCAGGGATTTTGAAATTTGTTTGGAATTTGGATTTTGCCTGCCTGCCGGTCAGGCAGGGTTTTTGGATTTTTAAAATGTTTGCCTTGGCAAAAATTTTATTTATTACCTCGTCCATTTCCCAAAAATCTTTTATTGCAAAACCCGGGCGAACAATAACCAAAGCGTCTATCCCTTTTTTTAGCTTTTTTAATCTCGTTCCAACCGCCTCGCTTAATTTCCTTCTAATTCTATTACGAATGACAGCCTTTTGGGAAACCTTCTTGGAAATTATGAAAGCAAAGCGGGTTTGAGACGATCTGTCTTTGGCTATTTTTAAAAACAAAAGGTCTTCTTTGAATCCTTCCCCCTTTTTAAAAACCCGCTCAATATCTTGCTTTTTTTTAAGCCGATTGACTTTCGGTAACATTGTTTTAGACCGACAACTTCCATCTCCCCTTTTCCCTCCTTCTCTTTAAAGTCAGCCTTCCTCCTTTAGTTTTGCTCCTTTTTCTGAAACCGTGGGTGCGTTTTCTCTTTTTCCTTTTAGGTTGATAAGTAATAGACATACCCCGTAGTGAAATTTCGAATGAAAAACCCGGAACCAGAGCGAAGCTCGGTTCTGGACTAG
>Ga0210033_1001827_pt1 | contig 18916 bp, 16 predicted proteins | sample CryGeymeta201501_FD_185465 | JGI IMG/M metagenome (GOLD analysis project Ga0210033, IMG submission 185465) | Groundwater microbial communities from Crystal Geyser aquifers in Utah, USA - Crystal Geyser metaG 2015-01 (SPAdes) (version 2) | ecosystem: Environmental > Aquatic > Deep subsurface >... | reverse complement strand
GAGGCGCTTTGTTGGCGGGGGGAGGATGCCTCCCCCCGCATGCGCTAGCGCGCCCCCCCCTCCCCGCGCCTTATGGGCGCGCGCGCCTCCGGCGCGATTCTCACCTCGATGCCATGCTGGTTCTCGACCGATTGGCCGAGTCCTGGGTCAAGTCCGCTGTGACTGCCTACGGTCCAGCTCCAACCTTCCACAAACTCCTGGTCAGTCGAGTCGTCATTGTGGACCACAACCAGGTTGCCGTGGATGGACGCACTGGAGTACGCGAAGATGGTGTATTGTGCCCCAAGCTCCACAGAAACGTCAGGCAAAAAACCAACGGTGGCTCCATCCACGTCCGAGTACCACGAAACGACGGTGGTACCTGTGGAGTCCACGACCCGGATCTTGACCCCTCGCGCTGCCACTGGGTCGGTCGACGTGAGGACGTCATCCCCGACGCCGGTGTCGGCGTCGTCGAAGTCTACGGTGTACTTCACGCATACGTTGCGACGGACCATCAAGGCTTGCGCCCGGGCCGGACCCAGCAAGACGCCGATCCCCACCACCCCTCGCAGAATGTCCTGGGCGTGCACCATCACTCCCCCACCGCGCTGAGGTCCATGTCCTCGCCATGGAAGCGGGCCCGTCTCGCGTCCACGCCGATGAAGGGATCCACCGCCTGCGCCCGGGCCGACCAGGCCCCGTGGGGAGCGAGGGCGGAAGCCGCCTGGGCGGTCATGAGCCGCGCGATGCCATCGACCCAGACCACCCGGAGCAGGGGCGCGGCCTGGGGTGGGAGCGGGTGCCCGCCGGGGCCGATGGGCACCACCTTGACCGACAGGTCGCTGATCCCGTCGGACTGCGCATCGGACCACGACACCAGGTCGGCTGGGTCCAGGACGACATCGGCCTGCTCCATGGCGTCCAGTGCCCCGATGTCCTGGGTCCACCGGGTGTCGATGTCGCCGAAGTGGATCCGCCCCTTGAGCAGGTAGGTCATGCCGTGTCGGCCCAGGGCACGGACCGTGAGCACCGGCAGGAGGTCCTCGCGGGCGCCTTGGGACCACGTCAGGCCCAGGTAGCGGGGGTCGTCGGCCGACGCGGCCTCGACATCGACATAGGTCTGGCTGTCGCCGCTTCCGCAGCCGCCAGCACTCCCCGGGTCCCCACCCCCGGTGTCCGCTGCCCAGGCAAGGCCCCCAGCGAGGCCCAGGGCCAGCAGCGCGATGGCCGCCCCCCCATCAGGGCGAGGCCTGCTCGCGCGAGGAGAGGAGAGGAGAGGAGAGGAGAGGCGACACAAGACCCCCAAGAGCTGTCACCACGGTAGACCCCATGCACCCGCCGTGCAAGCGCGACCCGCCACCGCCTCAGCTCACCTCCTCCCCATGAGAGGTCCACCGCCCGGACCGCCACGGGCGGAAGGCGCCGGCCCTCCCTTCGCGCCCCCGCGCCGACCAGGCCACCTGCATGGGGAAGGCGAAGGCCTATCGCGAGCCCGGCGCTCGGGGGCTCGCCGGCGCCTCCGGCAAGGGCTCGCTGCGCACGTAGATCCCGCGATCGCCGACCGCCAGCATGACGGAGGTGCCCGGCGGCAGGGCCAGGTAGGGCTGCCCGGCCTGGATGGGCAGCAGCCGCCCGTCGAGCAGGGTCGCGCTGCCGGCCAGGCTCTGGCCGCTGCTCACGACCAGCCGGCCGTCGGGGGCCAGGCGCACCCAGCCGCCCAGGGTGCTGACGCGCTGGCCGGGCACCAGGCGGCCGACGCTGCGCCACTGGCCCCGCTTCTGGGCCCAGACCTCGGCGGGGATCGGCGGCGGGCCGCGGTGGGTGGCCGGGCGGATCCGGGCCTGGGGCGTGGGCTTGGGGTCGGTGCCGCCCGCGCCGGAGCGGCCGGAGCTGGGGCCCTGGGAGGGGGTGTGATGGGGGAGGCTGCGCTCGTCCCCGCCAAGGCCGATGTCGTCGAGGGGACCCAGGGCGGAGGTGGCGGTCTGCAGCTCGCCGGTCAGGCCCGGCTGCGTCGCGCGCTCCAGGCCCCCGCGCTCAAGACCCAGGGGGATCTCGTCGAGGGGGGCGGTGCCCTGGCCCTCGTCGGCCAGGATGCCGCCGGAGTCGGCGACCGAGGGCACGGCCCGACCGGGGCCGACCAGGTGGGCGCCCTCGGGCTCGTCGTCGTCGAAAGGCTGCAGCTCGCTGGTCAGGCCCCCGCCCGGCTCGTCCAGCCAGGCCTGCAGCGCCTCCTCCTCGCTCATGGGCACCAGCTCGGAGGTCAGGCCCTCGCCCGCCGAGCGCGGCACGCGGGCCAGGTTGGGCACGGCCCGGGGTCGGCGACGCGGAGCCTCCTCGGTCTCGGCCAGCGGGGCCTCCTCGGTGTCGGCCCGCAGGGGCTCCGACACGGTCGGCTCGGGCATGGGCATGGTGAAGTCGTCGCCGCGGAGCCGGGGCAGCGGCAGGGGGATCTCGTCCACCCCGCCGGCCGTGGCCAGCTCCAGCGCCTCGGCCGAGGCGGTGAAGCAGGCGACCACCCGGTTGTCGACCAGGTCCACCAGCTTCATCTGCAAGGGCGCGTCGCCCAGCGACCAGCTCCCCAGGAGCTGGCCCTGCCGCTCGATACGCAGGACGAGACGGGTCTTCACGTCCGGGATCTCCGGGTGGGTCTGGCGCCGGGCCGCACGGTAGCACGCACCTTCGCGGCGCCTGCGCGACAGCTTGGTGAACCCGGGCTCCCCGGTGAAGCCCGGCTCCCCCATGCCGGCCCGGCGCCAGGCGTTAGATTCCCTGCCACCCGGGAGCCCCCATGCACGACGTCACGACCGCCTGGCAGAGCCTCACCGAGCGCGTCCAGGAGCTGCGCGACCTGGCGGGGATCGAGGGCATCCTGGAGTGGGACCAGCACGTCTGGATGCCCGCGCCCGGCGGCGCCTACCGCGGTCGCCAGAAGGCCCTGACCTCGCGGCTGCGGCACGAGGGCATCGTCGATCCCCAGGTCGGGGACTGGCTGGGCACCCTGGCGGAAGACCCCGCCACCGTCGCCGATCCCGTCCGGGCCGCGGCGCTGCGCAACATTCGGCGCGAGCGCGACCGCGCCGTGAAGCTGCCCGCCCGCCTGGTCGAGGCCCAGGCCGAAGCCGCCAGCGCCGGCTTCGCCGCCTGGGTGGACGCCCGCGAGGCCGACGACTTCTCGCGCTTCGCCGGCCCCCTGGGCCGCATCCTGGAGCTGGCCCGGGAAGAGGCCGCCTGCCTGGGCCCCGTCGCCCACCCCTACGACGCCCTGGTCGACCGCTTCGACCCGGGCCTGGACAGCGCAAGCCTGTCCGCCCTGTTCACGCCGCTCGCGGCGCGCCTGACCGAGCTGCTGGACCGCATCCGCCAGGCCCCGCCCCTGGCCGCCCACCCGGTGGCGGTCCCGGTCGACGCCCAGCGGCGGATCCACGCCCGGGTGGTCGCGGCCCTGGGCTTCGACATGGAGCGCGGCCGCCTGGACGAGGCCCACCACCCCTTCACCATGGGCATCGGGCCCCGGGATGTGCGGCTGACCACCCGCTACAACCCCGAGGACCTGATGGCCGGCCTGCTCGGCACCGTGCACGAGACCGGCCACGGCATGTACGAGCAGGGCCTGCCCGAGGAGCAGGTCGGCACCACGGTCGACGAGCCGGCGAGCACCGGGGTCCACGAGAGCCAGAGCCGCTTTTGGGAGAACGTCATCGGCCGCAGCCGGCCCTTCCTGGCCTGGTTGGCCCCCATCGTGCGGGAGGAGTCCGGGATCGACATGGACGTCGAGGCCGTCTTCCGCAGCGCCAACCGGGTGGCGCCCAGCTTCATCCGGGTCGAGGCCGACGAGGTCACCTACAACCTGCACATCGCGCTGCGCTTCCAGCTCGAGCACGCCCTGCTCGGCGGCGAGCTGCGCGTCGAGGATCTGCCGGGCGCCTGGCAGGAGCGCAGCCAGGCCCTGCTGGGGATCCGCCCGGAGCGGGCCGCCGACGGCGTGCTCCAGGACGTGCACTGGGGCGCGGGCCTCATCGGCTACTTCCCCAGCTACACGCTGGGAAACCTCTATGCCGCCCTGCTGACCCGGCGCATCGAGGCCGAGCTGCCGGAGCTTTGGGAGCAGGTCGCCACCGGCACCTTCGCCCCCACCCTGGAGTGGCTGCGCAGCCACGTGCACCGCCAGGGACACCTGCTGGACGGCCCCCAGCTCATCGAGGAGCTGGCCCCCGGCCAGGACCCGGTCGACGCCCTGATGGCGCACCTCGAGGGCAGGCACGGCAAGCTGCATGGGATCAGCTGAGCGCGGGGCCCGGTGCTGCGGGGCACGGCGGGGAGCCCCATGACCCGCGATCCTCCCCACGCCGCCCTGCGCGTCGAGGCCGCCGAGGCGGATCGTGACGACCAGCTCCTGGCGGCCGCGCAGGCCGTGGCTCCGGGCTGGCACACGGCCCCGGCGGCGGTCGTGACCCCCATCCCCGGCGGGATCACCAACCTGCTGTACCAGCTCCGCGCCCCCGGCCGGCCCACGGTGTTGGTGCGGATCTATGGCGCCCGCACCGAGCTGGTCATCGACCGCCCGGCCGAGCTGCGGCTGCTGGGCCGCCTGAGCCGGGCGGGCTTCGCCCCTCCCCTGCACGGCACCTTCGACAATGGCCGGGTGGAGGGCTTCCTGGAGGGTTTCCGCGCTCTGCAGCCCCACGAGCTGGGCCGCCCCGAGCTGGTGCCCGGCATCGCCCAGCGCCTGGCCGAGCTGCACCGCTTCGCGCCGCCCTCCCCCCAGGTGCAGCTGTGGCAGACCCTGCGCGGCTGGCTGGACACGGCCCGGGGCCTGCACTTCGCCGGCGAGCGGGCCGAGCGCCTGGCCGCCCTCGACCTGGACGGCCAGGCCCGTCTCCTCGACCACCTGGAGCGCCGCGTGCGGGACCGCGCCGCCGCCCCGGCCGGTCCTGGCCAGGCGCGGGCCCTGCGTCCGGTCCTGGCCCACAACGACCTGCTGGCCGGCAACGTGCTGTACCACCCCGACGCCGACGAGCTGCGGTTCATCGACTACGAGTACGGCGCCACCGCCTACGCCGCCTTCGACGTGGCCAACCACCTGTGCGAGTACGCCGGCTTCGACTCCGACTTTGCCCGCCACTTCCCCGACGCCGCCGCCCGGGCCGCCTTCGTGCGGGCCTACCTGGCAGCCGAAGGCGCGCCCCCACCCGAGGAAGAGGTCCGCGACTTCTGCGCCGAGGTCGAGGAGCTGGTCATCGTCGACCACCTGTGGTGGGGCTGCTGGGCCGTGGTCCAGGCGGCCTTCTCCCCCATCGCCTTCGACTTCCTGGACTACGCCCGCCTGCGCCGGGAGGGCTGCCAGCGGCACCGGCAGGAGCTGGGCGTGCTGCCGGATTGAGCGCGGGCCAGGCCCACGAAGGAGCGCGCCGGCTCCAAGCCCTTCGTGACCCGACCCGCCCCCGGCGACCGCGCTCCCACCGAGCTCTTCGTGCCTTTGTGGCTTCGTGGTTCACCGACCCGCCGAGGCGCCTCGCGGCCGGCCTCTCGAAGCGGACAGTACTCGCGGAGACCGGCGGTCTGGGCGCGATATGACCGCTCAAAGCAACCGAAAGCGGTCACTACTCAGGGAGACCGGAGGTCTGGTCACGCGATGGTCCCGCGCAAGCCATTCATCCAGCCGCCCCCCGCTCCGCCTCCGAAGCCCAGTTCACGCGGTCCCGGCAGCGAAGGGCCCACCGGGCGAAGCCGAAGGGTCCGTGCCGGCGCACATTCTGGAGGAGCGCGCCAGCGCGACGACAGGCACGCAGGCAGGGAGCCCCGAGGCGACAGCCCGGAAGGCCCAAAGCGGGGGGCCACACACAACCCTGGCGGACGCGATGGAACGCGAGCTACACACCAGCAAGCCCCATGAAGAAGCGCGCCGCCTGCACCCCCAGCGAGCGGATGCGGTAGCCACCCTCCTGCACGATCACGGTGGGAAGCCCGATGCTGCGCACCAGGCGCCCGTTGGCGTAGAAGTCCTCGGCGCGCAGCGACCAGTGGCCGGTCGGATCCCCCCGCGCGGGGTCGAGGCCCAGGGCAAGCACCAGGAAGCGCGGTGCGAAGGCGCGGATCCGGTCGATGGCCTGCCCGATGGCGGCCCGGTGGGCCGGCCCCTCGGTGCCATGGGGCAGGACCAGGTTCAGGTTGAAGCCCTGCCCAGCACCCTCTCCGCGCTCCTCGGGGTAGCCGGTGAAGAAGGGATAGTCGGTGGTCGGATCGCCGTGGATCGAGCCTGTGAGCACATCGTCCCGGTCGGAGAAGATCTCCTGCTGGCCGTTGCCGTGGTGGTAGTCGAGGTCCAGGATGGCTACCCGACCGTGGCCGCTGAGGAGCTGGGCTGCGATGGCGGTGTTGTTGAAGTAGCAGAAGCCGCCGAAGACCCGGCGCTCCGCGTGGTGTCCGGGCGGACGCACCAGGGCATAGGCGAAGCGCTGACCGCCAAAGACCGCCTCGGCCGCTGTGAGCGCACAGTCGACCCCACGTCGCGCCGCCAGGAAGACGTTGGCGTGCAGCGGCGTGAAGGAGTCGTTGCAGGAGAAGCCGGCCTTCTCGGCGTCGTGCTCCGGGCGGCGCGCCATGGTCCGCAGCGGGAAGACGCTGGAGTAGACCGTCTCGTCCGGCGGCAGGCCCGCACAGACCGCCTCCAGGAACTCCACCATCCCCCGGTCGTGCACCGCGTGGATATGGTCCATCGCGTGCTCGATCGGCGGCACGCGGGTGAACAGACCGGTGCCCTCGAGCGCTCCCAGGATCGAAGCGATCCGGACCGGCGACTCCAGGTAGCCGCGGTCCCGCACGTGGTGGATGTCGTGCTTGTCGTTGACGACCAGCAGGATCGAGCCCCGCGCCTGGGCGAGGGCGCTCGCCACCGAGGGCGCGGCGCGCCTTCGATACCGCGGCTCCCGCAGCACCACCGGATCGTCCACGAAGCTCGCCGCGCTCTGTGCGATCTCGTCCTCCGTCCAGCTGCCCACGTAGTGACGCCGCAGGATGGCCCTCGCGATCTCCTGCATCTCGGCGCGGCTCGGGCGCCGCCCCGTCCCGAGGTCGTCGAAGACCAGCAGCCAGGCCGGGTTGACGATGGGCCGCGCCCCCTGCCGCTCGTAGAAGCGCAGCCGCCGCCGTGCCTCCTCGAGCTCCTGGTTGTCCTTGCGATCGACGGGGTTGTCCGAGTTGCAGTCCAGGAAGATCCCGATGACGCCCAGCTGGCGGGCCTCCTCGCGCACGCGCCCGTACAGCGCGGCGCCGATGCCTCCCACCGTCGACGCCCGCCGTCCCGATGCGATGAAGTCCAGGTAGAAGAAGGCCGGCTCGGGGAAGTGCATGACCAGCGCCGCCGCCCGGACATGTCCGCGCGCGTCCACCACCACGAAGACCAGGCTCCGATAACCATGGGCCGTGGGGTGCTGGAGCCGGTCCGTCAGGCGCGCAAGGTCACGCTCCTGGGACTCCGGCACGCGCTGACGGATGATCTCCACCGCCTCCGCCATGGCGCGGGCGTCGGCCGGGAGCGAGGTGTCGTGGATCCGACGGATCTGGAACAAGGGGAGGCCTGGGAGCGAGGGAGGACCGGCGAGCGGCAGGTCGGTCCAGTATCTGCCTCGGCTCCCGGTCTGGCAGCGGGCTCGCTGGCGGGGGCTGCTGGCGCGGGCTCAGCCGCCGCGGTGGCTCATGGAGATGATCCGCAGCATCTTCAGGTTGATGACGATGAAGCGCCACAGCTGCCAGAGCAGGTTGACCCGGAGGTGACGCGTCCACGCGGTCGGGACCGTGACCTGGGCCGTCTGGATCTCGGGAGGGGCAGTGGGAGGGGCAGTGGGAGGAGCAGTGGGAGGGGCAGTGGGAGGGGCAGTGGGAGAGGCAGGCGGTGCTTGCTGGGGCATGGCCCTACTCCGGGATGAGGTGCCAGCCGGGTCCCATGCGCGCCTGGTGCAGGAACATGTGATGCAGGGCGATCTTGATCCAGTGCCCGGCCAGGCCGATCTCACCGAAGGTGTGCTTCGGATCCCGTCCATACTCGGGGTAGCGCTCGAAGTCGGGCACGATGGGGAAGACCGTGATCGAGGCAGCCGTGCCGGTCAGCGGGTTGGCGCCGGCCGAGGCCACACAGGCCGCCCCCATGGCCGCCATCGAGGCGTTGTGGGTGGGCACCTCGGAGAGGCCGAGCATCATGTCGACGACGCTGTGTGCGACTGCCTTGCCGATGGCCGACGACGGCATGCCGGTGCGGGGTGGCGTCGGTGAGATCGGCGTGCCCTGCGGGCTGCGACGCGGACGCGAGATGGCGTGGGGCGGGGCGAAGGCGATGCCGACGGCGAACAGGTTGCGGAAGGTGGGGTTCTGGTAGGTGCGCGGCCAGTCGGCGGCCCGCCACTGCTCGAAGGGGCGCTGGGTGTAGTCGGCGTCGACCTTCATGAAGCCGTTGCCGGCGAAGACCGTGTCGGTGATGTCGAGCCCCTCCCGGTCGACGGCCCGCAGCCCCACGCCGGAGAAGGGCGGCAGCAGCATGGCGAAGTCGAAGCCCTGCTCACCCAGTGTACCATCGAGCAGCTCGTACTGCACCCGATCCTGCTGGACATCCCGCAGGTGGGCCCGGTTGATCCAGCGGATGCCCCGCTCCGCGAAGAGCGAGGCCGTGAACACGCTGCTCGGCGTGATGTAGCCGCCGTGCTTGATGTGCATGCCGTTCATGCCGAAGTCGCCCAGCTCGTACTCGTTGGCGATCCACACCAGGTCGGCCTTGTCGCGCACGCCGTGGTGCCGCAGCTCGAACTCCAGGTTGAAGGCGTACTCGAAGGCCGCCCCTTGGCAGGTGCACTGCCCGTGCCCGGTCCCGACCAGGAAGGTCTGGCGCTCGCCCTTGCGCATGCGTGCGATGCGCTCCTTCAAGGCGGCGGCGGTGTCCGTGGCGTGCGTCTCGGTGCACACCGACCAGGAGTGGCCGCCGTCGGGTCCCAGGCCGGGCGTCGCGCCGAAGTTCAGGCGCGGGCCGGTCGCGTTGATGAGGTAGTCGTAGGGGATCCGGCCGCGCTGCCCCTGCCGTCCCTGGCCCGTGTACAGCACCTCGACGAAGGGCTGGTCCTGCTCCAGGTCTCCTTGGGGGTGGATGACCTCTGCGCTGGCCTGGTGGAACTGGATCCCCTCACGCTCGTAGATGGGGGCCAGCTCGAAGACGACCTTCCGGGCGTCCAGCACGCCGACGGCGACCCAGATGTTGGACGGGATCCAGTTGTAGGTGGCCTTGGGCGAGATGACCACGACCTCGTGGGGGTCCGGCAGCCAGCGCCGGGCAAAGGACGCCGCGGTGTGTCCGGAGATGCCCGCTCCAAGGACGACCAGGCGCATGACACACCTCCTGCGGCGCTCCGGTACACAGAGCGCCCGGAGTGTCAGGTCATGCAAGCCCGTCAGCACCGATCGGAGGCAGAACCAGGGGGTGCGACAGCCTGTGCCGAGCGCGGGCCGCAGGCCGCGGGCCGCAGGGCGCACGTGCCCGGCATGCGCCTTGCTAACTTCTGCCGGACATGGAGGTCCCCCTGCTCCGCCGCCTCGCCTTCGCGGTCGTCCTCGTCGCCGGCCTGTGGTTGGTCCTCGCCCTGCTCCTGGACCGCTACGGGGCTCGGGAAGCGCCGGGCGAGGCCTTCGATCTCATCATTGTCGCGGGCTGCCGGGTGCAGCCCGATGGCAGCCCCTCGCCCGCCCTGGCCCGCCGCGTCGAGCGAGCGGTGGCGCTGTGGCGACAAGGGCAGGCGCCGCGCATCGTGCTGACCGGAGGCCTGGGCACCTGGCTGCCCAGCGAGGCCGAGGCAGCCGCAGCCCACGCCCGCGCCCTGGGCGTTCCCGCCGATGCGCTGCTGCTGGAGGACCGGTCCACCTCGACCGAGGAGAACGCCCGCAACGCCGCCGCAGCCTGGCCGGCCCAGCGGGTCCTGGTGGTCACCGACGCCTACCACGTGTTCCGCGCCGAGCGGGTCTTCGGGCGGTACTACGCCGAGGTCCGCGGGGTGGGATCCCGGTCGCCGGTCCTGTGGCGGGCACGCGGCGCGCTGCGGGAGGTGGCTGCGGTCGCCTGGTACGCAGGGACGGGGCGCCTGGGATCACGCCGCGACGAATCGTAGACGGCGCGCGACCTGCGGTATCCCCCGGCTCCGCCCTACTTCTCGTCCTTGCGCGCCAGCCCGCCCCGCAAGGCGCGCAGGTGGACCCGCTGGGCCTCGTCGACGGCCGGGTAGTGCGGGTCCATGCGGTCCAGGGCCGCGACGATGAGGTCGGCCGCGACCCAGCGCATGTAGTCCTTGTCGTCAGCCGGGATGGCGTACCAGGGGGCCCAGGGGCGGCTGGTCTCGTTCAGGGCCGCCTGGTAGGCGCGCATGTAGGCGTCCCAGTGCTGGCGCTCGCCGATGTCCTCCTCGTTGAACTTCCAGTTGCGGTCGGGGTCGTCGATGCGCTGCAGCAGCCGCTTGCGCTGCTCCTCGGGGCTGACGTGCAGCCACAGCTTCAGGATCGTGACGCCCTGGCGGGCCAGGTACAGCTCGTGGGCGCGGATGGCCTCCATGCGCCAGGCCCACAGCTCCTCTGGGTCCTCGGGCACAGGCACGCGCTGGCCGGCGAGCAGCTTGGGGTGGACCCGGACGACCAGGACCTCCTCGTAGTAGGAGCGGTTGAAGATGCCGATGTAGCCGCGCGGCGGGAGCTGCTTGGAGGTCCGCCAGAGGAAGTCGTGGGACAGCTCCTCAGAGGAGGGGGCCTTGAAGGAGCTGACCTGGCAGCCGGCGGGGTTCACGCCGGTCATCACCGCGCGGATGGTGCCGTCCTTGCCGGCCGCGTCGAGGGCCTGGAAGATGACGAGCAGGCTGCGGCGCCCCTCGGCGAAGAGGCGGTCCTGCAGCTTGTACATGCGCTCGGTCAGGTCGGCCTGGCGCTTCTTGATGGCCTTGTCGTGCGGCACGCCCCCCGGGGGCGAGGTCGGGGACAGGGCAGCCAGGAAGCCACCGTCGAAGGGGACCCGGTAGGGGCTGTCGGGGGCGTCAATCATCGCGACCTCCTGGGGGAGGCGCGGGCGGCCGCCCCAGATCCCCCCCAGGCTGCCACGGGTCCGCGGGTGGCATGCTGCCGCGGTGCGCCTCCGCGGGTCCAGCCCTGCTTCCCCTCCCCCTCCGGTCGAGCCCGGCCCGGGCGGCCCGATGGCGCGTGGGCCCCTCAGTGCCCCCCTCGATGCCCCCCTCGATGCCCTCCTCGCCCCCCTCTTCGCAGCGGGCCTGGTCCTCTGCGCCCTGGTCCTGACGACCTGGCCCCTGGCCTTGCACCCGACCGACGCCCTGCTGGGTCTGCCCGAGGTCGAGTCCATCGAGCACCTGTGGACCCTGTGGCTGGGGGCCCACCACGGCCCCCTGGTCATCGACACCGACCTGGCCAGCTACCCCTACGGCTACCGCTGGGTGCTGGCCGATCCCCTGGACCTGCTGTGGTTCCTGCCGGCGGGCCTGCTGTCCCCGGTGCTCGGCTTCCACGCCGTCCAGGTGGCCAACCTGCTGTGCAGCGGCCTGGTGGCCTGGGTCGCCGGCCGCCTGCTGCTCCCGCCGGGGCCGCGCCCGCCCCTGGGGCTGACGGCTGGGCTGGCCATCGTCTCCACCCCCCTGGCCGGCACGCTGCTCACCGGCATGACCGAGGCGGGGACCTTGTGGGCGGCGGTGCTGGCGGTGGCCCTGCTGCGGCCGGCCCTGGAGCGCGGCGGGCGCTTCGTCCTGGTCGCCGCCCTGGCGGGCGGCCTGGCGGCCTGGGGAGGGGCCTACACGGCGACCTACGCGGCGCTCCTGGCCCCGGTCGTGCTCCTCGCCCTGCTGCCCGGGGCGCTGCGCCGGGACGGGGCCGCCGTGGTGCTGGGCCGGCTGCTCGGCGTGGCGCTGCCGGCCCTGCTCCTGGCCGCCCCGGTGATCTGGGCCATCGCGACCCAGCGGCCGCCGGGCCTGCCGGGGGCCACCTCGATGCTGCCCGAGGTCCTGCACAACCCCCAACTGCCCCAGGCCCGGGCCCTGGGCGCCGACCCCATGATGCTGCTGCTGCCCATGCACCCGGCCCAGGACACACAGATCCACGCGGTCACCCTGGGGCTGCCGGCCCTGCTGCTGGGGGCCGTGGGCGCGTGGAGCCGGCGGGCCCGCCTGCTGCCGGCGCTGCTTGCCTGGGCCCTGATCCTGTCCCTGGGGGTCTACCTGCAGTTCGGGCCGCTGGTGCCTCGCCTGCACGGGCGCCTGCTGCTGCTGCCGGCCGGGCTGCTCAGCCTGGTGCTGGAGCCCCTGGGCCACGCCGCGCGCTGGCATCGCATGGCCGCGGTCGCCGCCCTGCTCCTGGCCCCGCTGTGCGTCGCCGGGATCCAGGCGCTGGCGGCCCGCCTGCCGACCGCCCTGCGCCGCCCGGCGGTGACGGTGCTGGTGCTGGGCCTGGTGCTGGAGGCCATCCGCTACGGCCCCCTGCCCTGGCCGCGCCCCATGCTGCCGGTGGCGCCCCCGGCGATCTACGCCGCGCTGCCCGAGCCCGGCCCCATCCTGGTGATCCCCAAGCAGCCCCGCAAGCGGACGGGACAACCCTGGGTCCCGGCCCGGGAGCTGCTCTGGCAGACCCTCCACGGGCAGCCCCTGGCCGAGCGCCCGATGTACCAGACCCCCGATCCCCGCCTGGAGGATCTGCGGGAGGCCATCGTGTCCGCGGCCCGGCGCGGCGACAGCCAGAAGGCCCGCCGGGCCCGCCAGGCCCTGGCCGAGCTGGGGTACCGCTGGATCGTGCACCACGAGGAGCCCGGTACGCCCACCTCGGCCGCCTCGCTGCGAGCCGTCCTGGGCGCCCCCGACCTGGAGGTCGGTGACAGCCTGGCCTGGAGGCCCTGAGGGGCGGGCGCTCCGCGGTTCGCTCAGGCCCCGACTTTCGCTCAGGCCCCGACTTTCGCTCAGGCCCCGACTTTCGCTCAGGCCTCGACTTTCGCTCAGGCTTCGGCGGCCTCGGCGGCCTCGGCCTCGGCGAAGGGATCGATGACGTGCAGGTGCACGCCCGCCCCCTGGAGGCGGGTCTGGCAGCCCAGGCGCCAGCCCTCGGGGACCTTGGAGTCCCGGCAGGTCCGCTGCTCCTTCTCGTTGGCCGGGGACAGGCCGTCGGCGCCGCCGAGGACCTCGACCCGGCAGGTGCCGCAGTCGCCCTCGGCGCAGCCGGTCATGATGGGCCAGGCGCCGCGGCCGGTCACGGTGACCAAGGTCTCGCCTTCCTTGCCCTGGACCGTGTACTCGCTGCCGTTGGGGGCGGTGATCTTCACGTCGAAGACGGGGCGGGCCCCGGACTCGTTCGCGGCCGAGCCAGCCCCGCCGAACAGGGCACGGATCTTGTTGCGGATGCCGAAGCGGCTCATCTGGACCTCGCGGATGCGGGACGGACTGCCGCCTATCCTGCCGCGCCGCTTCGGCGAGGCGGCGGCCCCACCGGTTAGGACCGCCCGGAGAGGTGATCCGTGGGCCTGCCGCTCCTGCTGCTCCTGCTGACCGCGGCTCGGGCCGAGCCGGGCCCGGAGCTGCTGGTGAACGGGGGCTTCGAGCAAGGCGGCGCGCTGCCCACCGCCTGGCACCTGGTGCCCGGCGCCACCGTGCCCGGCAGCGGCCACAGCCGCGTGAAGCGGGTGCGCGAGCAGGATGGCAACGCCGTCGTCCGGCTCACGGGCGCGGCCGGCACCGCCCGGTGGGACAGCCTGGACTCGGACCCGGTGCCGGTGACCCCCGGCACCCTGCTGGAGCTGCGGGGCCGCATGCGGACCGAGGGCGTCCGGGTCGAGGGCCACCAGTACGCCAACTGCGACCTGGCCCTGATGTTCACCGACGCCCAGGGGGCCGTGGTGCGGGTCGGGGGCAGCCCGGTCGTCGCGACCCCGGTCCTGCGGGGTGACCAGCCCTGGGCCGCGCTGGACCGCGTCGTGACGGTCCCGCCGGGCGCCACCACCGTGACCGTGTTGGCCTTCCTCTCGATGTCCGGCACGTCCTGGGTCGACGACCTGTCCCTGCGCATCGCCTCGCCGCCGGACTGGGTGCGCGCCGAGACCAAGCACTACCTCTTCCTCTCCTCGCAACCGGCCCCCGTCTCGGCCCAGGACCAGGCCCGCAACGAGGAGATCTACGCCCGCATGTCCGCCACCCTGGGCGTGGACCTGCCCTTCAAGGTGACCTACCACCGCTACGCCACGCCGGCCGAGAAGGGCGCGTGGACCGGGGACGCCGGCAACGGACACGCCCAGGGGGACCGCGACCTGTACACGGTCTGGCCCATCGACGACCACGAGATCGTGCACCTGCTGGCCCGGCAGTGGGGGGAGACCGACAGCCCCCTGCTGGGCGAGGGCCTGGCGGTGGCGCTGTCGGGGAGCTGGCTGGGCCGCCCTCCCGATGCCTGGGTGGCCGAGCTGAAGGCCCAGGGCAAGGTGCCCGACCTGGCCAGCCTGGTGGACGGCGCGCGCTTCCGCAGCATGGACGACCGGGTCAGCTACGCCCTGGCCGGCTCCTTCGTGGACTTCTTCATCCAGCTGTGGGGCATCGACCGCTTCCACCTGGTCTACACCGGCACCGACCCCCTGCCGGCCCGCCTGCAGCGCGAGACCGGCATGGACCTCGACCAGCTCCGGGCCGCCTGGCTCGAGGGCCTGGGCGAGGCACCCTGAGATGGCACACTTCTACGCAGTGGTCACGCCGGGCCTGGAGCCCGTCACCGCCCGCGAGCTGGCGGCCGCCGGCCACCCCGGCCCCGTCGGCACGGTGCAGCCCGGTGGGGTCGCCTTCGAGGCCCCCCTGGCCGAGGGCGCCGCCCTGGCCGCGGCGCTGCGCAGCCCGGCCCGCCTGCTGGTCGAGGTCGTGTCCGGGCCGGCCCGCAGCCTGGACGAGCTGGCCGCCCTGACGCGGCGCGGCGCCTGGCAGGACTTCCTGCGCCCCGGCGAGCAGGTGGAGATCGCGGCCTCGGCCCGGCAGAGCCGCCTGCACTTCGTCGACGCCGTGAAGAAGAAGGTCGCCCGCGCCATCTTCGACACGGTGGGCCACCCGCTGCAGTGGGCCGAGCCCAGCCAGCGCGTGCAGATCCGGCTGGACCGGGACCAGGCGACGATCAGCGTCGACGCCGGGGGCGAGCTGCTGCACCGCCGGGGCTGGCGCCTGGCGACGGCCAAGGCCCCCCTGCGCGAGAACCTGGCCGCCGCCATGCTGCTGGCCGCCGGCTGGACCAGTGAGGAGGCCCTGGTCGACCCTTTCTGCGGGGCCGGCACCCTGCCCATCGAGGCAGCCCGGCTGGCCCGCGGCCTGCCCCCGGGGGTCGATCGCAGCTACGCCTTTCAGAGCTGGCCCGCCCTGGGCCGGCCCTCGACGCAGCCCTCGACGCAGCCCCGCGCCCCCTCCCCGGGGCTACCCGTGCGCCTGCCCATCCTCGGCTCGGACCGGGACGCCGGTGCCATCCGGGCCAGCACTGAGAACGCGGCGCGGGCCGGGGTCGAGGTGGACTGGCGCCGCGTCGACATCCGCGAGCTCCTGCCCCCCGCCCCCCAGGGCCTGGTCGTGGCGAACCCGCCGTATGGCGAGCGGGTCGGTGGGGCCGAGGGCGGCGCCGCCTACACCGCCCTGGGCCAGCTCCTGCGCGGCCCCTTCGCCGGCTGGCGCGCCCTGTTCCTGGCCCCCTCCGAAACGCTGGCCCGGCGGGTCGACCGGCGGGTGCAGGCCATGACCCGGTTCCGCAACGGCGGGATCCCGGTCGGGATCTGGGTCCTCGAGCCCTGATCCCAGGGGCCCACGGCCCGGTTCCGGGGGGCCCACGGCCCGGCTTGGGGGCCGCGCAGCCGCCCTGCACACGGCCCGCCAGGATGCGGTCCCGACCCGCGCACCCCGATCTCGCCGCGTTGATGGGGATCCTCGGCGTTCCGTCACACACAAGATGTTGTGTCACTTGCACGGCGCCACCCCAACATATAGGGTCCAAAGTCCCCGCCCGGTCCCCGGCAGGTCCCGCCCGTCTCCCCCTTGTCTCCCCCACCCCAGTCCCCTCTGGAACCGTGATGTCGTCCTCCCAGTCCGCCTCCAAGTCCGCCTCGGCTCCCGCCGCCACCCCCACCGCCTCGATCGCCCCCTGGGACCGCCTGCCCCAGGATCTGCCGGCCTCCCGCCTCACGGACAACGCCCGCACGGTCCTGTCCAAGCGCTACCTGAAGAAGGATGAGGCCGGCACGCCGGTCGAGCAGCCGGAGGCCATGTTCTGGCGCGTCGCCCGGTTCATCGCCGAGGTGGACCGCCGCTACCACGCCGACGAAGCCGACGTGGACGGCACGGCCCGCGCCTTCTACGGCCTGATGACCCAGGGCCGCTTCGAGCCCAACTCGCCCACGCTGATGAACGCCGGCCGCCCCCTGGGCCAGCTCTCGGCCTGCTTCGTCCTGCCCGTCGAAGACGCCCTCTCCAACGGCGAGAGCGGCATCTACGACACCCTGACCGCCATGGCGCTCATCCACCAGAGCGGCGGCGGTACCGGCTTCTCCTTCAGCCGCCTGCGGCCCGAGGGCGACATGGTGCGCAGCTCGACCGGCGTGGCCAGCGGCCCGGTCAGCTTCATGAAGCTCTACGACGCCAGCACCGACGTCGTGAAGCAGGGCGGCACCCGGCGCGGCGCCAACATGGGCATCCTGCGCGTCGACCACCCGGACATCCGCCACTTCATCACCTGCAAGGAAGACACCTCCCAGGTCACCAACTTCAACATCTCCGTGGCCGTCACCGACGCCTTCATGGAGGCGCTGGCCAACGGGGAGTCCTACGACCTGGTCCACCCGGGCACGGGCGACGTGGTCGACTCCGAGAGCGCCAAGGAGATCTGGGACCTGGTGGTGCACGGCGCCTGGGCCACCGGCGAGCCCGGCGTGTTCTTCATCGACCGCGCCAACTACCACAACCCCGTGCCCCAGCTCGGCCCCTACGAGGCTACGAACCCCTGCGGCGAGCAGCCCCTGCTGCCCTACGATGTCTGCAACCTGGGCAGCATCAACGTCGGCGCCTTCGTCCGCCCGGGCAAAGCCGACGGTCCGGCCACCGAGCGCCTGGACTGGGACGGCCTGCGCCAGGCCGTGCACGCCGCCGTGCACTTCCTGGACAACGTCATCGACGCCAACCAGTTCCCCCTGCCCGCCATCGAGAAGCGGGCCAAGGCCATCCGCCGGATCGGCCTGGGCATCATGGGCTGGGCCGATCTGCTGGTCCGGCTGGGCGTGCCCTACGACACCGAGCAGGCCGTGGACCTGGCCCGCGAGCTCATGGGCTTCGTGGACGAAGAGGCCCGCAACGCCAGCGAGGCCCTGGCCGCCGAGCGCGGGGTCTTCCCCGAGTGGGAGCGCTCCATCTGGGGTCCCGACGCCAGCGCCGCCCGCGGTCCCAAGGGTGAGCGGATCCGCCCCCAGCGCAAGCTGCGGCACTGCAACCTGACCACCGTGGCCCCCACCGGCACGATCAGCATGATCGCCAACTGCTCGGGCGGCATCGAGCCGCTCTTCGCCGTGGCCTTCATGCGCAACCAGGCCGGCGTGAAGATGCCCGACGTCAACGCCGACTTCGTGGCCCAGGCCAAGGCCGGCGGCTGGTTCTCCGAGGACCTGATGCGGCGGATCGCCGACGAGGGCAACATCCACATGCCCGAGGTGGGGTCCGAGGCGCAGCGCGTCTTCGTCACCTCGCACGACATCGCGCCGGAGTGGCACGTCCGCATGCAGGCGGCCTTCCAGGAGCACACCGACGCGGCGATCAGCAAGACCACCAACTTCTCGAACGAAGCCAGCGAGTCCGACGTCCGCACCATCTTCGAGCTGGCCTACAGCCTGGACTGCAAGGGTGTCACGGTCTACCGGGACGGCGCCCGCCCGGCCCAGGTGCTGTCCACCGGCAAGACGACCCGCCCGGCGGGAGAGACCGCTCCGTCCGCCGCCGCCGCGGCCGCGGCCATGACCCGGGTGAAGCGCTCGCGGCCCCAGGTGCTGAACGGTCGGACGGTGAAGATGCGCTCCCCCCTGGGCGAGCTCTACGTCACCATCAACGAGGACGAGGACAACAAGCCCTTTGAGGTCTTCTGCACCGTCGGCAAGGCAGGCGGCGCGGCGAACGCCGACAGCGAGGCCATCGGGCGCCTGATCTCCCTGACCCTGCGCCACGGCATTCCCATCGACGAGGTGCGGGACCAGCTCCGCGGCATCTCCTGCGACCGCGCCGTGGGCTTCGGCCCCAACAAGGTCCTCAGCGCCCCCGATGCCATCGCTCAGGCCATCGACCGCTATCTGGACGCCCGCGCCGGCAGCAACGGCCACAGCAGGGCCAAGCTGGAGCCGGACCTGCTGGCGGTGTGCCCCGACTGCAGCAGCGGCCAGCTCGCCTTCGAAGAGGGTTGCATGAAGTGCCACAGCTGCGGCTACAGCGCCTGCGGCTGAGCGCTACCCTGGGCCGATGAGCGACCCTGGTCCCGCCCTGTTGAAGCCCGGAGATCGGGTCGAGCGCTACGAGGTGCTCGGCCCGCTGGGCGAGGGAGCCACGGCCCGGGTCTACCGGGTCCGGCACACCATGCTCGGGACCGAGCACGCCCTCAAGGTGATGGCCCCCTTGCCACCAAGCTCCGAGCAGGCGTCCACCTCCTCAAGGATACGAAGCTTGTAGCTGTCGCTGTAGGCGCGGCGCCTCTTCGGAACGCGGACTTCGGTGGCGGTGCTGTCGTCGCTTGCTGGCATGGGGATCTCGGGAGTGCCCTTGCATGATTTCGGGGTGCTGAGCGGCCTCGACCCTCGTTTCGGCCATCCGGCCGAAACGACAGTCGATGCGCTTTGTTGGCGGGGGGAGGATGCCTCCCCCCGCATGCGCTAGCGCGCCCCCCCTCC
>Ga0210033_1001819_pt1 | contig 18980 bp, 13 predicted proteins | sample CryGeymeta201501_FD_185465 | JGI IMG/M metagenome (GOLD analysis project Ga0210033, IMG submission 185465) | Groundwater microbial communities from Crystal Geyser aquifers in Utah, USA - Crystal Geyser metaG 2015-01 (SPAdes) (version 2) | ecosystem: Environmental > Aquatic > Deep subsurface >... | reverse complement strand
GTGGCAGCGTCGGCCCCTGCGTGGGCTCGAACGCCGCATCCTGGTGAGTCGCATCGCCCCCGATCTGCCGAGCGACCGCACGGTTCTGCCGTAACCGTCTGGCCCCGCAGAGGGCAGGCCGGGAGCTTCGCCTACCCCCCACCATGCAAACGCCCACTCCCAAAGCAGCGTCCGGCGCTCAGACCGTGACCACGGTGGCGACACTCCCGCGTGGCTCGCAGCAGGCGGCGCGGATGTCGCGCGATGGCGGTGATGAGCCAGTCGATGGCCAAAGATCAGGTCGGTGCCGGACAAGTCCGGCAGCCCACGGCGTGATGGATCCGCAGATGCGCGCAGTGCGTGTTGTCGACGTCTCCGAGTCAGACGTGTCCGGCCCCCGACGAGCGTGGGGCCCTACGGCGTGATGGGTCGCGCGGGTGCGCGGGCGAGACGCCGCTACGAATACCCGAGCACCAGCGCTCTCGCTAGCAGGTACCAGCCGTCGACCAGGACGAAGAGCAGCAACTTGAAGGGCAGGCTGACGGTGGTGGGCGAGAGCATGTGCATGCCCAATGCGAGCAGGACGTTGGCGACGACCATGTCGACGACCAAGAACGGGATGAAGACGAGGAAGCCTATCTGGAAGGCCTCGGTCAGCTCGGTGATCAGGAACGACGGCAGCAGCACGAGCATGTCGTCGCGTCCGACCTCGCCGCGTCGCTCGGGCGCGCGCACGTGGCGCGCCAGGTTCCAGAACAGGCGCGTCTCGCGAGCACCCGCGTTGCGACGCAGGAAGCCGCGCATGGGCTCGAGGCCCAGACGGAAGGTCTGGACCACGGCGTCGAAGCTCTCACCCTCGAGCGGGTGGTTCAGGTCGACGCGCGCCACCGCAGGCGCCGCCGCCTCGGAGATCTCCTCGCCCACGGGCGCCATCACGTAGAGCGTGAGCAGCACGCTGAGCGAGGCGATGACCAGCCCGGACGGCACCTGCCCCGTACCGAGGGCGTTGCGCAGGATGGAGAAGACGACGGAGATCTTCACGAAGCTCGTGGTCGTCATGAACAGGAAGGGCAGGAGCGAGAGAGCGCCCAGCACGACCATGGACACGAGCGGGTTTCCCGCGAAGGAGCCCTCCTGCGCGCCTGCCTCGGACGACCACGACAGCACGATGGCTGTGGCGGAGAGCGCCACCAGCGTCGTCCCGAGCCGTTTGCCCCTAATCACCCGCGGAGGTTCACTCCGCGACGCGCGACCTGTCAACGTCGTCTGCGATTCGCTCGATGGCCACCGCCGACACCTTGTACTCGGGGCAGCCCGTATATTCGTCCGCGGCCTGGCCGACCAGGATGTTGGTGCGCGTCTCCGGGAAGTGGAAGGTCATGAACACGGTGCCGGGCATGCTGGCACGCGTGACCTCGGCCTCGACCTCGATCTCGCCGCGACGCGAACGCACGCGCAGGCGATCACCCGTCTTCACGCCGATGCGCTTGGCGTCCTTGGGGCTGATGCGCAGGCGCTCCATGGACGCCGTGTGCAGCTCGATCACGGGCGTGCGTCGCGTCTGGGTGCCGACGTTGTAGTGGAAGAGCTGGCGGCCCGTGGTGAGAAAGAAGGGGTACTCCGCGCTGGGCAGCTCGCCCGGCTCCTGCCAGGGCGCACCCACGAACAGGCCACGGCCGCGCAAGAAGTCACCGCCCTCGTGCACGATGGCCGTGCCGGGATCGTCCGCGTCGCGGCAGGGCCATTGCAAGAAGCCGCCCTCCCCTTCCAGGCGCGCGTAGCTGACGCCGCGCCAGTTGGGCGAGAGCGCTGCGAGCTCGTCCATCACGGCGGAGGAGTCGGGGGACTCGCCGAAGCCCAGAGGATGGCCCATGCGCGCGGCGACGCGCGCCGGGATGTAGCTGTCGGGTAAGGTGCCTTCCAGAGGCTCCAGCGCCTTGCGCACGCGCTGGATGCGGCGGTCGGAGTTGACGAAGGTTCCGTCCTTCTCCAGGAAGGTCGCGCCGGGGAAGATCACGTGAGCGAAGCGCGCGGTCTCGCTCATGAAGATCTCTTGCACGACCAGGAACTCGAGCGCCTCGAGCGCCGCGACCACGTGCTCGGTGTCGGGATCGGATTGGGCCACGTCCTCGGCCGTGACCCACATCGACCTCAGCCGACCGTCGATGGCGGCGTCGAACATGTTGGGGATGGTGAGGCCGACGTCGTCCGGTGGCGCGACGCCCCAGGTGGCTTCGTGCTCGGCGCGCGCCGTGGGATCCGTGACCAGGCGATAGTCACTGAACACGTTGGGCAACGCGCCCACGTCGCTCGCGCCCTGCACGTTGTTCTGACCGCGGATGGGGTTCGTGCCCGTGCCCAGGCGACCCATGTTGCCGGTGGCGAGCGCGAGATCGATGAGGCCGAAGACGGTGTTGCTGCCGTGGCCCGCTTCCGTGACGCCGAGACCCCAGAGGATGCACGCGCTCTCGACAGATGCGTAGAGCCGCGCGGCGCGCCGGATCTGATCGGCGGAGACGCCGCTGATGCCTTCGGCCCACTCGGGCGTGCACGTCTTCACGGCCTCGCGCGCCTTGTCCACGTCCTCCGTGTGGTCCGCGATGAAGGCTTCGTCCACGAGCCCTTCGTCGAAGACGACGTAAAGCAAAGCGTTGATCACGGCGACGTTGCTGCCGGGGGTGAGCGCGAGGTGTTCGTCGGCCAGCTCCGCGAGCTCCGTGTCACGCGGGTCGAGCACGATGAGCTTCGCGCCCCGGAGCACGGCCTGCACGATGCGCGAACCGAAGACGGGGTGAGCCGCCGTGGGGTTCGCGCCGACGATCATGATGCAGTCAGAGTGATCCACGTCCTCGAAGCTGTTGGTGCCGGCGCCCGTGCCCAGCGCTTTGCCCAGGCCGTAGGCGCTAGGGCTGTGGCAAACGCGCGAGCAGTTGTCGATGGAGTTGGTGCCCATCACCGTGCGCGTGAACTTGCTCATGAGGTAGTTGTCCTCGTTCGTGCAGCGCGACGAGGAGATGGCCGCGAAGGAGCCGGGGCCGTTGGCGTCTCGGATCTCCGTCAGGCGCTTGGCCACGAGATCGAGCGCCTCGTCCCAGCTCGCCTCGCGGAAGCTGCCGTCTTCTTGGCGAATCAACGGGCTGGTGAGCCTGTCGGGGTGGCGCGCGAAGTCGTGGGCGAAGCGGCCCTTCACGCAGGCGTGGCCGTGGTTCGCCGAGCCCTTGGGCGACGGCTCGATCATGGCGATGGCGTCGCCGACGACGTGAGCGTTGAGCGTGCAGCCCACGCCACAGTAGGCGCAGGTGGTGGAGACGATCTTCTCGGCTTTGCCGAACTCGCGCGCGCCGCGATCCTCGATGGCCGCTACGGGACACTCGATGGCGCAGGCGCCGCAGCTGCGGCAGTCGGCCTCGGCCATGCCCGTGTCGTCGCCGGCGATCACGCGCGTGTCGAAGCCGCGTCCGGCCATGGCGAGCACGAAGCTGCCCTGCACCTCGTCGCAGACGCGCACGCAGCGCCCGCAGGCGATGCACTTGTCCATCTCGAGCTTCAAGAAGGGGTGCGAGTCGTCCCGCGGCGGCTCGTGGGTCGCGCCCACGGGGTAGCGCACCTCGCGGAAGCCGACCTCGGCGGCCACGGTCTGTAGCTCGCAGCGATTGTTCGCGGAGCAGCCGAGGCACTCCAGTGGGTGATCGCTGACGATCAGCTCGACGATGTTCTTGCGCAGACGCGAGAGGCGGTCCGAGTGCGTGTGGATGGACGCGCCTTCACTCGCGGGCGTGTGACACGACGCGACGGGTCGGCCTCCGTCGACCTCGACCAGGCACACGCGGCAGGCGCCGTAGGGCTTGAGCGCGTCGGAGTTGCACAGCGTCGGGACGTGGGCGCCGGCAGCGCGCGCGGCGTCGAGCAGGCTCGCACCTTCGAGCACGTGCACCTCTTCGCCGTTCACCGTCAGCGTCAAGAGCGCGGCGGCGGCCATTTTGTCGATAGCGTTCATCGTGCATCCTCCTGGGTGGCCAAAAGCGCGGGCACCTGCGCATCCGGGACGTGCTCTCGGAAGGCGTGGATGAAGTTCTTCATCAAGAGATCAATGGGTGTGGGGATGGCGCCGCCCAGCGCGCACAGGGAGCCGACGCGCATGGTCTCGCTCAGCTCGGCCAGGAGCTCGATGTGGCGTTGCTCGCCGCGACCTTCGAGGATCTCGTCGAAGAGCTCGACGCCGCGCACGGAGCCGAGGCGACAGGGGAAGCACTTGCCGCAGCTCTCCACGGCGCAGAAGCGCATCAGGTCTCGCCCAAGGCGCACGAGATCCGTCTCACTCGAGAACACGACGACGCTGCCGTGACCGAGCATGCCGCCCACGGCGGCCAGATGCTCGATGGTCAGAGGCAGATCGAGGTCGCCCTCGCCGTGTACGCCGCCGAGTGGTCCGCCGACCATGGCCGCGCGGAAGCTCGCGCCCTCGGCCATGCCGCCCGCGTGATCGTAGATCAGCTCGCGCAGAGTGACGCCGAGGGGCAGCTCGAACAGGCCCGGACGCGCGACGGCGCCAGCGACGCTGAAGAGCTTCATGCCGCGGCTCTCGCCCTTGCCAAAGGCCGCGTAGGCCGCGCCGCCTTCACGCGCGATGAAGGGCATGCAGGCGAGAGTCTCGACGTTGTGCACGGCCGTGGGCGCGCCGCGATAGCCCTGCTCCGCCGGATAGGGAGGCTTGTACGAGACCTGCGCCGGTACTCCCTCGAGGCTGCGCAGGAGCGAGGTCTCCTCGCCGCAGATGTAGGCGCCGTGGCCGCGCACCAGGCGCACGTCGAAGCTGAAGCCGCTGCCCAGGATGCCCTGACCGAGCAGCCCGGCCCTCCGCGCCTCATCGAAGGCGGCGGCCATGATGCGCTGCGCACGCGGATACTCCGCGCGCAGGTAGAAGAAGCCCTCGCTCGCGCCACAGGCGAAGGCGGCGAGCAGCATGCCCTCGATCACGCCGTGAGGATCGCGCTCCATCAGCTCCTTGTCGATGAAGGCGCCGGCGTCTCCCTCGTCGGCGTTGACCACGAGGTAGCGCACACCTTCGGGGCAAGGCGCGCCTCGCACGGTGCGCAGCTTGCGACCGGCGGGGAAGCCCGCGCCTCCGCGACCGCGGAGCTTGGACGCATCCAGCTCGTCGAGCATGACGTCCGGGCCCAGCTTCAACATCTTCGCCAGGCTGGCGTAGGCGCCCGCGGCGCGTGCGGAGGTGAGGTCGACGTCGACGCCGAAGCGCGAGAGCAGCACGCTCTTGCTCGGATCCTCCGGCATCTGCACGAAGTTCCGAGGCTCCGAGAGCTCGGGCGCGACGCCCTTCAGGAGCGCGGACACGGCCGCTGCCTCGGCCTCGCCCGCCAGGGAGAACACATGCTGCTCATCGTCCTGTTCGAGCATCGCGTTCGGACCTTCGCCGCAGTAGCCGAGGCAGGTCGTCTCGCCCAGCTCGAGCTCGTCGACCTCGCCGAGCGCCTGCTCCAGCCGTCGCTGCGTCGAAGCGCCGCCTCGCGCCGCGCAGCCTTCGCCGTTGCACACGTGCAGCCTTCGGTTGGCCGGCGCGTCGGGCGAGAGTTCGTCGTAGAACTCGGCCACGGATCGCACCAGCGCCTTGGGCAACCTGAATTCCTCCGCCAGCGCGCCGATGTCCGCGGGCGTGATCACGCCATGTTCGGTGCGGATTCGCGAGAGTTTGTCGTAGACGGTCTCGCCCTTGCCGAGGAAACGATTCTGAAGCGCGATCAAGTTGGTCGACATGCGTGCATCCTGCCCCTCCCCTGCCATGCGTAGCAAGCTGGCGGGACAATCCGCGCGGGCTGAACTCGGCGGAATGGCAGTCCGTCCCCAGCCGGTGGTAGCCTGGCGCGATGAAGCAAGCAGGGGTGCTGTGGGCATGCGTCGTATTCGTATCTGCCTGCGGAGGCGGAACATCCGCTGAGGACGCGGGAGCGCCGGACAGCGGCGCGCACGATGGATCCACGAGTGACGCCGGTGACGCCGACGCCGGTGACACGGGACCCGCGCTGTGCGGCGACGACTCGGAGTGCGACGACGGACTCTTCTGCAACGGCGGAGAGCGTTGCGCGCCGAGTGACGCCACCGCGGACACATTCGGCTGCGTGCTCGGCACAGACCCATGCCTCGCCGGCCAGACCTGTGATGGGAGCGCCGCGCGCTGCCAGACGGAGTGCGAGCTGCACGGCGACGCCGACGGAGACGGACACGCCTCCATCGATTGTTCGGGCGACGACTGCGACGACTCCGATCCGAACCGCTACCCGGACAACAGCGAGGTCTGCGACGCGGCCAAGCACGACGAAGACTGTGACCCCACCACCTTCGGCTTTCGCGACATGGACGGCGACGGCTTCCCCGACGACCAATGCTGCAACGTGGACGCGAGCGGCGCCGACGTCTGCGGCACGGACTGTGAAGACGGCGTGCCCGGGGTGCACCCGACCGAGGCGGAGAGCTGCAACGGCATCGACGACAACTGCGACGGCGTGGCCGACGAGGGGCTGAGGATCGACGCCTATCACCCGGACTGCGACGGCGACCGCTACGGCGCGACGGGCTCCGCGGGAATCATGGGCTGCGCTGCGCCCGCCATGGCGCCACCCTGCGCCGCGCCGAGCTCCGTCTCCGCGTGGGCGCCGAACGCCGGCGACTGCGACGACACGAACGACGCCATCAACTCGGGCACGTCCGAGGACTCCTGCAATGGCATCGACGACAACTGCGACGGCCTGCTCTCCGCGGTCGAGGACGCGGACCGGGACGGATTCGCCAGCATCGCCTGCAGTGGAACGGACTGCGACGACACGGACGCGGCCATTCACCCTGGCGCGACCGAGGTGTGCGACGGAATCGACAGCGACTGCTCGCTGGTCACGGGAGCGGGCGGCGCCGATCCGGCGGAGGACGCCGACGGGGACGGCCACGCGCCGTTGGGAGCGGCCTGCGCGGGCGGCTGGCCGACCGACGACTGCGACGACGCTCACGACACGGTCTACCCCGGCTCCGCCGAGGTCTGCGACGGACTGGACAACGACTGCAACAGCACGGTGGATGACGCCGCGCTGACCGACGCTGACTGCACGTCGAGCCTGACCGGCGTGTCTGCCGCGGTGTGCAGCGCGGGCGTGTGCTCCTCGACCACCTGCCTGATGGGCTGGGAGGACTGCGACGTGGACGGCACGAATGGTTGCGAGATCAATCTGGTCACGGACGTCGCGAACTGTGGATCGTGCGGTCACGCCTGCATGCTCGCGTGCGGAGCGGGCAGCTGTGACGAGGCCGTCGAGGTCTCGGCCGGCAACGCCCACACCTGCGCACGACGCGCCTCGGGAGAGGTCACGTGTTGGGGATTGAACAGCATCGGCGAGTGCGGAGACGGAACCACCGTCCTGTCGCGGCCACGACCGGTTGCGACCGTCGATCTGGTGGACGCCGTGCAGGTGAGCGCGGGCTACTTTCACAGCTGCGCGCGACGCAGCACGGGCGAGGTCGTGTGCTGGGGCTACAATCGCCGCGGACAGCTCGGCGACGGAACGCGCACGAACCAATCGCGGCCCACGGCGGTCCTCGGACTCACGGACGCGGTCGACGTCGCCACCGCGGGTGACTTGCCCGGCGGCGTACACAGCTGCGCGCTGCGGAGCACCGGTGAGGTCGTGTGCTGGGGCTACAACACCTATGGTGAAATCGGAGACGGAACGACCACGGAGCGCCTCACCGCCACTGCCGTCGTGGGGCTCACGGACGCGGTCGAGCTGAGCCTCGGCAGCGGCCACTCGTGCGCGCGGCGGGCCACCGGCGAGGTCGTGTGCTGGGGCTACAACCGCTTCGGTCAGCTCGGCGACGGAACCGTCGTCGACCGCACGACGCCGGTGGCGGTCTCGGGGCTGACGGACGCGGTCGAGATCAGCGCGGGGTCGATCCACACCTGCGCGCGACGCGCGTCCGGACAGGTCGTGTGCTGGGGCCGGAACTACGACAACGAGCTCGGCGACGGAACCAACATGGAGCGCCACGTACCGACGGCCACGTCGGGGCTAGCGGATGCCGTTCAGATCAGCGCCGGAGGCAAGCACACGTGTGCGCGCCGCAGCTCTGGGCAGGTCGTGTGCTGGGGCTACAACTTCTACGGTCAGGTCGGCGACGGCTCGTCGATGCAGCGCGCCGTGCCCACGAACGTGTCGGGCCTCGCGGACACCACCGACGTCAGCGCGGGCGTCTCCCACACCTGCGCTCTGCGGACGTCTGGTCAGCTCGTGTGCTGGGGCTACGGCTACTACGGGCGCCTCGGCAGCGGAGACGAACTGGACCGACTCACACCCAGCAACGTCTCGACGCTATGAGGACGACCCTCAGCCAGACGGGGCAGCGCGGCGCGACCCGGCGACCATGGCTACTGCTGTGCGCGAGCCTGGGTCTCATCTGCGCCTGTGGCGGCGGAGGAGCGAGCGACGCTGGAGGTCACGACGCGACGGTGGACGCGAGCGACGCCGGAGACACCGGCCCCGCGCTCTGCGCCAGCGACGCGGCGTGCGACGACGGCATCTTCTGCAACGGCGCCGAACGCTGCGCCCCTGACGACCCGACCGCCGACATCCTCGGCTGCGCATCGGCCACGAGCCCCTGCCTCGACGGTCAGACCTGCGACGAGGCGGAGGCGCGCTGCATCACCGAGTGTGAAGTCGCGGGAGACGCGGACAGGGACGGGCACGACTCCATCGACTGAGGCGGCGACGACTGTGACGACGCCGACCCGAATCGCTACCCCGGCAACACCGAGGTCTGCGACGTGGCCAAGCACGACGAGGACTGCGACCCTTCCACCTTCGGCTATCGCGACAACGACTCGGACGGCTTCCCGGACGCGAACTGCTGCAACGTCGACGCCGCGGGCGCGGACGTGTGCGGCAGCGACTGCCAGGACGCGATGCCGACCATCCACCCGACGGGGGCCGAGTCCTGCAATGGCATTGACGACAACTGCGACGGCAGAGTCGACGAAGGCCTCGTGCGTCGTAGCTACCACCCGGACTGTGACGCTGATCTCTACGGCGCCGCGGGCTCGCCGGGTATCTCGGGCTGCGCTCCGCCGCCTGCGGATCCGACCTGTGCATCCCCGACCGCGACCTGGGCCACCAACGACTCCGACTGCAACGACGGCGACAGCCACGTGAACTACGGAACGTCCGAGGACTCCTGCAATGCCATCGACGACAACTGCGACGGCCTGCTCTCACCCGTGGAGGACGCGGATCGCGATGGCTCCGCCAACGCCACCTGCGGCGGCGACGACTGCGACGACAACGACCCGACGATCTACCCTGGGGCGCCCGAACTCTGCGATCGCGTGGACAACGACTGCTCGCTGACGGCGGCTCCAGGTGGCGTCGACGCCACCGAGGACGTTGACGACGACGGGCACGCACCGATCGGCGACACGTGCTCGGGCGGCATGCCCGCCGACGACTGCGACGACGCGGATCCGAGCAGCTTCTTCGGCCACGCCGAGGTCTGCGACGGAGCGGACAACGACTGCAACGGCACGGTGGACGAGGAGCCCGCCGCCAGCGCGAGCTGCTCGCTCGAGCACGCCACGGCCTGGGCGTGCACCAGCGGCGTATGCACCGCCACGACCTGCACGACCGGTTGGGGAGACTGCGACAGCGACCGAGCCAACGGCTGCGAGGACGACCTCACGGGCGGCTCGAACTGCGGCGCATGCGGCGCCTCTTGCGGGCTCGCGTGTCGAGCTGCCGCCTGCGATGACGCGGTGGAGCTGAGCTCGGGTAGCGAACACGTGTGCGCGCGACAGACCTCGGGCTCGGTCGCCTGCTGGGGCCGCAACACCTATGGAGAGCTCGGAGACGGAGGCACGACCAATCGCAACCTCGCAGGCCCTGTCCCGACCCTGGTCGGGGTCGCCGAGATCGAAGCCGGCGGCGAGCATACCTGCGCCCGCACGAGCGCCGGCGTCGTGCTGTGCTGGGGCCACAACACTTACGGACAGCTCGGAGACGGTACCAAGGTGGATCGCACCGCGCCGACCGAGGTCACGGGCCTCGCGGACGCCGTCGAGCTCAGCGCCGACAACGGTCACACCTGCGCGCGGCGCGCTTCGGGCGCCGTCGTCTGCTGGGGCCGCAACAACTACGGGCAGCTCGGTGACGGAACCATCACCGACCGCACGGCGCCCGTGACAGTCGCCGGCCTCACGGACGCCGTCGAGCTCAGCCTGGGCAACGGTCACAGCTGCGCACGACGCACCATGGGCGCCGTGGTCTGCTGGGGCGACGACTTCTACGGACAGCTCGGCGATGGAGGCAGCGGCAGCAGCGGCTCGCCCGTCGCTGTCACGGGCCTCACGGACGCCACCGAGATCGGCGCCGGCAACGGCTACTCCTGCGCGCTTCGTGCCTCGGGCGCCGCCGTCTGCTGGGGCAGCAACAGCGTGGGACAGCTCGGCTCGGGTCTTGGCTCCGCCAGCCGCGTCCCTGTTGCGGTCGCCGGCCTATCGGACGCCGTCGAGATCGACGTCGGCAGTGGCCACGCATGCGCCCGACACGTGGCCGGCACCGTGTCGTGTTGGGGCTACGACGCCTACGGCCAGCTCGGCGATGGGGCGACGACGACGCAGCGCGCGCCCGTGTCGGTCATAGGGCTCTCGGACGCGGTCGAGATCGTCACTGGAGGCTCGCAGAGCTGCGCTCGCGTCTCGTCCGGCGAGGTCTTCTGCTGGGGCAGAGACTACGCCGGCGCCCTCGGGGATGGCGGCTCGACCGACAGCTCACTGCCCGTACACGTGGTGCCGATGTGACTCACGCGACTTCAGCTCGTCACGGCTCGACCGAAGCGCGCGCGCTCCGGGCGGCGCTCGTCTCTGCGTGTCTGGCGCTGCTGGCCTGCGGAGGTGGCGGCGCGACCGACGCGGGGCACGACGCGGGCGACGGAGCCGTGGACGCGGGGCCCGCCGTCTGCATCGGCGACACGGACTGCGACGACGGGCTCTTCTGCAATGGCCCGGAGCGCTGCGCGCCCGACGACTCGACGGCCGACGCGATGGGCTGCGCGCACGGCGACGATCCCTGCCTCGACGGACAGACATGCGACGAAGCGACGGCGCGATGTCGCACGACGTGTGAGATCCGCGGAGACGCGGACCGAGACGGCCACGACTCCATCGACTGCGATGGAGACGACTGCGACGACGCCGACCCGAATCGCTACCCCGGCAAGACGGAGGTCTGCGACGTGGCGAAACACGACGAGGACTGCGACCCCACGACCTTCGGCATCCGCGACGTCGACATGGACGGCTACCCCGACGCGACCTGCTGCAACATCGACGCCTCGGACGCAGACGTCTGCGGCACCGACTGCCAGGACGCCATGCCGGGCGTTCACCCGACCGAGTCCGAGTCGTGCAACGGCATCGACGACGACTGCGACGGCATGATCGACCAAGACCTGCCCGTCTCTCCCTACTACGCGGACTGCGACGCCGACGGCTTCGGCGCCACGGGCTCCACGCCCGTGATGGCCTGCGATCTGCCCCGCATGTCACCGAGCTGCACAGCGCCCAGCCCCTGGGCGACCTGGGCGACGAACGAGTCCGACTGCCTCGACACGAACGGCAGCGTGCACGCCGGCACGTCGGAGGACGCCTGCAACGGCATCGACGACAACTGCGATGGCGTGCTCTCGCCGGTGGAGGACGCGGACCGCGACGGCTTCGCCAGCGTCCGCTGCGGCGGAACGGACTGCGACGACACCCTGGCCACCATCTACCCCGGCGCGCCGGAGCTCTGCGACGGGCGCGACGACGACTGCTCCTCGGCCACGGATCCAGGAGGCGAGGAGGTCACCGAGGACGCCGATCACGACCACCACTCGCCCGCGACGGCGGCCTGCATGGAGGGCTGGGCCAAAGACGACTGTGACGACGTGGAGTCCAGCGTCTATGGCGGCGCCACCGAGCTCTGCGACGGTCTCGACAACGACTGCAACGGCATGGTGGACGACGAGCCGATGGCCAGCGCCGACTGTCCGCTCGACCACGTGGACGTCTCCGTCTGCAGCGCGGGCGCGTGCGCGGTCGACACCTGCGCCAGTGGCTGGGGCGACTGCGATGGCGACGAGACGAACGGCTGCGAGCAAGACGTGCTGAGCGACGTCCGAGACTGCGGCGTGTGCGGCGCGAGCTGCCTGCTCGCTTGCCTCACGGGGGGCTGCGACGAGGCGGTCGAGATCACGACGAACACCGGCTACACGTGTATACGTCGCGCGTCGGGCAGGATGATGTGCTGAGGCGACAACACGTTTGGGCAGCTCGGCACGGGAACCACGACGACGCACCGCACGCCGACTGCCAACGGACTCACGGACGCCGTCGCGATCGAGGCCGGTCGGGTCCACGCCTGCGCCGCGCGTACGTCGGGTGAAGTGGCGTGCTGGGGCTACAACCATTACGGACAGCTCGGTGACGGCGGCACCACCCGACGCTACAGCCCGACGCCCGTCCCTGGCCTGACGGATGTCGTCGAGATCACGGCCGGATCCTCCCACACCTGCGCGCGGCAGAGCACCGGCCAGGTGCTTTGCTGGGGCGCGAACATGTCGGGACAGCTCGGCGACGGAACCACCACCGAGTGGCACACGCCGCATGCGCTCCCCGGCTTGACCGACGCCGTGGCGATCGACGCTGGCGACTCCCACACGTGCGCGCGGCGGGGCTCCGGCCAGGTCGTGTGCTGGGGCGCCAACCGCAACGGGGGGCTGGGCGATGGAACCACGACCCAGCGCCAGGCGCCCACCGCGGTGACCGGCCTGACGGACGCGATTGGCATCGGCGCGGCGCGCGACTACACGTGCGCCCTGCGCACGACGGGCGAGGTCGTGTGCTGGGGCTACAACACCTACGGACAGCTCGGCGACGGCAGCACGATGGAGCACCACGTGCCGATGCCGGTCGCCGGCCTGACGGACGCGATCACGGTCAGCACAGGCACCTATCACGCCTGCGCTCTGCGCGTGACGGGCCAGGTCGCGTGCTGGGGCTACAACTTCGTGGGCCAGCTCGGAGACGGAACGACCACGGACGCGAGCACGCCGGTCGCCGTGGTCGGCCTGACGGACGCCGTGGAGGTGCGCGCCGGAGGAACGCATTCGTGCGCGCGCCGCGCCAGCGGACAGATCGTCTGCTGGGGCTCCAACCGCGACGGAGAGCTCGGCGATGGAACGACGACCAGCAGCAGCATCCCGGTGGACGTGACGCCGCTCTGAATCTGGCCGCTCGCGCCTCGGCCCGAGCGCGCTACATTGCGGCGCATGCAGCCCCACGCCCTGGATGTGAACACCGTCGAAGCGCGGCGGCGCGCTCTGAACAAGCGCCTGGGACGCAAGCTGGCCGCGAGCTGCCACAAGTTCGAACTATTGCGTCCCGACGATCGCGTGATGGTGGCGGTGAGCGGCGGCAAGGACAGCTACACGCTGCTCCACCTCCTGACCTCGCTGGTTCGGCGGCTGCCCTTTCGCGTCTCGCTGGTCGCCGTGCATCTCGACCAGAAGCAGCCCGGCTACGATGGCCAGAAGCTCGAGGCGTGGCTGAAGGCGCAAGAGGTCGACTACGAGATCCTGTCCGAGGACACCTACACCGTGGTCACGGATCGCATCGAAGAAGGCGCGACCTACTGCTCCCTGTGCTCACGTCTGCGCCGCGGCATCCTCTACACCGCCGCCGAGCGCCTGGGCTGCACCGCCATCGCCCTCGGCCATCATCGCGACGACTCGCTCGAGACCTTCCTGATGAACCTGATGTACGAAGGACGCCTGCAGGCGATGCCGCCGGGCTACACCACGAACGACGGACGCTTCCGCGTGATCCGTCCGCTGATCGAGTGTGCCGAGTCGGAGATCGCGGAGTTGGCCGAGCTCGAGGCCTTTCCCATCATGCCGTGCAACCTCTGTGGTTCGCAGGATGGTCTGAAGCGCGACGCCATGACCGTGCTCTTGCATCAGCTCGAAGAGTCGAACCCAGGCGTGCGCACGATCATGCTGGCTGCGCTCGGTAACGTGCGCCCGACGCACCTCTTCGATCGCGACGTGGCCAAGGCGTGGGAGCTGCGACCCGAGGACGTGCGCCCCGACGCCGTCGCCACACGCACGACCGAGTACGCGGCGGCGGAGCCGAAGGTGGCGCGTCACCGACTGCCCGTGCTGTAGGGGCGTCAGTCCTTGCGACGCATGCGCGCGAGGACGTCGCGGAAGCGCACGCTCGCGGCGGGCGGCAGCTCGGGCAGTGTCGCGGGATCCACCTCGGTCAGCAGAGAGGGCGCGCCACCGTCACCGACGCCGACGAGCAAGACGCGGTCGCCCACCTCGACCAGATAGAGCGAGCGCCGTGCGTCGAGACCTGCCCGCTCGAGCACCTTCACGCGCGACGAAGAGCCGAAGCGAGCGCCGCGCTGCGCGGCCCAACGGATCACGACCCACGCCAGCACGCTGACGGCGGCCAGGGCCAGGAGCGACTGCAAGAGCGCCACGCCGTAGCCACCGGGCAAGTCCGCCGCGCCGTCCGCCGCCTGCAAGAGCAGGGCCCCTGAGAAACCCGACATGGCCGCAGCATCCGCGCCGGTCGCGCACACTGTCAACCGCGACGAACGCGCTAGACCGTTGCGGCTACTCCGCCGCTTCCGCCGAGACGCGACCTTGGAGACCACAGGCCTCGACCAGGATCTCGGCCAGGTCGCGCTGCGCGACGGCCTCGTCCTTCTCCTCTTGCTTCAGGCCATCCGTGAGCATGGTCATGCAGAAGGGACAGGCGCTGGCGATGGTGTCCGCGCCGGTGTCGAGCAGCTGCAGCGTGCGCTTGGTGTTGATGCGCTGCTCGCCCTGCTCCTCCATGAACATCTGCGCGCCACCGGCGCCACAGCACAGGCCCTTGTTCTTGTTCCAGTAGGGAACCTCGACCAGCTCGATGCCCTCGATGGCCTCGAGGATCTGGCGCGGCGACTCGTAGACCTTGTTGTAGCGGCCGAGGTAGCAGCTGTCGTGGTAGACGACCTTGCCCTTCACGGCCTGCGTCGGCGTGAGCTTGCCCGCGACGAGCAGCCCGTTGAGGAACTCTGCGTGGTGCACGACGTCGTAGTGACCGCCAAAGTCGGGGTACTCGTTGGCCAGCGTGTTGAAGCAGTGGGGACACGCCGTGACCACCGTCTTCTTGTCCACGCCGTAGCCGTTCAGCGTCTCGATGTTCTGCTCCGCCATCATCTGGAAGAGGTACTCGTTGCCGGCGCGACGCGCGGGATCGCCCGTGCACGTCTCCTCACCACCGAGGATGGCGAACTCGATCTTCGCTGCCTTCAAGAGCGTCACGAAGGCGCGCGCCACCTTCTTGGCGCGGTCGTCGTAGCTGGCGGCGCAGCCGACCCAGTACAGCACCTTGGCGTCCTTGTGGTCGGCGAAGACGGGCACGTCGAGGCCGTCGGACCAGTCCCCGCGATCCATGGAGGAGAGGTTCCACGGGTTGCCGTTGGTCTCGATGCCGTTGAAGGCACCCTGCAAGCTAGGCGGGAACTCATTTTTCATCATCACGTCCTCGCGTCGCATGCCGACGATCTTATCGACGTAGGAGATCATCACGGGGCACTGCTCTTCGCAGGCGCGGCAGGTGGTGCAGCCCCAGATCACGTCCGGGTGGAGCACGTGGGGCAAGAGCTCGACCAGCTCGGACTTCTCGAAGTAGCCGCCTTCGGGAGCCGGCGGATGGGCGTGCAACGGCTCGGGCTCGGCGCTGGGAGCTTCGACGCTGAGTCCGGGACGCTCGACCGCGTCGCCCGGCGAGAACATGGCTGACTCGGTGGCGTAGAGGTGGTTCCGGAGCGCCAGCGTGAGGTGCTTGGGCGAGAGCTTCTTGTCCGTGATGTAGGCCGGGCAGTTGTCGCTGCAGCGGCCGCACTCGGTGCAGGTGTAGAGGTCGAGGATGTGGTTCCAGGTCAGGTCGGTGATCTTGGCGATCCCGAGCGACTCCTCGCGCTCCACGCGGCCCTCGAGGTCGTCCACCTTGGGCAGCGCGTTCGCGTGCCGGTCGTGAGTGAAGACGTTCTGGAACACCGTGAGGATGTGGAAGTGCTTCGAGTAGGGGAGGATGTTCAGGAAGATCAGGACGAAGCTGGCGTGCCACCAGAAGCCGACGTGCTCGAGCACGGTCAGCGCGGTGGAGTTCAGGCCGAGCAGGCCTGCCCCGAAGAGCGAGCCGACGGGCTCGTACCAGTGGAAGCCGACGCCCGTACCCGCCGACTGCGCCTCCAGCGCCAGCCTGCCGCCGACGTAGAAGAAGTCGGCCAGCATCATGGTGAAGATGATCATCAGGATGCCGGTGGCCTCGAAGCTGAGGGTCATGCGCGAGCCCTTCTTCACCGCCGTGGGATCGCCGCTGTCGACGCCCTTCTTGACCAGGCGCAGGTAGAAGAAGACCAGCGTGCCGACGATGACGAGGAAGGCGAAGACGTCCTTCAGCAGCGAATAGGCCTGCCCGACGATGTGGTCGGTGGAGAGGATCCCCCAGAAGTCGAAGTCGGCCGAGAAGCCGCGGCCCCAGAGCATCACGCTGTTGAGCAAGAGCACCTGGAAGCCGAAGAAGATCGTGGCGTGCGCGAAGCCCGCGGCGGGGTAGTTCGGCATCTTGCGCTGGCCGAATGCGTAGACGAGCGTGTCGAAGGCGCGCCCGGCCGCCTCGCCGCCCGCCAGGGAGAACTTGGGATCGGCCTGCCCCACGCCGAGCTGCCGCCAGCGGCGGAAGACCGAGTAGGAGAAGAAGGAGAGCGTGCTGACGAGCACGAAGGTCATCCCGATGGAACTCATGGATTTGGCTCTCTTTCGTCGGCGCGCAGTGTCGCCGCGCCCGGTTTCTAGTCGACGCAGCGCGTCATCGCAACGCCGTGGGCCACGAGCGGAGATGGGCCCGAGAGCGGCCCATGGCAAGCGAGGCGAGGGACGTTGCGCGCCGCGAGCCTGCGCGGGTAAGAACGCGCTGGAGGTGCGCATGAGCGACGAGCAGACGAAGTTGGGCCTGGACGTGTACCTGGCTTTGGCAGCCGTGGGCTGGGCCGATGGTCAGCTGGATCCGGACGAGGCGGACGCCGTGGTCAAGGCCGCGCTCGAAGAGGGCCTGGAGCTGAAGGAGATCGAGGCCATCGAGGCCGCGACCAAGGAGCCCACGACGCTCGGCCAGCTGGACCTCACGGGGCTGACGCGCTCGGATCGCCTGTACATCTACGGCGTGGGCTCGTGGATGACGCGCCTCGACCAGGAGATCACGGCCGACGAGACCGCCATGCTCGGCCAGATCGCCACCCAGCTCGGCCTCGACGAGACCGAGCGCGCCGACACCGACATCGCCGTCGCGAAGATCGCCTACCTGTCCGAGGACGAGCGCCCCTTCGGCTACGACCTCAAGGCCCTGCGCAACCTGCTCGCCGAGGAGTAGCCGCGGATTTCCCGCAACTCGGCGGCACAGCGGCCGAGGAGATCGCCGTGCGGCAGCGCCACGACGCGTTCGTGGCGGCGCGGTGATTTCCGGAAAGGCCCCGCCAATGGACTTCGAGTGGCTACACAGACCCTTGTTCCAGAGCGTGCCGAAGAAGAAGGCGACCTTCGCATTCGACGACATCCGTCCGGGTGAGGTGGTGTCCATCACGGGCCGCGCCATGCCCGATGGCGTCCCCTGGCTGCTGCCGCTGAGCGCGGGCAACGCGGTGTGGTGGCGCTGGCGCGCCGAGGGGCCGAGCGACTCAGGCGACAGCCACGAGCTTCTCGACGAGGACGACTACGGCCAGAGGTTCTGGCTCCGCGACAGCGTCGGCGCCCGCGTGCTCGTAGACCGGGGCGAAGCGGACTTCCACATCGAGCGAGCGTCCCGGTTCAACGTCGAGCGGCGCTGCAGCGACGAAATGCGCGAGCGCTTCCAGGTGTACCTCGACCTCTATGGCACCAGAGCCCACGACCACTTCTACGGTTTCGGCGGAGGCTACGCCTACCGCGAGATCGCGATCCCCATAGGCGCGGAGGTCACCGTGGTGGGGCTCGTGCGACTCGAGCAGGAGACGGATCTATCCGCCGTGGGCTATCGAGGCGGCAACACGCGCACGGTCCTCGGCCCACCACCGGATGGCCAGGTCTCCCTCCGCTTGGAGAGCTGAGCTAAGCACGAGCTCGAGTCGGGCGCGCCGCTTCGGAATTCCCGCAACTCGGGCAGGCCGTGACCGAGAAGGAAGCCACTTTCCAAGGAGGTTTCCATGTCTCACGTATTCATGATCGTCGTCACGTACATCGTCGGCACCGTCGCCACAGGCTCGGTCTACGCTTGGTTGGGCGGCCAATTCGATCGGCGCAATCGAGACGCGCACCCGGGACGCGCCTACGCCGTGGCCGCCGTGGCCGGAGCCACCGGCATGGCCATGACGCACATTCCCGACATGCCCTGGGGCGCGCCGCTGGCGGTGAGCGCAGTGCTGACCACCGCCCTTCTGATGGTCCTGCTGAAGATGTCGTTTCTCCGGGCCATTGGCACGCAGCTGCTCTCGGGCCTTCTGGGTCTCGGACTCGGCCTGGTGATCCTGACGGTCGCCGCCCTGGGCAACGCGGGCCCCGCCATTCTGCTGGGCACTGCATGCCTGACGGGCCTGATGGTGATCATCCGCGCCGAGCAGAACCGGCGCCTACGCGTGGCCTTCAACGCTGTGGGGGAGCTCGGGACTGACGCTGGTGACAAGGAGCGTCCCCATTTTTCGTGACGCCACGTATCCGACGTGGGTTCAGACGGGGTCGATGAGCGAGCGCGCCCGAAGACCGACCGAGCGGTAGATCGCTACCGCGACCGAGGGAGCGAGTCCGCTGTAGCAAAGTATCGGGGATGCCTTGAATGGTGTGTGGATCTGACGAGCCTCACACCCCCTACGGAAGGTCATCCCCGA
>Ga0210033_1001813_pt1 | contig 19026 bp, 16 predicted proteins | sample CryGeymeta201501_FD_185465 | JGI IMG/M metagenome (GOLD analysis project Ga0210033, IMG submission 185465) | Groundwater microbial communities from Crystal Geyser aquifers in Utah, USA - Crystal Geyser metaG 2015-01 (SPAdes) (version 2) | ecosystem: Environmental > Aquatic > Deep subsurface >... | reverse complement strand
TGTGGGAGCGCCGCTTGCGTCGCGATGCTCCGGCAAGCTGGACCATCGCGACGCTCCCACAACAGCTGTCGCCCGCAGAGGCGGCGAATATCGGGCCGATACCGCTATTTATCTTTTCATCGCGATTAAAGGATAGAATGCGCGTTCGCCCGCCGAGGGGCGCTGCGACTTTGCACCGTGGTGGAACTTATCGCCGGTGAGTGAAGCCAGGCTCGGCCGGTGTCCACCGAACGGCGCCCGCTCAATGTTTGAGGAGCAAAGCCGATGAATGCTGTCGTAAAAATGCAACCCGATTACAGAGTGGCCGACTTGTCGCTGGCCGATTGGGGCCGCAAGGAAATCGATATTGCCGAGCATGAGATGCCCGGTCTGATGTCGATCCGCCGCAAGTACGCCGCCGCCCAGCCGCTGAAAGGGGTGCGGGTGACCGGGTCGCTGCACATGACGATCCAGACGGCGGTGCTGATCGAAACGCTGAAAGACCTGGGCGCCAACGTGCGCTGGGCGTCCTGCAATATTTTCTCGACCCAGGATCATGCGGCGGCGGCGATCGCCAAGACCGGTACGCCGGTGTTCGCCTGGAAGGGCGAGAGCCTGGAAGAATACTGGGACGCGACGCTCGATGCGGTGAGCTTTCCGGGCAATCTGGGTCCGCAATTGGTGGTCGATGACGGCGGCGATGTCACCCTGCTGATCCACAAGGGCTTTGAACTCGAAAACGGCAGCGACTGGGTCAACACGGCTTCGGGCAGCCACGAAGAACAGGTGATCAAGAATCTGCTCAAGCGCGTCGCCAAGGAGCGCCCCGGCTACTGGAAGCAAGTGGTCAAGGACTGGAAAGGCGTCTCCGAAGAGACCACCACTGGTGTCCACCGGCTCTATCAGATGCTGGAGTCGGGCAAGCTGCTGGTGCCGGCGATCAACGTCAATGATTCGGTCACCAAGAGCAAGTTCGACAACCTCTATGGTTGCCGCGAATCGCTGGCCGATGGCCTGAAGCGGGCGATGGATGTGATGCTGGCCGGCAAGGTCGCGGTGGTTTGTGGTTACGGCGATGTCGGCAAGGGCTGCGCGCACTCACTGCGTGCTTACGGCTGCCGCGTTCTGGTCACCGAGATCGATCCGATCAATGCGTTGCAGGCGGCGATGGAAGGTTTCGAAGTCAACACCGTCGAAAGCAGCCTGGGCCGTGGCGATATCTACGTCACCACCACCGGCAACAAGGACGTGTTGACGCTGGAGCACATGCAGCAGATGAAGGACCAGGCGATCGTCTGCAACATCGGTCATTTCGACAACGAGATCCAAGTCGATCGCTTGAACCAGAGCGGCGCCAGCAAACTCAACATCAAGCCGCAGGTCGACCGCTACACCTTCAAGGATGGCCGCGCGATCTTCCTGCTGGCCGAAGGCCGCTTGGTGAATCTGGGTTGCGCGACCGGCCACCCGAGTTTTGTCATGTCCAACTCGTTCTCCAACCAGACCCTGGCGCAGATCGACTTGTGGGCGAACCAGGCAACCTACACCGCCAAGGTCTACATCCTGCCGAAGAAACTGGACGAAGAAGTGGCCCGACTGCACCTGGAAAAAATCGGCGTCAAGCTCACCGAGCTGACCCCCGCGCAAGCCGAATACCTGGGCGTGTCGATCGAAGGGCCGTACAAGCCGGCGCATTACCGCTACTGATCGGCGTCGCTTCTGTTCCAATAAAAAACGGGCGCTCGGGCGCCCGTTTTTTTGTGTCAGCGCGTTTGGCGTGGCGCAAGTGCGATCAGCGGCTGCGGCATCGGCGTGCGCTTGGGCGCAGAAGGCGCCGACACCGATGCTGACCCGCATCCGCAGTTCGGGCAGTTCCGGTACGACGGTGGCGGCGCTGAGACCGATGCGAAAGGCGTCGGCACGCTGGGCCGCCTGCGCCTCGTTGTGGTTGGGCAGCAGCACGGCAAACGCTTCGCCGCCGAGACGGGCACAGAGTTCGCTGTGGCCGGCGAAGATATGGCGCGTTTGATCGCCGAAGCTGGCCAGGCAGCGATCACCTCCGCAGCGAGGTGGCGGTCTTCCCCTGAGATGGGCACTGCAAGACCGACGCTGGCGTGCTCCATCGGGGCAAATCCTGAAGTAGCCGGATATTCCGGCTCATGGGAAGCCAGCATTCCGGACCATGTGACGCCACCATTCCGGACTATGTGACGCCAGCGCCGGAGTCAGCAATGCGTACCGCGCAAGCGTTCTATCTTTCTATCCGGATACAAGGATACAATCCCGGTTCCATTTCCCATCGCAGCGCCTTGCATGAAGATTTCCCTGGAGTTTTTCCCGCCCAAAACCGACGAGCAGCACGCCGTGCTGGCGCGCGCGCTGCCGAAGTTGCAGGCGGTCAACCCGGAATACGTCAGCGTCACTTTCGGGGCCGGCGGCTCCACCTTGTCGTACACGCCTGAAACCGTGCGCGTGCTCAAGCAGACATGGGGCTTTGACGCGGCGCCACACATTTCCTGCATGGGCGGCAGCCGCGAAGAAATTCGCCAATTGTTGAAGCTCTACCAAGCCATGGGCTGCAAGCGACTGGTGGCTTTGCGCGGCGATATGCCCTCGGGCATGGCCGGCTTTGGCGATTTTCGCTACGCCAACGAATTGGTCGAGTTCATCCGTGCCGAAACCGGTACCGAGTTCCACATTCAGGTCGGCTGTTATCCAGAAACCCATCCGCAGGCCGGCGACGCCTTCGCCGATCTGAAAAATCTCAAACGCAAAATCGATGCCGGGGCCGATGGCGCGATCACCCAATATTTTTTCAACACCGACGCCTATTTCCGCTTTGTCGATGACGCGCGGCGCTTCGGCATCGCCCAAGCGATCATCCCCGGCATCATGCCGATCAGCAATTTTGCGCAGCTCAAGCGCTTTTCCGAAGTCTGTGGCGCCGAAATCCCGCGCTGGATCGACCAACGCATGCGCGGCCTGGGCGACGACGGCGACGCCATTCGTGAGTTGGGCGCCGACCTGGTGGCGGCGCTCTGCCGCCGCTTGATCGCCGGTGGCGCTCCGGCGCTGCATTTCTATACCTTGAATCGCGCCAAGGCGACCTTGAACGTGATCGAACGTTTGCGTTAATACAGCAACGATCACCTACCGGCACCGATACGGATGGGATGCCGTACTAACCGGCGTTTGTGGCAACCGGGGTTTGCGATCACCGGGGGCTTGGCCATCGCGACGCAAGCGTCGCGCCAACAACGTTGCGATCGCCGTTGGCCCAGCCATTTTCGGCACTGGTCGGTGTGGCTGGGAGAGAGGCGGGCGTCGCGAATGGGCGGCCAGGGCGGCGAGAGGCACAATTGCAATTGCGAACGATTCGCATTGGCGTTAGTATTGGCGCCCCATCCCCCGGAGCGTCCCATGATTCCCCATCGCCTTGCCTTCACCCTGCTCGCCACCATCGCTAGTCTTGCCATCCACGCCGACGCGTTCGCCGTTGACATTGACCCTCCGGCCACCGATCCAGAGCAGCGCCAGCTGGTCGGCGATACTGCCGAAAATTGGCCGACGGCGGTTTTGGCGCAGCAACCGGAGCGCGGCACGTCGCCGCTTCGGGACCACAGCGACGTCCCACAGGTTTTGCGCCCTGCGCGCGACGGCGATGCGGGTAACCAGATCGGTCGGCGCCCGGATCTCGGCAGTCCGGTCGTCGGCAGCGAGCATCCGCCGTCACCGCGCGGCCGGCGCGCCACCAAACTTGACCGCCTGGTGGTGGTGGGTGACGCCGCCAAAGCGCAGGAGAGCGCCGGTTCGGCGCAATTTATCGACCAGGACCGGCTTGAACAATTCGATTACAGCGATGTTCAGCGCGTGCTGCGCCAAGTGCCGGGTGTCTACGCCATCGACGAGGAAGGCTTTGGTTTGCGCCCGAACATCGGCATTCGCGGCAGCGGTACGGATCGCAGTAGCCGCATCACCCTGATGGAAGATGGCGTGCTGATCGCACCGGCACCCTACGCCGCGCCCGCGGCCTACTACTTCCCGACCATGGCACGCATGAGCGCGCTGGAAGTGCGCAAGGGCTCCTCGGCGATCAAGACCGGGCCGCGCACCACCGGTGGCGCGCTCAACCTGGTGTCGACGCCGATTCCGGACGCGCTCGGCGGTATGGTCGATTTCGCCTACGGCAGCGACCAGACCACGCTTGGCCACGCTTTTGTTGGTGGGCGTGGCGAGCGCACCGGGTTCCTTTTGGAAACCGTGCAGCAGAACAGCGACGGCTTCAAACGTCTCGATAGCGTCGGCCCGGCGGGTGACGACACCGGCTACAACTTGCAGGACTACGTCGCCAAGTTTCTGCTCACCAGCGCCGTCGAAGCCAATCGCTACCAAGAGCTGGAGTTCAAGATCGCGCATACCGAACAGGATGCCAACGAAACCTATCTCGGCCTCACCGACGCCGATTTTCGCGCCAACCCCAATCGCCGATATGCCGGCTCGCAACTGGACAACATCACCACTACCCACGAGCAGTACGAACTGCGCCACCGCATCGCACTGGGTTCGGCGCTGGACCTTACGACGGTGGCCTACCGTACCGAGTTCAAGCGCAACTGGTTCAAGCTCAACGACGTCGGCGGCATCGGCATTGCGCGGATCCTGGATAACCCCGACGACTTCGCCCAGCAACTGGCGTGGATTCGTGGTGCCAGCAGCCCAGATGATGCCTTCGGGGTGCGCAACAACCGGCGCAGTTACTACGCCCACGGCGTGCAAAGCGTGCTCGGCTGGCAGATCGACACCGGCGAAGTGGCCCACCAGATCGAGTTCAGCGCCCGCTACCACGAGGACCAGGAAGACCGCCTTCAGGATGACGACCGCTTTCGCATGGACAATGGCCGCTTGGTGTTGACCCGCGATGGCGCGCCCGGCACCCAGGACAACCGCATCGGCGAGGCCGAGGCCCTGGCACTCTACCTGCAGGACGAGATGCGGGCGGGTCGCTGGATCGTAACCCCCGGCCTGCGCTTCGAAAGTGTCGATTTGACCCGCACCGATTTCGTGCGCGCCAGCAACGGCCGCGAACTGGCGCCCACGCGAATCCGCAAGAACCGGGTTTCCAGTGTCAGCCCCGGTATCGGAGTGACCTGGCTCGGCGGCGATGCCTACACGGTGTTCGCCAGTGTCCACCGCGGCTTCAGCCCACCGGCTCCGGGGGTCAGCGCCGAAGAGGAAAAGAGCACCAATACCGAACTCGGCATGCGTTGGCACCCAAGCGCGTTCAGCGCCGAATTGACGGGGTTCTGGAACCACTACTCCAATCTGGTCGGCACCTGCACCGAGTCCTCGGGCGGCGGTTGCACCATCGGCGACCAGTTCGACGCCGGCAAGACCCGCATCCGCGGCGTCGAGGCCAGTCTCGGCTACGATTTCGGCCGTGCCAATGGCTGGGCACTGGGCGTGCCGCTGTCGTTCAACTACACCTACACCGACGCCGAGTTTCGCAGCAGCTTCCTCAGCGAATTCGAGGAATTCGGCGAAGTGCGCAAGGGGGACCGGTTGGCTTACCTCCCCGAACAGATGTTCCATGCCGAAATCGGGCTGGCGGGCGAACGCTGGAATACGCGCTTTGCCACTACTTACAACGACCGCATGCGCACCGTCGCCGGGCGCGGTGCGCCCTTGCCCGGCCAAGCCACCGACGATGCCTGGGTGTTCGACCTCGCCGCCAGTTACGCCATTACCAAGGGCGCCGAACTGTTCTTGCGGGTGGAGAACCTGTTCGATGAAAATTTCATCGCCTCGTTACGCCCGGCCGGCGCCCGCCCCGCCAGGCCGCGCGCCACCTTCATTGGCATCCGCAGCCGGTTCTGATCCGCAAGCCGCTTGAACCCGCGCAATTGCACGGGTCGCGGGGCTTGGCTCGCCGGGCTGGCGGCAATTGCACGCTGGATTACACCTTCACGCCCAGCGCCGATGGGGTGGCCAACCAATCGCTGACCGTCACTGCTGACGTACCGGGCAGTGGCACCATCGACCTGCAAGGTACCGGTATCGTGCAGATCGCGGCGGCGGCAATTCCGGCCAGTTCGCAGTGGAGTCAGCTGCTTCTGCTGTTCGGCATGATTGGCCTGGTGGGCTGGGTTGCCCGCCGGAAAATGGCGTAGCCAGCGCTTGCTTGAATCGATGATGGAACAACGGCAGCGACGCCGCTGTTCCATCATGTCAGCGGGTTCGGCACTTCCGAACGCTCGTTGTCTGCGTCAACATAGCGGCTTGCCCACCCACGATCGGAGCCGCCCATGACGATGCAATATCCCGAATTCATTTGGCACAACGGCGGCATCAAGCCGTGGCGCGACGCCACCGCGCATGTGATGAGCCACGCCATTCACTATGGTTCTTCGGTGTTCGAGGGCGTGCGTTCCTACGACACCCATCAGGGACCAGCGATTTTCCGCTTGCAGGATCACCTCAAGCGCATGTACGGATCGGCGCGGATTTACGAGTTGCCGATGCCTTACGACATCGCCCAACTCACCGCTGCCTGCCACCAGGTGCTGAACGCCAATCACTATGGCGAAGCCTATCTGCGACCGTTTGCGTTTCGCGGTCTGGGTGGGTTTGGTTTGAACGCGGATTGCCCGACGGAAACGTCGGTGGCAGCCTGGAAAATGGGCCAATACCTGGGGCACGACGTGGTCGCGACCGGCATCGACGCGATGGTGTCGAGCTGGAACCGGGTGGCACCGAACACGATTCCCGCCGGTGCCAAGGCCGGTGGCAATTATCTGTCTGGCCAATTGATCGCCCGCGAAGCGCGTCGGCTCGGCTTCGGCGAAGGCATCGCGCTGGCCAGCACCGGTCTGCTGTCGGAAGGCGCCGGCGAAAACATATTTCTGGTGTTCAACGGCAAGTTGCACACCACGCCGGTATCGGCGGCGCTGCTCAACGGCATTACCCGCGACACCCTGATCACGCTGGCGCGCGATCACGGCATCGAGGTGGTCGAACGCGACATGCCGCGCGAATACCTCTATCTGTGCGATGAGCTGTTCATGTGTGGCACCGCAGCGGAGATCACGCCGATCAAGTCGGTGGATGGCAAAGCCGTGGGCAGCGGCCAGCCCGGACCGCTGACCGGGCGCATCCAGGAACTGTTCTTCGGTTTGTTCAAGGGCACCACGCCGGATCGCTACCATTGGCTGGAGCCGCTGCGCGACGTCTAAGGCGAAAGGCCACGCCGATGGTGGCGCGCTGAAACCGCCAGCCGCTACGCTAGAATGCGCGCCCACTCCGCCGTTGGCGGGCGTGTCTGGCGCTGACGCCGGCACGACTTTCTACTCTCCGAGGATACTTATGTCGAACCCACTACTGGCCCGCTTGGGGCTGTCTGCAACCAATTCGGGCACCTATCTGGGACAGGGCGAATGGTCCACGACCGCAGACGCGGGCGTGCTGGAATCGACCAATCCGGCCACCGGCGCGGTGATCGGACGGGTGCATGCTTCCAGCGAAGCCGATTACGAAATCCTGATCGGTCGGGCGCAACAGGCTTTTCAGATCTGGCGCAGCACACCGGCGCCCAAGCGTGGCGAGGCGATCCGTCTGTGTGGCCTGGCTTTGCGCCAGCACAAAGATGCGCTTGGCTCGCTGGTGTCGCTGGAGATGGGCAAGATCAAGGCCGAGGGCGATGGCGAAGTGCAGGAGATGATCGACATCGCCGATTTCGCCGTTGGCCAAAGTCGCATGCTCTACGGCTTAAGCATGCACTCGGAACGTCCCGGTCACCGGATGGCCGAGCAGTACCATCCGCTCGGCTTGGTGGGCGTAATCAGTGCGTTCAATTTCCCGGTGGCGGTGTGGGCCTGGAACAGTTTTCTGGCGGCCATTTGCGGCGACATCAGCATTTGGAAGCCGTCACCGAAAACGCCGTTGGTGGCACTCGCGGCCTTGCGCATTTGCAATGAAGTGCTGCACGCCAATGGTTTTCCGGATCTGTTTTTTCTGTTCAACGATGCCCGCAACGAACTTGCGCAGAAGTTTGTCGATGACCATCGCGTCGGGCTGATCTCATTTACCGGATCGACCCGGGTCGGCCGCCTGGTCGGCGAACGCTGTGCGCAGCGATTGGGCCGCAGCTTGCTGGAACTCGGTGGCAACAACGCCATCATCGTCGATCAGAGTGCCGACCTGAAACTGGCCGTGCCGGCGATTGTGTTCGGCGCGGTGGGTACCGCGGGGCAGCGCTGCACCAGCACCCGACGACTGATCGTGCACGAGTCGCTGGTGGCGGAGCTGACCGGTACCTTGGTCAAGGCCTACCAACAAATCGAAAGTCGCATCGGCGATCCCTTGCAGGACGGCGTGCTGATGGGCCCATTGATCGATCAGTCGGCAGTGGGCGGGTTTCTGGCCATGGTCGAATCGGCCAAAGTCGCCGGTGGCAAGGTGCTGTGTGGTGGCCGGGCGCTCGCCGGTGCCGGCAATTTCGTCCAGCCAACGATTATCAGCGGCGTCAGCAATGCCGATGCCTGTGTGCAGACCGAGACCTTCGCGCCGATTCTCTACATGATGCCGTTCAAGACTTTCGATGAGGCCATCGCCATGCAAAATAACGTGCCGCAGGGCTTGTCGTCGTCGATTTTTACCAACGATATGCGCCATGCCGAACAATTTCTGTGCGCCAGTGGATCGGATTGCGGCATCGCCAATGTCAATATCGGTACCAGTGGCGCTGAAATCGGCGGCGCTTTCGGCGGCGAGAAAGAAACCGGCGGTGGTCGCGAATCGGGTTCCGATGCGTGGAAGGTGTATATGCGGCGGCAGACCAACACCATCAACTATTCGGACGCCATACCGCTGGCGCAGGGCATCAAGTTCGAGTTCTGATCGGGGCGCGCCGCCAGGCGGCGCGCTCGCCACCCGCGACGGCGGGTAATCGGTGGTCAATCAGCTACGCTAGTGGCAACTTCCGGAGCGGTCCCATGAGTACGCCAGCACCAAGTCCCGCAGCACCAAGTACCGCAGCACCAAGTCCCGCAGCACCAAGTACCGCAGCACCGCTGCAAAACCCACGTCCATCGTCAACCAGTGCCGTGGTCAGCCTGATCTTCGGGTTGCTGGCGTGGCTGCTGTTGCCGATCATCGGCGCCATCATTGCGGTGGTTTCTGGACACCTGGCGCGCGCCGAAATCCGTGCGGCGCAAGGTCGGCTCGATGGCGATGGTCTGGCCATTGCCGGACTGGTGCTGGGCTATCTGCAATTGGTGTTTGCGCTGTTGGTGATCGCGGCGATCTTCCTGTTTTTTGGCGGGCTCGCGTTTCTGCTGGCGATGGCGCACTAATGCGGCACAAGGCGTTTGTTGCTGCCGATCGGGGTGCCCTCCGCCAATGGCTAGTCGGCCTACGCTTTAGTCGTTGTCGAGCAAGTGGGCGAGGCGGCTGGCCAGTTCGCTGGGAAACCCACGTTGCGCGAGCCAGTTGGCGCGTTTTGCCCGTTCCTTGAAGCCAGTGGCGGGTTGATCGGCAAACTTGCGCTGGTACAACCGTTGCGCCAGCTGCTGCCAGTCCACCGCTTCGGCAGCAAGCGCCAGCTCGATTTGTTCGGTGCTGATGCCGTGGCTGTGCAACTCCATGCGGATGCGCAGTGGCCCGTAACCATCCTGACTGCGCTTGCGCACGATCATTCCGGCAAACCGGGGATCCGATTGCAAACGCGCTTGGGCGAGTTGCTCGACCGTGGCTTTGGCGGCGTCGGCGGTCACGCCCTTGGCGATCAGCTTGCGCTGCAATTCGCGTTGCGACTGTTCGCGCCGTGCCAGTAGCCCGATCGCTCGATCACGCGGACTGCTCGGTGGTGGCGGCGTTCTGACCATCGGCGGAGTTTGCCACATGCCAGCGGTTGCGGTGCTGACCATCCGTGGGAGAAGTTGCGCGCCGGGTTGGCTTCAGCAGCGGGCGCGCCGCTGGCGGAAATCGCGATCCGTTTGCGGCGCGGCGCCGATCCCTCCCCGCCTCGACGCCGACCAACGATTGGCCAGGGCGATCACTTTGCGGCGGGCGGGGCGAGCAATTCTTCCATGCTGCGCACCATGTTGGACCAGGTGTAGGGCGGCAAGCGATATTCCCAGCCACGAAAACGGGCGTTGAGGCTGCTGACTTCCTGCTGCAATTTTTGCATCCGTTCGAGCTTGTCCTTGGCGGCATCGCTGACCGCGAGCGGGGCGACTGGGGCGGTTGCTTCGCTGCCGCTGGCCGGCTGGTCGGCGCTGCTGCTGGCGGTGGCTGCTGTTTTATCAGTGGCGGCGGGTTGGCTGGCAAAAGCGGCTTCGGCGGCAGCGAAGTCTTTGACCGCCTGTTGCTGCTCACGCAAAATATTGGCTTCGGCAATGACCGGATCGAGGGTCGCGCTAAAACTGACCCAGTGGTGTTCGCCTTGATCGCGGCTGACGGCGTTGATGATGAGACCGTCAAAGGTCTGATAGCGGGCCGACTGCGGTGCAACCGCTTCGCTCAGGTTGTCGGCGCCGGCCTTGCGAACGTCGTCCAAGCGCAGCGAGGACAACACCGAGGCCAAAGCGTTGCCTTCAAACTCCGACTTCAACTGGCGTTGCTTGGGCACGTCTTCGATTTGGAAATTGGCTTCCATCGGCAGCGATTTGGCGGCGACCAAGGTCTGCCCGGCCTGGTGGATCTCGACGCGCTGGACGCGTGAAGACGGAATGTCGGCGAGGTTTTTTTGCAGCCATTGACTGGGTGACTTCTCCGGCACCAGGCTGCCTTTGGCGAGCCAGCTGCTGGCTTCGTCATTGCGTCGGACGAAGGTGCCACCGCCACCTTGGCCATTGAACGTGCCAATCAAGGTTTTGACGGGGCTTTTGAGCCCATCGAGCTCCAGGCGCACACCCAGGGCGGCAGTGCTGGCGACATCGCTGACGCCGAGCTTGCTGTACCAATCCGGATTGCTGGTCTTCGGCTCGATCAGCGTCGCGTCGGCCAACTGGATCAGAAACTCGCGCACTTTGTCGATGTCGGCGGCGTAGCCATCGCGTTCGGCCACGGCCCAGCCGGTAGCGTTCTTGTTGACGCTGACCAGGGTTTGGTTGCCGGCGCCAATGACGCGGAATCCGGTGATGTTGTTGATCGCTGCCTTCATGCCCGGCACCAGCGGGTTGCCGGTCGTTTCCAGGGTTTCCGGATGGCGCGCGGTATTCACCCAGAACGCCAGTCCGACGACAGCGATGGTGGCGGCAAATAATTTGACTAAGCCGTGGTTGACTGCACCGCGGTTGACCATGGTGGTTGCACTCATCGGCTGAAGCTCCGCGCCATCCGGCGTTTCCGCCAGAACATAAAACCAATCGCGCCCAGGGTCAGCAACAGCGGCACCAGCGCGATATTGATGAACTTCAGGCGGCTGCCAAGGCGCTCGATATCCGCATCAAGCTGGCGTCGCACTTGACGCAGATCCTTGCGGATGCTGACTTTCTGCTGCTGAAATTTTTCCAGTTCGGCTTGTTGTTCGGGCGACAGGATCATCGCCGATTCGGCGCTCTTGCCGCTTTGCAACTCGGTGAGCTTGCGCTCGGTTTCGCTGAGCTTTGCCTGCAGATCTTGTTCCCGCATCCGGTATTTGCGATCGGCTTCGCGCTTCAAGGCATCGACGGTGGTGAACGGCCGCAGCGAGCTGGCGCGACCGCGGATGCCGATCAGGGCGCTGGAACCGGCCAGATTGTCGATCGCGTTGATGACGAAATCGCCGTTGTTGGCAAACGCATTCAGCAGTCGCTGCCCAAGAAAGTTTTGCACCTGTACCCACAAGCGGTCGGTGAGCAGGTCGGTATCGGCGACCACCAGCAGATGCACCGCGGCTTTGGAGGCGGCCAGGTGGGCGGGGTTGTTGCGCTCCGGAAACGCGGTCGTCAGCTTGCCGTCGAGGCGACCGGCCAGCACGTAGTGTTCTTTGGTCGCCGCAAAGCCGTTGTAGAGCTCGGCTGGGTCCTGGGTGAACTTGACGCGCTCGACATCGGTGAGCATGGCGTCGCCGCTCGATTGCACCAGTGGCGTGAGTTTGAGTGGGGATTGGTCACTGACACTGAAATGACCAGTGCTGGCGAAGTTCAGGCTTTGCAACTGGGCGGTGGCGATCTCGTCGGCATTCAGGCTGGCTTTGGTCAGTCCCAGGATCGCCAGATGACGCACCGGCGGCGCGTTCTGCGAGACTTGCACCGGCAGCGCGTTGCCGGCATCCAGCACGATCTTGCCGGGGTCGTATTCCACGCCCCAGGCGGCGAACAGTTTCTTCAAGTCCGAACTCTTGCTGGCGAACATCTGCGCTTGCGGGTTTTCGGGATCGTTGCCGCTGGTATCGGTCTCGGCGATCGGATCGACAAACACCGCTAAGCGGCCACCGCGCAGCACGAATTGGTCGATGGCGTATTGCAGATCATCGCTGAGGGCTTTCGGATGCACCAGCAGCAACGCTTGCATATCGGCGGGCAGTTCTTTGGTGACCTCGGGATTGAGCAGGCGCAGGTCGAAAATGTCACCAAGTTCCTGGTACACCGCCCAACCCTCGGTGGTGCTGCGGCTGGCGGCGTCGAAACCGCCAGCCATGTTGAGGCTGGTAATCACGCCGACCACGGGCTTCTGATTGACCGCCAGACTATGGATCAACTTGACCACGTCGTATTCGAGAAAAGCCTCTTTGTCGGGCTGAAAAAACGGAATCACCGACTGGCCATCGGTAGCGTTGGTACCGGCCAGTCCGAAATAGACGTTCTCGCCCGCAGCGCCCAATGGCACGGCCTGCACACCAAGCGCGGTGGCGCGGTCCTCTTCCTCGGAAAAAGCCGGTGGGTCGATGATGCTGAGACGGATTTTGCCGTGACTTTTCTGGGTCATTTCTTCCAGCAGTTCGCGCACGCGCACCGAATAATTGCGCAGCATCGGCAGGTTGGCGCTGCCACGATCAGAGTAGTAGAAGTACAGATTGATCGGTTCGGGAATCTCGGCCAGCACCTGGCGACTGCCGGCCGAAAGCGTGAACAAGCGGTTTTCGGTCAGGTCCAGGCGGATGCCGCGCAGCAAGACATTGGCCAGCACCAGCACGGCGATCAGCAACACCGCCAACAGGGCGAGCGAGCTGCCGGTCAGTGCACGTCGATTCAAATTCATCATCTCGGGTCTCGTAAGGGATGGGGAACGCTGCGCGAAGCAGGCGGCTAGTCAGCTTTTTTCAGGTCGATGACGACCGCACTGGCGTACAGCCAAAAACCGATCATCAGCACGAAATAGACCAGGTCGCGCAAGTCCAGTACGCCCTTGCTGATGGATTGGAAGTGGGTCAGGAACGACAGTCCGGCGATCGCGTCGATCACCGCCAGCGGCAGGCCGATGCCGCGGAAAAAATCGAGCACCAGCGGCCAACCGGCCAGCAAAAGCAGAAAACATATCGCCACGGTCAGAATGAAGGCGATCACCTGATTGCGCGTCAACGCCGACAGGCAACTGCCGACGGCGAGAAAGGCGCCAGCCATCAACAGGCTGCCCAGGTAACCGGCAACGATGACGCCGTTGTCCGGGTCGCCAAGATAATTGACCGTGAGCCACATCGGAAAGGTCATCGCCAAAGCGATCCCGACAAACGCCCAGGCGGCGAAAAACTTGCCGAGTACCGCCTGCCACATGGTCACCGGCAGGGTGAGCAGCAGTTCGATGCTGCCGGACTTGCGTTCCTCCGCCCACAGCCGCATGGCGACCGCTGGGATCAGAAACAAATACAGCCACGGATGAAAATTGAAGAACGGCAGCAGATCGGCTTGGCCGCGTTGGTAGAAGCCGCCCAGATAAAAACTGAAAGCGCCGGCCAACACCAGAAAAATGACGATGAAAACATAGGCCACCGGGGTCGCGAAATAGCTCCGCAATTCACGCCGGAACAAGATGTTGATCATGTGTTTGCTGCTCATGTTCATGCGATTTCCTTAGACCATGACCGCTTCGGTCGCGGCCGTTTGCGTAATTTGCCGAAACACTTCGTCCAGCCGCCCTTGCTCCAGCGCGATCTCGTGGAACGGAAAATGGTTCTGTCGCAGGGCTTCGGTGACGGCGGCAAAAATTTGTTGGCCCGGGCGCGGGAACGCGGTCACCCGCCCATCCTGCGGATCGATCACCACGGCGGCGACATCGGCAATCCGGGTCAGCAGTTCCTGCGCCGCCTTGGCATTGTCGGTGCTGAGCGATACCGCCTGGTGGTAGCGCGAACGCGCCTCCAGGCCAGCGGGGGTGTCATCGGCCAGCACCCGGCCATCGGCGATGATGATGGCGCGATCACAGACGGCGTGGACTTCTTCCAGAATGTGCGTCGACACGATGATGGTTTTGTCTTTCGCCATGGCGTGGATCAGGGCGCGGACTTCTTGTTTCTGGTTGGGATCGAGGCCGTCGGTGGGTTCGTCGAGCACCAGCACCTTGGGGTCATGCACGATCGCCTGGGCGAGGCCGACCCGGCGGCGAAAGCCCTTCGACAAGGTATCGATGGTTTGCGTCATCACCTTGCCGAGATTGAGTCGACCGATGGCGTCGTCGATGCGCCGACGCCGGGTCTCGCCGCGCAAGCCACGGACATCGGCAATAAAGTCGAGGAAGCCGGCAACGTTCATTTCGCCGTAGCTGGGCGCGCCTTCCGGCAGGTAACCCAGCACCTGCTTGGCCTGGATCGGCGCGGTCTGCACATCGAAGCCACACACCGAGACCGAGCCCGCGCTGGGGGTCAAAAATCCGGCGATCATTTTCATGGTGGTGGATTTGCCGGCTCCATTCGGACCCAGAAAACCCAATACTTGGCCGGGGGTAACGGTGAAGCTGATGTGATCGACGGCTTTCAGATCGCCATAGTGTTTGCTGAGTTCGCGGGTCTCGATCATGGGTTTTCTTCGGCTCGGGATGGGTAAGTGGCTGGCAGATCCAGGGGACGGCTGGCGCTGCTTGGGCAGGTCGCGTTCAAGGCGCGAGCCAGACCATGGTTAATCAAAGAAAGTTCCTGCGGAAGATCGGCTGGAGTCGGCCGAAAAAAACGCCCCGCGCTGGCGGGGCGATCAGGTGTCGGCAAGGCGGCTTGTCAGCAGACAGTCGTGGACTGCGCAAGCATTGCCTTGGGCGGCGCTGCCAGCCGCCATTGGCGATACGAATTACTTGAAGGCCACCGGCAGGTAGACGCGCGTCTCCGGCCAGCCGGTTTGTTCGTCGGCATCGGTGATCCATTCCTCGAATTGGCCGACGCCGTCCCAGGCAAATTCGTAACCGTTGGTCAGCGCGTAGGCACGCAACGCCTCGCGCGGGCCACGCGGCGCGCCAATGCCGGCGCGGGCGCGGCGATAAACCACGGCCAGCGCTTTGCCTTGATACGCCGTACCGATGCGAACATTGCCGCTCGGCGTGAAATCGGCGGCGGCTACTGGGTAGGCCATGCTGGCGTCCACGGCTTCCTCGCCGACGATATTGATGATGCGCAATTTTGGCCCCGATGCGCTGATGCCCTTGCTGGACATGAAGACTTCAACCTGCTTCCACGAGCGCTCCATCAGCGGTAGCGCAATGTCATCCCACTTTCTGGGAGCGATCGGCACGCCACCGCCGACATAGAGAATCGGTCCGCCGTAACGTTCCACTTCTTCGATGCCCATCTGGCTGTAATCGATCAGCGGCACGGTGGCCATAAAAGTGGCAAAGCGCTGCAACGAGGCTTCCATATCCTCGCCCAGGTTGCCATCCAGATACATGCCCTTGAAGCGGCCGAGGAGGTTCCAGCCGTAATCGATGCGGACATCCCACTGCAGATTGACCGCACGGGTCTTGCCGTCTTCCACCAGACGGAAGCTGGAACGCTTGTTGCGGCCGGCCCAGTCATTTTCCAGGCTCATGCGGATCAGTGCTTCGCTTTGCTTTAGCCTGCTGGCGGTGACTTGCAGGTTGCCGACGCCGGCCTTGCCGCCTTCGGACGCGGTGAAGTCGATCCGTGCGCCGACCCCAAGGCGTTCGCCGGAACGCGCCACATTCATGCCGGGATCGGTCGCTGCCCAGGGGCTCCAATCGGCGAAGCGATGAAAGCCGTTGAGCGCCGCGTAGACCTGGCTGATCGGATTGCCGATCTCGACCTTGCGCTGAACATGCGCGGTCTTCGGCAGGAACAAACCCACCACCAGAAAGAAGGCGATGGTGAGTGCAATGGCAGAAACAACTTCAATGATTCGGAGCATGGGAGTGGGGACCGTCAGCAAGTAAGCCGACGAATGGTACTGAACCTTGAGGGCAAAACGCCATCACTGGATGAAAATTGCCGGATTTCCGCGGTCACCGGCCGGTCTTGGCGCGTCCAATTGGTCGCCGCTGTGGGGGCTTCGATGCCGATCAAGCGAGCGTGCGACCGACCGCAAACCGGGCGCCGTGCGTTCACACGATGCCGATTTCAAAAGCCTTCAGCACGGCGCGGGTGCGGTCGCGGACACCGAGTTTGGAGAGGATGTTGGAGACATGGTTTTTCACCGTGCCTTCGGCGACGTTGAGCGAATTGGCGATTTCCTTGTTGCTGTAACCGCCGGCCATCAGCCGCAGAATCTCGGTTTCGCGCTCGGTCAGCGCATCGGGTTGTTCCAAGCTGGCAAACTGGTTGTGCATGTGTTCCAACCCGGCCAGCAGGCGTTCGGTCACCACCGGTTTGACCAGAGAACCACCGGCAGCGACGGCTTTGACGGCATCGACCAGTTGTTCCAGCGACACATCCTTCAGCAGAAATCCGCGGGCACCGGCTTTGAGTCCGGCCAACACCAGTTGCTCGTCATCAAAGGTGGTCAGGATGATGGTTGGCGGCAAACTGCCCAGCGCATGGAGCTGCTTGAGTACATCCAGACCGGAGAGCTTGGGCATGCGCATGTCGAGCAAGACGACGTCGGGTTTGACCCGCGGGATCACCTCGATGGCCTGCGCGCCATCGGCGGCTTCGGCCACCACCCGAATGCAGTCAGACAGTTCCAGCAGGCTGCGAATACCTTGGCGCACCAAGGTTTGATCGTCTACCAGGCATACGCTAATCATTGGTTCACCTCGGTCGGTAGCGTTACTTTGAGGGCAAATCCACGCCCTGGTGCAACCTCGAATTGGACGACACCCGCCAGATCCTGGATGCGTTCCTGCATGCCGCGCAGGCCATTGCCGATGGCGAAATCGGCGGCGCCTTTACCGTCGTCGCGCGATTCGAACACCACCTGGCTGCGGTCGGCGGTCAACCAAAACCGCCACCACAGATGGTTGGCATGGGCGTGGCGCACGGTATTGGTCAGCGTTTCCTGGGCGGCGCGCAGCAGCACATGGGCGATGCGTGGGTCGTCGATTTCGAACGGTTCGGGCAGGTCGAGGTGTACCGTGGGGGTCGGCAGACCCTCGATCAGCGCCCGCAGCGCCAGTCCCAAGTCGATGTCCGCGTCGTGGCGCATGCGGCTGACCGCCTCGCGCACGTCCGACAGCAACAACCGCGCCACCGATTGTGCCTGGCGGACTTTATCTTGCGCCGTCCCGCTGACCAGATGGCAGGCAACTTCCAGGTTGAGCGTGAGCACGGTCAGGTGGTGACCGATCAGATCGTGCAATTCGCGGGCGATGCGCACCCGTTCGGCGACGCGGCTGGACTCGGCGAGCAGGGCGCGGGTGGCGCGTAGTTCGGCATTCAGACGGCGCTGTTCTTCGCGCTCCTGCGCCTGGCCCTTGGCGATAAACGAAGTGACAAAGGTGAAACTGCAAAATCCCAGATACAAAAAACTCTGCAAGAAAGCGTCGAACCAGCCGTACAGCGGCTCGCCCTGGGCATCTTCGAAGCCGAGAAAAATCGGCACCAGACTAAGGTTGCTGGCGATCATCCAGGCCAGTCCGACCGCTGTTGGCAACAGCCACGGCAACACCCCGGCGATCACCAGCAGCAGCATCGCCGACAGCCCGCTCTGGCTGAACCAACTGATCGCAATCGCGGAACCATTCATCGCAATCAGCAGCGGTAGGCGGGTCCAGCCGGGACGATTGGCGGCGAGTCCGGCGGTAACGAACCAGTACGCCAAGCCAAAGCCGAGGTAGGCCAACCACCAGCCGGAGAGCGCCGTCAACAGTTCTGAATTGAGGCTTTGCGACCAGCCCTGGCGGTCGCCGAGGGCGCTGCGCGCTTCCTGATCGAGCCACTGCCCAGTTTCACGCAATAGCGGTGTACCGACGCACGCGAAGGTGAATAGCCCGGCGTAGCGCAACCAGTCCACCTGATCGAATCGGGAGAGGCGCATGCGCGCCATCATAAATGCAAGCCAGCATCCTGTATGTGCCAGAAGTGCGGTTTGGCTTACCGCCAGGTCGAGTCGGCAAGCGAATGGCGTCGTAGCGGCAGGCGCGAGCCCGGCCGCTTGTCGCCGAATGCGCTGACACTAAACGGTCAATGTCAATGGCTTTCGCGGTAAACAATCGCTGCCATAATGGCCAGCCGTCACTCAAGCGACTGAAGCTCTCCATGCTACTGATGATCCGAGATGTGCTCGAAGCCGAACTGCCGCAGGTGCTGGCGCTGAACAATCGGGTTGGCCCGAGTATCTTGCCGTTGACCGCCGAGCGGCTGCGTGGGCTGTACGCCAACGCGGTGTACTTTCGGGTTGCCGAGATCGACGGCGAGCTGGCCGGCTTCCTGATCGCGCTGGACCCGCAGTCGCAGTACGAAAGTCCCAATTTCCGCTGGTTCCAATCGCATTACGCCAACTTTGTCTACATCGACCGGATCGTCGTGGCAGCGCGCTTTCGGCGCCATGGCCTGGGTCGAATTTTTTATGCGGATGTGCAAAGTTTCGCCGAACTGCGGGCACCGTATCTGGCCTGTGAGATATTTCTGGAGCCCAGAGACGACGCCGCGGTGCTGTTCCATGGCACTTACGGCTTTCGCGAAGTGGGCCAACAGACGATGGCCGATGAGCGCCGCGTCGGTCTGCTGATGAAAGAGCTGTGCAGTTTTCCCTGGGT
>Ga0210033_1001810_pt1 | contig 19035 bp, 10 predicted proteins | sample CryGeymeta201501_FD_185465 | JGI IMG/M metagenome (GOLD analysis project Ga0210033, IMG submission 185465) | Groundwater microbial communities from Crystal Geyser aquifers in Utah, USA - Crystal Geyser metaG 2015-01 (SPAdes) (version 2) | ecosystem: Environmental > Aquatic > Deep subsurface >... | reverse complement strand
TCATCAAACACCTTCACTACAACAACCCTACAAAAACATTGTTACGGTCCCACTTATGAAAGTAATGCCAAGCACTACTATGTATATCCATCCCCGGTTGTAAATCACCCATATAGAGCCCCAACTACTGTTGCCAGCAATTGCGAACCTCGTAAACTATATAACACCTATAAAAATGAGCCAATTGATCCACTTAGTCATCCGTGTTATTGGGGAGATTTAGAACCCGGTGAAACTGTACGCATACCGCTTAATAAATATGGATGGAGTTTATCTGAGATCACCAACCTAAAACTACGTCTGCGGACTAAGTGTGTGGATGGGAGTGATTGGTGTAAGGATAGGGGACGGGAGACGTATGATGTACAACTAGCCAATCCATTAGTTGACGATAGTGATACAATTGCGACTTGGGTGTTGGAAGTTAATGGTGGGGAAGAGAATTATGGGAGCTCGCGGGGGGATGTTAGGACTATTCAAAACGCTAATAATTGTAGTAATGCATCTAATTGTCGAGTGTTTAACGAACATTCTGAAATTAGTAAATTCAGAATGCAATCAGGTAGTTTTCTTTTCTACAATAATTCATATTTAAATTTGCAAAATCTTTTAGATGATTTTACTCGTGGCTTAGAGGTGGTAAACTTAAGTACAAATGGCTCTGCAAGTAAAGACACTGAATTTGACAATGACAGTAATCTACTTATGTATTTTAATAGAATATTTGGAAGTAGACCGCCAGAAATAACACTTCAATTAATCAATCTCACTCGTAATGATAATAATGGTCAAACTCTAGAGTATCAAATTATTTCAAATAGGAAAATCCCAAAAAAATAACAGCTTTTAAAATATTGCAACCATGAACACTTGACAAGATAGGCAGTATGACGTTAAACTGGCTCATCAAGTTTTAATTTTGTCAAACCATGGGATCACTAACATCAAAACGGTTTGAAAGTAGTAATGCTACCTTAAGAGGTAAGTTATCTCAGACTCGTACAATTAGTACAGTAGGCGCCGCCGCCGCCGCCTTTTTATTGGTTATGGCTGAGGAAACAAAGGATTTATGCGCCCAAACATTAGCAGGGATAACATTGGAGGAGCAGCCACGCAGTAGTTTTATTCCTACAAGTTATGGTATTGTTTATGCTCCGCTTAGTGATATAGATATCAATGGAGATTATGCTGATATTGTGCGCGTAGCAAATTATAAAGATCCGAATGACGGAAGTTATTGTGTAAATACACATAACAATAATAGTTTGTATATAGCAAACGACTTAAAATGTTCGGGTCCAGAGCCGGAAGATCTTGTTGTATCCGGGAGTCCAGGGGTGATACCTGTTCTAGACTTATTTACTTATGGTCAAACTGATGAACATACTCTTTTTCATGTAACTAATGATTTAGGTACACCTTTTTGGATACGCCAAGCAAGTGGAGGAGAATATCATCCAATAACTAGTAATCCATCCGACCTCATTAAGATGCAGAGAGGTGGGCAACAGTTCGCAATTACAGAAGATGCTATAAATTCATCAAGCCAAATGGAATTAAATGATGACGGTACATTAGGACGTAGCACAAATCTTGATACTAATCCTGTGAGATGTGGCGTGGACCGTCGTGCTTATTCTGTCGTTGTTAGTCTTTCAAAATTACCTAACAGTGAGATCATTAGCACGGTATATCGGAATGGCGAGGAACGAGAATTGATTGATTGGCATTATAATCAAAATACTGCAGAGTTTGACTGCAATGCATGGATATTCCACATAAATGATTTTCCAATAGTGACAGCTAATGGTAGAGAATATGAACCTTATGAGATGAGGCATGTATTTGATAGAGAGGCAGATGGGAAAATAAGAATTTTTGTTGCTTATCAAGATATAGCCGACACTTCCAAAACTAGAACATTTCCGTTTTATGGCTATTTGAGAGGACCTATTATAGACACAGATGGAGACGGTGTAGCAGATACTGGTGACAATTGCCCCGATAGCCCAAATGCAGATCAAGCCGACACAAATGGCAATGGCATTGGTGATGCATGTGAACCAGTTATACCACCCACAGACACAGATGGAGACGGTGTAGCAGATACTGGTGACAATTGCCCCGATAGCCCAAATGCAGATCAAGCCGACACAAATGGCAATGGCATTGGTGATGCATGTGAACCAGTTATACCACCCACAGACTCAGATGGTGACGGTGTCATCAACGTAGAAGATAATTGTCCGACTGTCTTTAACCCGGACCAAGCAAATGCAGATTTTGAATGGGATGGTGGCGATGCCTGTGACCCTTGCCCGGAAGATCCCTTAAATGAATGTACAGCTTGTGATAACTTTGTTGCTGAGCCTTGCCCACCTACCACTATCCAAAATTGTTATGCTATTGGTAATATAGAAGTACCAGGTATAACAACATGTAGCGAGGGTGAGAATGGTACAATGAATACAAGCTGTGAGTTAAATCTGGCTGGATGCAGTTGTGCGGAGCTGCGTCCTATTTATGTTAGTAGTAAAACCGGAGGGGAAAACGAGCCTGGAGCAGTCTGCGAGCTTTCCACACCGTACACCTGTAACGATGGTACGCGTTTATCCGAAGGTATTATTAAACTGAATCAGGATCTTGGCAATTGCACAGGAGATGTTAATGAGACCACATGCACGGTTCTATGTGCGACAGAATCAGTTTGTGTCCCTAATCCTGAGGCATGTCCAACTATATCCGATCAAGATGTCGGAATAGACACGGGGCAGGATAGTGATACTGGCATTGTTACACCAGACACGGGTGACGATTCCACTGTTGAACCAGATGCAGTAGTATTAGATACAATAGATACATCAAAACCTCAGCCACCTGCTAAAGGTTGTGCAGTTGTTGAAACTCAGCATATTCCTACAACTCCTAATGGTTTAGCTATCGCATTTGGTTTGTTAGCTATGGGAGCCGTAGCCGCACGTCGAAGATAATCATCTTAACACTGAATTCAAGCTCTAATTCGACCACCTTGAGCTAAGATATGAAAAGCTTGGTTGGGCATGAACCAACCAAGCTTTTTTCTGGAGCAATTATTTAGTTCTTCTTGGATTGTATATATCAGCAAATAGTGACATTCATATTAATATCCCCTACAATTTGCCCGTAATAATCCTCTTCATGTCGATTACAAAAAAAATTCTCAGCAACACCTTTTGGCAAATCGCCGGCAAACTGGTTACCGCCATCCTTGGGATTGCCTCAATTAAATTTCTAACCGGCTACTTTAGCGCCGACCTTTATGGTCAATACGCCACAATGTTTGACTACATCAGCTTTTTTGCCATTGCCGCCGATTTTGGCCTCTACACAATTGGCATCCGCGAAATGGCTAAACAAAAACAAGAAGTCCCTTTCATCCTTGGCAACATTCTTAGTCTACGGCTAATTCTGATCGTCATTACCCTAGCCACCGGCGGCCTTATTGCCCAAGTCATTCCCACCTACACCAACACCCTCATCCCCTCAACCATCTGGCTTGTGGCACTTATCACCAGCCTCTTTCTTATTCACGGCACACTGACCACCGTGTTACAGTATCGATTAAAAATGTTTGCCGCCAATTTTAGCTTACTGGTAGGTAAAATCATCAGCGTTGGCTACATCATTTTCACCGTATTTTATCTCTTTCCCAAAAGCCCAACAGTGGGTTTTACCCACCTCCTATACGGCTCCATTGCCGGCAACATCATTATGGTTGGCATGACGCTCTATTTTGTCCAAAAACACACCAAAGTTCGCCTCCTTTTTAATCGTCCATACATAAAAGAGTTAATTACCAAATCCGCTCCATACGGACTTTCCTTAGTGCTCAGCACCATCTATTTCCGTATCGATATCATCTTAATCGGCCTAATGCGTGACCTGGCCGAAGCAGGAATTTACAGCGTCCCCCTTAAAATCATGGAAATTCTAAGCGTTATCCCGGTATTTTTTATGAACACCCTCCTCCCCACCCTTACCGAATACATTCAAAAACACAAACAAAAGGCAGCACGCACCGTCCAAAACGCTTTTCAGTTTTTATTAATAATTGCATTACCACTTTTAATTGGCGGCTCCATTCTCGCTTTTCCTCTAACATTTGCCATCTCTAGCCCTCAATTTTTAAGTGGCTACCATTGCGCCAACAACAGCCAAATCGTCTTTCAAAATGAACCGGAAGCCACAATGACCTGCGCCAACACCCCCATAAACCAAGACTTTAAACTCACCACCTCAAAAGCCGGCACCACCATGTTCATGTACGGATCCGACCTCGCCCTCAAACTCATTCTCTTTGCCGTCTTCTTCTCTTATCTAAACACATTATTTACCTTTGCCCTCATCGCCCTCGACCAACAAACCAAACTTCTCTATGTTAATTTTGCCGGTGTCGCCTTTAATGTCATCACCAACCTATTAATTATTCCCTACTATGGCTTTCGCGGTGCCGCTTTTACCACAATTTTATCCGAAATCATCATCCTCATTGGCACCTTTTATTTTTACCGCAAATACCTTGAGTTTAACTTTGACTGGTTCACCATCATTAAAACCACTTTTGCAACCGCCCTCATGGGCATCATTATCTATTCCCTCCACGAACCCACCTACGCTTTACTCCAAAACTGGAACGTTTTACTATTAATCCCAATCGGCATTCTCGTTTATGGTGGACTACTTATTGCAACTAAAACCATGACAATCAATAAACTCCGTCACCTCTTATCCCCCGAATAATATGCAAAACCAAAACATCCACGTAATTGGCATCGGCGGCACCGAAGGCAGCGAAATCGCCATGTACCTAGCCAAACAAGGCGCCCAAAACCTAACTCTGCACGACTTTGCCACCACCTCAGCTTTTGAAAAAAGTCTCCGCACCAGTCATTACGGTTTTTCTGCAGATCAAATTGCCGCCAAACTCAACTTTTTCGACAACTTTAAAGGCCAAATAAACTACAACGACACCTACTTAAACAACATCGACCAAGCCGACCTCGTTTTTGTCCCACAATCATGGCACTTATACGAAGCCAACGCTCCCCTTAAGGCCCTACAAGGCAAAACGACCTTCTCCTCAATCACAAAACTATATTTCGATCTCCTACCATGTCCCATTATAGGCATCACCGGGTCAAACGGCAAAACCACAACCACTAACTTAGTCCATCACCTTGCCAAAGCCACCCTAGAAAACAGCGCCCGCAAAGTCCACCTCACCGGTAACGACCGCTACCACCAACAACTGCTCCAACAAATCGACGCAGTTTCCCCAAGCGACCTCGTTATTATCGAAGTCTCCAACCGCCAACTCCAAATTGATCTCGGCCGCAGTCCCAACATTGGCATCCTCACCAACATCACCCCCAACCACCTCGACGAATACACAGATTTTAACGAGTACGTCCAGGCCAAACTCTCCCTCTTTAAATACAGCACTCCAGACACAATCAACCTCGTTTGCCAAGAAGATCCCGTAACCAAACAACATCTAAGCCAAATCCCAAACCCATTGCCATTTTCTACAAAAGCTACGCCAAAGCCGGGGATTTACCTAGAGAACGGCCACGCAGTTGCGTGGCTGCCAAACAACAACACGCCAATCTCCATCCCCTTAAACAACTTTAAATTAATCGGCAAACACAACCAACAAAACCTACTAGCTGCCATTTTTGCTAACATCCTCCTTGGCGCCGACTCAGCCTTACTGCCAGATGCAATTGCCACCTTTAAAGCACCGCCCAAGCGGCTGGAACACATTGGCACCCGTAACCAAATCAACTACTACAACGACATCTCCTCAACCGTCCCCGACACAACCATCCTCGACCTCCAAGCCCTAAACGAAGCCACAAATCTCCCCACAACCCTGATTATGGGCGGCAAAAACAAAGAAGTCGATTATACTACTTTTGAACATGTTATCCCCACCCTTGTGGATAACTTAATCATTATCAAAAGCCCAATTTGCAACGATCTCAACATCCTTAAAACAACCATGGGCAACAGATGGCACGAAGTCACTAATCTTGCCGAAGCCGTGAAACTCGACCAAAAACTCACCACCGCACCTCACAACCTAATCCTAGCCCCCACAGCGGTATATATGGCGTATTTCAAAGATAAAATCGATGACTATAACCGGCTGGAGGAACTTATCTAGTGACAGTACAAATTAATTGTGCTAGAATATTACAGACTCAAAAAAACCAAGTGAACAAGAGCACTTACAATTATTATATAAAACGAGTTAAATTAACTTAAACATGAATAATCAACAGAACGATAAGCTTGATAACTGGCTACAAAAAAACGTTAGCCATAGTGAAGACACAACTAAAAAAGTAGAATCATTCCACAAGCAACAACAACCCTTTAGAAAACCATTTCAAAAGACAACACCGCAAGTTACGCCAAATTTACTTCCTCAAAACGGTAAGCAAAAGCTGCGACTAATCCCCATTGGTGGGCTTAACGAAGTCGGCCAAAACATGATGGTCGTTGAATATGGTAACGACATGATCGTAATTGACATGGGCTTCCAATTTCCGGAAGAAGACATGCTCGGTGTAGATTACGTGCTACCCGACTTTACCTATGTTCAAAAAAACAAACATAAACTTCGTGGTGTTTTAATTACCCACGGCCATTTGGACCATATCGGCGCAATCCCTTATATTAGTCCTAAATTAGACAATCCAAATTTTTATGGAACTAAGTTAACAATGGGCCTAGTTACAAAAAGGCTAGAAGAGTTTGGTCTTGTTGGCAGTAGTAAACTAAACACCATTAGTCCGGATGACGAAATTCGCCTCGGCTGTTTCAAAATCCGCTTTTTCCGTGTAAATCACTCAATCCCCGATTGTGTCGGTATTATTATCGAAACTCCCGTGGGTTTAGTTGTTCACACCGGTGACTTTAAATTTGATTTTAATCCCGCCGACGGTGTCCTCGCCGATTTTGACAAACTGGCTCGCCTTGGTAAACAAAATGTCTTAGCCCTCTTTTCTGATAGTACCAATGCCACAAAACCGGGACACACAATGTCCGAATCCGTAATTGGTAAAACGCTGGATCGTATTATTGCCGAAACACCAAAAAGATTAGTGATCGCATCTTTCTCTTCATTAATCGGCCGTATGCAACAAATTTTCGATAGTGCCGTAACGCATAAACGAAAAGTGTTTATTAGTGGACGTAGTATGATTAGTAATATTGCAATGGCAAAAGATCTTGGCTATCTCAACTACCCCAAAGACCTTGTTATGGACTTAAGAGGCAATAAAAGATTAGCTCAGAAAGACAACGCTCTAATTTTAACAACCGGAAGCCAAGGCGAATCCCTAGCCGCTCTTACCCGTATTGCCTTAGACGAACATCATGATTTTAAATTACTTAAATCCGACACCGTAGTCTTCTCTTCTTCCCCAATTATGGGTAATGAACGAGCTATTATCGCCGTCAGCAACAAAATTAGCCGTAAAGGCGTCAACGTCATCAATAATAAGATTATGGACGTCCACACCTCTGGGCATGGTCAACAAGAAGATCTCAAAATGATGATCAGTCTTGTAAAACCAAGGTTCTTTATTCCCGTTCATGGTGAATACTATATGCGTGCCGCCCACGTTGAATTAGCTGTTGAAAAAGGAATTGATCGTAAAAACACAATCCTGGTCGATAACGGCGATGTAATTGAAGCAGACGCAAACAGTGTTTACCAAAGCAAGGAAAAAGTTGAAAGTAATTATATCCTTGTCGATGGTAAAGGTTTTGGCGATTTAGGCGCAAAAGTACTCTCAGACCGCCAAGCAATGTCTCAAAACGGTGTTCTTGTTGTTTCTATCCTCTTTGATAAAAACGGAACCCTTAAAAAAGATCCCGAAATTATCTCACACGGGTTTATTTACATGGGCGAAGAAAAACGCATCATGCAAGAAATGACAAAGGCAGCCAAAATAGCGGTTGAAAAAGCCGTTACTCAAAAAACTAAAAAGTCTGAAATTGAACAATATGTAAAAAGTCACTTAGACCGTGTCGCAAATGACATAATTGAACGTCGCCCGCTTATTGTTCCCGTTATCCACGTTGTGTAAAAAGAAAAAGTTATACACTTTTACCTCACATATTTATAAGTTATCCACATTAGTGTGGGTAACTTATTGTTTATATTCACAAAGTAATACACAAGTAACCTAACCATAGGTACAACCGTTAAACCAAGTCTATTAAACAAAACAAGCAATTCAACTACCCAAGTTTATTCCACAATTATCAACAAAATTAAAAAACATTAAGATCTTATCTCAAGAGTCTACGCACAACTTATCAACATGTTATCCACAATTTTACACAACTTTTCAACATCCCTTTTTACTGATTAATCAAACAATAATACGACTAATCAAAAAGTACTGTTTATAACTAATACTATATATAACTATTTAATTTGGCATTAATAAGAGGTTTAACAATCACTCCTACTTTTTCATAAATCAAGCTCTACTATTATTACTACTATATTTCTTTAATTAAAAAATAATCACTCATAAACAGTAAGGAATTGTTTATAACTTTTAGAACTCATTTTATAAAACCACTTGCTTTTTATGCTTGATTAAATAATATTAAGAACCTTCAAAAAAAATTTTATTGAGTAAAAAAATTATGGAAGTTACATGTTCCCAAACGGATTTAAGTTTTGCGCTAAATACGGTTAGTCGTGCTATTAATAATACCAATACACTCCCCGTTTTAAACAATGTGCTAATTGAAGCAAAAGAAAATGCGCTTTATTTTTCAGCAACAAACCTGGAAATCGCCATTAAAACTAAAATTGCTGCTAAAGTAGATACCGAAGGTGGCATCACAATCCCAGCAAGGTTATTAACAAGTTATGTACAATTATTAAACGAAAAAAAGATTACTTTAAGTGTAACCAGAGAATTATCATTAGAATTAAACTCTGAACACGACTACACAAAAATTAAAGGCATAAAAGTCGAAGAGTTCCCTGCAATCCCTGTAATTGAAGAAGAGAGCACCGCCGAAATTTCTGCAGCAAAATTATTAGAAGTATTACAATCTACCTACTTTTCCGCTTCTATCCATTCTTCTCGCCCTGTATTAGCTGGAGTATTTTTAAAATTTGAAAATAGCCAATTAATTGTCGCAGCAACAGATAGTTATCGTTTAGCCGAAAGAAAAGTAGAACTAAAAAAGGAAACCCAACCATTTACAGCTATTTTACCAGTACGTACAGCCAGTGAATTAATTAAATTATTAGCTTCAGATCCAAAAGCATCTGTTTTGGTTAAGTTATCAAAAAATCAAATTGAATTTAGTTTTGGCGAAATAACACTAGTATCTCGATTAATCGAAGGTGTTTTCCCCGACTACGAAAAAATTATCCCTCAAGAAGAAAAAACTAAAATAACAGTAGGAACATCGGATTTAATCCTAGCTATTAAAAAAATTAGTCTATTTGCTAGAGAGGTAAACAATAATATGAAATTGACAGTTGATCAAAATTCATTAACTTTATCTACTGACGAAACAAAAGTAGGTGAAGGTGAAATCACAATTCCTGTAAAACTTACAGGTGAGGCTAATCAAATTGCCGTTAACGCTCAATATTTACTAGAAGTTTTAAGTGCAAACCCTAGTAAAGAAGTTACAATAATCATTAATGAAAAACTTTCCCCCTTAGTTGTTAAACCAGCAGATAACGACTATATATACCTAATTATGCCACTTAAAGCTTAGTTATGGCTAGTAAATTACTTAATCTTTTTGGTAAAGAGGTTAACCAAATAGTTGTTGACCTTTTTAAACTACATAAAAATATTACGCTTTCCGGCACCAGTAACATCTCTGCCAAAGCGTTTATTGCTAGTGATCTTCTTAAAAGAGAAAACATTGGTACTGTTTTATGGGTAGTTAACGATGAACAAGAGAAACTCCTAGTTCAGAAAAATTTAAAACTTTGGACTAGTCGCCCGGTGTTAAATTTTACGATTAAACAAAACATGGGAAATGACAGGCATATAACACGCCAAAATAATTTAGCGTTAACTCATGTGACTAGCCAAATACTCGAGCAAGAAAAACAAATTATCCTAATGACCTATCCGGAGTTCCTAATTGCCACACCAAGCCCGCAAGAGTTAATAGCCGAAAAAACGACACTCACTCTTAAAGAAGACAAATCACTAGTTAAACTATTTGAACAATTAATTACTATTGGCTACCAAACCTCACCAGACGCCCACATTAATCCGGGTCAATATTTTTGCCAAGGTAACCTCGTTAAAATTTTCCCGGTTAATCAAAATATAGTTTATCGAATCGAAATCGACTTTGACCAAATTGTCGCTATTCAACAACTAACGCCGGATCAAAAAAGCATAGAAAAACAAGATATCGAAGCCATCACCATTTATCCCGTTGCCGAACCAAAAGCCAACTACCATTTTTATGACATTTTAGAAGGTAACCAATTACTACTTGAAGACGAACTCGGTATAATCGACGACTTTTTTGATGAATGGGAAGCAGTAGTTAACCGCATCAATTCACCCCATTTAGAGTTTAAAACTTTTGCGGAAGATACCGAAAGTCACAAGCATCTCCATTATACCTCAGTAGTTAGGTACAATAGCCCAATCGATTTTATTAATGATATTAAGATTAAAAAAGATCAAGACTGGCGTTTTATTGTTGCCACTAAACATGCAGACGAATTAATTCCCCTTTTAAACGAAAAATTCATTAAATGTACAACCGTTTTAAAAGAAGCCGAAGCCGACCGTATGCAAATTTTGGTTCTCCCCTACAACCCAGAGGATGTTTTACCGGAAGGATTTCAAAACTCAGCCGCAAAAATCGCTTTAATTACAGATAAAGAGATTGCCCTTATTACTAAAACCAAAATTGCCGATAAAAATGTTTATTTAGACTTTTTAACAAGCCTTAAACCGGGAGACCTCGTTGTCCATGCCGACCACGGTATCGCCCGTTTCTCCGGTCTCGAAAAAAGAACGATCGACAACATAACCCGTGAATACCTAAAACTCAACTACGCCGCTAACGACAAACTATTTGTACCAATTGATCAAGCCGACAAAGTTAGTAAATACATTGGCTCCGCCGAACTTGCCCCAAAACTAACCCGCCTAGGCTCAGCCGAATGGAGCACAATGACCAAAAAGGTTAAAAAAGAAACAGCCATTATCGCCAAAGAACTCCTCCAACTATACGCAGCTCGCCATAGTGCCAAAGGCGTCAAATTCCCCGGCGACACCCCCGAACAATCCGAATTCGAAAACACTTTCCCTTACGAAGAAACCCCGGGCCAAATTAAAGCCATTAATGCCGTTAAAGCCGATATGGAACGCGACATGCCCATGGACCGCTTAGTATGTGGCGATGTAGGTTTTGGTAAAACCGAAGTTGCCATGCGCGCCGCCTTTAAAGCCGTTAAAAGCAATAAGCAAGTCGCCTTTATCTCCCCCATTACCATTTTAGCCGATCAACATTTTAAGTCTTTCCATAGCCGTATGAAAGATTTTAATATCCGTGTAGAAATGTTAAGTCGCTTCCGTTCACCAAAAGAACAAAAAGAAATCCTTAAGAAAATGGAACGTGGCGAAATCGACATAATTATTGGTACACACCGTCTACTTCAAAAAGATATTAAATTTAAAGACCTAGGTTTGGTAATTATTGATGAAGAACAACGTTTTGGTGTTCAACAAAAGGACGTATTTAAGAAACTACGCAAAGAAATCGACATTCTAACAATGACCGCCACGCCAATCCCAAGAACACTTAATATTTGTCTCAATAAATTACGTGATATTACCACAATTACAACACCACCACCCGGCCGTCTCCCTGTTATTACCGAGGTGCGCCGCTTTTCCAAAACCCTCATTAAAGAAGCCATCGAACGTGAAATTGAACGCGGCGGCCAAGTCTACTTCCTCCACAATCGGGTTCAAACCATCGACTCCGTAGCCGAAAAACTCCGCCACGTTATCCCAACCGCCCGCTTTATTGTTGCCCACGGTAAACTCTCCCCCGACGAACTCGAAAAACGCATTATGGCCTTTAAAAAAGGAGAATACGACGTTTTGGTCAGTTCCACAATTATCGAAAACGGTATCGATCTTGCCAATGCCAACACCTTAATTGTCAACAAAGTCGAAAAGTTCGGCTTATCACAGCTTTATCAATTACGTGGACGTGTGGGCCGTAGTCGTACCCAAGCCTATGCCTATTTCTTATACCACGGCCAACGTCTCCGCCTAGACGCCAAAAAACGGCTTAAAGCAATAGTAGAAGCCAGTGATCTTGGTGCCGGTTTCCAAATCGCCATGAAAGATCTCGAAATCCGCGGCGCCGGCGACATCTTAGGTGCCAACCAGCACGGCGTCATTAACACAGTGGGGGTTAGCCACTTTATGCGTATGCTTAATCAGGCCGTAGAGGACCTTAAAACCGGCCGCAGACCAAAAGACGACCAACCCACCGAAATCTCCGTCGAACTCCCGCTAACGGCATTTATACCCGACAGTTACATCGTCAACACCAAAGACAAAATCAGCGTCTACCAACGCATGTCCTCCGCCGACACCTTCGAATACCTCAGCGAAATCAAAGAAGACCTCCTCGACGAATACGGCAAACCCCCAATCGAAGTCATCAACCTCGTCCAGGTCATCGAACTAAAAATCCTCTGCAAACAAGCCAACATCACCAACATTAAAGCCGAAAACCTCCACAGCTCCAACAACAAACAAATTGTCCTCACCATGTCCGACCAAATGCGCCCCGAAAACATCATGAGCCTCCTAGAATACAACTCTAACTGGATCATCTCCGGCACAAAACTAAAAGTAGACATCGAACACTTAGGTCTAACCTGGCTCGACGAACTCAAAGTAAGTCTCAATAAACTAACAGAAGCAAAGAAAGCCTAGGCATTAGCTCCATCCAAATAACCTTGAGCATAAGCCGCAGTTTCTTTAAGTTCTCTGCGCATTTCCGTACCTTCTTCAATAGCAATCTCTAAAAGATTGATACTGTTTTTTTCCAATAAATCAGCAAAGCTTTCCGGATTTAATTGCATCAGTTCCTCTTTTTCCATTTCGGGAATCATAACAATAACTCTCGTAATTACCGATTCGGTTAGCGTATCTTGCAATTTTTTCTTTAAAGCCGTTTTTTTGTCAGCTTCCAAATCGGCTAAGCCCATTTCAGCTAACACGTCATCAAGCAAACTATCTACTTCTTGGCCAAGGTCTAATGGATTCATTTTATTTTTAGTTAGATTATTTATAACAAATATAGTTTATCAAATTATTAAGGGAAAGTTAATGCAGCCTGTACTTGAGGAATTGTTTTTCCTGAAGCGGTAGCAAGGTCCTGCAACATTTGTGCCGGTAAACCTACGACTTCCCCATCAAAAATCCGATTAATTCCCACATTACCAAGCGGTCCCATGCCGCGTGCAGTCAACAATGATCCGTCTGGAGCGGTAAATTGCCCCATGTAAGGACCAACAATGTCATGAATTTGTTGATGTGATAGGCCTAGTTTACCAAGGGAACCATCAAAAATTTTCCATAACCCCGGATCCTTATCCGCAAAGTTAGCAAGTGAAGTAGCATCATTAGGGATCTTAAAGCCCCATGTACCCGTAGGTGTAGGAGGCGGTACCGGCCCAGGCACCGGACCGGGAGTTACCGGTGGCGTTACATCAGGCGTAAACCAACCATGAATCCAATTGCCTAATGAACCAACAGCGTTAGCAGCACCATAAGCGGCAGCCATACCAGCTAGACCACCGGTAACATCAGAGATAGCTCGCACGCCTTGTAGTTCTTTTTTATTCTCCTCAACTTTTTTATTTAGATCATTTTCCAGATTTAGGGCAGTATCTACCATTTCGGCAATAAAGCGAGTTCTTTCTACATGCGTATTCGGTCGTGCAAGTAGTGGATGAGCAATATTTGCCCGTTCTCGTAATGTTTGTAATAACAAAGCTGCGCTGTCCTCGCCGGCCATCCGCTCTGTTGTTGTAAAACTTTCTTTCCAACGTTCGGAATACATTTTATGGTCATGCATCGCAATGCCTTTGGCAATAATTTCATTTGATGCTTCCGGAGTGTGTGTACTTGGTAAATTATAGCCACCGGTTGCATTTGGCACTCCTCTAACCTCTGTTGTATCCACTTTGCTTTTAAATCCAAACATTCGTCCAAGACCGGTTTGAGCCAATCTGGAAACATTTTTCCAAGCTACACCACCAGCCACAACACCGGCAACACCGGCAGCAGCCATACCTACCCATGGGGCGGCAGTTAGCGTAGCAGCTGCTACACCACCGGCAACCGCAATTGTTCCAAGTGAAACAGCAGTAGTCATCCAAGGATGTGTTGTGATCATTTCTTCAATTTTTTCATTGAAAGTTGCCGTTCTAAAGTTACGTTCTTTCTCAATTAGCTTCTTTCGTGAATCTAGAACCATTTCTGTTAATCTTTGCATGAATTTCTCCCTATCTTCCGCATTACTCATTATATCTAATTCGGTCGATTCGGTCGCAAATTCATCAATTAAATTTGCCGTAGTACTTTGCTTTAAACTTTGTTGATACTCCGCTCGCGCGTTTCGAACAGTTTGACCACTTTCATTTCTCCAAAATAAGAAGCGATGTTTAGCCGAATCCGCTCTAACTTGAGCATATCGATCCGTAGTGCGTTCCAGTATTTCACCTGCCTCTTTGGAATTACGCGGCGGATAAAACGACAAAATATCACGTGTTAAGTGCTCTTTACCTCTTTGCTTATAATTACCGGAAACACTTTCGCCTCGTGACGACTCTTTGTGATTTGTATATAGCCTAAGTAAGTTAGTTGGCAATACTCTTAGTAAAGCGGGATTAAAATTATTTTCAGCACCATGTTGATCGTACACTAGAATAGTGCCAGTCGATTGATTTACGATATATTCGGACATCCTTTCAGCATTAATTGCACGAAGCTCTGCCGGGATAGTTGGGTCATTAATATAACCACTATTTCTCATCCAGTGAATCACCCCCAAGTTATGCGGTGGCGTGCTAGGGTTTGTCATAACTCGATAAAGTTCCGCACCCGCTTGATTTAGAAATGCTTGTTCTTCAGGAGTTCGTGGATCTTTGTCCATTAAGTGATTTACGTAGGCATTGTATTGATCACTAAAATCAACAACGGGAAGACCATCCTGATCAACAAGATCATAAAGATCCGGATTGATTGGATTTGTCTGTAAACTGTAATTTGGTAGTTGGGTATCTATAGGATTTACAGCTTCTAAAATTTGCGCCCTTAAGAAAGGGGCAAGAACAGCATCAAGGTCAGTTGTATTAGCACTGGTAGGATTCAAGTTATTACAATACGCCATCAACCGTTTTGCAAAAAGACTACCAGCATGCATTCCAGGAGCAAATACTCCTATTGTCGGTCCACCACCAGGTCCGGGAATAGTGGTCGTATCATTTAATATCGATTCAGCTAGTTGTGTAGATAAAACTTCGCGTCTCCTATCATTTGTAGCGTTAGTCCGCACATAAGCAGCCGCAGCTGTAATTAAATCTTGATAATGACTTAGAACAGGAGGTGTCCTGGTCACATCAAATGCCCGTAAAAACGGTCTTAAATTTGGATCTGTACTTTCTCTCGCATGTTCCACCGCCCATTCAAAGTACGCATTTCTTCTGGCAGGATCCAATGGATTTCCGGAGGCATCTTGAATATTCGCCGCAAGCGGATCTACTATATGGTAGGCGCCAAAACCTAACTGCGTTGGGCCGGCTAATGTATTTAAGTGAGCATTAATTCCATTAATTAAATGGCTACCATGCTGGCTATAATCATCCACTCCAATGTGTGCGCCCGTACCCGTGGTTTCCCAATCGGTAGGATTATATGAAGTACCACCGGTAAAGGTATTTGCGCGGGTAATGAAAGTATGTCGTGTCGTGTTTGCAGCATTTTCTAATGCACGTAATTCGTACAGGACTTTTCCAAGGGAAGTAATATCACGCTGTATCTCCCGAGTCTCAGCAGGGGTTGGTGCAGGTAGGTATGCCCGTATATCATCAATAGTGTCTCGCAAATCAGTAGAATTCCAAGGTGGTACTAATGCGGCCAATTCAGCACTGGCAGCCCCAGAAGTAACATGGGTATCTATATTTGCATGTTCGTGTGTTAACCTGGTTGCAAAGTCGTCTCGCGCCTGTATTGCGGATGTCCTAAACGTATTAAGTTGATTAATTTCTCCTTGCAACCTAGTTGTTGCCCCACTAAATACGTTTTGCAACTCAGTTCTAGCCTCCACAAGTAGTTTACGTCTGTACTCTGCTTGAGCGGCAGGATCGGGAGAAAAACTTTGTACAAGCGTAGTTAAATTAATAGCCGAAAATGTAGTTACTACCTGTTCACCCGTTGTTCCAGGAACCAATAAATTAAATAGACGCTGTCTAAATGCCGCATCCGGCAATTGATCAATGGCAGATTGTCGTAGCTGTGCATCAAGATTAGCCTCTTGTAGGTAGTTATGATCTGGTAATGGTCCGGTAGTTGTCATTGTACAAATTTAGATAATTATTAATCGATCAAATTATTTAGGTCAGGATTGTTCGCTAATAACTGACTCCACGATCCCCCTTCTTTCGACAACTCTATTGCAATTGCCGCAGCCCGTTTAGGATCGCTGTTCATCAATTTTGATAATACAAAGTGTGCTTCCTTTTCCATAGTTGTCTTATTTAAAGCTTCGCCTTTTTCAACAAGATTCTTTAGCCCCGGGGTTTCATCGGCAGAAACATGTAATAGCATTTGTAACTGTGCCTCATTTTCCGCCAGTTTAAATAATTCAATCAGTGCATATAATTTGGGCACATCTAATTTCGCACTCAATATATCCTCACCCAATGCATTTAAGATTTTGGCTTGCAAATCGGCAAATGCGGGATTGCTGATAGTTGTTTGTACCATTTTTTTTGTTTAAATCTAAAAATTATACCACAGCTATCATAATCTTTCAAGTCTATAAAGTTCAGCCATCGTTAGTACAAAATACCATCTCTTTAATGTAACTGCTCACAGGGTGGTGCATAAAAAGATGAGTTGACAGAATGAGAGGCTTTCAAGGAAGGGCTTCCAATGGGGCGATCAAGGGCGAAAAGGATATTTTCTTTTTTTTGTTGGATGAGCCACAAAATCGTGCATGACACGATAGTAAAAGCGCTAAGTGACGACGATGAAACCGAGAGAGAAGTTTAGGCGATTTTTTGTATTGTGTAATTTAAAAAAGCCCTTGGGGAAGCCTTTCTGAGGAGGTAAAATGCAGACATGAAAGAAAGAAAATTATCACATGAAGAAATCGATAAGCGGCTAACAAGGCTGCATAATCTGGAAGGCATGTATGCAAGAGCAAAAGCAAGCAACGCAAACCTTCGGGTTAAAGTGAAAAAGCTGGAAGAAAAAGTTGAAGGGCAAGAGGGAAAAATTGAGGAACAGGCACTCACTGTCGAAACTCTCCTGCTAAGAATAGAGGAATTGGAGAAGATGATATTTGGCGGAAAAAACGGAGGTGGTGGTAAAACCCTGCTCTATGGGCCTGGAAAAAGTAGCAAAAAGAAAAAAGCCAGGAAAAAATCGTCATACAAAAGATCGGTACCGAAAGATGTTGATCAAGAGAAAATATTTGAAATTAATCAATGTCCGGATTGCTGCTCTATTTTGCAAAAGAAAACAATGGCCACACAGTATATCGAAGATATTCTGATTCCTTCATTGCAGGCACAAAGAGCAAAACAGGTTGTGAAAGAAAACGTGGAAAAAGGTTTTTGCAGGCAATGTCGAAAATGGCATTCAGCAAAGGCCATTCAGCCCCAGGCCGTAATGTTGGGCGAAAATGTCAAAACCCTGGTTCTTTTTGCCATCAATATCTTGAATCTTAGCTATTCTCAACTGAAAAACCTACTTTTCAGTCTTTATGATTTTCAAATTTCAGATGGAGAGATAGCCAATATCCTGGCAAGATGCGCAAAGAAATTATTGCCCGAATATCAAAGGATCAGGGGAAAAATCAGGGGAAAACTGGCCAATCATTATGATGAAACTTCCTGGCAACAAGGCGAAGAAAAAGGTTATGCTTGGGTGCAAACAGGCGGTGAAGGGGAAGAGGCAGTATTTGTTGTTGGAAAAAGTCGGGGAAAATTAGTGGCCGAAGACTTGAAAGGCGATTCTCAGGCTATCGGCATCAGTGATTGTTATGCTGCCTACAAGAACTTATTTGAAGTACATCAGATCTGTTGGGCTCATCTACAAAGAAATGCTCGGGATCTGGCCAACTCGCCGTCTCTTAGCAAGACAAAGCAAAAACATTGTGGAAGATTCTACCACCGGATTGCTGCAATTTATGCCAGGTTACTTGAATTTCAAAAGGAAAAATTTGATCTTCAAAATGGCAGCAATCTGAAAGCTGAACTGATGAAGTCGGTAGGTGAAATCCGGCAGTTTCATCAGCTTGACCCCAAAAAACTGAGGAAACTCAAGGAAAGATTGCTGATTTATGAAAATGCTCTTTTTGTTTGCCTGTCTCATCCTATTGCTCCTGACAACAACAAGGCTGAAAGAAAACTGCGCCATCTTGTCCTAAAAAGAAAAAATAGCTTTGGCACAAAAACCGCCAAGGGTAGCCATGCTTTCTCAATCAACATTTCTGTCACCCTAAGTCATTTCTGGTCCGATCCTAAAAACTGGTTCCCTACAATTCATTATCTTCTAGCTGCTTGAATTGCGGACCCTGTGAGCAGTTACCTGTTGGTAGCCGTAACCTACTGCATTAATGCCTTTATTTCATCCACCACATTTATTGCAACCACTTCGCCCGCCATTATCACCTTTTCCAAATCATATTTTGGCAACAAATAACTTCCCA
>Ga0210033_1001807_pt1 | contig 19042 bp, 18 predicted proteins | sample CryGeymeta201501_FD_185465 | JGI IMG/M metagenome (GOLD analysis project Ga0210033, IMG submission 185465) | Groundwater microbial communities from Crystal Geyser aquifers in Utah, USA - Crystal Geyser metaG 2015-01 (SPAdes) (version 2) | ecosystem: Environmental > Aquatic > Deep subsurface >... | reverse complement strand
ACCTCACCGTAGTAACCGGGAACACTCAAACATCCTTCTTCCAAAAGGGATTTTTCTTTTGATGCTTTTACAATTTCGGGATTGAAGATAGCGTAAAATTTTTGATCTTCAGAAGCGATGGAATTAGCGCTACGCAGTTTAGTCGCCCGGATTTGAGCGACAAACAGCCGCAAATTCAGACCCAACTGATTGGCGCTCAACCCAACACCTATCGCCCCAGTCATTATTTTGCGCATTTGTTTTATCAGTTCGGTAATCTCCCCCGCCTTTTTTTTATCTTTTAGAAGGGCGGGGTCAAAATCAGCGGTTTTTTTTCGCAAAAATTTCGCGTCCTGCTTATTTTCAATTGTGATGATTTTTAGAATTTTGTTTTCCATTTTGTTTATAATAAACGATTCGCTCGCTTTTTACTTTCCAAAGAAAAAGTGCCTCCTTGTTTTTCGGTTTTGAATGCCTGATTTCGTTCCAGATTTGATAAATTGCTTCATATCCCTTTGTTTTTATGAAACTCATAATTATGGGGAATTTTATCTTTTTTCCGAAATAAGAGAAAATTCTGTCCGCTAGTTCCTGTTCTTTGGTAAAAATTCTTGTTTTTTTTATTTTAAAATTCGAGGTATCCATTTTATTCAATTATTTTGAATTTATAACCACTACAAATTCTCCTTTTAAATTATTTTTATCGCCGTTCAGTTGGCTGATTATTTCATCAATATCTCCCCGATAAATTGTTTCAAATTTTTTGGTTAATTCACGACAAACCACAATTTTAGTTTTGAGTAATGAGTTTTGAGTTTTGAGAAGATTATTTAGCTGCCCTAAAGTTTTTAAAATCCGATGAACTGATTCGTAGAACACCACCGAATATTCTGATTCCAAAACTTTTTTGAAAAATTTTTCCCGGCCTTTTTTAGCTGGTGAAAAACCCATAAAAATAAATTTGTCAGTCGGGAAACCGGAAACACTTAAAGCCGCAATTAAGGCAGTCGGGCCAGGAATCGGCACAATAGTACAAGAGGCTAGATTAGTGAGGATGATTTCTATCAATTTTCCACCCGGGTCAGAAATTCCTGGGGTACCGGCATCAGTCACCAAGGCCAATTTTCTGCCCTGTTTTAACTGTTCAAGAATATAATTTATTTTGGAAATTTTGCTGTGCTGAAAATAACTGACCAAGGGCTTTGAAATGCCGTAATGATTCAATAATTTTATGGTCTGACGGGTGTCTTCGCAAAGAATTAAATCAACCTCTTTTAAGGTCTCTATTGCCCTAAAAGTTATATCCTTGAGATTGCCGATAGGCGTTGCTACAATATATAAAATACTCATTTAACTTTTTATTATATATGAAGCGGCTTTTTATCGCAATAAATTTACCCCAAAATATTAAGGAGGCGATTGAGGAGATTATAAATAATTTGCCTATTCTGCCTAAAGAAAACTGGCATTTAACCATTTCCTTTTTGGGCTATCAGCCGGATGAAAAAATTCCGAATATTTTAGAATCGGTTAAAATAACGACGCAGAGTTTGGTCTCATTAAAGAGACCAATTCTTGTTGAATTTGAAAAAATAATCTTGGCCCCAGCCAATCGGCCAGCAAGGATGATTTGGTTGGTTGGCTCAAAAGAAACCTCAAAAATTCTGGGAGCAATAAAAACCAAACTAGAAGATGAACTTGTAAAAAACGGCGTGCGATTTCAAAGAGATAATCGGGAATATAATACCCATCTGACTTTGGCGAGGTTCTCGCCAACGCAGATAAACGCGGCTATCAAACAGATAGACACGGATATAATCAGCGTGAATCAGCGTATTCATCAGCGCAAATCAGCGTTGAGCTTTCAAGCTCAATCATTGGATTTAATGGAATCTTATCTCAAACGCACCGGCGCCGAATACGAAATTTTATCAACCTTGACGTTTAACCATAAATAGTGTTATATTACCCCCTAAGTACATTGAAAACTTTATAAGAAATAAATTAAAAGATTTTCAGAAAGGAGGTGGTGGAACATAATAACTTTGTCCAATAATCATTCTTTTGAGTACATGGTTGCCAGTGGCGCTCTCGCCTTTGACGGCGAAGGGTGGCCGTGGGAAAAACCGTTAAAGTTGGTCGGTCTTCTTAACCCCGCCCTTTTTACGGTTGTTATTAAAACCTTGACGCGGCAGCCACGGCAGGGAAATCACCGTTGGTACAATCCTTTCCGGTGCGTAAGGTTGCTTCCGGGAGGAGTGGTCAATGCCGTGGGTTTAACTAACCCCGGCATAGAATGGTGGTGCCGTGAAGTTGGGCCCAAAGTTGATTCCAAAAAAATTCCGCTTGTAGGCTCAATACTTGGCGAACCCTATGAACTGGCAGAGATGGTTAGAATGCTGAACGACTTCGATTTGGTAGGACTTGAGATTAACGCTTCGTGTCCTAATACTAATGATGACCTTTTGACAAATGCTGCAAAAATCGTGGAAGGTTCTCAGGTGGCGAAGTCAGAAAGCCGTTTCCCAATTATCCTGAAGCTTTCTGTGGTGCATGATGTCGAGAAAATCGTTACAGGGGTAAGCGAGATTGTGGAAGCATTCTCTATTAACAGCGTTCCTTGGCGCGTTGTTTTTCCAAATCAACCTAGTCCTCTTGAACATTTTGGAGGAGGAGGTGTTTCTGGCAAACTAGCCCAACCCTACACATAGAATTTAGTTTCCAAGTTGACAAGAATGAGTTCGGTTCCGGTCATTGGCCCCAGTGTTTGGGAATTTGAGGATATTCAAAAACTCCGGTGTCTCGGAGCTAAAGCCATCAGTTTCGGTTCAATTTTCCTGCGTTATCCTTGGCGGCCAACATTATTTGTTCGTCGAGATATGAAAAGAAAGGAGGTAGTAAGAATTTAGCGAAAAAAGTCTTGAAAAAGTGGTTTAAGAAACTAAACGAAACAGAAAACCAATTAGAAGCAAAGGAGGTAAGAAATGGAAACGAAAGACAGAATTATAGTAGCTTTGGATGTTGATTCGCTTGATAAAGCGAAAGCATTGATTAAGCAACTATCGCCCTATGTTGGATGTTTTAAGGTCGGATTGGAGCTTTTAACCTCTGAAGGGGCGCCAAACGTAGTTAACGCTATTCACGAATGGGGTGGGCAGGTTTTCTACGACGGGAAATTCAACGATATTCCTAATACCGTCGCCGGCGTAGCCCGGGTAGTTACCAAGATGGGCGTGAAAATGTTTAATGTCCATTGTTTGGGTGGTTCAGCAATGATGAAGGCGGCAAAGCAAGCCGTAGATGAAATCTGCAAGGACGGCCCGCGACCGCTTATCCTTGGCGTAACGCTTCTTACCAGTCTTGACTACAAAGATTTAGTAGAGTTGGGAATTTACGATGAGCTGAATATAGCCGACCCCGAAGTGCTGGCAAGAGTTAAGCACGAGCGAATTGAGAGATTTGTCGTTCAGCACTTAGCATGGCTTACTCAGGAGTGTGGCTTAGACGGCGTTATTGCTTCGCCTAAAGAAATCGAGGCGATACGTAACTACTGTCAGCCCGAATTTCTGGTTATCACGCCCGGCGTTCGTCCTGAATGGGCGGCTACTGGCGACCAGAAACGAATTATGACTCCGGCGGAAGCAATTAAGGCCGGCGCAACGGCTCTGGTTATTGGTCGCCCAATCACGAAGCCCCCAGCGGAAATCGGCACACCTGTCGACGCAGTGAAAAAGATTACAGAAGAAATCGCAATAGTTCTGTAGAAGGGAGGGAAACCATGAACGAACAGAAAGTATTACAGATTCTTGGCAAAGTCGGTGCGGTAATCACAGGCAGTCATATCGTCTACACCTCCGGTAAGCACGGCACGGCCTATGTCAATAAGGATGCGCTTTATGTGCATCCCATGGAAACTTCTAATTTGTGCCGTGAGATGGCACTTAGGTGGTTAGAAGAAGGTGAAAGTAGTAATCGAAGTGTAGATGTTGTTATTGCTCCAGCTATCGGTGGCGTCATCCTCTCGCAGTGGACGGCATATCATCTTTCGAAAATCATTGATCGCGAAATATTCGGCGTTTATGCCGAGAAGGTGGAGAACGGCGATGCCTTCGTTATCAAACGAGGTTACGATAAAATCGTGGCTGGAAAAAACGTCTTAGTTGTGGAGGATGTGCTCACTACCGGTGGTTCGGCGAAGAAAGTCGTGGAAGCAACTCGCGCTCTAGGCGGCAACATCATTGGCCTAGGCGTTCTCTGTAATCGTGGAGGAATTACACCACAGGATGTGGCAGATCCACCGAAACTTTTTGCTCTCATTAACGTGAAGCTCGACGCCTGGGACGAAGCAGATTGTCCGCTTTGCGCACAAAACGTACCGATCAATACGGACATTGGTAAAGGTAGAGAATTTTTGGCTCGCAAGAAAGCGAGCTGAACAAAAGGGTCTAGGCGGCGCCCGTCATAAAAGACAAAAGCCGCTTTTTTATTTTCTTGTAATTTTTATAATTTTCTTGTAAAATAGTTATTAATGAACAAAATTTTTAAAAGCAGATTTTTTGCGATTGGAGTTTTGGTTGTTGTAATAATTGCCCTCGTTGCCGGAGCTTTTTATTTTGGCTATCAGCAGGGAATGAAAAATCCGCAGACCGTTATTATCCGCGGTGTGGCTAATTTAGAAGAAGGGAAAATTGAGGCCGTTGACTTTGGCCTTTTCTGGGATGCCTGGCGAGTAATCAAAGATAAATATGTGGAATCCGAGAAAATTGATAACCAAGATTTTGTTTACGGCGCTATTTCTGGTTTGTTAGGCAGCCTAAAAGACCCCAATTCTGTTTTTTTTCCGCCCAGCGACGCCAAAAAATTCAATGAAGATATTTCCGGTGAATTCTCCGGTATTGGCGCAGAAATCGGCATCAAAAATGACCAATTAGTGATTATTGCTCCGCTTAAAGACACACCGGCGGAGCGAGCCGGACTCCGGTCCGGAGATAAAATTTTAAAAATTAATGAGACCAACACCGCTGGTTTAGCTGTTGAGGAGGCGGTAAAATTAATCAGAGGAGAAAGAGGGACAACCGTCATTTTAACAATCTTGAGAAACGGTTGGGATAAGCCGGAGGAAATTTCCATTATTAGAGATGTCATTCAAATTCCTACCATTGACTGGAAAATGCTCGAAAATAATATTGCTTACATTCATCTCTATAATTTCTATGAAAAAGCGCCTTTTCTTTTTTACCAGACAGCGGTTGAAATTATTTTTAAAAATCCTAACGGTTTAATTCTGGATTTGCGAGACAATCCCGGCGGTTATCTGGAGGCAGCGGTTAATTTAGCCGGTTGGTTTTTAAAGCCGGGAGAAACTGTTGTCAGTGAAGAATTTCGCTCTGGCGAGAAACAAATTTTTAAATCCCATGGTACCGGACTGTTTAAAGATATACCGATAGTGATTTTAATTAACGAGGGTTCGGCCTCGGCTTCAGAGATTTTAGCCGGCGCCATACGAGATAATCTCAAGGTAAAGTTGATTGGCAAAAAGAGTTTTGGCAAGGGAACAGTGCAAGAACTGGCCAGTCTTAAAGATAACTCGTTAATTAAAATTACCATTGCTCATTGGCGGCTGCCTGCTGGCCAGTTAATTGAAAAAAACGGCCTGAATCCGGACTACGAAGTTAACTTGACTGATGAAGACATCAAAGCCGGAAAAGACCCGCAACTGGATAAAGCAATTGAAGTTTTAGAAGCAGAATTACGCTGATGAAGGTTATTCTTCTCCAAGATATAAAAGGTTTGGCTAGAAAATTTGACGTTAAAGAAATCAAAGACGGTTATGCCCGAAATTTTTTGATTCCTAAAGGTTTAGTAAAAATTGCTACCGAACAGACGGTAAAGGAATTGGAAACCCAAAAATTCGCTTGGTCAAAAGAGAAACAGGAGATAAAAAATAAATTAGAAACGCTGGCCAAGGATTTAGCCGGTCAGGAATTCAAATTCGCTCTTAAAACCGGTAAAAAAGGCGAGGTTTTCGGCTCGGTTAGTAAAGACGATATTAAGACGCGGATTTACGCGGATATAGACGCAGATTTACGCGGATATTTAGAAGATATTGAAGTAAATTTGGAGCGGCCAATAAAAAAACTTGGCGAGCACCAAGTGGAAATTAATTTAGGAAAAGGGGTAAAAGTAAATATTAAGGTATCAGTACTTGAATAACTTTAACCTTGCGGCTATTTCCGTCAAAACGAATTTTTTTCCTGGAAAGAAATTTAACAATACCGGCTTTAAGGGCGTATAAAGTATCATCGCGTGCTCTCCCGACATTTAAGCCCGGCAAATATTTAGTGCCGCGCTGGCGAATTAAAACTTCACCGGCTCTAACCGTTTGTCCATCTTGTCTTTTAACGCCCAATCTTTTGGCTTCCGAATCTCTGCCTAGTTTAGTTGAACCTCCGGCTTTAGTATGTGCCATAATAAGCTAAATCCGAAATTCGAATATCGAAATTCGAAACAAATTCTAATTTTCTAAATCATAAATTCCAAACCGTGTTTGAAAAATTGGAATTTAGAATTTCGTGCTTGTTTCGGATTTCGGATTTCGTGCTTCGAATTTTCTAAATTATAGTATATAATTTAGGTATATGTCAACTTCTTTCAGCCAGCAAAAACTCATCTTTGATATTGAAACCATCGGCGTTGAGTTTGAGTCCCTGGATAAAATCTCCCAGGAGTATATCGAAAAATACACTGAAAGCGAGGATGAACTTGAAGAAGCCAAAGAGCGTTTAAGTTTTTCGCCTTTAACAGGCGAAATTGTGGCTATCGGCATATTAAATCCGGACACCAATAAAGGAGCTATCTACCTGCGGCAATTTCCAATTTCCCTTTTGCGAAGCAAATCCCCGGAGGGAGATTTCCAATTTCCAAACGAAATAGAAGAAGGAATTAAAATTGAGAGCGGGGATGAAAAGCAGATTATTGAAAAATTCTGGGAAACTATCAAGCCGTATAATTATTTTATATCCTTCAATGGTAGAACTTTTGACGTGCCGTTTTTAATGATTCGTTCGGCAATTTTAGGGGCGAAGCCGACAAAAAACTTAATGAGCAACCGCTACTTGAGTTCGCAAAAATACGACGCCACTCACGTGGATTTATTGGACCAGCTTACGTTTTACGGCGCGGTCCGGAAAAAATTTAATCTCCATTTCTGGACTAAGGCTTTCGGCATCAAAAGCCCGAAAGAGGAGGGGATTACCGGCGAGGATGTCAGCCGCTTATATAAAGAAGGAAAATTATTGGAAATTGCCAAATACAATTTGGGCGATTTGAAAGCAACAAAGGAGCTTTATAACAAATGGAATCAATATCTGAATTTATAAAAAACCACAAACGCGACATCATTCTTTTTCTTCTAATTTTCTTGATTAGTAGTTTAAGTTTCGGGCTCGGTTATTTAGTCAACCGCGAATTCAGTCATGCGCCGATTGTGATTGAAAAGTGCTCTGATTAAACTGCTATTGACAAATAAAGAGAAGTATGCTATATAAAATAGTAATTTCAGGCGAGGTGTCCGTGGTTAATTATTAACCAAAAGAGCGAGCATCTCAAATGAGATGTTTGCTCTTTAAATCAAAAAGAAAGGAGGTGGATGATATGTCTAAAGCAATTCTAAGAGAAGTGGATACTAAAAAAGAAACAACGTTGAAAGAAGGGGATGTTATTGTCTATGATGGGACCGCCAAAAGTATAATCTTATGGCGTCCAAGAGAAGAGTTTTCTGCGGAGCGGTTAGAGATCGATGGGGATAATAAATTTTATTTTCCTTTATTATCACCCCGTAACCTTCTCAATGTAGTAAATTTGATATCAGCTTGTACTGGGTTATCTTTCGAGAGAACAAATACATATCGTCATCAATCCGGTGCTTTCAGACTTACAAACCCACAATAACATATATGTCAATTGTGGGCAGCCCATTCAAGAATAAAAACCTTGGATGGGCTTCTTTATTCTTATTAAAGATAACCAGCTTGTTTTAACCAATATTCGTTTTCCCACTCCCAGAGTCGTTTCGCTCCTAAAAATGCCTTGAAATCCTCCTGCCAATAGGGAAATTCCTTAAGTTCAATATCGCCGCGAAGTTCAGACCACTGGTGGTCGCAATTTTTTGCTTTTTCGCTGTAGCTACCGTTAATCCACGGCAGTTTTATTTTTTCCCTGCCGCCTTTTTCCCGGAGCGTGGCCCCGCATTTCAGACAGGTTTTTAGTTGGTCAATTCTTAAAATCCAACGGGTCTGAAGATTTTTAAAATCATTTTCTACGGCCGCTATATAAGCGCTGGTCTGTAAATTGTAATCCCGGTAAATTGCCTGAGAAGTTTTAATGTCCAAAACTCCGAATTTGCCGTCAATTAAAGCCAGAGCATCAAGAGTACCGGCATAGCGCTCATCAAAATTGATAATCTGCTTTTCCACGAATTCCGGGTCAACTTGAATATTTTTTTCTTCCAAAAGTTTCAAAAAGGCGTCAATGGCCGGTTTTATTGTTGAATCAATTGCCGGTTTTTCGCCAATAAGTATTTTTTCAACTGTTTCATGAATCAAAGTGCCTTCGCTGGCTGACTGTTTTTTGACCGCTTCGCCTTCGTTAAAATTATTCATTTCCGCGTAAAAACGATAAAGCGCCGGCTTGGCTTTAATTTCCACGATTTTAGTCACTCGCGGATACCAGATGCCGTCAATTTCATAACCGGACATTCCTTTAAAATGTTGGAGGTTACTGTAATACATACAATAAAAAATCCGAAATCCTAAATTCTAAATTCTAAACAATATCTAAATTCTAAATTCAAATGTTCCAAACACGTATTTTGGATTTTGGGATTTGGGATTTGTTTAGAATTTCGTGCTTCGGATTTAGGGTTTCTTTTTGTTATTATATAATAACAAAAAGTCTGTATATTTGTAAATATCGCCGGCGCCCATCATTACAATAATAGCGTCTAGGGTTGAGGGTTTAGGGTTAAGAAATTTCTCTTTAATTATCTCGTTAATTACTATCGGAAGTTTTTTGGGGAAGGGGAGATAAACAATAGTTTTTAATTTTAAGTTTTTAGTTTTAAGTTTATTTATACGATATTGGATGGCTTCTGCTAATTTTTTTGAATTAACGTTTTGCGACACCTTATCCCGGCCAGCTACTTTAAAGATATCTAAAAGAATAAGAATATTCGCCTTGTCAAAAGCCCCTACAAACTCTTTAAATAGAGCAGACAGCCTTTGGGCTTGGTGGGGCTGAAAAACGCAAATAAGGCCTGTTTTTGGCCATTTCTGGGCTATTCCGGAGAGGGTGGCCTTGATTTCAGTCGGGTGATGAGCATAATCATCAAAAATTTCCAATTTCCAATTTCCAATTTCCAATTGACCGCGATATTCAAAGCGGCGCCAGGCGCCGCGATAAGCGCTTAAAGCTGCCAAAATGTCTTTTTCTTTAATATTTAGGGCCTTGGCTAAAGTGTAAACTGCTAAAGCATTAGAAACATTATGCTCACCAACAATTTTTAGTGCTTTTTTAATTTTATTACACTTTATCTGCGATCGCTTATTAAGTGTAATACCATACCAGAGGAGTTTAAGGTGATGAGATTTGGCGATTTTTTGGATTTTATTTTTTAAACTGAATAAGTTTTTATCATCTTTATTGACAACTAAAATTCCATCCGGCTGAATATTATTGATAAATTTTAGAAAGGTGTTTTTAATGGCGCCTAAATTTTTATAATAATCAAGGTGTTCCCGGTCAATGTTTGTAATAATTGCAGCAAAAGGGGAGTAATTTAAAAATGAACCGTGATATTCATCGGCTTCCAATACTAAATAATCCCCTTTGCCGTTTTTAAAATTAGAATTGCCGAATTCTTTTAATTTGGTTCCGATAATTACTATTGGGTCAAAGCCGGCTTTAATTAAAACCAAAGACAGTAGGGCAGTGGCAGTGCTTTTGCCGTGAGTACCGGCAACGGTTATGGTTTTATAGTGTTTAGCTAACTCGCCGACCGCCTCGGCGTAAGATTTAACAGGGATGCCTAATTTTGCCGCTTGTCGGCGTTCTGGGTTGTCAATAGGCACAGCCGCGCTGAAAATCGTCAAATTTGCCCCTCTGGGAAGGTTTTTTGCATGATGACCGATAAATACTCTTATGCCTTGTTTCTTTAATTCAGAAGTAATTTCAGAAGCAGAAGCGTCAGAGCCGGATACATTATAGTTATGAGACAAAAACCAGCAGGCTAATGCGCTGGTTCCAATACCGCCGATACCGATAAAATGGACTGTTGGCTTTGTCATTATAATAGTATAATAGTTTATTTATTTGTCGCAAAAGCATCATTTTGTAACACTATAAATATCGTCGCAAAATCTCCTTCCCTACTTCTACAAATGCGAGATAATCCACCTGATAATATCAATAAAAACCTCTAAAACCTTGATAATTAAATCTCCTAAGGCCTTAAGAAAGCCGGCCAGGCCCGAAAGAATATACTGGTCAAACCAGGCACTGGCATAATTCAAGAGGTTAGCTATTTTTTGAATAATATCCGGCATATCAATATAATATCACGGTAATCATTATATCACAAATAATCTGCCGGGTTAATGGTTACGCCAACCGGCACCAGACCGGCGCCGGAAAAACTTTGCATTTTAAGGTTTAACGCCCAATAGACGCCGAAATGAAGGTGGGGGCCAGTAGAGTAGCCGGTATTGCCGGAATATCCTATTACCTGTCCCCTTTTAATCACACTTCCTTTTTGAACGGTTTGCCGCGATAGATGAGCGTAAAGAGTCGCAAGGTTATTGTCATGTTCTATTACAATAAATTTCCCGTATTGAACCCGGCCGTTGTCGCCGACGGCAATTACTTTTCCGTTTTCGGCGGCCAAGATAGGCGTGCCTATGGACGCCTTGAAATCAATGCCGTTATGAAATTTGGTTTTATAAAGCAATTTAGCAGAGTCGGTATAACCGTATTCCTGCGTCACATAGGGGTTGGCGACCGGATAAGCCAAAATGTCGGGACGTTTGGTCGGCAAAACACTTGGGTCAAAACTAAGACGCAAATTTTCTTCCAAGGTGTTAATCTCGTCGGCAATTTCCATCTGCTTTCTCTGTAAATCACTGATTATACTCTGATAAACTTTTTCCTGGTTTTTCGTCTGTTCTAAAATATTTTTCTTTTCTTTTTTAACGTCATCCAATATCACTTTTCTGTTTTTAAGATTGCTATTTTCTATTTCAGTCAATTGTTTTTTATTGGCGGACTGGTCTAATTTGTCGGCCATTTCCTCTTTGACTTTTCTCAAATTCTCAATTTCCGTTCTTAAACCGGCATTGAGGTCGGCTAAATTTTGGATTTCAAAAACGCTGTCCGCCAAACTTTTATTTCTCAAAAAGATAAGCAAGGGTGTTTCGCCGTCAGTTTTTTGAAATTCCTGAAGAATCCTAGTGATGGCTTCTCTCTTTAAGACAATCTCATTTTCGGCGTCAGTGATTTCGTATTGAAGAGAATTAATTTCCAAAGCCAGTTTATCAATAGTAATTTCGCTGGAGCGAATGTTTAAATTAAGCTGATTAATATTATAATCAGTTTGTTTGATTTCTTTTTGGAGGGTCTGTCCTTGCCCCTGAATGGACTCAAGGTTTTTCTGGGTTTCTTTGATTTGATTATTTATTTCCTGCAGTTGCTGGGATTTTTGGTCAATGGCATCTTTAAGCTCTTGCGGAGCAGCGGCGATTACTAAATTAAAAATTAAAAATGTAAATATCAAAATGACAGTGTAAAATGTCAAAATTTTAGATTTTGAATTGTAATTTTGCATTTTGATTTTTGAATTTTAAATTAAAAATTATAAATTAGCTCCAGCTTTCCGAAAGAGATTTTTAATCGTTAAGTTTCTGGATGGCAATGTCAAGCCGCTTTAATGTCTCTTCTTTGCCTAAAACATCCATAATTTCAAACGGGCCCGGTGAGGCTTCTTTGGCCGAAAGAGCGGCTCTTAGCGGCCACAATAGCTCTCCCCTGCCCCAGACCTCAGTTAAGGGCATAATTAATTTTTCCAAATTCGTTTTATTGAAGTCCGCTTTAAAGACCTTATCAATTTCTTCGGCTAAAAGTTTTAAATTAGCCAGGGTTTTCTGTTTGTCTGAAGGAAAAGTTATTGGCCGCGGCCAAGCCAAAAGTTTTACATCATAATCCGGCAGCTCAAAAAAGAAGTCAGCCAATTCCCTGAAGTCGGTTAATTTCTTCATTCTTTCTTTTTCCGTATCAACGGCCTTTACCAGTAATTCCTTATTTTCTTCAGTCAACCATTCAGCCGGAATAAAATCTTTCAGTTTCTCGGCTAAACCCTCGGGGCTGATTTTTTTAATATACTGACTGTTCAGCCAGTCTAATTTTTCAACATTAAAAATTGCTCCGGCTTTCTGCACTCGTTTTAAATCAAATTCATTAATCAGTTCTTCGCGGGATAAAATTTCTCTATTATCTTTTGGGTGCCAGCCAAGCAAAGCCAAAAAATTAATCATTGCTTCCGGAAGATAACCCTGATTTTTATAATCAGTCAGAGACGTTTCCAAATAACGTTTTGATAATTTAGAGCGATCCGGAGCCAGAATCAATGGCAAATGGGCATACTTGGGTTCATCAAAGCCGAGAGCTTTTTGAATTAAAATCTGTTTCGGAGTGTTGGAAAGGTGGTCCTCTCCTCGAATTACATAAGTGATTTTCATTTCATAATCGTCAATGGTGGCTGAAAAATTATATAAAGGCGACCTGAGATTTCTGGCAATCACTATGTCGCCGATTAAATCGGCGTTAAATTTCACTTTATCCCGGATTAAATCATTAAATTCCACTTCAATTTCCGGGACCTTAAAGCGAATCACGGCTGGCTCACCCTTGGCAATGCGCTCTTGGCTTTCTTCTTTTGAAAGATGACGGCAGCGGCCGCTGTATTTAGGCGCCAGACCCTGGGCTAACATCGCCTGCCGGTCTGACTCCAGTTGTTCTTTGGTGCAAAAACAATAATAGGCCTTATCTTCATCCAGCAACTGCCGGAGATATTTTTCATAAATATCCAGCCGGGCTGACTGCCTGTAAGGGCCTTCGTCCCAATCCAAGCCCAGCCATTTTATCCCAGCCATAATATCTTTTTCAAATTCTATGTTTGAGCGTTCAATATCGGTGTCTTCAATCCGCAAAATAAATTTACCGTTATTTTGTCTGGTAAAGAGCCAATTAAAAAGCACTGTTCGGGCTGAACCAATGTGGAAAAATCCGGTTGGCGAAGGCGCAAAACGCACCCTCACCGATTCAAAAGGCTTTTTAGGGCTATCAGTCATTAAGCCCTATTTTAGCACAATTTACCCTTATTGACCACTAATATAACCTATCCCCTGCTTACCCCGTAAACTCAACTTAGTTGAGTTACGGGGCTTGCTAATTTCAAAATTTCCTCAGCCAGGATTCTGGCTGCTTCGGGTTTGGAGAATTTTTTGGCTGCCTCGGACATCTGGTTCAATGTTTCCGGCTTGCCCAGTAAACTCAACTTAGTTGAGTTACTGGGTTCTGTGAATAATTTTTTAAGTTGAGATAGAAAAATATTGGGCTCAAGATTCGGCTGTTCAATGACAATGGCGGCCCCGGTCTTGGCATATTCATAGGCATTAGTAATCTGGTGGTCGCCGACCACGTCTGAAGGCAACGGGATTAAAATTGACGGTTTGCCAAAAGCTGCCGCTTCAAAAATTGAACCGCTGGAACCCCGACAAACCACGATATCAGCTGCCAAGTAAGCATCTTTTAAATCTTTTTCAAAATAAGCAAAAATTTTATAGCGGGCTTTTTCTTCATCAGGGTGATTTCTTAAAATAAGATTTAACTCATTTTTGAAATCCTCAAAATTTTTGACGCCGGTTTGATGCAAAACTTGATAATCTTTTATCAAGTCTTCGACTATCTCCAGCATAAAATCATTTATTTTGACTGCGCCTTGAGAACCCCCAATAACCAAAATTACCGGTTTTTCCGGATTAAAACCGAAAATTTTTTTAGCGGTTGCCTGCTCCAAAATCTCAGCGCTGATTAATGACCGCCGAATCGGATTGCCAACCAAAGTAATTTTCCCGGCCAATTTTTCTCTTTTTTTAGGATATTTTTCCAATAAAAAATTAATAGCTGCGTTGAAAGAAACCGCAATTCGGTCAGCAAAACGAACAGCTATTTGATTTGCCAAGCCAATAATTGAATCAGAATCATGAATAATAATGGGAACGCAATAAAACTTACAGGCCAAAACCATTGGCAAAGAACCGGGTCCGCCTTTGGAAAACAAAACATCCGGCATAAACCAAAAAACTTTCCAAAAGGCCTGAACAATGCTTAAAGGAAGTAAAATCGGAATATCAATAAAATTCCTAAAATCAAAATACCGGCGCAATTTGGCGGAAAAAATCTTTGATACTCTGATGCCATTACTCTCCAAAAGATTTTGATAGGGTCCGGGAGCGCCGAAATAACGCAAATCCAGCTGGATTTGGCCGCCAGCAAACTGCAGCTCTTCAGCCACGGCCAAAATCGGATAAATATGACCACCAGTCCCGCCGCCAGTGAATAAAATGCGAAGCATTTTGTAAAAATTCTAAATCCTAATATCTAAATCCTAAACAAATTCCAAATCTCAAATCACAAATTGCAAATAGTTTGGGATTTAAATAATTGGAATTTAGATATTGTTTAGAATTTCGGATTTAGGATTTAGGATTTATTAACTAGTATATCTTGATATATTAACAATTACTCCGCTCATAGTCAAAAAGACCGCTAAAGAAGTGCCGCCGTAACTAATAAACGGCAAAGGCACGCCGGTTAAAGGCAGAATTCCTGAAATAGCGGCAATATTAATGAAAGTTTGAATGGCAATTACTGAAATAAAACCGATGGTTGCCAATTTAGCAAATTGGTCCCGGGAATTTTTGGCGAGCTTAATTCCTCTGATAAAAAGCAAAATAAAAATTCCAATAAGAAAGACCGCGCCGATAAAACCCAACTCTTCGGCAATCACGGCGAATATTGAATCACTGATGGGCTCCGGAAGATATTTAAATTTAGTGGTTGAATTACCAAAGCCCACGCCCCAGACGCCGCCGGAGCCGATAGCCATTAACGCTTGGTTAAGATGATAGCCCTGAGTTTGATAATCAGTGGCTTCTGGTCCGAAAAACGTCTTTATGTAGGTTTCTACCCGGGCTAAGCGATAAGGGGCTATAGAAATAATTAAGGTTAAAGCTAAAATTCCTAAAAATATTGTTCCCAATATAAAAGATAACCTAGCGCCGCTAATAAAATAAACCAAAAGGCCGGCTGCCATAATAATCACCACTGTGGTTGTTGAAGGCTGCATCAAAATAAGAAAGCCGACTAAACCGGAAATAATTAAAAATGGCAGATAGCCTGATAAAATATTTGTCTGGCGATGAGAACCTCTTTCTTTTTTAGAACTTAACCAAGCAGCCAAATAGATAATAAAAGAAAATTTCAGTAACTCGGCCGGCTGAACTGACAAAACACCGAGATTGAGCCAGCGGTTAGCGCCGCCATGAGAAAAGCCCAAAGGAGTAAAAACTAGGACCAATGATAATAAGCTGATAAGTAATAAAGGAACGGCTATTTTTTGCCAAAAACGGTAATGAATAAAACTGGCAAATAAAAATCCGGCTACACCCAAACTTAAACCGTAAAGCAACTGATGTTTTAAATAATAATAAGTATCGTTAAATTTAATTTTGCCTAAATCTGAAGAGGCAGATGAAAGCATTATTAAACCAAAAGCTACTAAAATAATAACGCAGGAGATAAAAATGTAATCAGGGCTGTGACCGGCTTTAATTTTCATGATTAAGTGTAAGAAATTCGAGCCTTGTTTACATTAACAAACAAATCTTTTCTCGCCAGCCATTCTGCTCGGGAGAAATTATCTTCGCTCAAACCAAAAGAAGCTTAACGGAAAATGGCGAACTCAACCTCCACTTCGTTTCGGGATTCAGACAGCGCCATTTTCCTACTTCTTTTGGTTTTCCCTCATAATTTCAAACCTCGCTTCACAGGCTGGCTGTAAAAAGATTTGTTTTAAGTCTTTGAAATTCTTTCAGAGTGAGTATCTGCCAGAGAGCGTCTTAAAATTTGCGAGCAAGCCGCGTGGCGAGCCAGGACCCGCGACGAAGGGAAGCAGGGTGGCGAGCAGCGTGCGAGCGAGCTGAATTTTGACGCTCGGAGGTATACGAACGAGAAAGAATTTCAAAGAAATATAAACAACGCTGGGGAATCTTACAGTTTAAGATATTCTTCTCAATATTTTCCCTGCCAGAATGCCTTGAAACTTTCCGTCTTTGACTATTCTTTTGCCGTTGACGAGCACTTCCCGAATTTCGGCGTCTTTAAAAATTACCAAATCAGCAAAATAACCGTCTCTAATTATTCCCCTTTCCCTAAGCCCTAATCTTTGAGCCGGCAGACCGGTGATTTTATAAACAGCTGTTTCTATCGGCATAATTTTTTTCCCGACGCTTCGGTCCCGACGCCTTGGTCGGGACTCCGACCTTGCGTCGGAGTCGGGACCCCGACCCCCTTCGGGCGTCGGGGCTTTTTCTGCTAATTCCAAAAATCTAATGAAGGTTCGGTAAGAACGCTCCGGTCTAATAATTTTTCGCCAGCTGGCCCCGTAACGCATCCCTATGGACGTTACGGGGCTGGCGGATTCCGTCCCTTCCGGCTCTCTAAAACTGGCGCTGTTAGAAGCCACGATCGCCCGGTCAAGAGCCAAAGTTTTAATCACCTTCTTGAGACTGATATTTTTGTAAAAAACCACGGCCCGAAAATTGGTTAATTTCATCAAAGTCAATAATCCTTCAGTAATGTTAAGATTCCTATTCTGGGAAAATTCTTTTAAATTCTTTCCGATTAAATATTCATTGCCCGGCGCGCTGACAATAACAATTTCTTCTCCTCTTAGTCGGGGCAATTCTCTTAGGATTTTTTCTTTCAATCCAGGCGTCCCTATATCTTTAAGCATCACTTCTCTATCCCCTTCTTGAGCCCAATCCGGCAAGAAAGTGTAAACTAACATCGTACTGGTATCAAAAGGATAAAGGTCAAAATAGACGTCAGCTTTGTCGGTATTTTTATTAATTAACTCTAAGGCCTCATCATAATCTTTTCCATAACCAAGGATTGGCCGAAAATGACTGATTAAAACTTTAGCACCGGTCTCTTTGGCAATCTCAATTGTTTCATGAACTGAAGAAAGCAAACTCCTTTTTTCATTGCGGAGATGGGTGGCATAAAGGGCTTTTTGTTTGCTTACAGTTTCTACCAAAGCTTTAATTTCGCTGTAAGAAGTTTGGCGATTTTGGCTATAACCCAAGCCGGTTGAAAACCCAAAAGCTCCATCTTTTAAGGATTTATCTAAAAGTAAATTAAAAACTCTAAGTTCGTTCCGCGATAAATCTCTTTTGGTTTCGCCTACTAAGGCTTGACGGATGGTGGTATGGCCAATTAAGGTGCCGAAATTAACACCGAGCGGCCGCTTATCCATCGTCTCTAAAAATTCTTTGACCGTATGCCAATTAACATTAATTTTGCTAATATCTGCCCATTCGCTAATTGATTCTAAAGAACCATAAAGAAGCGGTGCCAGCGAAGCCCCACACTGGCCGCCGATAATGGTGGTAACACCCTGAAGCAGAAAATCGGCTTGGGCTGGATTAGAAAAAAGAGTCAAATAATGGTCGGAGTCGGTATTGATATCAATAAAGCCCGGCGCCAGATAAGCGCCGAAGCCGTCAATAATTTCATCAGCCCGGTATTTAGGAAAAATACCGATGGCTGAAATTTTTTCGTCTTTTACTAAAATATCGGCTTTAACCGGAGGCCGGCCACTGCCATCAAGAAGTTGGATGTTTTTGATTAAAATAGTCATTATTATAAAAACTTACTCAAAAAGAACAGGATTAATCCTAAACCGCTGAAAACTGCGGAAATAATCCAAAAACGCATTGTTACTTTGGTCTCTGGCCAACCTAAGGCCTCCAAATGATGATGAATGGGAGCGGATAAAAATATTTTTTTACCTCTTAATCTTTTGGAAAGCAGCTGCAGAATAACCGAACCCGATTCAATTACTAAAACGAAACCAATAATCGGCAAAAACAAAACCGAATTGGTTAAGAAAGCAATAACCGCCAGAGTAACTGTCAATCCCATAATTCCGGTTTCGCCCATATAAAACCTGGCCGGATGAATGTTAAACCAAAGATAAGTCACCAAAGCGCCGATAATAATGGTGATTAAAACCGTTAAATCGTATAAACCCATGGTATAGGCAATTACTCCGAAAGCGGCAAAAATTGGCGCCAAAACTCCGGCCGAGAGTCCGTCTAAACCGTCAACCACGCCGCCGGAGAAAGTCGCCAGAACCACAATGATAAAAATTAAAAGATATAGACCATCGATTTCCAAATTGCCGTAAAAAGGAATATAAATACTGCTCCACTCAAGTTTATAATAAAACCACCAAGCGCCGACAATGGCAATTAAAGAAATCAAAGCCAATCTTATTTTAAGTCTGATACCACCAGCAATATATTTCCCTTTGTTTCTAATAACCAAAATATCATCAACTAATCCCAAAATTGAAGCTGAAACCAAAGTAAAAAGCGGCAGCCAGGTCTGCGAGCGAGAGAGAAAATTTATTTTAGCCGCTAAATCAGGCGATAGAAATTGAGAAACTAAATAAGTGCCGCTCGTCACAATTAATATCGTTCCCCAAATGAGAATGCCGCCCATTCGCGGAGTGCTTACTTCTTTCGCCGCGTGAAGTTTTGTGAAAATCGGCGTTTTTTCGCCTCCAAAAGTTTGTTCCCGAGGTTTTTTCTTCCAGCATTGATATTTATATAAAAGACGAATTAAAATCGGCGCCAAAATAATTGCCACGCTAAAGGACAATATAAAG
>Ga0210033_1001801_pt1 | contig 19071 bp, 17 predicted proteins | sample CryGeymeta201501_FD_185465 | JGI IMG/M metagenome (GOLD analysis project Ga0210033, IMG submission 185465) | Groundwater microbial communities from Crystal Geyser aquifers in Utah, USA - Crystal Geyser metaG 2015-01 (SPAdes) (version 2) | ecosystem: Environmental > Aquatic > Deep subsurface >... | reverse complement strand
CACCGATCCAAATGCTCCGTCAAACTGAAATCCGTATCCCCCCGTATCCACACCTCCTCAAATCGCCCCTCCACTAAGTCCAAACTCCGATCAATCCAAAAAGCCGAATCCAGATGCGACGGCGCATTCCCCGAACGATTCACCACATACAACGCCTCTCGCGTCTGAACCAATGAAATCAGCAACGGGGCATACCCCCATTCCCCCTTATACGATATATCCATCCCCTCCTTACACTCTCCCGTCGTCTCCGAGATCGTCCCATCGATATTTAGAATCGCTCTCTTAAAAAATTCCTTCGGCTGCCGATCCCATACCTTCTTTCTCCTCTCGTTGATTACCTCCATCAACTCCACCACGTCTTCCCGTGAAAAACGCCGAAGAAAATCTCCTGCCGTTGTCGGATCGGGAATGATCTCCGCTCCCAACGCATCCATCCAACCCTCGTCCTGCCGCTGTAACTCAATGTCCTCTAACCGCGCCCCTCCCGCAAGCACATTATATGTCAAATTCAGAACATGGTCTGATTCATGGTAAGGAAGATGTCGCTTGAGCAGATGCAGACGTTTATCAATCTCTTTAGCAACTCCCAGCCGCTTGGCCATCAAATGGATCACACCGATGCCCCCGCATGCAATCCCCTTATTGCGATCGTCCATCTCATATCGAATGTTGATTCCCTTGAACATCGGTCTCTCTTGGTTTTCCCAGTTTTTCCGCTCCAGACGTTTCTCAATTTTTCTCTTGCGCTTGCCCAGTATTTTGTGGTTTAATTTTTTCACTCGAAATGCTCCTTTCTGATTGGCGTTGGTTTTTTGACAAAACTATCATAGCCTTATCTGGAGGGCATTTCGAGTACTTTTTCACTTTCTCCCAAAATAATTACACTTGTTTAGGGACTAGAAGACTTTCTAACGGGGTTTACGGAAACAGCTGAATTGATATCTCCCTTGAAAAAACTCCTTCACTTAAGCTATAAGAAATAGTGATAGTTGCCTAATGCATTTGCCCTCTCCACTATCACGAAGTTAAATAGATTTACCAATTATATGCATCTAACGAGGCGATCCGGGCGACTCATTACACTCGCGGCTGATCATCGGGTTCGGGGGGACAAAAAGAAAAAAATCCTCCCCGCCGAACGTGCGGCGCTGAGCTTCGCTCGATATGAATTCATACCTACCCTTGACAAATGTAACCTGTAGGGTTACAGATATATATACTCTATGATTAGATCCTTCAAACATAAGGGTCTTGAAGACTTCTTTTATACAGGAAAGAAGAAAGGCATAAAACCTCAACACGCTGACCGGCTTGAGAGAATTCTCGACAGGTTAAATGCTGCAAATGAAATAAAGGACATGAATTATCCTGGTTCTAACCTGCATAAACTGGCAGGTGACAAGAAAGACCAATATGCCGTAAAGGTTTCTGGAAATTGGAGGGTTTTTTTCGAGTTTATTGAGGGCGATGCCTATATTGTCGATTACGACGATTATCACTGAGAGGTGAAGACATGAGAAGAATGGAGAGACAACCAACGCACCCAGGGAAGATTATAAGAGAAGATTACTTAAAACCTTTATCAATGACTATTAACGAGTTCGCATCGGTTCTCGGTATTTCAAGGAAAACATTATCAAAAATTATAAATGAAAGAGGAGCTATTACTCCGGATATGGCGCTTCGTTTATCGCGTGCTTTTAACACTACCCCTGATTTTTGGCTTAATTTGCAAAAGAATTACGATTTGTGGCAGGCAGAGCACTCATCGAATGAATGGCAGAGGGTAAAACCTCTTTCTCCTCAATTGATCCGTTCTCATTTATGAGAAACAGCGAACAAATCGCTCAAGAAGACACGGTAAAATGCTGCTGCGCCCCTTAGTTCTCGCGTCCGGCGGGGACAAAAAGAAATAACCATCCCCACCGACCGCTCATCTACAATTCTTGAATATATTTGTCAGTGATGGCTTGTAAGTGTACTCTTCCGACTTTTTATGAGATGGTGAACCATGATTGGGCCGCATTTTTTACGGAAACAGCTGAATTGATATCTCCCTTGAAAAAACTCCTTCACTTAAGCTATAAAAATAGTCATAGCTGCCTAATACATTTGCTATCACTATCACAAGACGAGAAACAATGAAGGCAAATGGTCAAATTAAGAATCTGGCAAATGGAGCCCCACGGGCAAGCCCGTGGTCCCAAAAACCATACCCACCTACGCCAAGGCTTCGGTGGGTCATCCGCCGATCAGCGAAATCCGCCGAAGCATGACACAATCATCGCTTACGGAGATTCTATCCGGAGTTACGCATTCCTCCACGGCCAAGGCCGTGGTCTCCTGCGTAGGCGGATGAAAGGAACTAAACAGGAATCTTAAGACAACACTTTTTAGAAAGAACACAGGAGGTGTCGACATGGCAAAGATGCCAAAAGAAGTGATGGAGGTCATCAATGATCCTAATAGCGCTAAAGTTTTAGCAACAGCAGGCACGGTCTTAGAAATCAATGCAGTGCCAAAAGGAGGTTTGCGAGCCATTGATGAGGACCGAATAGCCTTTGCCGACATATTCGGAGATAAAACCAATAAGAATTTAGAAGTTAATAAAAAGGTGGTCGCTTTGGCTTTTAAGATGAGCCCAGTGGCAGGCTACCAGATAAAAGGCACGTTTTTAGGATTTCAAACCTCTGGAGAACTCTTCGATAGATTTGCTAAAGAAATAAAAGAGAGGATAAAGCTGAATATAAAGGCTGTCGGGACTATAAAGGTGGACGGAGTCTATGCGGTTGCTCCACCAGAGCCCGGGAAAAAGATAGCTTAGTTTACCCCGTTAGAAAGTCTTCTGCTTTCTAACGGGGTAAATATCAGGCAAACCTCCATTAAACAACTCTTCTTATAAGAAAAAGGAACCAATTTTTATTTTAACTACCCCGGCTCCGATGATTGCAATCACCTCAAAGGAAAAAATCCAGTCCAAATTGCTTCAATGGTTTAAAAAGAGTAAAAGAGACCTTCCCTGGAGAAAAACCAGAGACCCTTATGCCATCTGGGTTTCAGAGATCATGCTTCAGCAAACCCAGGTGGTTACGGTAATCCCCTATTACCAAAAATTTCTAAAATCTTTTCCAACCCTCCACCATCTTGCAAAAGCCAATCTTTCAACAGTCTTAAAGGTCTGGGAAGGGTTGGGATACTATTCGAGGGCACGAAATCTTCATCGTGCCTCCCAGATTGTCTTAATCCGTTTTCACGGAAAAATCCCTGACACCCTGAAAGACCTCCTCACCCTGCCTGGAATTGGTCGATCCACAGCGGGCGCTATTCTTTCCTTCGTATTTCATAAAGAAGCGCCCATCCTCGATGGAAATGCAAAAAGAGTCCTCTCCAGACTCTTTGCTGTTTCAGAAAGTCCAGATAAAAGAAAAACGGAACAACTTCTCTGGAAAATTTCCGAATCCTTGATTCCAAAAGGATTTTCAAATCCATTTAATCAAGCGCTCATGGATCTTGGATCGATGATCTGCACCCCGAAAGATCCTCAGTGCCATCAATGTCCACTCAAAAAACACTGTCAGGGGTATCTTTCAGGGAAACCTGAAAGATACCCACTTCGAACTGTAAAGAAAGCGATCCCCCATATAACCGCTGTATCAGCAGTGATTGGAAAAGGTGGAAAAGTCCTCCTTTGTCAGCGGCCGCCGAAAGGCCTTTTAGGAGGACTTTGGGAATTCCCGAATTGGAGGATTAAAGGAAAAAGAAGGGCAAGGTTAAGGCTAAGGTTGAGAAATACTATTAAAAAAGAAATGGAAATGAATGTTGAAGTGAAAGAGTCTATGGGGACGTTCCAACAAACTTATTCCCACTTCAAACTGACTCTCCATGTCTATTATTGCGTCGCTATGGGTAAAAATAAGAAGGGAAGATGGGTTGCCGTTGGAAATTTACACCTCTTACCTATGTCTAGAATTCATCGCCGAATAGCAAATGCTTTATCGGGTGGGAGATGAAGGGCTTATATTCCGCAATCCGCAATTCGAAATCCGCACTTTGATTGTCTCCCAATCTCCCTATCTCCGTTTCTCCCTATCCATGTTCTTACCCATGTCAAGAATCCATCGAAGAATCGCCCAAGTGATAGATGGGGAGGTGGGGTGATGGGGAGATAGGGTGTAAATTTCTAATTGCAGCTAACACCTAATGTGCAGGCTTGTAACAAGACTAAGATTGTTGATTTCGAAGTGAAATAGAGCATAAAGGTTCAAAAGCTCCGAAATGGCTGCAGGCGGTTTGGACGAACCGTGGCGGAGACTGCGACCCATTTGTTAAACGGCCCAAAGGGCAAACAACCGAAGAGACGGTAGAGTCCACCCGCGGACAATGCGAGTTCTTCCGTGAGATCGATTCCAGTCCCCGCAGCATAGAATCCCCCAACAAATGCGCCCATGCTCGTGTCCACGACGAAGGAGATCGGGAGGTGATTCTTCTCCAGCACTTTCAGTACACCAATATGCGCAAGCCCGCGCGCTCCTCCACCGCCCAACGGTCCCAGAATTAAAGAAGTTTTTGCCAAGCAAAAACTTGAGTGAGCACTAATGGCGAATTTATAGATTATCCTGCCTTCTCGATGGGCAGGATTAGGATCCGGATATGCTTTCGCCTTGGGTCTTCATTTTTGAATTCTATGATGGCTTTAAAAAGTTCCTCCGCTTTCTCGTCCGACACCGGAGCGGAAAGAATGCAATCCATTCCAGGCCAGATCTTATCACCAAAATGTTTTCCATCAATATCCTCTGCAGAGATCCTTTGGCAATCCACATATTCATGAATCTCTAATTTTTTCATGAGATCGAGTATCGCTTCGTTAAATTGGATATGGTAGATGATCTTAACGAACTTCATTCTCTTCTCTCCTTTTTTGGCAAAGATCTAACTTTTCAAGATGGATTTTCTTATGTCATTTTTTTTGCCATCAAAGGCATCATTAGCCCTCCAGTCAATATCTTCAATTTTAACAACCAGGCCATAAGCGCCGCTTTCGTGAATTAGGAAAATCATATCGTTTTCAAGTGAAACCTTAGCTTTGGCCATATATTTTTCCTATTGCGTTGCAAATGATGAGAAGAATCAACGAGTAATTCACAAGAATGGATTTTGAAATTTGATAAATTTCCCGCCAATAATTATGCGTTGCTGTCTTAACGGAATGTTTGTGAAATTTAATCGGGTGCACAAGCCCCCAAAGCCATACATACTCCACCCTTTTGTTTTGGGCGGTGCAGGAGAGATTGATCAAGGTCTCCACACCGTACCCAGAGGCCCTCATTGTTTCAGTCAATGGCAGGACATCTTTTTTAAAAACTGCACGTTCTCCTGCGAGTGGCTTAAATGGATTCAGTTTCTTGTCAAGAACATTTTCGGTTGGATGTCCTATGACCATATCCGCTTTTCCATCCAATAGCGGTCTCAGCAGAAGGGGAACATAACGCTCCTCAAAGTTCAAGAGATCAGCATCGACAAAAAGAAGAATTTCATTCTGTGCTTTCTCTATTCCCTCTGCCATTGCAAATCCCTTCCCTCTGTTGTGAGGAAATTCGATAATTCGGACCTTAGAGTTGTTGGTGAACCCTTTGAGTTTTGCACTTGTCGCATCGGTCGAGCCATCATTGATGATGATCACCTCATCCACTTCCTTAGCGCCGATCAGGGTCCTCACAACTCCAGAAATTGTTTGCTCTTCATTGAATGCGCAAACAATCGCAGTAACCGATAGAGGCGTGCGGGTCGTTTCCATTAGTATTTCTCCAAAAGTCAGGGCTTATGTTGCAAATGGCCGATTAAAATGAAAGCCCTATGATGAGATTGTGTGTATTAATTCCGGAATCCTGTTCAAATGGATCTGAGATATGATGAAACCTGTATTCCCCCCTGAACCCTAACCCTTTCCCTAAATAGTATTGAATTCCTGAACCTACCTGAAGGATACCTGCGATATGGGAATCCCCGATATCTCTCACCCTTCTGTGCTCGTCACTATTATTGTTATAGGCAAGCCCCATCCCTCCTATAAGAAAAAGAGAAGCCTCATTCCACTGGATGGGTTTGAATATGATATTCGTATTGGCTCCCAGAAGGTAAAGATCCTTTGAATCATGAATGCCATAATGTGAAAAGTTTCCTTCAAACTCTAAATCCCAGTTTTTATGAAGTGGTAGGTCGACCCTGGGTAGAAGGGCATACATGGTTAAATCATTTTTGCTCTTTTGATCTGTGCCTGCGGAAAGAGAGAAACCCCATTGGACTTTTCCATCCTCCCCTCCATAGGAATTGGAAAAAGATGAAACAATTATCATCAATGATACGATAGTGATAACAAAATTCAATTTGCCTAAATTCATTTTCCAATTCTTTTCCATTTTCGGCTCTCCTAAAAAATATTCTTCACCATATGCCTGACTTTCCTCTCTTAGCCCCTTTGCATGATGCCTCAAATTGATTAGTGTCTCCTTTCGACAATATATCGATTGAGTTCAAGGAGCTTTTCTTTGCTCGAAGACGTGGGGAATATATCCAGGCACCTAGCCGCCTTGTCCACATAAGCCTTTGCTTCATCCTTAATCCGCTCGATTGCCCCGTTATTCCTGACCAGGTTTATAAGTTGTTTGTAATCTTCATCACCTGCCCGATCGCTTTTAAATAAATCCTCGAGTTGCCTCCTTTCAGCTTTTTTAAGATTGGATAGGGTATAGATGAGGGGCAGGGTGATCTTACCCTCTCTCAAGTCCGTTCCTTCAGGTTTTCCCAGTTCCTCTTCACATGCTGTGTAATCCAGAAGGTCGTCGATCAGTTGAAACGCAATGCCTGCATTAAGCCCGAATTGCCTCAAACAATCCACAGCTTTATCTTCAACGCCGGATAATATCGCCCCGGAGGCACAGGCTGCAGAAATGAGCATAGCGGTTTTCCCTGTAATGATCTCCATATATTTATCCTCCGTCAGTCCCCAATCATGTGTGTGGAACAATTCCTGAATTTGCCCTTCGACCATCCAGAACCCAGCCTCGGTCAGGGTATTCAGAAATTTCACATTGTTAGAGTCAACGGCAATGGAGAATGCCTTTAAAAAGAAAAAATCGCCACTTAAAACGGCTGCCGGGTTTCCCCACACCCGATTTACTGAGGGTTTACTCCTTCTGGTCTCGGCATGATCCAGGACATCATCATGGGCCAGAGAAGAGGCATGAATATACTCAAAGACAGTTGAAAGCCGGTAGATATCCTCCCTCTGGTAGCCACATAGTTGGGAGGACAGGACAAAGAGGAGCGGACGGAGCCTTTTGCCTTGCCCTAAAACCGCATAATGACCGATATCTTCAAGGAGAGATACCCGAGAACTGAGGGGCCTGCTTAGCTCTTGGTCTATCCTCTGAAAGTCACTGCTAAATCGCTCTAAAAACTCCCTGGTTTCTGGATTCATTATCCCCGAGATGAGCTAATTATTCAGACTCGCATAAGTAAAGAACCCCACCCATATAAGGGCGGGGCTTTAAAACCCAAATTCTTAAAACCAAGATCCCGAAACAAGTTCGGGATGACGAAAAACGAGAACCAAACCCTGTTGTCATGAACTCGTTTCAGCATCTGATTTAGTTTTTTTCTGCCTTCGGCAGACACACCTTTCATCCCCCGTCCACAGGACGGGGTTTTCAGGTGTGGTCTTAATAAATAATCGAATTTTGAAGGTTTGATCCCAAGACCCCGATAATATTCTAAACCGAATTATTTTTTGTTTGTGGCATAGACGATTAACCACGAGTCAAACCTGTGATCCCTTGATACCTCTTTAATACATAGGTGACAATGGTTGGAAAGGAATTCTGTAGTGAACCCTGTCTCCCATCCCAGTCTTATAAAAACAGGGGAGAAGAATCTCTCCATTTTTAATAAGAATGGATTGTTACTGCTGAAATGATTAATGACAATGATCTTTCCGTTCTTCTTTGTAACCCTTTTGATCTCTGAGACCATCTTTTCTGGATTTGAGACAACACTTAACACAAAAGGAAGGACAGCATGGTCGAAGATATCATCACAGAAGGTCAAATGTTCTGCATCCATCTCTATCAGGTCCACATAATGAAGGTTAAACCTATTCTTTTTGATCTTTGCCTTATCGAGCATCTTTCTTGTTATATCTATTCCTACGACTCTACAGAAATTAGGATAAAGAGGTAGAGAAAGACCTGTCCCCACGCCCGCCTCTATGATGAGGTCACCTTCTTTGATGCCCATCTTTTTCAAACCCGATTTGATACGGGGGGTAATCATATGGGAAAAAATAAGGTCATAGATATATGAATACCTGCTGTATATTTTTATTATCCTTTCCTTTTCCAAAAAAGATTCCTTTTATAGGGCTTTTTCTCTTCGTATTTTCGTCAATGTACTGACTTACGCCAGTGAACCAGCGAATACAAAAGCGGCACTATAGGATCAGGGTTACAAACCCGCCGACCATAAGCCCCCATTGTTCGTGCCATCAGCCTCTTAGTGTAGTCCACGAGCACGATGGCGTTCCTTATTACGATGGCCCGCTGGCGAGATCACCCCCACCCAGCACCTTGTAGAGAGTCACCCGATTGGTGAGGCTCGCCAGACGAAGGGCGATCAGACCCTGCTGGGCCGCATAGAGGGAGCGTTGTGCATCAAGGACGCCCAGGTAGCTGTCAATCCCCTTTGTATAACGGGCATTGGAGAGGCGATAGGTCTCTGCAACGGCATTCACCAGGGATTGTTGCGCCGACAGCTGTACGTCTACCGTGCCCTGCACGGCGAGGGCATCGGCCACTTCCCTGAAGGCCGTCTGAATTGCTTTCTCGTACTGAGCCAGGGTGATTTCCCTATCTGCTTTGCTCGCCTTTAGTGCGGCCCAGGTGCGGGCGTCGAAAATCGGCATCACCATCTGCGGGATAAAACTCCACGTACCCGAGCCTGATTTGAACAGACCAGACAGCTCCTGGCTTGCGGTTCCAACTGCGGTCGTCAGAGAGATGCGGGGGAAAAAGGCCGCCCGGGCAGCGCCAATAAAGGCGTTGGCCGCCTTGAGTTGGTGTTCTGCCGCCATAATATCCGGCCGACGCAGAAGCACTTCGGAAGACATACCGGGAGAAATCTCTTTAGGTGGGCTGACGCTGTCCAAGTCTACCGGCAAGAATTCGCTCGGCACCGAAGAGCCGACCAGAAGGTTCAAGGCGTTTTCATCTTGGGCCACCAGTTGCGTGAAACGGGCCATGTCTCCACGGGCACTATCCACTTGCGTTTGCGCTCGACGGAGATCCAATTCGGACGCAAGCCCAACTTCATAGCGCCGTCGTATCAAATTGTAGGCTGCCTCCTGCGTCTCGAGGGTAGACTCAGACAGTTTGAGGTGTTCCCGATCCGCGGTAAGGGTTAGGTACGTGTTGGCAACCGCAGACACCAACAAGATCTGCGTGCCACGGCGGGCCTGCTCCGTGGCCAGGTATTCTTCTAGCGCACGGTCTTTCAGACTGCGTATGCGTCCGAAGAAGTCAATCTCCCAAGAAAGGATACCAAGATCGACACTGTAGCGTTCTCTTGTCATTGCTTTTCCGGTTTCTGAAAGATCATACGGAACGCGCTCTTTGCTTCCACTGCCAACCACATTGAGCGTTGGCAATAATTCTGCGCGCTGGATGCCATAAAATGCCCGCGCCCTTTCCACATTCAAGGCGGCAAGCCGCAGGTCACGGTTGTTGTCCAGGGCTGTCTCGATGATCTTTTGAAGCCTCTCGTCAGTAAAGAATTCCCACCATTTCAGTTCCGGGGCTGTCGGTGCACCGGTTGCTGTTTTGGTTTCCCTGTAGGCCGCACCGGTTGGCCAATCGACAGGGATTGGGGCTTGAGGTTTTGTGTATTTCGGGCCCAGAGTGCACCCGGCCAGAAAGATGATTGTAAGGATGATTGGCAATGAATTTCGTATCATAATTAGTGCCCCTCCGAAGAATGAGTAGGGTCAGGGGTATGCTCTGTCTCCGCTGGTATTCCAGAAGACTGCGCCGCACCGGAACCACCCTCCGGAGAAGGGGTGGAATCTGTGCGAAGTTCAGGTGTTTGATTCAGTTGCTTTCCCTTGAATATCCGGAATACTACGACAAAAAAGAGAGGAATATAGAAAATGGCAATGAATGTGGCAGAAAGCATTCCACCTACGACGCCTGTGCCGATGGCATTCATGGCACCCGCACCGGCGCCGGTATTGATTGCCAGCGGGAGCACACCGAGAACAAACGCCAGAGATGTCATCAAGATCGGCCGTAGCCGTAAACGCGCCGCCTCGAGCGTCGCGTCGATCAACCCGGCGCCGTGCTCCATCTGCTCCTTGGCGAACTGGACAATCAGGATTGCGTTTTTTGCCGTCAGTCCGAGAGTGGTGAGCAGGCCGATCTGGAAATAGACATCATTTGGCAGACCCCGGAACCATGTGGCCAACACCGCACCGAACACGCCCAGCGGTAGTATCAACATAATCGCGAACGGGATTGACCAGCTCTCATAGAGAGCGGCGAGACAGAGGAAAATCACCACGATTGAAAAGGTATACAGCGCCAGGGCCTGTCCATGGGCCAAACGCTCCTGATAGGAAAGGCCTGTCCACTCAAAGCCGATCCCCTGGGGCAATTTCGAGACGATCTCTTCCATCGCGCTCATTGCCCCCCCCGAACTCTTCCCCGGTGCTGGCTCTCCCCATATGTTAATGGAAGGGAAGGAATTGTAGCGTTCCAGGCGCGGAGAGCCGTATGTCCATTGTGCTTTGGCAATGGCGGAAAAAGGAACCATATTCCCTGCATGGTTACGCACATACCACCTGTCCAGATGCTCAGGTTGCATCCGATAGTTCGCATCGGCCTGAACATAGACCCGTTTGACCCTTCCTTTTTCAACGAAGTCATTAATATAGGCGCTACCCCAGGCAGTGGAGAGAGTGTCGTTGATGTCGGCCATGGAGATACCTAATACGCCTGCCCGTTCCCGGTCGATATTCACGTTATACTCCGGCACATCGTCCAGCCCGTTATGGCGGACCGCCATGAGGACCGGGTTTTGAGCCGCCATGCCCAGAAGCTGGTTTCTGGCCTCCATCAGCTTCTCGTGGCCAAGTCCGCCACGGTCCTGCAACTGGAAGTCGAAGCCTTTGACGTTGCCCAACTCAATGACTGCCGATGGAGCAAAGGCAAAGACCATGGCATCGCGGATTCGTGAAAAGGCAGCCATGGCCTTTCGGGTAACTGCGTCCAACTTGAGTTCAGGACGGTTTCTGAAATCCCAGTCCTTGAGCTTGATGAGTGCCATGCCACTATTCTGTCCCCTGCCGGCCAGGCTGAATCCTGCTACCGTCATACACGAATCCACCGCATCCTTCTGCTCAACGAGAAAATGATGTCGAACCTCTTCCAACACCTTGAGCGTTCGCTCCATCGTTGCACCGGCTGGAAGTTGAACCTGAGCAAACAACATGCCCTGATCCTCATCGGGCAGATACGCTGTGGGCATCCGCAGAAAGAAATAACCTGTCCCGCCCACAATCAGAAGGTAGATAATGAAGTAGCGTAAGCCTTTTGAGAGGACCCGGCCGACCATTGACTGATAACCGTCTCTTAGGCGGTAGAAGACACGGTCAAACCAGAGGAAGAAGGGCCGGGTGAGAAAGAAGCCGCTTTCAGCAGCCTCGTGCCCTTTTGCCACAGACTTGAGCATGGTTGCGCAGAGCGCCGGCGTGAGAATAAGGGCAACCAGTACCGAAAGTAACATAGCGGAGATGAGGGTGATGGAGAACTGACGGTAGATGACTCCGGTGGAGCCGCCAAAGAAGGCCATCGGCCCGAATACAGCCGATAGCACAAGACCGATACCTATCAGCGCACCCGTGATCTGCCTCATGGACTTGCGTGCAGCCTCCCTGGGAGGAAGCCCTTCATCATGCATAATCCGCTCCACATTCTCCACCACCACGATAGCGTCATCCACGAGTAAGCCAATGGCAAGCACCATGGCAAACATGGTGAGCATGTTGATGGAAAAACCGAACAGCTTCAATACAGCGAAGGTTCCCAAAAGCACTACTGGCACGGCGATGGTGGGGATCAGGGTAGCACGGAAGTTTCCCAGAAAGAGAAACATGACGAGAAAGACGAGCAGGATTGCCATGAACAGGGTTTTCACCACTTCCTTGATCGCCACCGTCACGAAAGGGGTAGTGTCATAAGGGTAGGTCACCTTCAGGCCAGGTGGGAAATACCTCGATAATTCATTCATCTTCGCCTTGACAGCCTTGGAGGTATCCAGCGCATTGGCGCCGGAGGCCAGTCTGATGAGCGTACCTCCTGCGGGCTTGTCATTGTAAAAAGCCTCGGCCTCGTATGATTCGGCCCCTAATTCTGTGCGGGCCAAATCTCGAAGACGCACAATCGATCCATCGCTATTTATGCGAAGGGGGATTTCGCCGAACTGCTCCGGGGTTTGGAGCATATCCTGGACATTAACCGTAACATTGAGCTGCTGGCCTTTGGCGGAAGGGAGCCCACCTAACTGCCCGGCAGAAACCTGAACGTTATAGGCTCTCACTGCCTGTTTTACATCCGCCGGGGTGAGGTGATAACTGACCAGCTTATCAGGATCCATCCATATCCTCATGGCATACTGTGTGCCGAAGGTCATCACCTCGCCGACACCTTCCACGCGGCTCAGTTCATTCTCCACGTTGGATACGATATAATCCCTCAGATCGTTGCCATCCATGCTGCCATCTTCGGAGATAAGACTAACGACCATGAAGAAGTTTTTTGTCGATTTGTAAACCTTAATGCCCATCTGCTGAACAACCTGGGGCAAAAGGGGTTTGGCAAGCTCCAGCTTATTTAGTACCTTGGCCCAGGAGATATCAGGATCGGTGCCCGGTTCAAAGTTCAGGGTGAGGCTTCCGTAACCAGCCGAGTCGCTGGTGGAGGAAAAATAGAGCAGATTGTCGAGGCCTGTCATCTTCTGTTCGATGATCTGGGTCACTGTGTTTTCTATCGTCTTCGCCGATGCTCCCGGGTAAAAGGCGTCTATGGAGATCGCCGGCGGGGCTATCGGAGGATACTGGGAAACGGGCAACGTTTTAATCGCCAGGGCGCCCGCCAGCATCAGGATAATGGCGATGACCCATGCAAAAATAGGACGATCGATGAAAAACTGGGACATGGAATTTCTCCTCTACTTTTTCTCTTTGGGGGATTCAGCAGGGCCTTCGGAGGGCTTTTTTCTGCCTTTGTTCCAAGGGGCGCTATTTTTACGGTAACACCTGGCTTTATCTTCTGGAGACCCTCTACAATCAGACGATCTCCCGGTTTTAATCCTTCGCTGACAAGCCATTTATCGCCTATGGCCCGATCAATCTTCAGCGTCCGCTGTTCCACCTTGCCGGAGCTGTCCACCACCATTGCAATGGGAATCCCCTTCGGATCTCGAGAGACTCCCTGCTGCGGGGCAAGAATGGCACGGTCAACTACCCCTTCCTGCACAAGGGCACGCACATACATACCGGGTAAAAGAACATGCTTGGGGTTTGGAAAGACCATCCTGAGAATAAACGACCCGGTACTGGGATCAACGGTAACGTCAGAAAATTTCAATGTCCCTACCAGCGGATAGGGTGTGCCATCTTCAAGAAACAACTTTACCCGTGCCTGATCAGGATTTCCGGCTTTGATCCGACCTGCTTCCATATTACGTTTAAGCTGCAGCAGATTGGCGCTTGACTGGGTTGCGTCCACATAGATAGGATCAAGCTGTTGAATAATCGCAAGGGGAGTGGGCTGATTTGCCGTCACAAGCGCACCTACGGTTACATTGGATTTACCAATACGCCCACTAATCGGCGCAATGACGCGGGTGTATCCTAAGTTGATACGGGCGGATTCAACTGTAGCTTTCCAGTACTCAATATCGGCCTCGGCCTGCTTGAGGCTGGCGACTACATCGTCATACTCCTGCTGGCTGACCGCTTTTTCGGGAATCAGCTCCCTGTAACGCTCTGCTCTCAAGCGGATGGTAGGCAGGTTAGCCTCCGCCCTGGCGAGCGCGGCCTTGGCATTGTCGTAGGCCGCCTGAAAAAGGGCGGGATCAATCTGGTAAAGTATGTCACCGGCTTTGACATCAGAGCCTTCAGTGAAAAGGCGCTTCTGAAGGATGCCACCCACCTGGGGTCTTACCTCCGCAATAAGGTATGGGGATGTTCGTCCAGGCAATTCCTCGGTAAGCGTTATACGCTCCGGTTGCACCACCACTACAGCTACTTCAGGGGTGCCGGCCTGCGGCGGTCCTGCGCCCTCCTTCGGTTTTCCACAAGCGCTCAACATCAGGCCGACGACAAGAACTCCAACGGTGGCAATGAGCCTACTTCTGTGCTTGATCTGCATACAACACCTCTATGATTTGAATCTAAGATTTGAATCCAAATGTCCACCCTCGCCAGTGTCAGGGTGCTGAACCCTTCATGCCTACTTTTATATTGATTCATTTAGCCAAACACCCCTTGAGAAACAACTCCTTAATCAAAGGGATATTCGCCTCGTAAGGATGGCGATCTGGGTTTTCCAGCCAGCAAAAAAGAAAGGCATTGGTAATTCCTTCCAAGGCCACGGCAAGATAGTAAGGGTTCACCTCGCGAAGCACATTTTCGCGGATACCTTTTTCCAGTACAGAAGATAGGTGCTCTACCAGTTCATCATAAAGCTTGCGAATGTCCTGATCGAGGCCAGCCTTGATGTTGAAACTCACGCCATGTGTTTCACCAAAATAGAGGCGTAAGGTGGCAATGCTTTCAGCAAAAATCTTGGCCTTGGTAGAAATATACTCCTCAAGAATGGTCAGGATATCGTTTTCCCTGGAAAGAACACCATTTAGGATGCGGTGGTATTCCACTGCGTTTTCCATAATAAGGGCCTTGTAGAGGTCCTCCTTATTTTTGAAAAAATGATAGAGTGTGCCAACGGAAAACTCGGCTTTTTTGGCAATTTCGTGCATGGAGACGTTATGGTATCCTCTCTCCGAGAAAAGCTCAAGGGCAGCAGAAAGTATATCATTACGATAACTGAGTTTCTCCCTTTCCCGGCGTGGAAGCTTAAATTCATTCATTATTCCACCTCTGTATATTTAAGTTAAAAAATCTGACGTCGTGGTTTAAACATGACGTCTTATTTATATTTAGAATAAGGATTTCTGTTTGTCAAGCAGATTTTTAGAATTACAAGCCATTTACAATGTTATTTTTTTAAAATAAGGCTAATAATTGGAGGGATGCGAACGTAAGCGAATCGCCTTCAAAAGCAACACCTATCCATCCTTTCTCATTTTAAAAACCAGATTCTAATCCGCCTGCTCTTTCAGGCAGCTTTGTCGAGCATGGCGGCACTTTTCGCCAATGAGCACATCAGTTCCTGCTGCTTCTCCTTAATGCGGCCCATAGCCATCGCCAACATCACGTTTAAAGATGGCTCGATTAGAACAGCATTTCTGAATCATCATTCGATTGGGAAAAAATCCTATTTTTGTGGGGTTTAATGCCCTCACCCGCGAATGCAAGAAACCCTCGTAAGCGAAACGCTTGTGGCGTGTGAGTTTACTTTTTCTTATTAATTTGCATTTGAAATGTTGCATGGGAGGACTAAATTTGAAAACAACACTTCAGGAAGAAATCAATTTTATCTCGGATATAATCTACCAGGTGAGACGCAGAATTTTAATGGGAAGGGAAAAGCTAACTGAAAAATCAAGAGAGCCTCTGTGTCCTTATTTTAATTTATCGCGCTATCCTGGTGTTCTTTTGTCCATTGCACCAGTTTGTCAACGAGCAATTTGATTTCACTCAGGTGATAAAGGCAGATTTCGTGAAGTTCTTCAGGAGTGATCTCATGGTAAAAGTGGACCATCCGGTTCCGATAACCCGCCATTTTTCTCATTAACTCCGCCTCTTTTTCAACCAGAACTTTATTCTCAGAAAGACCTTTGGCTATCTCTTTATATTCTGTCGCCGGGTAAGCAAACCTCTTTGCAAGAATGTGCCTTCCAATGTCAAAGAGCGCCTCTAAGGCACGTCTCAAGTAGGATTCTGCTGCTGCAATCTTGTGTCTATCTGCCAGGAAGGCTGCTTTCTCTTCAAGGTGTAGATCCTTAAGAGAATCCATCATTTGAGAAATCCAAAAAGCGCGTTGTGCAACAACTTTGGGATCAATGTCTCCAGGAGTCATATTATCTACCCATAATCATCTCTTGCTTCATCCGTTCATAAGGAAGGAGATCCGCAGCCATTCGCATGACATAGAGCTGATATTCCGCTTCATAGGTGGAATCGTGCATATACAAAATCTCTCCCGTTACGATTTCAAGGGCCAAAAAGATAGGCGCATCCGGGAGAACAACCAAATCTACCCGGGGCACATCAAAGAGGTCTTCAAAGAAGATAGCAATCTTAACCTTTTCTTCCACGGTGAGGGGTTTTGCGGGTTTCACCCCTATATCCAAATCGGCCGGCGTAGAAGGAAGATGTTCGATCCTGTCCTTGACCAGGTCCAAAGCCTCTTTTGCCCTGCTTCCAAAAGCATAAATAATCTGCAGACTGTACTGAGAAGCAATGTTTCTAATCTCCTCTTTTATCTTCTTCATGCTGTTTCCCCTGGTTTTAGAAGAAATTCTATCATTCCAGGCTTTTTTGTCAAACCGTTTCCGTCCGGTCTCCATTCAATGCCCCGAACCAACCGCCGCATCGCTGGAATCCTTCGAATAGACGCAATCTCAGGAGATTGCTTCGTCCCCTGTGGAATAAGAATAAAATTCTCTTGCTTCGACTATCATTCGCTCCACAGTGTTAGGAGATTTATTAGCATATAAGACTATTCCACAAGGTCCTCGCAATGACAATCTATCGCCCAATCTCCCCATCACCCTATCACCCTATCACCCTATTACCCTATCTCCCGGATCTCCCTATCTATTTTTTTGGATCAGTCCAAAATCAATATGCCGTCTCTCCACATCCACCCGGTCCACTCTCACCCTGACTTCATCGCCAATTCTGAAGGTCTTGTGAGTCCTCTCCCCAACAAGACAATATCTTTTTTCATGATACTGATAATAATCGTCATGAAGGCTCGTCATCCTCACCAAACCATCTACAAAAATATCTTTCAGCTCTACAAAGAAACCAAAAGCCGCTACGCCACTGATGATCCCTTCAAATTCCTCACCGGTCTTATCCTTCATGAAGCGAACTCTGTATCGGTTCAGAATCTCCCTTTCAGCCTCCATCGCCACCCTCTCCCTCTCGGAGAGATACTCTGCCTTATTGGCCAAAACCTCCTCCGGGATTTTGACATCCTTCTCAGAAAGAACCCTTTTTAAAAGCCGGTGGACGATCAGATCAGGATACCTTCTGATGGGAGAAGTAAAATGGGTGTAGCCATCTGAAGCGAGGCCAAAGTGTCCTAAGTTTTTGGCCGAATATTTGGCCCACTTCATCGATCGAAGAAGAATTTGGTTTACCACCCTTTCTTCAGGCCTTCCCCTGATATCAGAAAGGACTCTCTGAAATTCCTTTGGAGAATGGTCGGAGTCCTTTTTCATCTTATATCCCAAATGGGAGATAAACCTCCTAAACTCATCAATCGCTTCTTTTTTCGGAGGTTCATGGATTCGATAAATGAATGGAAACCCTTTCTCTTCCATAAAATGGGCAACGGCCTCGTTGGCAGCGATCATAAATTCTTCAATGATCTGATGAGCCAGGTTTCTCTCCGCCCGAATGATGTCCTCCGCCTCCCCTTGGAGATTGAGGATGACCTCGGGTTCCGGTAGGTCAAAATCAATGGCTCCTCTTTCCGTTCTTCTTCGGCGAAGTTTCTGACAGAGATCGGCCATAAGTTCTAAGGACGGGAGGAGATGTTTAAATTTCCTTTTTAACTCCGAATCTCCGTCCACCAAGATTTTTCTGACCAGGGTGTAGGTCAGCCTCTCATTGCTTCGAATCACACTGGGATAGAATTGAACGCCCCTTCTCTCTCCATTTTCGTCATATCTTAACTCCGCCGTGAGGGTCAGCCGATCCACTCTGGGATGGAGACAACAGATCTCATTGGAAAGTTCTGTCGGAAACATAGGAATCGCGCGGTCCGGAAAATAGACGCTGGTGCCCCGGAGATAAGCTTCGTTGTCCAGAGTCGTCTCTTCCCTGACATAGTGACTGACATCGGAGATGGAAACGTAGAGTTTCACCCCTCCATCTCTTTCCCTTTCAATGGAGACGGCATCATCGAAATCTCTCGCATTTTCTCCATCGATCGTGAAGGTCGGAATTCCTCTCAGGTCAATTCGACCCTTGGTTTCATGAGAAGAAGATGCAGGAGGAAGATTTTGTGCCTCTTTCAAGGCAGCGGATGTAAATCGATAGGGGAGGTCGTATTTGTGAATGATGATCTGAGGTTCAACCTCCGGATCATCAGGATATCCCAAAATGTGAGTGATTCTCCCTTCTGGCCTCGCCCTCTCCGTCGGATACTGGGTAATCTCTGCCACTACAATTTGATTGGGCCTTGCCTTCTTTGTTTCCCCTTCCGGGATAAAAACTTCCTGGAGGATTCGCTCGTCCTCCGGAATGATGTAGGAATAATTTTTGGCTCTCATAAACTTGCCAACGACTTTACGCGTCTTTCTTTCCAGAATCCGGATGACACTGCCCTCTTTTCCCTTTTTCCGGATTGATTCTATTCTTGCAACGACGCGATCTCCATGCATCGCTTCTTTGAGATTTCTGGAGCTGATGAAAATATCTTCTTCTCCTTCTGTTTCAGGAATGACAAATCCATATCCATCAGGATGCGCTTTGACCCGGCCCACGATCAGATTCATCTTCGAGGGAAGGCCGTAACGGTTTCCTCGAATCCGAACAACCTTTCCCTCATCCACCAAATCTCTAAGGTATTCTCTCGCCTTCTGCCTCTGCTCTTTTTCAAGACC